>Ga0181520_10011610_pt1 | contig 11524 bp, 9 predicted proteins | sample PEATcosm2014_Bin_29_FD_132451 | JGI IMG/M metagenome (GOLD analysis project Ga0181520, IMG submission 132451) | Peatland microbial communities from MTU Mesocosm Facility, Houghton, MI, USA - PEATcosm2014_Bin02_30_metaG | ecosystem: Environmental > Terrestrial > Soil > Wetlands > Peat | place...
CTTATGGAGAAATTCACGGCGCCGCATCGTTGGCCTTGGCGAACCTTTCCCTGGCCGCATATGGGCGGCCGGTTCCCCCGCTTGCCCCCGCACTTGGTGAGATGTATTCGCACAACCGCTTCTTTGCCAATGCGCTCACCATCGCGTGGGCAGTTCTCGCCTTGAATGAAGAAATGAGTGGGGTCGCGCCCACTGCCGAAGAGGCCGCAACCCGATGAGCTACGCCCAGCCCAGCCTGATGCCATCTTTCACTCGACCCGAGTCGCGCGTGGCCATCGTCCGTTCCGCCGGCTATGACCGCGACCTGGCTGCATTGCTTTTCGACGCCCTGCGTGAATTTGATCTGCCTGTGACCGGCAAAAAAGTGCTGTTGAAGCCCAACTTCGTCGAGCCCGACCCCGAGGGAATTATCAACACCCATCCTGCCGTGGTGGCAGCCGTGCGCGAAGCATTCCTGCGCCGGGGAGCAGCGTCCGTGCGAGTGGCCGAAGGCCCGGGGCACGAGCGCGATACGGAATCGATTGTGGAAACCATCCGCCTGCGCGAATATCTGGGCCCGCTGCAGGATCTCTTTGTGGATCTGAACCTGGATGAAGTACACGCGGTCGACTTGCGGACCCGCGCCTCCAGGCTGAAGCGCCTCTATTTTCCCCGCACCGTTCTGGAGGCGGATTACATCGTCTCCCTGCCCAAGCTCAAGACGCACCACTGGGCGGGGGTAACGCTTTCACTCAAGAATATGTTTGGCATTGTCCCGGGGTGCTGCTACGGCTGGCCGAAAAACGTTCTGCACTGGGCGGGCATTGCGGGTTCCATCCTCGACATCAATAGCACCGTGCGCCCGGATTTCGCCATTGTGGACGGCATCATCGGCATGGAGGGCAACGGACCCATACAGGGAACTCCCAAGGCCAGCGGCGTGCTGATTCTGGGTAACGACGCCGTGGCCGTCGACGCCACCTGTGCGCGCGTGATGGGCCTGGCCCCGGAGCGCATCGATTATCTGGCCAAAGCCGGCGTGCTGCTTGGACACATCAAGCCGGAGAAGATCCGGCAACTCGGTGAAAGCATCGCGAGCGTCATAACCCCATTTGCAGTTCTGCCCGCTTTCCAAAAGCTGATCGCCGCGGATGGGAGATAGGTGCCTTGTGGGCGAAATTTGGCGGGTATCGGGCCGAATTTGCAACCCCGGCTCCTCGCCAGCCGCGACGTATTTTGGATTTACAGCCCTCGCCCCTTTGGGGGAGAGGGTGGCCCGCAACCGGCGTTTTCATCAGCCGGGGTGGGACGGGTGAGGGGGTCAAAACCCTTGAAGATTGAGCCAGTGATGAGTTCGACTGAACACGCCCGTTCTCTCCACCAGTCTCTATGGAAGAGAGTAATTTCCTTTCCCGCATTACTGGGAGTTTTACTGGCGGGGGGCATGTTTGTGCCGCTGCGCACCTTTTGGGTGGACCCCGATGTTTGGTGGCACATCAAGGTGGGCGCCACAATCCTTTCCACCCACCACTGGCCCACCACGGACCCCTACTCCTTTACCGTCCATGGCACGCATTGGATCGCTTACCAATGGCTGGGTGAGGTGGTCATTGCTATCTTTGCGAACCTCTGGGGACTGCGGGGGCTGTTGGCCCTCGACGTGATCCTGGCGGCGTTCATCCTGTTTGCGCTTTACGCGCTAGTCACCCTGCGCTGCGGAAATTCCAAAGCGGCTTTCGCAGCTTGCACCTTCTTTCTGCCGCTGGTTTACACATCGTTGAGCTTGCGTCCGCAAATGCTCGGGTATCTATTCCTGCTGGTCACGCTGATCATTCTTGAGCGCTTTCGTCAGGGGCATGTGGGTGTGCTATGGCTGCTGCCGCCGCTGTTTCTGGTGTGGGTCAACACGCACGGCATTTTCACCCTGGGACTGTTTGTGCTGGGGGTTTACTGGTCATGCGGACTGGTGGAGATTCACTGGGGCGGATTAGACTCCCGCCGCTGGACCACCCGTGAACGCGTGCGGCTGGAGTTGGTGGGACTACTCATTCTCATCGCTTTGATCATCACGCCATACGGCACCGAGCTTCTGCTTTATCCCCTCGACCTGGCTTATTCCCAGCAGATCATGGTGGCCAACATCATTGAATGGCAGCCCATGATGTTTGACAAGAACGTGGGGAAGATCTTCCTGGTCTTCGTGCTCGCCTTCTTGTTTGCCCAGGTAGCACTGCGGCTCCGGTGGCGGCTGGAGGAATTCGTGCTGCTCCTCGCCGGAATCGCCGGGGCCTGCTTGCACGTGCGCCTGACGTTGATGTTCGTGCCTTTCGCGGCTCCCTTGTTTGGCGTGATCCTGGCCCGTTGGATTGAGCCTTACGAGCCCGCCAAAGACAAGTATGTCTTGAATGCCGCTTTGATGACGCTGGTGGTGGCCGCGGTCATTGGTTTCTTCCCCTCGCGCGCCGATCTGGAAGGCATCATGGAGCGGAAATGGCCGGTGCGAGCAGTGGCTTACCTGCGGCAGCATCCCGCCCCCAAGCCCATGCTCAACAGTTACGAGTACGGCGGCTATTTGATTTGGCAAATGGCGGATGTGAACAAGGTGTTCATTGATGGACGTGCGGATATTTACGTCCGCACCGGTGTGTTCGTCGATTATCTCAACATCGCCCGGCTCGATTTCCCCGCGCCTTTTCTGCTGAATGCGTATAACGTCCAGTCGATTCTGCTCGGTCGCCATGAAACGCTGGTGACGCTGCTGGATGCTTCCCCGGATTGGCAGAAGATTTACAACGATCCGCTTAGCGTGTTGTACGTAAGAAGGCCGCACTCCAGGCTCTTACTGAGAACTGACGACTGACAACTGATTACCGTTTTTTGCGTGCTCTCATGATGATGTGGATTGAATCCGGCTTCGCCGTGGTATTGGTCGTTATGGCGTTTGTGTGTCCACGCCTGGGCGCGGGTTGGTGCCTATCCTTCGAGCGCCGGTTCATTGCGCTGGCCAATCGGCAAAGGCTCTCTTTGATTGTTGTGGCGATGGCGGCGCTCACATTGCGTGCCGCAGCGCTGCCGGTGCTTCCCGAGCCCCAACCTTATGTCAACGATGAGTTCAGTTTTCTGCTCGCCGCGGATACCTTTGCGCATGGCCGCCTCACCAACCCTGCTCATCCCCTTTGGATTCACTTTGAAACTTTTCATGTGATCCAGCAGCCGGTGTATGCCTCGATGTATCCTCCCGCGCAGGGATTGGCACTGGCGTTGGGACAGGTCGCCACCGGGCATCCGTTTGTGGGCGTTTGGCTGAGCGTGGCACTAATGTGCGCCGCCCTCTGCTGGATGTTGCAAGGATGGCTGCCGCCTGCCTGGGCGCTGCTGGGTGGGCTGATTTCCGCCATGCATCTCGGCGTGTTCAGCTATTGGGCTGATAGCTATTGGGGCGGGGCAGTGGCGGCAACCGGCGGCGCATTGGTACTGGGGGCACTCCCGCGCATCAAAAGGTCGCCGTGCGTGTCTGCCGCCCTACTGATGGGTACGGGCATCGCGATCCTGGCCAACAGCCGTCCTTATGAAGGAATGATCTTCTCCCTCCCGGTCGCCGCCGCGTTGCTGGTTTGGATGGTTCGTGGGCCGCGGCCTCCAGTGCGCGTGGTGATGCGACGCTTCCTGGCGCCCATCTGCATCGTGCTCGGCGTAGGGGCGCTGGCGACGTACTATTACTTTTGGCGCGTCACCGGCAGTCCGTTCCGAATGCCCTATCAGGTGGACCGCAGTACCTACGCGGTGGCGCCTTACTTTATGTGGCAGTCTCCTCAGCCCGAGCCGGTCTACCACCACCCGGCGATGCACGATTTCTATACCCACAATGAACTGGAATACTACCGTCAAACGCGCACGCCTGTTGGCCTGTTGGGTACCATCGCGGCCAAATACGTCAATATCTGGATTTTCTATCTTGGCCCTTTGCTCACACTACCCTTTGTGCTGGTGATTGCCACGCTGCCCCTGGGCTTTTCGTGGCGATCGATTTCCCATGAAACACGCTTTATGCTGGCCGCGGCCGGAACGTATTGTGCGGGGCTCGCCATCGAAGTGTTCTTCTTTGCCCACTATGCCGCGCCTCTAACGTGCGTGATCGTTGCCCTGATGGTGCTGGCACTCCGGCGTCTGCGTCAGTGGCAATGGCGCGGCAAGCCGTCGGGTCGGTTTCTGACTCGAACCTTGCCACTGGGTTGCGCTTTCCTATTAATCGTTCGGGCGGGGGCGGGTCCACTGCATATGCCTATAACTCCTGATTGGCCCCCCACCTGGTATAACGCGCAGGTGGTTAAGACGGACCGCGAAGCGTTGCTGGCCCAATTGCAAGCGCTGCCCCGAAAGCAACTCGTTTTCGTCCGATTCGCTCCCCGCTCCAGGTCGTTATACGACTGGGTCTACAACTCCGCCGATATCGATGGCGCCCATGTGGTTTGGGCCATGGATATGGGCGCGGATCGCAATCAAGAGCTCATTGATTACTATAAAGACCGGCAGGTTTGGCTGGTGGAACCGGACAGGGCTTCCGCGAAATGGGGGCCGTATCCTGGACAACCAAGTCAATAATTGGTCGATCTCCGCCACCCGAAACCGCAGTCTGCGGGCGGCGATCGAACCCATCATTAATAGGGTAGACGTGTCTTCGGGAACGCCCTGGGGTGCCGCGCTAGCTGTGATTTTCTTGTTTAGGAGCTTCCGTTACTTCCGTGTAGTAATCTTCCGACAGTTTCCGCCCCTGGGGGTTCAGCATGCGGAAATGTCCCAGCCCCTTTTTCTGCAGCCAGTACTTCAGCGAGACCCACAGGACTTGCAGCCCATACTTGGCGCTGCGCGATAAATTAAGCGATGACGCCTCGGGAAAATAGCGAGCCGGGCAGGAGATTTCTCCGAGCCGATACCCGAGATAGATAGCCTGTGCCAATACCTCACCATCAAAAATAAAATCATCAGAGTTTTCCTCCAAGGGCAGGCTGCTCAGAACCTCGCGTGAAAAAGCCCGGTAACCGGTGTGGTACTCCGAAATCTTATGGTCGAACAGGATGTTCTGATAAAAGGTCAAAAACCGATTGGAGATGTACTTGTACAGCGGCATACCACCGCGGAGAGCCCCCGAGCCGAGAATCCGCGATCCCAGCACGACGTCATATTCTCCAAAGGCAATCATGCTCGCCATGGCGGTGACCAGCCGGGGAGAATACTGATAATCCGCATGGAGCATCACGATGATGTCGGCGCCCCGGCGCAGGGCCTCGCGATAACAGGTTTTCTGGTTGCGGCCGTAACCGAGGTTTTGATGGTGGACGAAGGTGGTCAGGTGCAGCTCCCGCGCCAATTGGACAGTGGCATCGGAGCTGTGGTCGTCAACCACCAGGACTTCGTCCACAATATCCCGCGGCAACTCCGCGCACGTCTGCCCGATCGTGCGGGCGGCGTTGTACGCAGGCATTACCACAAAAACCTTCTTCCCATTCAGCACGGCGCGTTCTCCAGTCGTCTCAGCAAGTTCTCTCCTTATCCTACGGAACGTGGATTCCATTAGCAATCCCCCGGCACTCGGCTTGAGGGGAGTTACGCGCCCCGACCGGCTTCGATCAGCTCGCATTGATTTGAATGCAGGCGCCAAGTTTACAGCATCCTGTGCCGATGGCGGGCCTTCTCCCTTCTTGCGCGACTAGATTCAAAACGTGCCGTGTTGTTGGTCTGTATTGCAACTTTCTCATTATATTAATCAAAGAGATAATCAGGTTATTTGGCCATGAATTCATCGTAAGGTCGAAAATGCCTGATTTGAGTGTATCCAAAATGGGAAATCGGGAAACTTGCTTCCCGATTAGAATCCGCTGACTCAAGGCTCTCTGGAGCTAACGTCCTTATTTTCAGCACAAACAACCAATTGTTTCAGCGCCGGCGGTTTGGCGATTTGCTTGCCTAGTCTATTGCGATGATAAACATGGCGTGCGCGCCATAACTGAGGAGGTTATGAGTATGAAGAATCTCTTGAAACGGCTTTGGCAGGAAGACGAAGGCCAGGACCTGGTGGAATACGGCCTGCTTATATTCCTGATTGCTCTGGCTGCCATCGCATCCATGAAAAGTTTGGCAACTTCCATCAGCACGGTTTTCAACAGTGCGGCAACAAGTTTGACCAGCACCAGCTAGAGCGCCTTCGCTGAAACTGGGCGGTCGATGGTGATCGCCGCCGACGGCGTTTCGTGCCACAAGCCTGTGCCGGGGTGTCTCCCATGCAGTGCGGTGAACGACCTCTGCGTTGGAGACAGAGCTTGGTTTTGCGTTTGAAGGAATATCTGGTTAGTGCTTGCCAGCTCTATTGTGCTTGCTCTCCCGGAGTGCAACCGACTTGGACTGACAGGTGAGTGCTGGTGCATCCGTGCCCGAAGACGATTTCGAGTGTAGGGGCGATTCCCACCCAATACCCTCGGGGTGGAACGCGTCCCATGTAGCTTCGCGGTCAACCGGAAGAAGGGTGATTTCGAAATGGATAACGGCATGTTGAAGGAATTTGCGATTTCGGCGAGCGCTCTGGGCCTGGCCGGATGGGCGGGTTGGCTCGACTGGCGGATCCGGAAGATTCCCAACGCGTTGACGGTCTCTGCTCTCTTGGCGGGATTAACCCTGAGCGCGGTGCTGTGGAGGTGGCCGGGCTTGAAGTCTTCCCTTGAGGGGGCCGGCATCTGCCTGGGTGTACTGCTGCCTTTCGTGCTGTTGCGGGGGGTGGGTGCGGGGGACTGGAAACTTATGGGAGCGCTAGGCGCGTTTCTGGGACCACAGCGGGTAATTGTTGTGCTTCTGGGTACTGTCCTCATTGCCGGCACAATGTCTGTCGTGGAAGTCATCCGGCAGCGGAAGGTGCTGGAGACCCTCCACAACCTTTGGGTGCTCTTCGTTGCGTCCTCAACTTTTCATGTGAACAGTGCTCGTGCCATCACGCTGGATAATCCGGGATTGTTGAAAATCCCTTTCGGCGTGGCAGTAGCGCTTTCAACAGGTTGTTTTTTCGGCGTGATATCGGCACTTCGGTTTTTCCATCAGTTGGGATGAACGCATGAATCGTGATCGGATGTTGGTCGGATTTATCGGAGCGCTGGTGGTAGCGTTGCTGGCCAGCAGTTACGTTTACCGGCAGCTCCGAACGGCTCAATCGAGCGGCGCAGGGAAAGCTTCGAAGCAGATTCAAGTCGTAATGGCGGCGGGCCCGCTGAAAATGGGCCAAAGCCTGACCGCCGATGATTTGGTGCTCCAGAACTGGCCGGAGGGGTTGCAGCCACAGGGAGCCCTGACGCGGAAGGAAGATGCTGTGGGCCGCGCCGTGGTCGGTCCCTTGGCAAAGTACGAAATAATTTTGGACCAGGAGTTGGCGCCCCGCGACGCGGGATCCGGTCTGCCCGTATCAATCCCCAAAGGCATGCGAGCAGTGTCGGTGGGAGTGGACGACGTAGTTGCGGTGGCGGGCTTTGTGACCCCCGGCACGATCGTTGACGTTTTGGTGACCGGCGTGGGTCCCGGAGGGCCTGTTACCCGCACCATCCTGGAGCACGTTCGGATCCTGGCCGTAGGGCAGCAAGTGCAAACAGATAGTGGAAAACCGCAGACAGCTCCCGTGGTTACGCTGCTGGTCACTCCCCAGGACGGGGAAACCCTGACGCTCGCTGCGGCGGAGGGCAAGATTCATTTGGCTCTGCGCAATACGGTTGATGTGACCGACGTGAATCCTCCTCCGGCCTATGGCTCCACCATGTTTTTGGGTACGGCCCCGGTGGCGGCCGTGGTTCACCGGGTAGTGGCGACCAGGCAGGCTCCCGTGGCAGCGCCTTTCACGGTGCAGGTGATCCGCGGCGACAAGATTGAAACGCAGTCTTTTTCGAGATGATTGAGTAAGTTAGGCGGCTCCATGAAGGTCCAGAACACGCGGTACAAATTGCGGACGTTGGCGGCCATGACGCTGGTTGCCACCCTGCCGGCTTTCATGAACCTGGGCACACGGGAGAGTTGGACGTATGCGGCTCAGGCCAACGCTCCGGTAGTGCCGCAGTTAGCCGCCCTTGCACGCTCGGCAGAAGCGTTGCACCTGTTGGTCGGGCGCTCCCTCGTAATCTCTTCGCCAGCCCGTATTTTACGGATTTCCGTAGCTGATCCCGCCATCGTAGATGCGCTGGTAATGAGTCCCACGCAAATCCTGATCAGCGGCAAGTCACCGGGTGTGGCCTCGTTGGTAATCTGGGATGAGACGGGACATAGCAAGACCTTCGACGCCTATGTCGATATCGACGTGAGGGAAATGACGGAGAAGATCCGCCAGGTCCTGCCCAACGAACCCATTCAGGTGGACGCCCGCGGCGGGGTCATTACGCTTTCCGGCCGGGTTTCCTCGCAGATTGTGGCGGACCATATGGTTGCCATCGCTCAGGCGATGTCGCTTCGTAAGGATAGCGTCGTCCCCCTCTTGCAGATACCATCCCCGAGCGGTGAGGTGTTGCTGGAAGTTAAATTTGCGGACGTCGACCGCTCCATCTTAAGCCAGTTGGGCGCCAATATTCTCAGCACGTCACCCGCGAAAACGGTATTTACCACCACGACCGGGCAGTTCTCACCGCCTTCGATTCAATCGGACCAGTCGATTAGTGGGAATACCACGACGACTTCCACGGCAGCAGTCAGTGCAGCAGGAATTCCATTTACCCTTGGTCAGTTGCTAAACGTTTTTATCTTCCGTCCTGACATCAACCTGGGCGTGGTTATCCAAGCCCTGGAGGAGAAGAATCTTGTCCAGCTTCTCGCTGAGCCCAATGTTCTGGCAGAGACGGGCAAAGAGGCGAGTTTCCTGGCTGGCGGCCAATTTCCGTTTCCTGTGGTGCAAGGATCCACAGGTGGTGTGCCGGTGGTCACCGTGCAGTTTCGGGAATACGGGGTAAAGCTGAGTTTCACCCCGGTCATTACCCCTGAGGGCCTGATCCACTTAAAAGTGGCCCCCGAAGTGAGTTCGCTGGATTATTCCAACGCGCTTACCATTCAGGGATTTACCATACCTTCCCTGGCGACGCGAAGTGTGCAGTCGGAAATGATTTTGAAAGACGGTCAAAGTTTTGTAATCGCGGGTTTGGTGAACAACCAGGTGGTCGAGCAATTGTCGAAAGTTCCGGGTTTGGGAGACCTACCCATTCTGGGGAAATTCTTCAAGAGCCGCTCGATCTCGAAGACCCAGGATGAGTTGTTGATCCTGGTAACACCACACATCGTGCGGTTGGATTCGCAGCCGAAACAGATCCCCTTGCCGCAGTTTCCGGACCCCTTTCTAAAGCCTTTGCCCGCGGCAAAGGGTACTCCCCCAAAGGTCAAATAAAGGAGAGGAGATTCTCCCCGGGCAAAAAGGCAAGGGAGGTTCGAAAGGATCCGCGGCATGTTGACGGTGGGCGTTGTTAGTCTCGACACGAAGAATAGCGCGGCTTTGCTGGCCATGTTGCAGCAAACCGGGTTGGTGCAGCCCATTGCGCAATGGGACCTGATGGCGGGTGAGGGCCCAACCGCCCGTGCCGCTGTGCCCGATGTGGTTTTGGTTGAAATTGGACGGGATTCAAAGTCCCCTCTGGAATTGGCCGCGCGCTTGAACCGGCTCAATCCCGCCGCTTGCATCATCGCCTGTTCGGCGTATCAGGAGCCCAGCCCGGAACTGTTGATGCAGGCAATGCGCAGCGGCGTGCGGGAGTTTCTCTCGCAGCCGATTGACCCCATGGTTGTGCGGGAGATGCTGGAGCGGCTGGTCAATCAACGGGGAATGCCGAACTCCGAAATGGAGAAGCTGCTGATTGTCACGGGGGCGAAAGGCGGAGTGGGGACTACGACCGTTGCGGTGAATCTCGCGGTGCAACTGGCGCGAAGCGCGGGCAAGCGCGTGGTCCTGCTCGACCTGGGACGCCCTCTGGGTCACGCCTCGCTACTGTTGGACCTGGAGGCGCGGTTTTCATTCCGGGCTGCAGTGGAAAGCCTCGACCGGCTGGATAGCCATCTGTTCAGCGGATTGCTGGCTAATCACAAAAGCGGCGTACAACTGCTTGCAGGCGCGTCTCACGCCGATGAATGGGACCGGATTTCCCCACAGGCCCTTGCCCGGATTATCAATGTGGCCCAGAGCAGCTTTGATTTCGTACTGGCGGACGTCGGTCCCAATTGCTCTTCCGAGTGGTCGCCGGTCCTGCGCCTGGCTCGCCAGATCGTCCTGGTGACGGAAACCAATGTGCCTAGCTTGTGGAGCCTGGAACGGCAGATCACTTTGCTGCGCGCCCTGGGCATTGACTCAGCCCGCCTTCGCGTGGCGGTCAATCGCTGGCACAAGGCTGATGAAGGGGCTCTTGAATCTTTCGAGAAGCGGGTAAAGCTTCCTATCTTTGAACGCCTGCCTAACGACTTCAAGGCAGTGAGTCGGGCGGTAAATATGGGGGCGGAACTTTCCCCGGGCCAGAACGTTCAGTTGCTGCAAAAGTTTCGCAGTATGGCGGAGCAGTTTTCCGGGGTACGCCACGAGAGCGAAGCGAAGCGGGGATCCTTTCTCGGGATTTTTTCGAGCAGGAAATAAGAGGAGAAAATGGCTGATATTTGCATCGGTCAACCCGATTTGGGCAAGGTAAAAGCGGCCATTCATCGCCGGCTGATCCAAAGGTTGAATTTGGACCGCGTCTCGCAGTTGAACCGGGACACGGTACGCGCCGAAGTAACGCAGATCGTCGATAATTTGACTTCGGCGGAAAGCACGCCGATGACCCTCCAGGAGCAGGATCGCCTCTCCCAGGAAATTCTCGATGAGGTGTTTGGGTTGGGCCCTCTTGAACCCCTGCTGAAAGACTCCACCATCTCGGACATCCTGGTAAATACCCACAAAGATGTCTATGTGGAGCGCAAGGGTTTGCTGGAGCGGACCAACGTGCAATTCCGTGACGAAGCGCATCTGCTGGCCATCATTGACCGCATTGTTTCCGCCGTGGGACGCCGGATCGATGAATCTTCGCCCATGGTGGACGCGCGCCTTGCCGATGGCTCGCGTGTGAACGCCATCATCCCTCCGCTGGCCATTGACGGAGCTTGCCTTTCCATCCGCCGGTTCGGGCGCGAGCCTCTGAATGTGGATGCCCTGCTGCGCAACCAGACACTGACTTCCGGAATGCTGGCATTGCTGCGGGGATGCGTTTACGCCCGCATGAATACACTGATTTCCGGCGGCACCGGAGCGGGCAAGACCACTCTTTTGAATGTCCTGTCATCTTTTATTTCCAACCGTGAACGCATTATCTCCATCGAGGATGCGGCGGAATTGCAGCTTCACCAGGACCACGTTGTGCGGCTTGAAACCCGCCCTCCCAATGTGGAGGGGAAAGGCGCGGTTCTCCAGCGGCAACTCGTGATCAACTGCCTCCGCATGCGTCCTGACCGGATTATTGTGGGCGAGGTTCGCGGCGAGGAAGCGCTGGATATGCTTCAGGCAATGAACACCGGCCACGAC
>Ga0181520_10011611_pt1 | contig 11522 bp, 6 predicted proteins | sample PEATcosm2014_Bin_29_FD_132451 | JGI IMG/M metagenome (GOLD analysis project Ga0181520, IMG submission 132451) | Peatland microbial communities from MTU Mesocosm Facility, Houghton, MI, USA - PEATcosm2014_Bin02_30_metaG | ecosystem: Environmental > Terrestrial > Soil > Wetlands > Peat | place...
AACTGGTTTTGGTGGAGCTTTCTGCTCAGCGGCATGATGACCGTATTCTTTTTCGCGCGCATGTGGCGGAGGGCGGAGATTGTCACCGACGTGGAGCTGGTCGAATTGCGCTACGCCGGCAAGCCCGCCGCGTTCCTGCGGGGATTTCGCGCGCTTTATTTCGGCATCCTCATCAACTGCATCATTCTGGGATGGGTCAACCTGGCCATGGAGAAAATCTTGGGAATTTCCCTCAACATCCCCAAGTTCTGGGCCGTGGTGATCTGCATGGCAATCACGGCAGTTTACACTTCCATCTCGGGCCTGTGGGGCGTGCTTTGGACTGACCTGGTGCAGTTCGTTTTGAAGATGAGCATGCTGATCCTCCTGGCTTTTTATGCGGTGCGCGCTGTGGGTGGAATAGACGCACTCAAAACCAAGCTGGCCGCCGTAGACGTGGCGCGCGGCGCGGCGGTGGGCGGTTCCGGGTCCATCCTGTCTTTTGTCCCGGATTTGCATTCTCCCTGGATGCCCGTGATGACCTTCCTCGTTTACATCGGAGTGTACTGGTGGTCCGTATGGTACCCGGGGGCGGAACCGGGCGGCGGTGGCTTCATCGCCCAACGCATCTTCTGCGCCAAGGATGAGAAGAATTCTCTGTATGCAACCCTGTGGTTCAACATTGCCCACTACGCGCTTCGGCCCTGGGCGTGGATTCTCACGGCATTGACCGTGGTGGTTCTTTACCCCCAACTGAGTCTGCCCGGCGCCGACGCTGAGGGCGGATTCGTTCGCGTCTGGGTGGATTACCTGCCCGGAGCTTTCCGCGGACTGATGCTTGCCGCATTCGCCGCCGCTTATATGTCCACCGTTGCCACGCAGCTCAATTGGGGATCTTCTTACTTGGTCAACGATTTCTATCGTCGCTTTGTGGCGCGCACACGTTCCGATAGTCACTACGTGACCGCTTCCAAAATCGCCACCATGGGGTTGATGGTCGTTAGCGCCATAGTCTCCTACGCCATGCACACGGTCGCAGGCGGTTGGGACATGGTCGTCAACATCGGCGCCGGCACGGGAGCCGTTTACCTGCTGCGCTGGTATTGGTGGCGCATTAACGCCTGGTCGGAAATCTCCTCCATGGCGACAGCAGCCACAGTTTCAATCATCCTGAAATTCGCCAGTCCCTTCGCGGCATCCGACCCTAACCAGTTTGCCAAAAACCTGGTATTGACTGTAATCCTTACCACCGTGGTGTGGGTGACCACAACGCTGCTCACGCAACCGGAACCGCAATCCAAACTGCTGGAGTTCTACCGCCGCGTGCGGCCCGGCGTAGCGGGATGGGGGCACATCGCCGTGCTGGCCCCGGAGGTCCCGCCCACGCAGGATGGCTGGTATAATTTGATGGATTGGATACTCGGCTGCCTCATGGTGTACATGACCCTGTTCGCAATCGGTAAGCTGTTGTTGGGTTTCCCCCGCACCGGTTTCCTGTTCCTCGCCATCGCAGCCATCTCCGGGTACATCATCCGCTGGGATCTGTCGCGGCGCGGGTGGGAAACGCTTTCGGGAAAGGAAAAGTAGAATATTTTCAACGCAGAGGCGCAGAGCAAGAAAATGTTATGGCTCTGTGCCTCCGCGCCGCTGCGTTTGAAGGTATCCAGTGAAAACACCTCACCCACTTGGCAAGATTGCATCGGATGAAACCAAAACCGCATAAACGCATTACGGAGGAGTCCAATCCCGCCTCAGACTCTCTGGATACCAAATCCACACGGGAGATCCTGCGCATTATTAATCGCGAGGATCATCGCGTGGCTCCGGCAATCCGCAGAACACTCCCCCAAGTTGCGCGGGCGGTCGACTTGGCAGTGGAGGCCATAAGGAACGGTGGTCGCCTGGTTTATTTGGGCGCGGGCACCAGCGGGCGGCTGGGCGTGATTGATGCCTCCGAGTGTGCGCCCACTTTCGCAACCCACAGTGTGGTAGCCGTCCTGGCGGGCGCCCCCGCCGCTCTTACTTCCTCCATGGAAGCAGTGGAGGATGATCCCCGCCAAGCCGTACGCGACCTGAAGAAAATCAGCTTTACCCGTAACGATGTACTGGTTGGAATCTCCGCCGGTGGCGGCGCACCTTATGTTCTGGGTGGAATGGGATATGCGCGCAAACTGGGTGCAAAGGTGGTTGGACTCACTTGCAACCCGGAAGCTCCGCTGAAAGCTCTTGCCGACGTCGCCATTATTCCTGTTGTAGGCCCGGAAGTCATCGCCGGATCCAGCCGCATGAAGGCCGGAACAGCACAGAAACTTGTGCTCAACATGCTTTCATCCGCCACCATGGTGCGATTAGGACGCGTGCTTTCCAATAGAATGGTCACCGTCCAATTGACGAACGAAAAATTGTGGACGCGCGCCGAGGGAATTTTGATGAAGTTCACCGGCGCCAGCCAGGCAGTGGCCGCCAAGGCGCTGAAGGACTCCCGGCGCAGCCTTCCCGTGGCGATATTGATGGTATTGAAAAAGATCTCAAGGTCGGAAGCGGTTCACCAGTTGCAGAAAGGTCCAGGCGTGGCGGCAGTCTTGCGCCAAGCGATGGAAAACTGAATCAGTGACTCACTGATTCAGTTCGGGAGTGATTGTGGATAAGTTTCTCATAACCGGCGGACGCCCATTGCACGGGCGAGTGGTCACCAGCGGGGCGAAGAATGCGGCCTTGCCGGCATTGACGGCGGCGCTGCTGACGGACGAGCGCGTGGTTCTGCACAATATTCCACGCGTGCGCGACATCAGCACCCTGCGCAGCCTGCTGGAGGATCTGGGTGTCGATTCCTCCGTCACGCACGAAGCGCACGGCAACTGTATCGAAATTGAAGCCCGCCAGTTGCTCAATCCGGTGGCGCCTTATGAACTTGTCAAGCAAATGCGGGCGTCGATATTGGTGCTGGGACCGCTCGTGGCGCGCTTCGGCCATGCGCGAGTGTCATTGCCGGGAGGCTGTGCCATCGGCGTGCGTCCCGTCAACCTTCACCTCAAAGGGCTGGAAAAACTCGGGGCTACCATCAGTTTCGACCATGGTTACGTGGACGCCCGGGCCAACGGCCTGCGCGGCGCGGATTTCTACTTCGACACGATTTCCGTGACCGGCACCGAGAATCTGATGATGGCTGCCACGCTCGCCGATGGGGTTACGGTCCTTGAAAATGCTGCGCGCGAGCCGGAAGTACAGGACCTCGCCGATTTGCTCAATAAAATGGGAGCTAATATCGACGGCGCGGGAACACACAAGATTTGTATCCGCGGCGTCAGTCGGTTGCACGGGGCCGAACATAGCATTATTCCTGATCGCATTGAGGCGGGGACATTCCTCACTGCCGCTGCCGTTACCGGCGGAGAACTCGCGGTTGAGCGCTGCAACCCTGCGCACCTCACTGCGGTCATTGCCAAACTGGAAGGTGCGGGCGTGCAAGTAGTTCGCGATGCGGGAAATGGTACGAGCGGCGGCCACACCCTCACGGTAAAGGCAGGGAGCAAGCTGCGTGCACTTGACGTTACAACACAGGAGTACCCGGGTTTCCCTACGGATATGCAAGCCCAGTATATGACGCTGATGACGCAGGCCGAGGGTTCATCCGTCATTACGGAAACAATCTTTGAAAACCGCTTTATGCACGCACTGGAACTGGCACGCATGGGAGCCGACATTACAATGAATGGCCGCCGGGCCGTTGTACGCGGCAAGAAGCACCTAAGCGGGGCGAAAATCCAAGCCTCGGATTTGCGCGCCAGCGCCTCGCTGGTGCTGGCCGGATTAGCCGCGGAGGGTGAAACACTGATCGACCGCGTGTATCACATTGATCGTGGATACGAACGTATTGAAGAAAAGCTTACCCGCGTGGGCGCCAAAATCGCCCGCGTGTCTGAGTCCGATTGACGCTTCCCTCTATCCCCAGAGTCTGAATCACTCCTGCCATGGAGAAGCATTTCAGCGTCAAGTCTTTGGCAACAATATCGAAACGCCACCGGAAGGATGCCAATCGGAGGTTCTATGCACCGTGAGGCAGGTCAAGTCATCGATTTCTCAATTGCTCGTCAGGATGGTCAAAATTAGGCGGGGCATGGTTCTGAATAGATATAAATCGAAGGGTGACGACACTCCACATTAAACTTCCTTTATCTCATTTGTGAGTAAGTGTTATAGTAGTAATACACATCAATCAATACTTTATTTAATTATGTACATGCGTACACCGTTTCGCCCCCCTGCGCGATTGCTCCACCGCAGCTAGAAGTGCCAACTCAACTACCCAACCTTGCTTTCCACCAAGCCATTGATTTCAAAAGACTAATATAAGTAACCCTGGGAACATCGAGCCTCTCGAAGAGGCCTAATTGCCCTAGATCTCTTTCCCTGAAACCGCTTCAGCTTGACATTGTCCGCCCCGCAGACAATGTCACCTCTCCACCAGATACCCCACAGCTGGACCAACATTAAACATCCTTGAATTGTTCAACCTGCCTACGCCATCTAGTACGTCAGTGCAGATAATGGCACTGGAAAGGAGGTAACGACTATGCTACAGTCTAAAAGGAATCCGGCTGGTATTCCGCCGTCGCCGTGGCCCCCAGATGGTGAGTAAGATGTTTTTCGGCCAAGGATGGGCATGCACGGCGTACGCGGCGCCTGCCCATCCCTGGTCGGGTTTATGCAGAATGTAGGAATGGCCATTAGCTTGTGTGCGTTTGTTCTGGCGGGGGTTGTCCTCTTCCGCGGGATCGCAGGCAAGTGTTTCAAGTTGTTTCCGCTGTTTTATTCTTACATCATTTATGCATTCTGCGGGTCCACCATTATGTACTTGGTGTACTGGCTCGAGCCCCAAGCATACCGTACCGCGTTTTGGCTTTATTATCTGGTGAGTATCCTCGTTGAGTTCACCGTCCTCGTCGAGATTTCCGACCAGATCTTTCGCCGCTTTCCTGCCATCCGCAACCTCGGGCGCGCCATAACCGTTGTTATCTCAGCCGTCTTTGGGCTCTTTTACGTGCTGCCGGCACTACTCTGGTCGCCTGGCATGGCCACAGCCCTGCTCGGTTTTGCCTTACGGGCTTCGGTAACCAAGGCGGTGGTTCTAGCTGCGCTTCTTGTCGCGACGCGCCACTATGGATCGGAACTGGGGCGGAATGTGGCGGGCTTGATGCTGGGATTTTCTATCTACCTGGGAATTAACACTGCCAATCTTGCTGCAGCAAGGCTGTTTGGTCGTGTGCTTTACGGTGATATCTACTGGATAATGACACCCGTTGGATACACGTTGTGCTTACTCGTCTGGACGATCGCACTATGGGAGCGCTCATCTGTACCCAATGTGGGTGAGATGTCGCCCGTCGTCGGTGGAAGTTCCGACGCTGTGGCTCTTGAGTTGACACGCTTCAATAGTGAATTGTCGAAGCTGCTGCACAAATGATCATGCTCATATACGCTGCGATTGCCATTGCCTTTTTCATCCTCGTTATAGGCTTGCTCCAGAAGCCTGAGCCTCATAACCCGGACGATGCCTTCGGCGAAAAAGGCTGCGCCCCACGAATCGGGAATGGACGCTGGCTGGATCTTTCCGAGCGTATCTTTGACCCCTCCGATTCGCGTTGGCTACAAGAAGAGCTCGCCTTCCCCAAATTAGCCAAAGAGTTGATGGTTGGGCGGAAACGCCTGGCGGTCCAATGGCTGGAAGCCTTGCAGGCGTCCTTTGACGACTTGGTGCGGACTCCCGACTTTGCCCCCATCGAGACATCTGAAACCAACGCAACCGGCGGCTGGCAGATGTTGTGGCTCACAGTCCGATTCAAACTCCTGGTTTCCTATGCCTTACTTGTGGTCAGATTATTTGGACCCTACCACCGCCTGATCCCATCGTTTTCATGGGTTCCCCTTTCACCCGCAAGCGAGCGCAGTTTTCGACGAGCGGCGCTGGCCGTGGGCCGTACCTCTCACTGAGCCCCGTTCGCGCCCCACCGGCAGGTGGGGTGGTCGCTAGCAAGGCATCCCGTTCAAACGTGGTGGATTTCACGCCACGGCAGTGTCTTCTAGCCCTTTATGTCATTGAATCCAAAACAGCCATCCGTAGGGCACTTGCAACAATAAGCAATAAAATAAGTTAGCCTCACAACGTGGCTGCTCATCTTGGCCCTCCTGTTGCTTCTTTAAGGCGTGAGTTGCTAGGGATGCTATCACGTCTTAGTTCCGGGAATAGGATGCTCGCGGAGGGTGCGCTCGCCGCAGGGTGTCGTTTCTTTGCTGGCTACCCCATAACGCCCGCATCAGAAATCTATGAAGTCATGATGCGCGAGTTGCCAACGCGCGGAGGATTAGCCCTTTCCGCACCTGACGAAATTTCGTCACTCTGCTATTGCGTTGGTGCAAGCTTGCGAGGCCTTAAAGCCATGACCGCTACGTCCGGTCCTGGATGGGCGCTGATGATCGAAACCGTCCAGTACGCTCTGATGACCGAAACCCCGATTGTTGTAGCACTGGTGCAACGCTTGGGGCCAAGCACCGGAGGAGCGACGCAAGGTGCCCAGGGAGATATCTGGCTGGCGGAGTTTTCCACGTCCGGGGGCTACACTTTGCCGGTGTTCTCTCCCAGCAACGCCGCGGAATCATACGAACTCGCCATTCACGCTTTCAATTGGGCGGAAAGGTTGCGCACTCCGGTCATACTGCTATCAGACAAAGAAGTCGGTATGACCTCGGAAGTTGTGAACGATGAGGCCTTACAGATTCCCGATCTCGTGAACCGAAAGCGGGCCACGGCTACGGCTGATTACGCTCCCTATGCCGTTCAGGAACCGGAGACCGTCCCCGGCTTTGCCGCGGTGGGCGAAGAGATCAAAACCACGGTTACGGGATCTGCGCATGACCCGCAGGGACGCCTGCGCAAAAACTCCCCACAGGTGATCAACGTGCTGCAGCGCCTCCAGCGCAAGATTGAAGCGCACGCAGAGGAAATGGCGCTGGTGCGGCCTGACCTTGACCCTGACGCGCGCTGCCTGCTGATCAGTTACGGTGTTACCGCGCGCGCTGCCCGCCAGGCGGTGGAGATACTTCGCGGCGAAGGTTTGCGTGTTTCCTTTTTGCAGATCCAATCGTTGTTTCCAATACCAAAGAAATGGCTGGATTGGGCCACCGCGGGCGTGGACATGGTGTTTGTGGCCGAAGAAAACTTGACCGGCCAATATCGCGCCGCCCTGACGCCCTACCTTTCCGGCAAACGGATATTTGGCATAAACCAGATCGGCCATCTAATCTCTCCAAGCCACATCGCCCGCGCGGTGGAGGGGTTGATGGCATGACAACAGAAGCCCTTTACCTTTCGCCCACCGCCAAACTCCCTTATTGCCGGGGCTGCGGGCATTCACTGGTGGTACGCCAACTGAGCAATGCCTTGGAGCGCCTGGGTTTGCCGCCGCGATCGGTCGTATTGACGACGGACATAGGGTGCGTGGGTCTGGCGGACTCACTGTTTCCCTACCTGCACACGGTTCATACGACGCACGGGCGGTCCACAGCGTTCGCCACCGGCATGGCTCTTGCTGACGTTGCCATGGAACGCCAGGGCTTAAAACCCATCGTCATGATTGGCGATGGCGGGGCGATGATTGGTTTGTTGCACCTGGTCCACGCGGCGCAACTCAACGTTGATATCACTGTGTTGCTCCACAACAATTTTATGTTCGGAATGACGGGCGGGCAGCACTCTGCGCTGAGCCCTCTAAACTGGGTCACCGCTACCACGCCGGACGGCAACTCGATTCCGCCACTCGATATACTGGCATTGTTGCGCACCGCCCATGCCACATTCCTGGCCCGCCAATTTGCCACCAGCCCGGAATTGGCGACGACCATCGCGGACGCCATCAACTATCCCGGATTCTCCGTGGTGGAAATCGTCGAACTTTGCACAGCCTACGGGACGAGGTGGAACCAAGCCACCGGGGCATCTCTTAAGGAGATCGCCGACCGCCAGGGTTATGCCATCGGTGAGCTGGAAACGGAAATAGAGCGCCCAACATTCCGGGATCTTTACCGCCACGAACAGAACGTGCGCAAGCCGAAGCGTGCCAAGCCTCCGGTCCCCCGCCTGAACACCACAGCACAGCTAACGAACGAGGTCCGGGTGGTGTTAGCTGGAACGGCGGGTGAGCGCGTTCAATCCGCCGCCGCTTTGTTATGCCGCGCGGCACTCAGCGCGGGACTCTATTCAACGCAAAAGAATGACAACCCCGTCACGCAGGGATCGGGATTCTCCCTGTCGGAGATCTGTCTTAGCCCCAAGCCCATCGATTACACGGGCATGGAATGCCCCGACGTTGTACTGGCGGTCAGTGACGAGGGGTGGAAGGAACTGCAAGCGAACGGGACGGTGGCGGCGTGCCGGGAGGAAACCCTGCTGTTTGTGGACTCACAAATCGAGGCGCACCCACCGATGGGCTGCGTTGTTCCTCTCCCGCTCCGCCGCGAAGCTAATCCCAAGCGTGCCGCGTTGGCTGCGATCGCCGCCTGGCTCGAGAACAATCCACTGCTGCCGCCTGAGGCTTGGGATGCCGCACTGGCAGCGGACCCCGCCGAGCGCCGCGCCGAATCGCTGGCCGCACTCGAAGTGGGCCGCCGCCTGGGAGGCGGATGTGTAAAATCATCATGACGCCACGGCATTCTCTTTAGCAGCCGAAGGGTGGGGTTCAGCCCCGCCGTTGCAAGGCCGGATTGAACCAGGTTTTATTTCCACAAGTTTTCTACAAATACTATTTGGACGATGGAGTGAAACAATGAATAGAAAGAAGATAACTATTGACGGGAACGAGGCTGCCGCCAGGGTGGCTTATCGCGTCAGTGAAGTAATCGCCATTTATCCCATTACCCCTTCCTCTCCCATGGGTGAGTGGGCTGATCAGTGGTCCGCAGAAGTAAAGCCCAACATCTGGGGAACTGTCCCGAATGTGATGGAAATGCAAAGCGAAGGAGGCGCTGCGGGTGCGCTGCACGGCGCCCTTCAGGCCGGATCACTGGGTGTCACTTTTACGGCCTCGCAGGGCCTGCTTCTGATGATTCCCAATATGTTCAAGATCGCCGGAGAATTGACTCCCACAGTGCTGCACGTCACGGCGCGCACCGTGGCCGCACATGCCCTGTCGATTTTCGGGGACCACAGCGATGTGATGGCAACCCGCTCCACGGGCTTTGCCCTGCTGGCGTCAAATTCAGTCCAGGAAGTAATGGACTTCGCCCTCATCTCACATGCTGCCACGCTCGCTTCGCGCCTGCCCTTCCTGCATTTCTTTGATGGTTTTCGCACGTCGCACGAGGTGGGCAAAGTCGAAGAGATGACGGACGATGACTTGCGCGCCTTGATTGACGCCAACCTGGTGGAAGCCTACCGCAAGCGGGCTTTGTCACCAGATCACCCCATGCTTCGCGGCACGGCGCAAAACCCCGACGTCTACTTCCAGGCCCGGGAAAGCGCGAACTCATTTTATGCGGCATGCCCCGGAATCGTTCAGAACGTCATGGACAAACTCGCCAGCGTAATAGGCCGCCAATACCACCTGTTCGACTATGTGGGCGCCCCCGACGCGGAGCGCGTTGTGATCATGATGGGCTCCGGCGCGGAAGCCGCGCAGGAAACGGTGGAATACCTCACGCAGAGCGGGGAAAAGGTGGGCGTATTGAAGGTCCACCTCTACCGGCCCTTCTCGATTGAACACTTCCTTGGTGCTCTCCCCAAAACCGTGAAGTCTCTGGCCACGCTCGACCGCACCAAAGAATCGGGCGCCGCCGGCGAACCTCTTTACGTCGACGTCATTACCGCGGTGAGCGAAGGGCTCAACGCCGGCACCGCACCGTTTACCGCCTTCCCGCGCATCATCGGCGGGCGCTACGGGCTGTCTTCCAAGGAGTTCACCCCCGCCATGGTGAAGGCAGTGTTCGACGAAATGAAGAAACCCGCACCGCTCAATCACTTCACGGTGGGCATTGTTGACGATGTTACACACACCAGCCTGGAAGTTGACCCCACGTTCTCAACGGAAGACCCCAAGACCGTGCGCGCCGTCTTCTACGGCCTCGGCTCCGATAGCACGGTGGGCGCCAACAAGAACTCCATCAAGATCATTGGCGAAGATACGGACAACTACGCGCAGGGTTATTTTGTGTACGACTCAAAGAAGTCCGGCTCGGTTACGACTTCCCATCTGCGCTTCGGGCCCAAACCGATCCATTCCACCTACCTCATTTCGCAAGCGAATTTCGTGGCCTGCCACCAGTTCTCTTTCCTCGAGCGGCTTGACGTGCTCAAGGTGGCGGAACCTGGTGCCACCTTCCTGCTGAACAGCCCCTACGGCGCCGAAGAAGTCTGGAACATGTTGCCGCGCACCACACAGCGCCAGATCATCACAAAGAAGCTGCGCTTCTACGTGATCGACGCCGTCCAGGTGGCAAAGAATGCCGGCATGGGCGGGCGCATTAACACCGTGATGCAAACCTGCTTTTTTGCCATCAGCGGTGTGTTGCCGCGCGACGAGGCCATCGCGGCCATCAAGCACGCCATTGAGAAAACCTATGGACGGCGTGGCGAAGCGGTGGTGAAGAAGAACTTTGCCGCCGTGGACGCATCCATCGATCACCTGCACGAGGTTAAGGTCCCGGCCGAAGTCAACAGCAACTTCGACCTGCGCCAGACGGTACCGTCCCAGGCGCCGGCGTTTGTTCGGGATGTTCTGGCCAGAATCATCGAGGGAGAAGGCGATTCCCTGCCGGTCAGCGCCATGCCGATCGACGGCACCTTCCCCACGGCCACGGCCCAGTGGGAAAAGCGCAACATCGCGCTGGATATTCCCGTGTGGGATGAGAACCTGTGCATCCAATGCGGAAAATGCGTAATGGTGTGCCCACATGCCGTGATCCGGGCCAAGATTTACGATCCGGCATTGCTGGATAAAGCTCCCGCCACCTTCAAGTCCACTGCGGCGCGCTGGAAAGAGTTCAAGGAGTTCAAATACACGCTGCAAGTGGCTCCGGAAGATTGCACGGGCTGCGCGTTGTGCGTGGAAATCTGCCCGTCCAAGTCCAAGAGTGAGGCCAAGCACAAGGCCATCAATATGGCGTCACAGATGCCTTTGCGCGAGGCGGAGCGCGATAACTGGAATTTCTTCCTGGATATTCCGGAAGTTGACCGCCGCACCCTCAGCATGGGACAGGTGAAAGATGTGCAATTGCTGCAACCGTTGTTTGAATTCTCCGGCGCGTGCGCAGGTTGCGGTGAAACACCTTACATCAAACTCATGACCCAGTTGTTCGGCGATCGTGCGTTGATCGGCAACGCGACGGGCTGCTCGTCGATTTATGGCGGCAACCTGCCCACCACACCGTATGCCGTCAATCATGAAGGCCGCGCTCCCACGTGGGCGAATTCACTATCTGAAGACAACGCCGAATTCGCGCTGGGCATGCGCCTGGCCGTTGACCAGCAGGCACAGTTCGCCCGCGAATTGGTC
>Ga0181520_10011613_pt1 | contig 11522 bp, 10 predicted proteins | sample PEATcosm2014_Bin_29_FD_132451 | JGI IMG/M metagenome (GOLD analysis project Ga0181520, IMG submission 132451) | Peatland microbial communities from MTU Mesocosm Facility, Houghton, MI, USA - PEATcosm2014_Bin02_30_metaG | ecosystem: Environmental > Terrestrial > Soil > Wetlands > Peat | place...
GCGGATGCACGACCAGCAGGCGCTCGGCGGGCAGGCCCAAAGCGGCGAGGCCGGGCGGATAGGGCACCTCGCCGGTGGCCAGCCACAGAATGGGTTTTCGCCGCAACGCCGCCAGCCGGCCCAGCCAGACGGTGGCGAAGCCGAGCGCCGCGCCATACCCGACCGCGTCCTCTGCCGCAATTTCGTGCAGGCCGGTACAGGGCAGCCCGCCCCACGGCAAAGCCGCGTCCAGCCCCGGCAGGCCGAGGGTCAGGACATCGGCCGCAGCCTCCCCCCCACCCCGTTCCAGGGCGGCGATGCGGGCGCGGAGCTGCGCCAGGCCGGGGTCGTTTCTCGCCATATGTTCATGGTATGTTCTATTTGGGGGTGATCGTCAAGATCGGGTTCTGCCTAGTAGTGTCTCAGTTTGAAATCTGATCAATCGAAAAGACGACGGGAATGGTTACGCTTACGCGCCACCGCCCGAGCGATCGCCACCCCTACATAGATCGTGAACCCGACGATCGCAGCATAGGGTGAAAGTTCGGGATACCCGACCTTGGCGGCGATGACTCCAAACGCTATTCCCGCGATCAAAGCCACCACGGCATGAAGTTGCCAAGCGGCTCCGGTCGGGGTGAACAACAGGTCGGCAATCCAATCCAACACTTTACGCCTCAATTTGCTTCTTGTAGGTCGCGGGGCGCGTCGGCTTAGTGGCGCGCGCATCAATCAACGCGACGATGTCTTCCATCGACCACAGTCGATCAGAAATCCCTGCCGCCATTGCCGGAGACACCCTCAACGTTTTATAAATACGGGCGAAATTGTACCAGACGAAGTAAAGCGACAGAGCATAAATGTGGTTGTCGATCTTCTTGGAAAGGGCATTCGTCAGCCTGGTGAACCGGCGCATCGACATCCGCATTGTGAGGTTGGCCCACTCGACATAGGAGGTACTGACGTGCGCCGGGTCAGGAGTGCCTAAGATCGCCTTCTTGCGCGTTCCAATGCAGTCGCCTGGGCTGTATTTCTTCTCAGCATCCTTTCCCGGCGCCTCGCCGTAGAGCTTGACCAGCATCGCGTAATCGACGCTCTCGCCATGGAAGGCGCCGGCAACGGCGTCGAGATAGGCTTTGTGCCCATCAGTGGTTAGCTGCATCGGCCCGGCGATCCGGTCACGCAGATCATCAATGAAGAAGTTGGCCGTTTCCGCCTCTCGGTCGCCGACCATGTAGGAGATGATCAGCTTGGTTTCGGCGTCAATCGCGGTCCAGGTCCAAACGCTGCCAGCGTCAAACGGAGCGGTTTTTGCAGCCGAGACGTTCTTTACCTTGGCGTAGCAAAAGGACCAGATTTCGTCGCACTGGACACGCCGCGCTTTGATCCCCCGCACGGTGTTGTAGTGGAAGGCTGCGCAAGCTTCCCCCGCGTCCACCAGCAACTTCGTCACTGTGTTGATCGACACGTCAGCCACGCGCGAGATCGACCGCATGGACGAGCCTTCGCACAGCATGTTGAGGATTTGGACGCGCGTCTGGAGGGGCAGCTTGTTCATGCCCCGATAATATGAACTTTTATGCTTAGCGTCAAGAACGATATTCAGTTTATATCAGATCGCCGACGTCTCGTCCTAGGGCTTCACTGAGGTTACGATGAAATTTCAGTCGGTTATCGCGATCAAGCCAATCATAAAGTTCGTCAGCATAATCCCCCAGCAAATCAATATGTCTCCTAAAATTATCCAACATATCCCTGTCCACGGCGTAGACACCTATACGTTTTGCTTGAGTGCCGTATTGTTTTAGAGCCTTATCAAGAACAATAGATTTCAATGCCGCATCGCCGAGATTTGCCGAATGCTTTCTCAGATCCAGCGTGCTCGTCACGTGAAATTTCCCATTCTTTAAAGCAAAGTCAGCAACCAGCCCCTCTCGTGAATCAATAGAGAAATTACGAACAATCTTCTTGTCTTCTATTGTTTCATCCTCTTTGGCCAACAAATTTAGGCGTTTAAATGAAACTGCTATCTCCGTATTAATACGAGATTTTGCCTCATGCCTCTCCCTCGGCGGGAGAGAAACGAGTGATTTCAGAATCTGTTCAACTCTTTCCTCATATTCCTCGCTCGTATTTGCGGAGAGCCATCCGGCCTGAGAAGGCTTCATGAGCGGTTCGAGCATATCAAATTCCTCCAACATCTCTGCCGGAAGCTTTTTCCCATCAAATAATTCTTTAAAGCAGGATGCGGCACTTTCCATGCGAGCTTCCCAATTGTCGCCCGTCACCGCACGCAGCTTATAGGTAGCTTGCCTGAAACGAACATCAACTTGCTCTGGGCGAAACACAACAATCCCAATATTCACCCGCTCACCTCGGCGAGGATTTGGAATTGCCGTCAGAATCGCATACTCATAGGTATGAGCCATCGCTTATACCCTTCTTAATTGCCAGTATCCTATCCAAGCGCTCATTCGAGCGCCACCAAGATAACATAATGTCTTTATCAGAATCTGTCAACCATACTTCTGGGTGTCCTCGGACTATATTCTCAACAGTGTTGTCATCGATCGCCGCAATCTTATCAAGAACACTGTCTATTGAAGTATTGTCGACGAAATTGCCAAATCTATTCCTGAGATAACGGTGAGCAATCAAGGTTTTTTGCTTGGCGTGGAAAGGGGGATATTGTGGTGGAAACCCGTGGCACATCCAGGCCCGAGACCAATCAAACGCCAAAACGATCCAGCCATTCCTGCTCTGACGAAACAAATAATTGTTGAGGTGCCTATCGTCGTTATAAACAAAACAATCAAATGCCAAAATGCGTGACAAGACGGGTGCGATTGTTTGAAATTCAATTTCCCCGCGATAAGCCATCTCCCACCATTTGTCACGCGCGACACCGCCCTCCCACCGAGAACCGAACAAATAGTTTCCAGAATTGTCTTCGACTACCGCGCACGGGGGACACGCGATGTTCACGGCTTCGGCCAAACGGGTACAAAACCATTCAGAGTGCGGAGTAAGGGGATGGTCGCGATCATCCTTGAGCGCATATTCGCATTCGTCGTCACAGCGGCAACTGCCGGCTGAGTCTGCCGAATTAAGACCGACTGGATCACGCCAAACTATGCGGAGCGGAAATAGCACTTAGGATCGTTTTTTCCACCGTGAGGAAGCGGCAGTTCTCGCTATATCGGATCGTTCCTCAGGCGTCAATTTTTCCGCGCGCGCCCGACCACCTTTCTGTCCCAATGCCTTCGCGGCCGGATCTTTCCCGTCGCTGGATTCGGAGGGTTCCTCAATCTCGCCTGTAGCGATCTTCGCCACCATGATTGCTGCGCCGATCACGTCGGCGGGGCGCTTCTCGCCTTTGGGTCCAGTTGGCATCGCTGTTCCGTTTCTCAGAATCGCAGTTGTGGATAGGCGCGTTTATACAGTTCTCGCTCCAAGACCGCATTGCCTTCCGGGTCAATAGCGGAAACAAAGCTATAACCGTCCCGTCCGCACGATGAGATGCGGTCAGTTGCTGCGCGAGGATTTCTGCAACACCTATCGACAAGAAGCTTACCTGTCGGAGGATCGAATTGCTTAAAGGTTAGTACCCACACGCCCACGTTCAACCCCCCACATGCTTTCCGCTAAGCATATAGGAGGCGGGCCGCGAGGGCGATAGGACGTCAACCCCACTTATTTTCAAACTGAGACACTACCTTCTGCCTGGTCCTCACGCAGCCGCAGCCCCATAAGCCCGCGCGTTGGAGTCATTGACAACGGCCCTGGCCGTTGTTATGTGCTCCAACATGAAGGCCCGTCTGCTGGTTGACCGCCGCATCACGATGACCGCAACGGTGTTTGCCGAACTGGTGCTGTGGCGCCTGCCCGAGGCGACGCCTGAGCGGACACGCGAATACAAGTATCGTCTGGCGCTGGTGGCGCGTGGTGTCTGTGTCCTGCGCTACGACAATGAGGCCGGTAAAGGCGATCACGTCCATATCGGCGATGCCGAACGGGCTTATGAATTCCGCGGTGTTGACCAATTGATCGCGGATTTCCTTGCGGATGCGAAGGAGTGGCTGGATGCGAACCGTGACGCTTGATATTGGCGGCCTCGAACAGGGATTGGCGGCGTTGCGGCACGCCTGGGACGGCGGCCAAGCGGAGGCTGACGCCAGAATCAGCTTTTCGTCGCCTGAGTTGCTATGGAAGCTGCTTACCGCCAAGCGGTGGGACCTGCTCAGAGTGCTGGCCGGCCAAGCCCCTATGTCGGTGCGCGCCATCGCTCGCCTGGCGGGTCGGGACGTAAAGGCCGTCCACGGCGATCTTCAAGCCCTGATCGCTGCCGGCCTTGTGCGCCGGACGAATGACGACCTGATCGTCTTTCCATTCGATTCCGTCCATGTCGATTTCATGCTCAAGGCGGCCTAAGGGACGGTAATTGCACGCGACTCGTTCGGGGCGAACGCCGAATCCTCAACGGCTTCCGTACCCTCAGCCACAGTTTAGCCTAATTCTTAATCAGATTTTTCTTGCCTGCACAAATTCTAACCTGTAATGAGCGTCGCCGGCATGGCATAAGGGCGCCATGACCTGGATTGCCGCACTGCACACAACTGGCATGCCGCCTGCAAGGCTAAACCCATGAAACGGCGCGAGGCGATGATGTCCCTGCGCGTGATCCTGGTGGATGACGAACCCGAACGAGCGGATTTGCTCAAGGAGGCTTTGCAAGGCGAGGGGTTTGCGGTGGTCGCGGTGTTCGGTAGCGGCGCCGGCTTGCCGCAGCGGGTCGACGCGTTGGCGCCCGACGTCATCATCGTCGATATCGACAGCCCCGACCGCGACATGCTCGAAGACATGCGGTGTGTCGCCAAGGATCAGCAGCGCCCGGTGGTGATGTTCACCCAGGACGGCAAGGCGGAGGTGATCAAAGCGGCGGTGGAGGCGGGTGTGGCCGCCTATGTGGTGGACGGATTGAAACCGGAACGGGTCAGGCCGGTGGTGGACGTGGCGATCGCCCGCTTCGCGCAGTTCCAGCAATTGCGCGGCGAGCTCGACAAGGCCAGGACCACTCTGGCGGAACGCAAGCTGGTGGAGAAGGCCAAGGGAATTCTGATGCATCGGCGCGGCTGCTCCGAGGAGGAGGCCTACCAGCTGATGCGCAAGATGGCGATGGACGGCAAGCAAAAGCTGGTCGACGTCGCCAACAAGGTGATCGACGCGGCCCAGTTGCTGGGCTGATCAACAGACACCCCCGCTCAACGGCGAGCCGGGGGAGGACGACCAAGGGAACAAAGGCGTTCCCGGAACGGACGAGCCGGCGCGACGACGCGCCGTTCATCCGCTTCCGGAACGCCTTTTTTGTTTTGAAGGGACTCGACCATGGATCTGGAAAAAACGCATCTCAAGCTGGGTTTCGTGCCGCTGTGCGACGCCGCCCCTCTGCTCGTCGCCAGGGAGCGCGGCTTTTTCGCCGAACAGGGACTCGACGTCGCCCTGTCACGCGAAGCGTCGTGGGCGTCGATCCGCGACAAGGTCAGCGTCGGGGTGCTCGATGGCGCCCACATGCTGGCGCCGATGCCGCTCGCCGCGACGCTCGGCCTGGGCAACATCAAGGAGCCGATGCTCACCGCCATGGCGCTGTCGGTCGGCGGCAACGCCATCACCCTGTCGACGACGCTGGCCGGCCGCATGGCCGAGGCCGATCCCGCCGCCCTCGCCGCGCACCCGACCCTGGCCAGAGCATTGAAGGCGGTCATTGCCGCCGACCAGACGGCCGGCCGGCCGCCCCTGACCTTCGCCGTGGTCTATCCGTTCTCGCCGCACAATTATGAGCTGCGCTGGTGGCTGGCCGCCGCCGGCATCGATCCCGACCGCGACGTCCGCCTGGTGGTTGTGCCGCCGTCGCAGATGGTGGCCAATCTGTCGGCCGGCGCCATCGACGGGTTTTGCGCCGGCGCCCCGTGGAACGAGATGGCCGCGCAACTCGGCCTTGGCCGCACGCTGATCACCAGCGGCGAATTGTGGGGCGGGCGCATCGAGAAAGTGTTCGCCGTCCGCCAGGACTGGGCCTATCGCCACCCGCGGACGCACAAGGCGCTGCTCAAGGCGCTGCTGCAGGCGGCGCAGTGGGCCGACGCGCCGGAAAACCGCGGCGACGTCGCGGCGATCCTCGCCCAGCCCGGCCATGTCAATGTTCCGCCGGCGGTGGCCGAGCGCACGCTGGCCGATCTTGGCGTCTTTCACCGCCACGCCGCCAATTTCCCGTGGCGCTCGCAGGCCTTGTGGACCCTGGTGCAGATGCGCCGCTGGAGCCAGTGGCGCGGCGCCGAGGACCCGGTGCAGGTCGCCGAACAGGTGTTCCGTGCCGATCTCTACCGCCTGGTGGCGCTCGAGCTCGGCTGGCCGGTGCCGCTTGCCGACGCCAAGATCGAGGGTATCCACCCCGGCCCGTGGGAGCTGACCGACGCCACCGCCCCCATCGCCATGGGCGCCGACGCTTTTTTCGATGGCGGCCGCTTCGATCCCGCCCTCGCCTTTGTCACCCCGCCCTCGTCGCGGGCAACCCGCCAATTTGAGGAGAGCGGACAATGAACATGATTTCCCGAGACAAACCCCGTCTGGTGGTGGTCGGCAACGGCATGGCCGGCATGCGCACCGTCGAGGAGCTGCTGAAACGCGCCCCCGGCCGGCACGCCATCACCGTGTTCGGCGCCGAGCCGCACGTGAACTACAACCGCATCCTGCTGTCCTCGGTGCTGGCCGGCGAAAAGGCGATGGACGACATCGTCATCAACCCGCGCGCCTGGTACGACGACAACGCCATAACGCTGCATGCCGGCGATCCGGTGGTCGCCATCGATCCGGCGGCGAAGACGGTGACTTCGGCCGGCGGCCGGGTCGAGCCCTATGACCAGTTGCTGCTGGCCACCGGCTCGAAGCCGCTGGTGCCGCCGATTCCGGGGCTCGACCTGCCGGGCGTCTGCGCCTTTCGCGATATTCACGACGTCGAGACGATGATCGAGGCCGCCGAGAACCATCGCCGCGCCGTGGTCATCGGTGGCGGTCTGCTCGGGTTGGAGGCGGCCTGGGGCCTGGCGCGGCGTGGCATGTCGGTGGCCGTCGTCCATTTGATGGCGACCCTGATGGAGCGCCAGCTCGACGCCGCCGCCGGCCAGTTGCTGCAACGCGATCTCGACAAACGCGGTCTCGCCTTCTTCACCGAGGGCCAAACCGAAGAGGTTTACGGCGAGGGCCATGTCGCCGGCGTGCGGCTGACCGACGGCCGCGAAATTCCCGCCGATCTGGTGGTGATGGCCATCGGCATCCGCCCGGAGGTATCGCTGGCCAAGAAGGCCGGACTCGGCGTCAATCGCGGCATCGTCGTCGGCGACGACTTGCGCACCACTGACGACTCGATCTACGCCGTCGGCGAATGCGCCGAACATCGCGGCCAGGTCTTCGGCCTGGTGGCGCCGTTGTGGGACATGGCCAAGGTCTGCGCCGACAGCCTGGCCGGCCTCGACGGCCCGCCCTTCGTCACCCCGTCGGTGTCGACCCGCCTCAAGATCACCGGCATCGACGTGTTCTCCGCCGGCATCCTGGCGGCGGCCGACGACGGCGACGACGAGATCACCTTCGCCGACGCCGCCACCGGCGTTTACAAGAAACTGGTGGTGCGCGACGACCGGCTGGTCGGCACCGTCCTTTATGGCGATGTCGGAGACGCCGCCTGGTATTTCCAGCTGATGCAGGACAAGGCCGATATCGGCGCCCTGCGGCCCCAGCTGATCTTCGGCCAGGCCTTCGCCGGCTCGACCATCGGCGCCGGCCCCGACATCGGCGCCATGCCCGACGACACGCAGATTTGCGGCTGCAACGGCGTGTGCAAGGGCGCCATCATCGCCGCGATCAAGGAAAAGGGCCTGACCTCGCTCGACGAAGTGCGGGCGCACACCAAGGCGTCGGCCTCCTGCGGTTCGTGCACCGGGCTGGTGCAGCAGGTTCTGGCCTATGCCCTGGGCGGCAAGGTCGATGTCCAGGCGGTGCCGGCGATCTGCAAATGCACCGATCTCGGCCATGACGCGGTGCGCGACGCCATCCGCGCCAAGAGCTTGAAAACCCAGGCGAACGTGCGCGCGGCGCTGGGCTGGCGCAACGAGGACGGATGCGCCAAATGCCGGCCGGCGCTCAACTATTACCTGCTGTGCGCCTGGCCGGGCGAGTATGTCGACGACAAATACTCGCGCTTCATCAATGAGCGGGCCCACGCCAACATCCAGAAGGACGGCACCTATTCGGTGGTGCCGCGCATGTGGGGCGGCCTTACCAACCCCGCCGAATTGCGCGCCATCGCCGATGTCGCCGAAAAATACGCCATTCCCACCGTCAAGGTCACCGGCGGCCAGCGCATCGACCTGCTCGGCGTCAAGAAGGAGGATCTGCCCAAAGTGTGGGGCGATCTGAACAAGGCCGGACTGGTCTCCGGCCACGCCTACGCCAAGGGCCTGCGCACGGTGAAAACCTGCGTCGGCAGCGAATGGTGCCGCTTCGGCACCCAGGATTCGACCGGCCTCGGCATCAAGCTGGAAAAACTGCTGTGGGGATCGTGGACGCCGCACAAGGTCAAGCTGGCGGTGTCGGGCTGCCCGCGCAATTGCGCCGAGGCGTCGATCAAGGATGTCGGCGTGGTCTGTACCGAAGCCGGCTATGACATCCTGATCGGCGGCAATGGCGGCATCGAAGTGCGGGTGACCGACCTGCTCGTCCAGGTGAAAACCGAGGAGGAGGTGCTCGAATATGCCGCCGCCTTCCTTCAACTCTACCGCGAAGAGGCGCGTTATCTTGACCGCACCGCCCATTGGGTGGCCCGTGTCGGCCTCGATTACTGCCGGGCCCGCATCGTCGACGATGCCGACAACCGCCGCGCTCTTTATCGGCGATTTCTCGAATCCCAGCGTTTCGTGCAGAACGATCCGTGGGCCGAGCGGGCCAGCCAGGGGGTCGACGCGCTGGAATTCCAGCCGCTGGCGACGGTGGTCTGAGATGGCGCGCTGGATCGATATCGGCCGGCTGGAGGACATCCCGCGGCTCGGCGCCCGCACGGTGGTCACCGCCGCCGACGAAATCGCCGTCTTCCGCACCGGCGACGACCAGGTGTTCGCCCTGAAGAACCGCTGTCCGCACAAAGGGGGACCGCTGTCGGAGGGAATCGTGCACGGCCACAAGGTGACCTGCCCGCTGCACAATTGGGTGATCGAACTGGAAAGCGGCGCCGCCGTTGCCCCCGACGTCGGCTGCGCGCCCCGCATCCCGGTCAAAATCGAAGACGGGTTGGTGTGGCTCGCCATCGAAGACCGCGAACCCGTCTTGTCCACGTAAACAAGGAATTTTCGCCATGTATCTCGAAACCGTCGACAAATTCGCCGAGATCGCCGTCAAGAAACGCGACTTCCTGCGCGCCGCGCCGCTCGGCTTTTTCATTTCAGCGATGATGGCCGGCGTCTATGTGGGGATCGGCATCATCCTGATCTTCACTCTGGGCGCCGACGTCGACCCGGCCTACCGCAAGCTGGTGATGGGCGCCTGTTTCGGCATCGCCCTGACCCTGGTCATCTTCGCCGGCTCCGACCTGTTCACCGGCCTGACCATGATCATGCCGCAAGGCGCCCTGCGCCGGCTGACCGGCTGGGGCGACCTCGCCAAGGTGTGGGCGATGTCCTGGCTGGGCAATCTCGCCGGTTCGGTCGGGCTTGCCCTGATCTTCATGTGGGCGGGCGGCGGCGCCCTGCTCTACGGCAAGTCGACGCTGCTGTTCGACATCGCCGCCGTCAAGATGAACGCCACCCCGGTGGCGCTGGTGGCGCGCGGCCTTCTGTGCAACTGGCTGGTCTGCCTGGCGGTGTGGATGTCGGTGCGGATGACCAGCGACGCGGCGAAATGCATCGGCATCTGGTGGTGCCTGTTCGCGTTCATCGCCTGCGGGTTCGACCACTCGGTCGCCAACATGACGCTGTTGACCCTGGCGCTGCTCGGCAATCACCCCGACACGGTCAGCCTCGGCGGCATGGCCTACAATTTGTTCTGGGTGACGCTCGGCAACACCATCAGCGGCGCGGTGTTCATGGGCGGCGCCTACTGGTTCGTCTCGCGGCCGGGGCGCGCCGCCGCCGCCATCGCCCCGTCGGCCTCGGTCATCCGCATTCCGGCCGGCGAATGAACGCCGTCCGCACCACCTGTCCCTATTGCGGCGTCGGCTGCGGGGTGCTGGCGCGGGCCGAGGGCGAGCGCCTGCTGGTGGCCGGCGATCCGGCGCACCCCGCCAATGCCGGCCGGTTGTGCGTCAAGGGGGCGGCGCTGGGCGAAACGGTGGGGTTGGAGGGGCGGCTTCTCCATCCCACCATCGACGGGCGGCGGGCGGATTGGGAGACGGCGCTCGCCAAGGTGGCCCAGGCATTCTCGACCACCATCGCCCGGCATGGGCCGGACTCGGTAGCGTTCTATGTGTCCGGCCAGTTTCTCACCGAGGATTACTACGTCGCCAACAAGCTGATGAAGGGCTTCATCGGCTCGGCCAATATCGACACCAATTCCAGGCTGTGCATGTCGTCCTCGGTCGCCGGCCATGTCCGCGCCTTCGGTTCCGATACGGTGCCGGGATGCTATGAGGATCTCGAACTGGCCGACCTGGTGGTGCTGGTCGGCTCCAACGCGGCGTGGTGCCACCCCATCTTGTTCCGCCGCATCGAGGCGGCAAAAGCGGCGCGGCGCCGAATGCGCGTGGTCGTCATCGATCCGCGGCGCACCGCCACCGCCGAGGCCGCCGATCTGCACCTCGCCATCCGGCCGGGCAGCGACGTCGCCCTGTTCAACGGCCTTTTGTTGCATCTGGTCACCGCCGGCGCCATCGACCAGGGCTTCGTCGCCGTCCATACCGAAGGCTTCACCGCGGCGCTGGCCGCCGCCGGCGGCACCGACGCGGCGGCGGCGTGCGACGTGCCGGCCGCCGACCTCGCCACCTTCTATCGCTGGTTCGCCGACACCGACCGGGTGGTGACGCTCTATTCGCAAGGCGTCAACCAGTCGTCGTCGGGCACCGACAAGGTCAACGCCATCATCAATTGTCACTTGCTGACCGGACGTATCGGCCGGCCGGGCATGGGGCCTCTGTCGCTGACCGGCCAGCCCAACGCCATGGGCGGCCGCGAGGTGGGCGGTCTGGCCAACCAGCTGGCGGCGCACATGACCTTCGAGCCCGCCGCGATCGAGCGGGTGCGCCGCTTCTGGAAGGCGCCGGCAATGGCCACGCGGCCCGGCCTGAAGGCGGTCGAGTTGTTCAATGCCGTCCATAAAGGCCAGGTCAAGGCGCTGTGGATCATGGCGACCAACCCGGCGGTCAGTCTGCCGGACGCCAGCCTGGTGAAAAACGCCATCGAGCGTTGCGATTTCGTCGCCGTCTCCGACTGCATGGAGCGCACCGACACCACGCTTGCCGCCGACGTCCTGCTGCCGGCGCTGGCCTGGGCGGAGAAGGACGGCAC
>Ga0181520_10011615_pt1 | contig 11521 bp, 11 predicted proteins | sample PEATcosm2014_Bin_29_FD_132451 | JGI IMG/M metagenome (GOLD analysis project Ga0181520, IMG submission 132451) | Peatland microbial communities from MTU Mesocosm Facility, Houghton, MI, USA - PEATcosm2014_Bin02_30_metaG | ecosystem: Environmental > Terrestrial > Soil > Wetlands > Peat | place...
TCGATGCCGGTCGAGGCCGCCGACGGCGTTCGCTTTGGCGATCCCGTGTGGTCCGAGGGCGTAATGCCGCGCATCGAAGTGGGGCCTGCGCTGATGGGCCGCGTTCTGAACGCGCAGGGCATTCCCATCGATGGCGGCCGCATGCCTTCAATCGTGAAGACCATGCCGCTCGATGGAGCGGTGCGCTCGCCGTTCGACCGCGTGCCCATTCAGGAGCCGCTAGGCACGGGCATTCGCGCGATCGATGCGCTCTTGACCGTGGGCCGCGGGCAGCGCGCGGGAATCTTTGGCGGGTCGGGCGTGGGCAAAAGCACGCTGGTCGGCATGATGACGCGCAACACTGAGGCTGAAGTCACGGTGGTGGGCCTGGTGGGCGAGCGTGGCCGCGAGGTGGGCGAGTTCTTGCGCGATTCGCTGGGCGCCGAAGGTTTGGCACGGGCTGTGGTGGTCGTATCCACGTCCGACGAGTCGCCGCTCAAGCGCATGCGCGCGGCATTGGCGGCCACCACGGTGGCGGAGTTTTTTGCCGCCCAGGGAAAGCATGTGCTGCTGGTGCTCGATTCGCTGACGCGCTTTGCCATGGCGGCGCGCGAAATCGGCCTGGCGGCCGGTGAGCCGCCCACAGCGAAGGGGTACACGCCTTCAGTCTTCGCGCGGCTGGCGCGCCTGTTGGAGCGTGCCGGGCGCTTTCGCACGGGATCGATCACGGCATTCTATTCCGTGTTGATGGAGGGTGACGATCAGCAGGATCCGCTGGTGGACGCGGTGCGCGCTCTGCTCGACGGGCACATTGTGCTGTCGCGCGCGCTGGCCGCGGAGGGTTGGTATCCGCCCATCGAGGTGCTGGACTCGATCAGCCGCCTGATGCCTTCCGTGGCCGGAGAAGCTCATCGCGAGCAGGCCGCGCTGGTGCGCAAGTTGATGGCGGTCTACGCGCGCTCCGAGGATCTGGTGCGCATCGGAGCGTACAAGCCGGGCGCCGATCCGGAGCTCGACCGTGCCCTGCGCGCGCGCGAGGCGATCCGCGCGTTTCTCACCCAGGACGCGCTTGAGCATGCCCGCTTTGCCGATGGCCTGCGCCGCCTCGCTGCGCTGGCCGGCGAGGTTTGAGCGATGGCCGTGTCGCGGGCCATGCGGCGCCTGATCGAGGTGCGGGTCCTCGAAGAAGAGTTGAGCCAGGCTGCGCTCGAATCGGCAGTGGAAGAATTGCGGCGCATGGAAGCGGCGCTCGCGGCTGCGCAGGAGCGCGAGCGCAACGGACGGCGCCAGGTGACGGCGAGCGCGAGCACAGGCGAGTTGATTGACCGCATCGCCGGCCTTGAGGAGACGCGTGCGGCGGCTCGTCACAGCGCGGCGCTCAAGCCAGGAATTGCGGAGGCGGAGCTCGAGGTGGCGCGGCGGCGGCAGCAATTCCTGGCAAAAAGAATTGAGCGGCGCCAGGTGGAGACTCTCATCCAAAAAACCGAGGCCAAAGACGCCGTCCATGTCGGGCGCCGCGCGCAGCGGGATCTCGACGACTGGTTTCTGAGCCGCGCGCGGCACGGCGCCGACAGGAATGAGAGAGCAAGGGAAAAAGAGGAATCGCCGCAGCGCCGCTCAAGCTCGGTCGCAACCGCGGTGGACTCAGGACTGCGAGCGAAGGGCGGCGAGCCCCGAGCGTTGAGTGATGACACTTGAGCGAAAACTTAAGGTGTCCTGTGGGAGCTTCCTTAATTGGGAACAATGTCCCAGACTTGAAAATCCGCTAACCCCTTTCGCAACACTTTGGCACGCTCGCTGCACTCACTGTTCTCATGTCGATTGCCGTTGCCACAGAAGTCGGCGCAGGCACGGGGGCCGGAGTGGGAACAGGAGCTGCCGCTGGCGCAGGCACGGGTCTTAGCGCGTCAATTGCGCATTTGGAACGCGCAAGCGGAGCGCCGTCGAGCGAGAACGCAGCATTCGCTCCGGGCAATGGAACGGGCACGAGCTGGCAGTCGATGTTGCGCGCATGGGGCATGGTGGCGCGCACGAGCGGCGGCACGGCGAATCAAGCCACGAACGAGACAGCCGAGACCGGCGCGGCAACTGGAAGCAACGAGCGCGAGGGCGCGGACGGAGTGAATACAACCCTCGCGCACGCTGGCGCTCAGTTGCCCGAACCAGCGCTGACAGCGAGCCGGAGCAATGGGCCGGTGGCGTACGCGGGCTCTCGAGCCGGCAATGCGGCGAGAGCGATTGATGCGCAAAGTGCGGCGAATGCGGCGAGCGCAACTGAGATTGTCGCAGCGAATGCGCAAAGCGCAACGGCGATGCGCGCGGCAGGAGTCCCTCGCAGCTCCACAAGCGCGAGCCCGAGCGCGAAAAACGAGAAGAAGACCAGTGGCGCGCTCAATGCAGGAGCGCAGCAGAATGTCGTCCCGGGAGCAAATGGGTCGCCGGCCCCGCCGGTGGATGCAACCGGGCCCTCGCTTTCGGTGACACAGCTGCAACTGCAAATCGCTCCCGCAAATCCGGCAGATTCGCTTGGCCTTCGGTCGGCGAAACAAATGGATGAACATTCTCGCCCCGTTCCGGCGAGTGCGGCCGAAAACTCGATGCGCGATTACGAGACGACCGGCGAAGCGACGGCCGGAGGCGCTGCGATCGCAGTCGGAGAACCAGAAGAATCGGCGGCACAAACTCAGTTATCGGCGACGGCGGCCGGGGCATCGCCGGCGAGCGCGAGCCGGCAAAGAGTACAGAGCACGAGTTCCGGCCTCGAAGAACATAAAACGCTGTCCGGAGATTTCGCGGGGCATGGCGGCGCGAACGCGACCAACAGCACCTCAGTGAGTTCCTCTGTCTCGGCTGCGAGCACGGACAAACAGAGCGCGAACAACTCGAATTCAGAGAGCAGCTCTTCGTCCTTACCACAAGCGATGGCGCGTTCATCGCATGAGGCAAGCGCCGGAGGCGCAAGCGCAGCGGCGGGGCAGGGAATTGGCGCACATGTCGTTGTCGGGCAGAGCTCCGCGCCGGAAGCGTCGGCGTGGGTACGCGATCCGGGCGGCGCTACGGAAGCAGCAGCGGCTCATGGTGAATCCGCTCCAATCGATGTCGCGGCGCCGCAGGAAACCTTCGCCGCGCTCGATGTCGGTACATCGGTGGGAACGCCGAGCTGGATTCATGCCGGCGGACATCAGGCCGAGGCGGGATTCGAGGATCCGGCGCTGGGTTGGGTTGGTGTGCGCGCGGATTTGAGCGGCGGCAGCGTGCACGCTGCGCTGGTTCCGGGTTCGACAGAAGCGGCGCAGGCGCTGAGCGGACATCTCGCGGGGCTGAACGCGTACCTCGCCGAACAACATGCGCCGGTGGCCACGCTGACCATGGCGGCTCCCGGCACGAGCGCGGCGGATACAGGCGTGGATCAGAACATGCAACAGAACGCAGGTCGCCATGGAGAACAGAGTCCGGCGTCAGCGCAAACGGAGGCGCAGCAGTTCACAGGCGCGAGCACACCGGCCGCGGCGATGAGCGCAGCGGCAACCAGCGTCGGCTTCGATGCAATCGCGCATGCAGAAGGCAGCCGCGGCACGCACATCTCGGTGTTGGCCTAAAACCGGGCATTGGATCGAAGAGGGACGGGCGGATGCAACGAGGATTGGAGACAAAGCAGGGAGGGACGATGGCAACTGGAATCTTGAATCACATGATGACGGCGGGGCAGGCGCTGACCGGAAGCGCAACCCCGATGGCCGGCGCTACAAGCGGAACGAGCGGAACGACAGGAACATCGGGGACGAGCGGCGCCGACAGCTCGGACGACAGCAGCAGTTCCGCGACGATCTCGGCCAACGACTTTCTTACGCTGCTGGTGACGGAGATGCAGAACCAGGATCCGACAGCGGACACCGACCCCAACGAGTACATCAACCAGCTTGTGCAGGTGAACAGTTTGGAACAGTTGATCGATATCAATCAGACGCTCAGCGGAGCACTGGGCAGCACCACCTCAGGCACCGGCAGCGGCGCGTCCTCGCAAATTGCCGGAGACACAACGGGCGCGACGGCAACAAGCCCGCTGACGGCATCCGCGGCGAGCACGGCGCCCACGCAAGCAGCCCTGCCCGCGGCTGCATCCGCAGTCCCCACAGCCGGCGCGCAAACAACTGCCGCCCGCCACACCGCAGGAAACGTAAGCGTGCCGGGTGTGAACGCGGCGGCCCAGCGCGTGGGGCACGCGCTTCCCGGCCGATCGCACACGCGGCCGGCGAAAGGCAGCGCGATCCCATTGCAGTAACACGAGATTCATCCGCCGGGCGCGATGGCCCGCATAACTGAAGCGACGTCGGGCAATGAGGCCGGCGCGAACTGATCCGAATCAAATAGGGAATGGGGCGCCTAGGGAATGGGGCGCTGAAGCCCGCCAAACAGATCCTAAATAAAGAGGAGAAGGACCATGGCAAGTTTTTCAATTCCGCTGACCGGCCTTGAGGCCGATTCCACTGCCTTGAACACCATTGCGAACGATCTTTCGAACATGAACACCACGGCCTTCAAGTCCGAGTCGACCAACTTCTCCGATCTGTTCTACCAGCAGATTGGTTCCACCGGCTCTGGCGATCCGATCCAGGTGGGCGCGGGCGTCAAGGTGGCCTCAAACGAGATCTCGTTCACGCAAGGCTCCATCAATTCCACCGGCGACTCCACGGATGTGGCGTTAAACGGAAGCGGTTTCTTTGTTGTTGGCAACGGATCGGGCGGCTACGAGTACTCCCGCGCGGGCAATTTCTCGCTGGACTCGAATGGAGATCTTGTCACTTCAAACGGCCTGAACGTGATGGGCTACCCGGCGGTCGACGGCGTGGTGAACACCAATGCGCCGCTGACGGCGGTCAATGTTCCCGTGGGACAGGTGCAGGAGCCGCAGGCCACGACGACCATGAATATGACAGCCAATCTTGACTCGGCAACAGCGGCAGGGACCACATTTCCCGCGCAGGTCACGATCTACGACTCTCTCGGTGAAGCGCACGTCGCGACGGTAACCTACGAGCCGGGCGCGGTCGCGAACACCTGGACCTACTCGGTTGCATTGCCGGCTTCGGATTATTCAGCGGCAGGCGGAGACGCGGCCCCGGCGGCGATCACCGGCACAATGACATTCGATCAACACGGCAACCTGACCCAGGTGCAGCCAACCGGCGCAGCGAACCCCTCGACAGTCGGAACTGCGCCGGGCGATGTCTCGTCCATCGCGCTCAACTTCAATCCCGCCGCGGCCAACGTGCTGGCTGATGGAGCCGCTGGGTTGAACGTTCAGTGGAATCTGCTCGGGGCAGCCGGCACGCCGACCATCAGCCAGGTGGACACGACCTCCGCCGTCTCGGCCACCACGCAAAACGGCTACGCCAGCGGCCAGTATCAAAGCTTCACCGTCGGCTCCGACGGAACGGTCACAGCGAGCTACTCGAACGGGCAGCAGCAAAATGTAGGACAACTCGCGCTGGCCAATGTAACCAATAGCCAGGGACTGAACTTGATGGGGAACGGCGACTATCAGACAACCCAAGCCAGCGGCACAGCCGTGGTGGGAACTTCAGGCGCGGGCGGCCTGGCAACCGTGCAGGACGATGCGCTGGAAGCATCGAACGTGAATATCTCGACGGAGTTTTCCGATCTGATTATTGCGCAGCGCGCGTTCGAAGCGAATGCCAAATCGGTGACCACATTCGACACGGTTACGCAGGACACCATCAACATGGTTCATTAGACTTTGCAGTTCGCTGCTTCACTCCGGGGCGGTCTTCGGACCGCCCAGGCCTTTGGAAAATGGGAGAACTTCGATAAACAACCCCTTAGCCTCGGCGAGCGCGGTTCCTTTCTCATCGAGAATGCGCGCTTCGGCCCAATGCTTGCGCCGCTCGTCGCGAACCACGCGGCCCTCAATGCGAAGCGGCACTCCACTGGGAACGGGGCGAAGGTAGTCCACTTCCATTCTCCGCGTCATCGACGGCCGCCCTCTGGCGCGAACCGCTTTGCTCATCGCTTCATCGAGCAGCGTGGCGATGATGCCGCCGTGCAGGTAGCCGGGATGGCCGTCGAACGTATTGGGAACGACAGGAAGGCTTACGACGGAGCCGTCGTCCGCGAGCAGGAATTCGAGGCGCAGTCCATTTTCGTTCGCCGGGCCGCAGCCGAAGCAGCGGTTGTTCGCCGAATGGGAAATGGTTGTCAGGCGCTCATGGCGCTCGGTCATGCCGGCCTCACGGTTTGGAAGGCACCATTGAGCGCGGCGATGAAGAGTTCGCGGTCGACGTTGCCGCCGGTGAGAATGACGCCCGCGCGTTTGCCTCTGAGCGATGATTTCTCCTTCAGTGCGGCCGCGAGGGATGCGGCTCCCGCGCCTTCGGCAACGGTGTGCGTGTCGCTGAAATAAATGCCCATCGCCTCCGCAACCTCCGTGTCTGAGACCTCGACAATGCGCGACACCCCGGTCCAGATGACCTCCAACGCATCCTCGTTGGGCCTGCGGCAAGCGAGGCCGTCGGCGATCTGCGAACCTGCGGGCGATTCGACCAGACGGCGTTCTTTGAAGCTGATCGCGGCGGCGCGGCACGCATCGGACGTGACTCCGACAATCTCGGTCGCCAGATTGAGAGCGTTGCGCGCGGCCACCATTCCGCAGATCGACGAGCCCAGTCCGATGGGGACGTATACGACGTCCAATCTCGGCGCTGCCTGGAACAGCTCCAGTGCGTAGGTTGCCGTGCCCCAAACCAGTCGTTCGTGAAACGATTCAATCATCGCGTAGCCGCGTTCGCCGGCGAGGACGCGCGCAAATTCAAGCGACTCCTGAAAATCGTGCCCGTGCTCGAGCAGCTCCGCGCCCTGTGCGCGAATGCCGCGATTTTGTTCCACACTGTTGCCGTGCGGAACAACAATGACGGCCTTCAATCCCAGCAGCCGCGCCGCCGTAGCCACACCCTGGCCAAAGTTGCCGCGCGTGGCCGCCGCAACCCCCGCTAACTCCGGCTGCGTCTGCTTGAGCCATGTTCCATAAACCAATGCGCCGCGCAGCTTGAATGCTCCGACAGGTGAGTGGTTTTCGTGCTTGATCCAGGCCTCGGCGCCAAGCCGCTGGTTGATCAGCGGCCAGCTGTATTGCGGCGTCGCCGGCATAAAGCGATAGACGATGTTTTGCGCTTCGTGAATCTGGTCCAGCGTGGGCAGCGTCATAGGATAAGGATAGTCGGCGGGCGGCCTGGCGGCGTTGTGAACAAGAATTCACGAAGAAGGCGTAGAAAACGGTGAGGAAGTTAAGCTGGGCTGTTGCGCTGGTGGCCATGGAGATCATGGGCTGTCGCGCGGCGCCAAAATTGACGAGTCAACAGGCCGCGGGCAAGCATCTCTATGACGTTGGCTGCGCTCACTGCCACGAGGAGAACGACCTGCACCTGAAGAAGATTCCGCCGAATCTGCACGGGCTTTTCAACTGGAGCACATTGCCGGATGGCGAGCCGGCGACGGATGCCGAGGTCGAGCAGGTTTTGCTGGCGGGCAAGGGAATGATGCCCTCGTTTGCCTATCAAATGACGAAGGAGCAGATGGACGCGGTGGTGGCCTATCTGCACACCGGGCTTCGCGGTCAACAAAAGTAATCGAGAGGAGAATTTGCGATGAAGGTTGGAGTCTTTGGTTCCGGCGACGTGGCAAAGTCGCTCGCGGAAGGGTTCATCAAGCATGGTCACCATACGATGATCGGCACGCGCGACCCGGCAAAGCTGGCGGAGTGGAAGCGCATCAATCCCAAAGCCCTGGTGGGCAGCTTCAGCGAGACGGCTGCATTCGGCGAGGTGTTGGCGCTCGCGGTAAAAGGCGCAATCGCGGCCGATGTTTTGCGCATGGCAGGAAGCTCCAACCTGGATGAGAAGCTGGTGATGGACGCGTGCAATCCAATCGCCGACGCGCCGCCCGTGAACGGAGTTCTGAAGTTCTTCACCACGCTCGACGACTCGCTGATGGAGCGCCTTCAGCGCGAGTTTCCCAGGGCGCACTTCGTCAAAGCGTTCAACTCGGTGGGCCACGGCCAATTCGTGAATCCGCAGTACAAGGCCGGCAGGCCGACAATGTTTATCTGCGGCAACGACGATGGAGCCAAGGTGGTCGCCGCGCAGATTCTGGAGCAGTTCGGCTGGGAGACGGCCGACATGGGCAAAGTGGAATCGGCGCGCGCCATTGAGCCGCTGTGCATGTTGTGGTGCGTTCTCGGGTTCACGAAAAACGAGTGGACACACGCCTTTAAGCTGTTGCATCAGTGAAGCAGCCGGGCCGGCGGGCGCAATAAGGTAGCCCCAGGCGAATCGGCGTGTTCCTCCAGGAATCCGCTTTGTCATAAGGGCGCGGCTTTAGCCGGGCCGAACGAGGCAACAAAAAACAGGGGTTTTAACCCCTGAGGGAAGGCCCTGCCAAATGAACCCGCCGCCCGCGGGCGTCGCCGCTGCGTACTCGGGTTCCCCGTATACTAAAGAGGCCTATGGCGACAGAGAAAACATTCTATTTGGAGACATTCGGCTGCCAGATGAACGCCCATGACTCCGAAAAGGTGATCGGCACACTGCGCCAGGAGGGATACCGGCAGGTGGAGACCGAGGAAGACGCCGGCCTGATCCTCTACAACACCTGTTCCATCCGCGACAAGGCGGAGCAGAAGGTCTTCAATCGCCTGAACGACTACAAAAAACTGCACAAGCAGGGCAAGCGCTTCGGCGTGCTGGGTTGCGTGGCGCAGCAGGAGGGCGAGAAGATCTTCGAGCGCGCGCCCTATGTGTCGCTGGTTTCGGGTTCGGCCAGCTACCGCAAGCTGCCGCAGATGCTCACGCGCCTCGAAGCCGGCGAGAACCGCATCACCGGCCTCGACGACCGGCAAACCGACGAAACCTTCGAGACGGAGTTTACGGCGCGGCAGAATCCTTACCGCGGATACATCACCATCATCGAAGGGTGCGACAAGTTCTGCTCCTACTGCGTAGTGCCTTACACGCGCGGCAAAGAGCGCAGCCGCAGCTCATCTTCGGTGCTCGAAGAGGCGCGTCGCATCGCCGACCTTGGCTACACCGAGATTCAGTTGCTCGGCCAGAACGTGAACAGCTATCGCGACCCGGAAGGGAAGTCGAGCTTCGCTGAACTGCTGGCTGCCGTGGGCGAAGTGCCCGGCATCCGGCGCGTGCGCTTTACCACCAGCCATCCCCGCGACTTTACGCGGGATATCGTGGAGGCCATCGATCGCGTCCCGACACTTTGCGACCACGTGCACTTGCCGATCCAGTCCGGCTCGGCGCGGGTGCTCAGGCAGATGGCGCGGGAATACACGCCGGAGTGGTATCTGGAGCGGATTGCGTGGATCAGGGCGGCGCAACGGCCCATCTCGCTCTCGACCGACATTATTGTTGGCTTTCCCGGCGAAACCGACGACGATTTTATCCAGACGATGGACCTGCTGGCCCAGGTCGAGTACGATTGCGTCTTCGCTTTCAAGTACTCTGCGCGGCCAAACACGCCCTCCCTCACCATGATCGATACCGTGCCGGACGAGGAAAAGGGCAAGCGGCTTCAAGTATTGCTTGAAAGGCAGCGGGAGATTCAGAGAACTAATTATTCCAAACAGATCGGGGAGATTCTTGAGGTGATGGTCGAGGGCGCGAACGCGCCAAGAGGACAGATCGCCGGCCGCAGCACGCAGAACAAGCCGGTGAACGTAGCCTGGACGCAGCCGATTGCTCCGGCGCCGGGAAGTTACCTGAAGGTTCGAATCACGGGAGCGTACCCCAACAGCTTGGTTGCCGAAGCCGTCTAAGAACAGAGACCGGGGAACCGAGGGAACCAGTTAAAGAAAGCGGAGACCTGATCGCGGAGCGGGGCGCAGAAGCGAGGATCGGGAAAGAGGGAAGCGATGGATATCGAGGTTCGGATTCGGGGCTTGATGATGGACCCCTCCACAAACATGCCGATCGTGGTGTTGAAGGATGTGGGGTCGGATGCGGTGATGCCAATCTGGGTGGGCATCTTTGAGGCCAACGCGATTGCCCTCGAGATCGAGAAGATGACTGCGGCGCGCCCGATGACGCACGACCTGACTCGAAATCTCGTCCGTCACTTGAATGGTGAGCTGGAAAAGATTGTCATTACAGAGCTTAAAGACGATACATTCTATGCGGTTCTTTGGCTGCGGCAGGGCGGCGAGCAGGTTGCCGTGGATGCCCGGCCGTCCGACGCCATTGCGCTGGCGCTGCGCGCCGATTGCCCCATCTTCGTCGCGGACAAGGTGATGGAGAGCGCCAAGCTGAACACCAGCGGCCCGCCCGAGGGCCCCACGGCGGAGCAACTGCGCGGATGGCTCGAAGGCCTGAACGACGAAGACCTCGGCCGCTACAAGATGTAGTCCAGCCAAAGTTTCCAGAAACTTGTTGCCGCGTTCAGCAGCTTGGGGGCGTACTTCTGCGCTTCGGCGCGCAACCGTTTAACGGGGACAGCCTTCTGCCGAAGCTCACATGCGTGCCCGACGTACCAGCGCTCCAGGCCCGATTCGGTCACCTCGGGATGGAATTGGAGCGCGAGAGCATAGTTTTCGATGGCGAAGGCCTGATTCTCATAGAGTTCTGTGCGCGCCAGGGGTTGAGCTCCGGCAGGCAGATCGAAGGTGTCTCCATGCCAGTGGAACATGCGGAGGTCTTTGGCAAGGAGCGGCGCGAACCAATCCGGACGCGGGCCAGCCGGGAGAACGGGGAACCAGCCGATCTCAGCTCCGCGGCCGCCCGGATAAACCCGCGCGCCAAGCGCAGCGGCCATTAACTGGGCGCCGAGGCAGATTCCCAGAGTGGGCTTGCGGGCGGTTAGCCGCCGCCGGATGGATTCGATCTCGCCGGTGAGAAATGGGTAGTCGCCGGAGTCGTACGCGCCAATCGGTCCGCCCATGACGATGAGCAAATCGCAGTCCTCGGCGTCCGGCAGGGGAAACCGCACAGTCGGAACGTCAATGGACCGGATCGTAAAGCCGCGCCGTTCGAGTTCCGGCTCAAGCGAACCCAGGTCCTCAAAGGGAAGGTGGGAGAAGACGATGGCCTGGCGCGCTCTCAGGGGCATAAAGACAGGGTAAGTGGTCTATGGCGAGCTTTAGTTAACAGAATATCTGTTATCAGACATTGCATATCGGTCGAAACCCAGGCATCCGGCCCGATCCAACCCGCACCTAGGCTCAGGCCGTACCCACCTCTGTCCTGCTAACTTGCCAACTCCTTCTTGAGCACGACGAAATACAAATCGTCGCGCGTCGGCACGCCGAATCGGTTGTCCCCGTATGGAAACGGTTTGGTCTGCCCTGTCAGCGAATAGCCGCGCCGCTTGTACCACTCGATCAGCGCCAGGCGAAGATTCACAACGGTCATTTGAATCTCTGTCGCCCCGCGCTCCTTCGCCCACCTCTCTGCCGCCTCAAGCAGCCTTCGGCCCCGGCCGCCCTTCTGGTCGCCCGGCCGGATCGCCAACAGCCCTAGGTACCAGA
>Ga0181520_10011616_pt1 | contig 11521 bp, 10 predicted proteins | sample PEATcosm2014_Bin_29_FD_132451 | JGI IMG/M metagenome (GOLD analysis project Ga0181520, IMG submission 132451) | Peatland microbial communities from MTU Mesocosm Facility, Houghton, MI, USA - PEATcosm2014_Bin02_30_metaG | ecosystem: Environmental > Terrestrial > Soil > Wetlands > Peat | place...
GTAAAGGGATTTTTGCGCGTTTGGAACTCGAATTGCGCCTTGGCAGCTAGCTCTTCGCGAAGGCCGCGGCTTCGTTCTCCAGTTCCGGGTCCCAGTGCTTGGGCTGGTAGATGCAGCAGGGTTCCTGGGCTAGCGGGTCGCCGGTGACGGCGTAGGCGCGGGCGCGGGAGCCGCCGCAGATCTCCTTGTACTCGCAGGCGCCACACTTGCCTTCCAGCTTGCTGGTGTCGCGCAAAGACTTGAAAATAGGCGCGTTGCGGTAGATCTCGCTGAGCGGCGTCTCGCGGATATTGCCGGCGTGGATGGGCAAAAAGCCGCTGGGGTAGACGTTGCCCACATGGGAGACAAAGAGGAAGCCCTTGCCGTCGTTGACGCGGCGGGTGGCCCAACTGGCGGTGCGGGTTTGCGCGTCGGCGGTGGGCGCGCCGGGCTCATAGGCCTGCGCTGTGGAGCGCGTATGGCCGTGGCCGATATTGCGCTCTTCCAGGTTGTGCTGCAAGAGGTAGCGGCGATAGTGCATCGCCTCGGTGGTCTTGATTTGGAAGTTGACGCGGTGCGAAAGCTCGTAAATCTTGCCGAAGACCCGCTCGAAATCCTCGCCGCTCAGCAGGTCGCCAAGCTGTCCGCGGCCCACGGGAACCAGGAAGAATACATTCCACATCACGATGGCCAGCTTTTCGAAGAGAGCGCAGAGGCTGTCCAGGTCATGGGCGTTGTGGCGGCTGATGGTGGTGTGGACCTGGATGGGAATGCCCGCCTCGTTGGCCCACTCGATGGCCTGGATGGTGCGCGCATAAGCGCCGGGAAGGCCGCGAAAAGTGTCATGAATCTCCGGCGTTGAACCGTCCAGCGAGATGCCGAGCCGTACCAGGCCCGCCTCCTTGAGTTTGAAGATCGCCCCGCGGGTCAGCAGCGGCGTGGCGCTGGGAGTGAGCGCAACCTGGACGCCTTTGTCGGCGGCGTAGCGAATCAGCTCGAAGACATCTTTTCGTTTGAGCGGATCGCCTCCGGTGAAGACGAAGATGGGCACGCCCATCGCCGCGATCTGGTCGATCAGGGCCTTCCCTTCGGCGTTGGTCAGCTCGTCGGGGTGGGCGATGGGCTGGGCGGCGGCGCGGCAGTGCTTGCAGGCCAGGTCGCAGGATTGCGTGACCTCCCAGATGGCGAGAAAGGGGGTCTCGTCAAAGTTCAACGCGCCACGGGCGGGAATGTTGTGCATCGGTTGCATGAAACCTCCAACAGAATCGGGGCGGGTTCCCCATCATTTCGCCAGAAAAAATGCGAAAAGATGGGGCACGGCCGGGGATGGAGCACCACGATTCTATTCCAGAAGAGCAGCCTTGGCGCTTCGCGGGCAGTGATTTGGATCACATTATCGGAGTAAATTCGTTTTTGCAGGGATCAGGGAAAGAAGCGCGGGGCAAGCGCGCAAGAAACGCTCTGCTTATAGATGAAGGAAATCTATCATTTTTTGGGTCAACAAAGGAGCCAAAAGTCTTCGATCCTGCCGGAAAACGGTGAAAAGGTACAGGGATTGGCCGGGGCCCGGGCGGCGCTGACGAGGCGGTTGAGGTAGTCGATTCCCAAGTCCGAAAATCCAACCCTCAACCCCAACGGTGTTGAGGCACCCCGATTTACATGCCCGCGGAGATGCGCCACCCTCCGGCCAGCGGCGCCAGGACCGAAATCGCACATCAACCGAAGGTCTTTCTGGCCGGAGTCTTTTAGAGCCTCAGCCCCGGCACTTTCATGCGGAGAGCAAGTGCGGGTCAGAGAAGGAGGAGGACGCAGTAATTCCAGGGGTACATGGAATATCGTCACATTCCTTTCTCTATTTGTGCATTAGGCTGAATGCATCAAGCGACAGCCGGGAGAACGGCTGAAGGTTTTCTGAACACTGGCTGACTTCATGGGACCTATCCGAGGAGCAGCGTAGATTCGGCGGTAATTCCTGATGGTCGACGTCCAGCAGCTCTCGCGCAAATCAGGAATATGAATGACATTCACACCAATGAGTGAACTGCGCGACTGCATGGTTCCGCGCTTGCCCAAACAGAACAGACAAATTGAAGAGCGCCTCGGAAGATTCCTTTTCGCAGTCGCGGCATACGCGCTTGCCGCACATCCGCGTGCTTGGCGGAATCTTCGGACGCATGACCGTTAGTATTCAGGGCAACCGGTCGGACATTCGCTTGGCATGCCATGACACGTTTCCGTGCGATGAGCGCGGATGAACCGGCCAGCACTTCGAGAATGCCACGCCTGGATATTGTGATCACTTGGCTGCTGGGGCCGCCTTCTTGTGCTCCACGAAGATGTGTGCTTGATGACAGCTCACACACGTCCTGCCTTTCATGAATGGATCAGACTTCAGTTGTGCCACCTGATCGCCGTGACAAGAGTCGCATGCGCTTAACGCCGGCGTGCCCGCGAAGTCCGGTGCTGTTGTCTCGCCATGGCACACAGTACATTCGACACCGTTGGCGGCATGAGGGCTGGCTTTCCATTGGTCGTAGATCGCCTTGTGGCAACTGGCACAGGTATCCCCGGCTGGAAGCAGCCGATGGTGAATATGCTTGGCTTGATCCAGCTGAGCAGTGGCAGGTTGGACGGCAGCAGCCAAAACGAGAAAAACAAAGAGAGTGAGACCGAACACGCGCGCGCGGATACTTTTCATGGGCAGATCTCCTGAGTACGGTATTCAAGTATCGAACCGGCGATAGCTGCAATCTGTGATACACATCACATCTCACCGGGATACAATCTGCACACTGGCTGCGAGGTCTTTACCAAAGGAATGTTCACAAACCTCGCTTGATTCCGCTGTCTGTCGCTGCATTCGTGCAGATTCATGCGCTATGGTGCGCCCTTTCGCTACCGCCTCGGCTGAGGTGTTACCGTCACCAGAGTCGGCCAACCGCACAACTGGCAGCGGACCGAGCCGTTGAGGAAACCTGTCCGACCCGTTCTAACCTGCGGGCGAACACCTACAGCCCCAATCGAGCAAATGTGTTGCGATTCTTAGCCAGTCACGTTTAGGAACCTGTGAGTTCAGCCCGGACTTTGGTCGCTTTCTGCAAAATCCCCAATGCACGCAATGAAGAACGAAGCAAGCCCAACAATCCGGAATCCGAGCCAGGGACGGGCATCCGGGAGCCTGACCCGCCGCCGGAAGACGAAATTTCATGGAATCCACGGCGCGGTACGGGTATACTGACGGCAAGGCGGCGGGCGCTCAGGCTTTGCCGTCCGGAAGCGAGGTGCGTCTTCCGCAGGGACTCCGGTTCACTGACCGTCGACCTTCCGGCCTCCGGGACTTCCCGTTGGCGCGCGGTGGCTCGTGTGCTGCGAAGTCCCATGGACGCGATGAGTTGCGCCCTCTTTCCCGCCTCGTGTGTTCTCTGCGGCACTCCCCTGCCGCATCTCTCTACCGTGCCCATCTGCAATGTTTGCTGGACGGAGTTTCCCGTCCGGAGCGGCCCCCTGTGCGCGCGCTGCGGCGACCTGCTCGACGCGCCGATCCTGGCCGGTCCATCGCACAACGGCCTGTGCCGGGCCTGCCGGTTGGCGCCGCCGCCCTTTGAGCGCGCGGTGGCTTACGGGCCGTACCAGGATCGCATGAAGGCGGCCATCCATGCGCTCAAATACGACCGGTTGCACGCGGCGGCCGATGGGCTAGGCCGGATGCTGGCTGAGGCAATCGCCCAACTGGCGGCCGATGCGCCCAGCGAGATGCTGGTGGTGCCGGTGCCGCTGCACCGCTCAAAGTATGCCGACCGCGGCTTCAATCAGGCTCGCTCGCTGGCCGTAGCCGCGCTGGAGGCGTTGCGCAAGAGCCATCCGGAGTGGCGGCTCACGCTGGCGTCGAGCACGCTGATGCGGCTGCGCGCCACCACGAGCCAGGCCGGCTTGACCCCGCGCCAGCGGCGCGAGAATGTGCGCGGAGCCTTCACCGTCTCCGATCCGGCCGCGGTCAACTTGAAGCACATTCTGCTCATCGACGACATCATTACTACCGGCGCGACGGCCCGCGCCGCGTCTCTGGCGCTGGCCAGGGCGGGAGCAGCCTCCGTTTGGGTTGCCACTCTGGCCAGGGCCGGCCGCATTTACGGCCGCCGAGGGTCTTCAGCCCGCTTTGACGATGCGGAGGAGATTTCTGAAATTGCCGGCAATGCGCCGGCTGCCATCATGCAAGTAACGTTCCAACTTTCATCGCACGGCCAACCATCTTTTTAACGAGGGTATAAAGGATGTCGCTGGGAAAAGCCATGATTCACGCACGCAAGCAGAAGTCCATCGCCCGGGCCGCGGCCATCGCCGGCGAGCAGGTGACCATCCATTCTGCGCACATTTTGCAGATGCCGGTGCTGGTGCTGAACGCCTCCTATGAGCCGATCAACATCTGCGGCGCGCGCCGGGCGCTGGTGCTGGTGCTCAAGGGTATTGCGCGCACCGAGGAGGAGCACGGGCTGATCCTGCACGCCCAGCGTAGCCGCATCCCCATGCCCTCGGTGATCCGGCTGCTGGAGTATCGCCGCATCCCTTACCAAACGCGCGCCCTCTCGCGCAAGAACATCCTGCTGCGCGACCGCAACACCTGCCAGTACTGCGGCGAGAGCTTCGCGCCCGCCGATCTGACGCTGGACCACGTGATTCCCCGCTCGCGCGGCGGCAGCTCGACCTGGGAGAATCTGGTGGCCTGCTGCCACTCCTGCAACCGGCAAAAGGGCAACCGCATCTTGAGCGAGATCGACGACATGATCCTGCTGCGCGAGCCGCGCCCCTTCTCGCTGCACACCAGCCGTCAGATCATGCGCATGCTGGGCCGCGCCGACGACCGCTGGCGCAAGTATCTGTTCTATTAGTCGCTATTTCATGAACCGGTTTTGACAGGGCACGGCTTAACAAGCTGCGGAAAAACTCGTTCTGACGGTAGGCCGGGGATTTATCCCCGGCATGAACCAATTGAATCAGTGTGGCTTTAGCCACTGAGGTATGCTTTCGGACTTTTTTACCTGGAATCGTGCCATTTTCCGCAGCCTGTTTAGCCGCTGCTGTAATAGAGTTTGTGCCTAAAGCGAGCCCGGTCAACACTCCGCACGCTCTATCGTCTAATGGAGTAAGAGTGTGCGCCCTTTGACCGCTATGCGAATCCGATTCGTTTCCTGTCTGTCCGTCTCGTTGCTGGCCCTGGTCTGCCTGACGGTGGCCAGCCCTGCCCCGCAGTCTGCCGACCAGCCCGTCACCACCTTGAAGATTCAGGCCCGCGAGGTCGTGCTGCCCGTCACCGTGCGCGACAAACACGGCGCGCTGGTGACCAGCCTCAAGATCAAAGACTTCACCCTGACCGAGGATGGCCGCCCGCAAACCATCAAGAGCTTTACCCGCGAGACCGACCTACCCTTCCGGCTGGGCCTGCTCGTCGACACCAGCCGCAGCGTCTCCGGCGCACTGGAGAACGAGCGCAAGGCGGCGGGCAAGTTTGTCGATGCCATGCTGCCGGAGAAGCCCAAGCCGGGGCCCGGCTCCGCCACGGACCAAGCCTTCCTCATCCACTTCGACCGCGAGGTCGAACTGCTCCGCGACTTCACCGCCTCGCGCGACAAGCTGCACCGCGAGCTGGACGATATGGGCCCCACCCGCGCCGCGCAGAACGACTCGCAGGGCACGGGTTCCAGCCAGGACAGCAGCGAAAGAACGCAAGGCCAGGGTCGCGGCGGCCGAGGCGGCACGCAGCTTTACGATGCGATCTTCCTCGCCTGCGATGAGCTGATGAAGCCCAAGGATGGCCGCAAGGCGCTGGTCGTCTTCTCCGACGGCGTGGACCGCGGCAGCAAAGATACGCTGAACGACGCGGTGGACGCGGCCGACCGCGCCGGCGTGGCCGTTTATACCATCTACTTCAAAGGCGAGCAGGAGCGCAGCCAGACCGGCTACCCCGGTCAAGGCGGGCGTCGCGGCGGCGGCGGCGGATGGCCGGGTGGCGGCGGTGGTGGTTATCCCGGCGGTGGAGGCGGCTATCCGGGTGGTGGCGGACGGCGCGGCGGTGGTGGCCAGAGCACGCCGGGAGCGGACGGCAAGAAGATCATGGAGAAGATCGCCACGCGCACCGGAGGCCGATCCTTCGAGGCCAAAAGCAAGGACAAGCTGGACGAAATTTACAGCCAGATCGCCGAGGAGCTGCGCGGCCAATACCTGCTCACGTACACCCCCGACGTGGTGGACAAGGAAGGCGGCTTCCACAAGATCGCCCTCAAAGCCGACAAGGACGACCTGACGGTAGTCACGCGCGAAGGCTACTACGCGCCCGGCGGCGACGCGAAGTAGGCCCCCTGCGCCACCTGCGGTGGGGCAGACGCTCGCTGTTCGCTCGCAAAGGTATTGTGTCTTTCCAGGTCTTACAATTTCGAGACCTGGGGCACCAGGCGGGGCACGATTATGCTTCGTCCCCCGCTTAATTAAGGCTCCAGCAAAATTAGACTTTTCGCTTCTAAAGTACGGTCTTCAATTGTCTTTCTCAGCCAGTCTTGATATTTCAAGACCTCAATGCTTCGAGGATAATCACTCACTCGCTTCTCAAGATACTTCTTCTTCTTTTCTGGAAATCCCAAGTTGCTTGCAGCGGAATTCTTACCTTTGCTCAGTAATACGAGGTTTCCAATACTATCAACATATTCTTTGATCTTTCCGAGATCGTGATTATCAGCCCAATACCCCGAAGTAGGCGGGGTTTGAGGGAGTATATGTTCGATAGATTTTGGAGTATATTCCTTTAGCATATCGTTCTCCCCCGCGACAAGTTCCATGTGCAGAAGAAGATATTTTGCAAAACCGGCATTGTATAAGTCAGTCCTTTGTGTGGCATTCCGGATGGCATCAGAGTCATAGGTTACTGCTTCAAGGACGGCCTCTGACTTCTTTGAAGTTTTGATAAGTCCAAGGATCTTAGAGTAGTCCGCATAGCGTTCATCCTTTCGCATGGCTTTTACCCATTGAGCTAGGTAGACTTTCTCCATCTTTAAGCAGAATGCATAGAACTGCTCATGCCCGAATTGCTTGGCAAAATATAATAGGCACGCACGCCACTCCGAAGCAATGAACTCTGAGTCCATGATATGTATGAGTGCGCGATATCTGGTATGCTCCTGGTTGTCTTCTGGCACGAAATCTCGCTCTTCGAAAATTTTGGAGTAAAGTCTAGCGTAATCAAAGATGAGATTGAAGAATGGTTCACCTTTTGTAATCCCATCCTTTTGGTTGAATATTCTATCCTCAAATTCCTTTAATAAATCGCTTTGTGGCTTATCTCGTAAATAAATTAATCGAATTAAATGGAATACACTCTCGAATTTGGATTCGCCTAAATCCTTCTCAATTTGTTCCCAGTCATGAGCGATTTTGTTCCTGACAGTGTCCTTCAGAATGACATCCGGTGCAAGGTTGGTTGCTTTCAGGATGTCGATTCTCCTTAATTGTTTTCCGCGGTCGTTCACGATCGTGAAGAGTTTAAACGCAACTGCAAAGTTGTGCGTCGCAAGAAAGATCACAACGCACTTCTGACTGATAAACTTGATTATTTGTTCAATCTCTACCTGGCTGAGCTTTTGGAGTTTTGAACGGAAAATGTTCACAGCATTTATGTATCTCCATTCAGGTTCAGGAAGACCATTCATCTTACTTGCTTTGCTTGTGCCATCGGTGGTAACGACTAATTCAGAAAAAAGCTTTCTGTCTTTAACCTCAAGTCTAATCTTGGGTGGAATGTTATCTACAACATCCTCTTCTTGTAAAATCTTTTTCTGAAGGTCTCCTTTGAACTTATCCTTTGCAACAATATCTCTGAGACAAGCTAGTAGTATCATGACGGAAGTCAATCGCTGTTGGCCATCGACGACATCATATACTCCTTCTTTTTCCTGTTTGTGTAGCACAATTGTGCCAAGAAAATACTCCTGCTCTTTATTAGCGCTAATAATGTCATCAATGAGATCTTCAAAATTGTCAGTATCCCAGGAGAAGGGCCGTTGATATTCGGGAATGCGGTAGAAGAATTCCTCCTTTAGAATCACTCCGATAGCTCTAGTCTCAGCGTTAAGCTTTTCCATCGATGTGTTACCCCCTCCTTCGCGAAAATCGCAAAATGCCTATGGACCTGATTCTAAACCCAAAGGAATGAGCACAGCGCGTGGCCTAGATCTGACCGTTAAGATTGGGTGGCCCAGGTCTGGATTTCAGACCTGGGAGACCACGAACCTCGACCGTCCGTCTCACTTTTCCCAACCAGCCGGGAAGTTCGCGCTGGAAGTCTAAGCCATCGGCAGCTCGTCCCCCGGCATCGGAGGGTTATCGGGAATGAGGTCGAGGTAGGAGTTCAGCCCCTTGCCCGCGCCTGCGGACCTGCGCTGGAAGAATGCCGCCGCCGTCTCGACAGCCCCGATCTTCTGCGCCAGCGCGGAGGTCACCCAAATATCCAGCGAGACGCCATCTTCCCGCGCCAATTCCTCGGCTCGTTTCACGAGTGAATTCGGTAGATCGAATACACGAGTCATGCTTCCCTCCCTTTCCGCCTAATCTGTTTAAGCCAGGCACCCTGACCAGGACCGAGCAAAGAAGTCTGGGTGCCCATCCTTTCGCGTACTTGGCGAAAGGGAGGGAGACCACGAAGCCCCTGCGAGCGAAGAGCGAGCGTCTGCCCCACCGCAGGTGGTCAACTCGCAAGCGCCTCCACCACTGCCTCAGGGCGCCGGGCAATCACGGTCAGATAGGCGCGCGCGGCGCGGTCCGGACGCCGCCGTCCCTGCTCCCAGTCCTGCAAGGCGCGCGGGTCCAGCGCAAACCGCCGCGCAAACTCCGCCTGGAAATCGCAATCGGAGCCTGGCCGGTTCTTCATCTTCCCTGTTGCCGCGCAACTTTACGCTTCTTCCCGTGTCTAACCATCAGGAACGATGCATAAACCCATGCCTAAACTGACTTTTCTCCCGCTTGCGGCGCTTCTTGCCGCCCTGATCGCCTCAGCCCCAGCCGCCCGCGCCCAGTCCGCCAGCTTCATCGTCAGCCAGCACGGCAAGCCCGTCGGCACGGCCAGCTTTCGCTTCACCGCAACCCCTCACGGCTACGCCTCCACTTCGCTGGTCAGCGTCAAAATGCAGGGCCTCAATTACTCCCTCTCCAAAACCGAGCGCCTCTCGGCCGCCAACCATCTCCGCCACGTGCAGTTGAGCGCCATCGTCAACGGCACGGCCGTCAACGTCACCGCCGATCCGGACCCAAAATCGGAGCCGGCCCAGACCCTGCTGACCATCTCCGCCAGCGGCCGCGTCTCCACCACGCGCCTGGCCACGCACTCCGCCGCTGTCTTTCTGCCCGACTTCGATCCCGGCGCCTATGAAACCCTTCTCGCCCTCGGCGTCGCCCGCAACAGCCGCGACCTCTGGGCCATCATCCCCAAAAAGGCCGGCTCTGTCGCCCCCATTCAGCTAGCCACCTACGCTGACGAGCAGGGCACGCTCGACGGCAATCCCATCGTCGTCCATCACCTCATCGCCACCATCGCCGGCGCTGCAACAGATCTTTTCAGCGGCCCGGAAAACCAGCTCCTACAGGCCGAACTCCCCCAGCACGGCTTTGCCCTGGTCCGCAACGGCTTTGTCCTGACCCCGCCCGCCAAGCCCGGCGCGCCGCCCGCTCAGTAGGCCTTTCCTGGTCCCTGGACCCTAGCAAGTCCGCCCCGCCGCCACCCCCGATGCCCAGGCCCACTGGAAGTTGAAACCTCCCAGTTGCCCGGTCACATCGACGACTTCGCCAATATAGTAGAGCCCCGGAACAGCCCGTGCCTCCATCGTCCGTGCCTGCAACTCGCCCGTGTCCACTCCCCCGGCCGTCACCTCGGCCTTCTCAAAGCCCTCAGTCCCAACCGGATGAAACTTCCAGCGCCGCAACTCTCGCTCACGCGCCTCCAGCGCGGCATTCGACCAGCCCCGCGGCCCGCCAATCTCAGCCAGGTAGTCGGCCAGCCGATGCGGCAGCACCGCGCGCAGCGCCTGCTTCACCGCCGCCAAATCCCGCCGCGCCCCCGGCTGTCGCAAAGCCTCAAAAATTCCCGCCTGCGCGGCCAGCACCGCAAAATCCACCACCAGCGCCGCGCCCGGCCGCCAGTACGACGACGCCTGCAAGACCGCCGGCCCGCTCAGCCCGCGATGCGTTACCAGCATCTTTTCCCTGAACGTAATCGAATCCGATTTCTTTGCCGCCGCCGCTTCCGTCCAGGCCTCAATCTCCGCAGCCACCCCCGCCAGCTTCGTCCAGTCAGCCTCATCGCCGCCCAGCACCAGCGGAACCAGCGCCGGCCGCGGCTCAATCACCTTCAGCCCAAACTGCCGCGCCAGCTCATACCCCAGCCCCGTCGCCCCCAGCTTGGGAATCGACAGTCCGCCCGTCGCCACCACCAGCGACTCCGATTGAAACTCCCCTGCCGAAGTTTCTACATGAAACCTGCCCGAAGTGGCGTAAATCCCACTCGCATAGGCGCCATCGGCGCAGTTGGCCGCACCGCAGGTGCCCCCACCGCAGGGGGCATTCAGCACAATCTCCACGCCGCCCGCCGCGCACTCGGCCAGCAGCATCTCCACAATCGCCCACGCCGATGAGTCGCAAAAGAGCTGCCCCAGCGTCTTTTCATGCCAGGGTATTCCATACCTTTCGACCAACTCCAGGAAATGCCGCGGCTGATAAAGCGCCAGCGCCGACTTGGCAAAATGTGGATTTTCAGAGATAAAATTCTCCGGCCCACAATGCAGATTCGTAAAATTGCACCGTCCGCCACCGGAAATGAGAATCTTTCGCCCCACCTGCCCGTTGTGCTCGAGCACAACCACCCGCCGCCCGCGCTGGCCGGCAGTAGCCGCGCACATCAGCCCAGCCGCCCCCGCCCCCAACACAATCACATCGAATTGGCGCGGCTCGGCGGTCATAGGCTCTTCTTCAGAATAACTGCTGCGCCAGGATGATTCGCTCACGAGCGTCAGTGCTACTATGAGTTCCCAAAACGCAAAAAAGCCATGCCGTAATGGCATGGCTTTATTTGCTTAGAATTAATTGCCGGCAATCACCTAATCTCCCACACAGTCACCCGTGCAGTACCATCGGCCCAGCGAGGCTTAACTTCCGTGTTCGGGATGGGAACGGGTGATCCCTCGCAGTATGGTCACCGGCAAACTTTGATGGCGCTTGGCGGGTGGTTGCCCGCAGCCTTTCCGCGGCGTCTAGTTTGTCCCGGATGGTTACTCCCGGGCCGAGTAGGAACGCGAAATGCAATCTGGCGCCAAAACTTGCTGATATAAAACTTCTCACAACGAAATTGATTGGTGTTACAAGGCTTGCAAGAAGAATGCTCTCGCTAACTGCGCGGAGTTAATTCTATGGACAAGCCGAACGGGCGATTAGTACTGGTAAGCTTCACGCATTGCTGCGCTTTCACGCCCAGCCTATCAACCAGATGGTCTTTCTGGGCCCTTCAGGGAGA
>Ga0181520_10011617_pt1 | contig 11519 bp, 7 predicted proteins | sample PEATcosm2014_Bin_29_FD_132451 | JGI IMG/M metagenome (GOLD analysis project Ga0181520, IMG submission 132451) | Peatland microbial communities from MTU Mesocosm Facility, Houghton, MI, USA - PEATcosm2014_Bin02_30_metaG | ecosystem: Environmental > Terrestrial > Soil > Wetlands > Peat | place...
GCACTCGCAACGTGCTGGGCGACGTGGCCACGGAGCGATCGGCGCTCACCATGCGGCGTTTTTCCAGCGGCCCCCACGTGGCCGGCGGACGCGGCGCGGTGACGCGCTCGACCACCTGCGCGAATTTCCCGTGCGGCGCGCGCAGCTTGATGCGCCAGCCGAAATACAAGCCGGGCCGCAACGGGATGTTCGTCGCTTCGACCCACGGCGTCGTGAACGGCTCGCCCGCCCAATAGCCAAAGAGCATCGTTTCGACGAATGGCGCGCGCATCGGTTCGGCGGCCGTGGCGTCGTGCGCGACCTCCGGCTTCGCCGCGACGTTTGGCCGCGTGCAGCCGAGGCAAACCGCAAGCAGCAGCGCCGCGAAAATGTGTGCCGCCGTTTTCGGCGTCAAGATCTCCCCCTCCCCGGCAAGTGCAAAATATAGCACAGGCGGCCCGGGGGTCCAGTCGCCGGCCGGGCCTTGTCGCGGAGACAACCGGCTCAAGATCCGCGATGGAGGGCTTTGAAATCAATCGCGGATTTTGGAAAACGGCAGCCGGGATTCATTCGCCCGGCGCACCGTGGTAGCATCGCGGCGTCGTTTTGCTCAAGGAGACGCGCCGTGCTTCGCATCTTTTGCCTGCTGACGTCGGGCGCATTGTCGGCCGTTTTTGGGGCCGGTTGCTCCACAAACGCCGATGACGATTCGGCGACCGATGACGAGGTCTGAAATTCGCCATTCGCCATTCGCCATTCGCCATTCGCGGCGCGGCCGACTGGCGATCGCGGTCGCTGTCGTCGCGCTCGGCCTGCTCGCGGCCGGCCGCTGGCGCGGGGCGGCGGCGGACACGGGCAAGGCGGTCGTCGCGACGCCCGAAGCGCAGGTGCGTCTGTCGCTTGCCACGCCGGTCAAGACGGTCGACGAGCGGTTTCTGTCCGTCGCGATCGACAGTTCGCAAATCGTCGGCGGGCATTGGTGGACGGCCGGCGGCGGCGCGACGGCCGGCGTCGGCAGCGCGGTCGTGCCGCCGTTCGATTTCACGCGTCCGCGTTTGCTGCGGATGGCGCGCGAACTCGCCCCGGCGTATCTGCGCCTCGGCGGCTCCGAGGCCGACAAACTCTTCTACGATCTGAGCGATTCGCCGGGCGCGGCGCCGCCGAAGTTCGATTACGTCCTGACGCGCGCGATGTGGGACCCCATCGGGCGGTTCGCGCTCGACGCCGGCTACGACCTGTTCTTCACGCTCAACGCCGGGCCCGGGCCGCGCGGCGCGCGCAAAGTCTGGCGGCCGGACAACGCGCGCGACCTGATCGCCTACACGACGGCGCACGGCTACCCGGTCCGCATCTGGGAACTGGGCAACGAAATCAACGCCTATCCGATCATTTTCAAGCGGTTCTTTTTCGTCCGCGCCAAGCGCTACGCCGCCGACATGGCGGCCTTGCGCACGCTCGTCGGCGAACTGGACCCGCACGCGGCGATCGCCGGCCCGTCCAGCGCGTTCTGGCCGATCCTCGGCGAAATGCTGATGCCGATTCTGCCGAATTTCCTCGAGGCGCGCATCGGCCGGCCGGACATCGTCACGTGGCATTACTACCCGCAGGAGTCGCGCCGCTGCCCGATCGCGATCCGGCGCGCCGGCCTCGAAACGATGCTTTCCGCGCCGCGGCTGGACGACGCGAAACATTGGTCCGACCACGTGCTCGCCCTGCGCGACAAATACGCGCCGCGCTCCGACGTCGCCCTCGGCGAAACCGGCAACGCGCAGTGCGGCGGCGAGCCCGGCGTGTCCGATCGTTTCGTCGCGGGCCTCTGGTGGCTTGACGAGCTCGGCTTGATGGCGCGCGCCGGGCAGAAATTCGTCGTTCGCCAGACGCTCAGCGGCAGCGATTACGGCCTGATCGACGACGCGACGCTCGCGCCGAATCCCGACTACTGGAACTCGCTGCTCTGGAAACGCCTGATGGGGCCGCGCGTGCTCGCCGTCGCCACGGAGGCCGGGCCGCACGCGCGCCGGCAGGCCGCTTCGCCCACGCCGCGCGTCTACGCGCATTGCACGCCCGGGCGGCCCGGGGCCGCGACGGCGCTGCTGCTGAACATCGATCCCGCGCGAGCGCTGGTGTTTCGCTTTCCCGATTTCGCCGGGCAACGCGCCGAGGTCTACCGCCTGACGGCGCCCGACCTGGCGAGCAAGACGATCTTGCTCAACGGCGCGGCGCTCGCGACGGGCGACGACGGCGCCCCGCCGGCGCTCACGCCTGCCGCGGGCGACGGAACCGGCTCGTTCCCGATCGCGCCCGCCTCGTACGCGTTCGTGGTCTTCCCGGAGGCCAACGCGGCCGCGTGCCGGTAGGCGCATCGGGAAGGAAAAAGGAAAAAACTCTCGGGCGAGCCGCCGACTCGGCAGCAAGCAGCGCCCGCGCAATTCGCAGTTCGCAATTCGCCATTGCGGGAAAGGCTGGCCAAAGCGATGAATATTTCGCCGACAACGATCAACGAGAAATTGACGAAAACCGGCCGGTTGGAGCACCGGATCATCGGCGTTTACGGCCTCGCCGCGCGGCCGGCGGCGGCGGTCGCCCCGGCGGCGGTCATCGACGAGGGCACGCCGTGCCTGGCCAAGGCGCTGTTCAAGATGGCGAGCCGCCGCGACGTGCCCGCGATTTGCGTCGACGCGGCGGCGGCCGGGGAATCGTGCCCGGGAATGCTGATGTGGTTCGGACTGATCGATTTTCCGCCGCAGATCGGCCGCATGTTCGGCAGCGACTCGCCGTCCGACGATTCCTTCTGCATCAAACGAACCGGCGAACTCGCCGCGGCGACCCTGCGCGACATGGGGCGATTCACGCCGTGCGGCGAACACATCGTGATGCGGCCGCTCGCCGACGGCGACGATGACGCGGACGGCCTGAAGTCGATCCTCTGTTTCGGCCACGCCGAGCAACTGCGCAACCTCGGCGCGCTGATCCATTTCGGCGAAGAAAAGGCGTTTGCGCCGATCGTCGCGCCGTGGGGCTCCGGCTGCGCGACCTTCGTCGCGTTTCCGGCGGGCATGGCGAGCGGCCGTCCCGCCGACACGGCGTTTCTCAGTCCGGTGATTCCCGAGGCGAACAGTTGGCTGCCGCGCGACATCTTCGCGCTGAGCATTCCCATCGCCATCGCCCGCCGCATGGCGGCGGACTACGATTCGTCGTTCGCCGTGCGACGGCCGGACCTGGCGTACCCGCCGGTCAAGGAAAAATTCTAAGCCGGCGGCGGTCGATTACTTCGCGCCCGCGGTGAAATTGGCCACGCCGCCCATGCCGCCGACGGTCACCGGCGCGTGGACGGTTTGGCCGTCGGAGAACGTCACGACGAGCATGGCGACGACGCGGTCCGCGGGGCCGTTGGCCGGCGACTTGGTTTGGTACAACTTCGGCAGGTCGAACGCCACGTTTTCTTTCCCGTCTTTTTTCGAGATGGAAATCGCGCCGCCCAATTGCTTGTGTTGCTTGCTGGAAAGCGGCTCGCGCGTGCGATAGCCCTCGGCCACGGTGCGCTGATCGTCGAAATTCAGCACTTCGATCCATTCGTAATAGTTGACGTTCAGTTCGGGATAGAGCAGCGCCTCCAGCCGCCGGAAGTAGTCGGCGGCGTCGCGGCTGATTTCGTCGCTGGCCCACAGCAGCGACAGGTCGGCCCGGAGGTCCTTGCCGACGCGCACGTGGACGATCGGAATCATGCGCCCGCCCATGCGGCGGGTGAAATCGTCGGCGCCGTCGGTCGGCAGCGACGCCAGGACGGCGTCGATCGCTGCGCCGGCCGGCGGGGCCGAGCGGCCGAGCGGCAGCGGCGCGATCTTCTTTTTCTTGGCGCTGACGGCGACCTTGAACGGCTGGTCGAAGTTCTCCTCGTTCACCATCCACGAGGTGGTCCGGCCCTCTTTGCGTCCCGGCGGCGTCCCCGGGTCGGGATAGTCGGGCAGCGTGACGCGGAACGTAAACGAACTGGTGGACTTGATCTTGCCCTCGGCCTGCTGGCCGTTGTCGGTTTTTTCGAAGAACCGGCCGAGGCGGGTCAGTTTTTGCAGATCGAGCCGGTCGGCCGACGCGGTCGCGGCGACGGCCGAGCAGCTATCGGCGATTTTGAACGTCAGACCAAGCAAGTCGAGGAAGCGCGCGGCGTGTTCGCGATCGGCAAACAAGTAGCGGCGCACGAGGCGCACGCGGTCGTTGGTCGTTTGATACGACAGGTCGATCAATTCCATCTGCTTGCCGACCAGGGCGACGTCCTGCTCGGCGAGTTGCGCCAATTCCTTTTCGGCCTGCGGCGGCGCGGCGCCGACGGCCGAGAGCCGCATGTTGAACGCCGCGGCCGGCATCGACACGGTGTGAATCACCAACGCCTGCCCGTTCGGCAGCAGCTTGACCTGCACCTCGGTCTCGTAACAACCCGCGAGCAGCAGCGCCACGAGCGCAAACGCGAGCAACAGCCGACGATTCATGGCGCCTCCCTACTTCTTAACCGGCGTGGTGCGGACGATCAGCGTCGCCGGATCGCGCAGATTCGCGCCCGACAACTCGACGGCGATCTCGTGCGGGCCGGCGATCGGCGCGTTGGCCCCCGTCACGGGATCGGGGAACGTCACAATTAGTTTTCCCAATGTCGCCGCGGCCGATTTTTCGCTGACGTTCGTCAGCAACTGCGGCGGCTGAATCGTGTACACCCAGTCCGCCCCGTCGCGCTTCACCGAAATCAAGCCGGCCAGCCGCTCCAACGGCAACTCGGCGACCCGCGTGCGCACGAAGGCGACGCCCGGCCGGCCGTCGGTCGCTTTGACCGCCTCGATTTTGGTGGAGTAATTGCCGGCGGCGTCCGGCGCGAGCGCGTCGAGCAGCGCTTCGCGGCCCGCGGCAAACGCGGCGGTCGGCGCCAGATAGGTCTGCGTCGTTTCCCAGCGGACCTTGCCGTCGGCGCCGATTGCGATCTTCACCGTGAACTGCGAGCCGAGAATCGCCGCTTCGCCGGCCTGGCGCACGGCCTCGCGCTCCTGCCGTTGCGCGATGAGCTGCTGCAGCTTGCCGTACTGCGCCGAAGGCTCGATGAACGCCGCCTTCTTCGCCGCCTCGAGGCCGGCGGCCGAGAGCGGCGCGCCGGCGAACTTGGCCTCGAACGTCCGTTGTTTCAGCGCCGCGGTCAGCGGGCCGGAGAACACCGCCGAGCCGTCGTCGGGCAGTTGCGCCTGGATGCCCTCGTCCGCGGGCAGCGGCGCGGTTTCGCGCGCCGGCCCCGGCCCGGTCAGCGCGATGCGGAACGTGCCGACGTTCATGCTCATCGCGTCCGGTCCGGAAACTTCGGGTTTCTTCGCGCCCTCGGCCGGCGCGGCGTTTTTGGCGATGCCTTCGACGTTGGTTTGAAAGCCGATCGTCCACACGGTTTCCGCGGCCTTCTTCTTTTTCGTGCGTTTTTCCTGTTCGGCGACGAACGTCAGACTCGGTTTCTTGGCGACCGTGGCGAACGCGTTCCATTTCTCGGCCGAATCGAAGCCGTAGACGACGGTGATGCGCAGGGCGTCGTTCGACGCCCATTCACCGCGGACGTCAAGCAATTTCACGCCCGCGGCGCCTTGCAGTTCCTGCTGCGCCTTTTGCACCGCGTCGGCCAGCAATTCCTCGTACGACGCGAAGCCGCCCTGGCTCATGGCGAAGTCGATCAACTCTTTTTTCATCTCGACTTTTTCGGTGTAAACGCCCGAGCCGTCCTGGAAAAACACCACGTGCGTTTCCAGATTCAGACAGCCGATCGCGAGCGCGGCCAATGCCCAAAAAACAAACAGGCGCATCCGGCGCATATGTCCGCTCCTTTGCGCGGCAGGGGCGGGGCTTGGCCCGGCCCCCGGCATGGGAACGGCCAAGGGCCGTCCCGACGTCCAGAGAAAATCGCCGACTCAGAAAACGCGGCCCACATGATACCCGGATTTCCGGCGCCGTACAGGGGCGGGGCCTATTCCGCCCCGTCGCGAGGAGGCGTCGGCCCAAGGGACGACTCCGCGTCCGACAATGGCGCTAACGAAAAACTGACGCCGACGCCGCGGCTTATCGGTTGCGGTTTGTTGCGCCCTTTGTTAGGCTCTTTCAGTCTTACGCAGGGGGAGAGTCATGCGTCGATGGCTGGTTTGCGCAGTAATCTTGTGCCTCGCCCTTAGCGCTTGCGGCAAGGGACTCGGCAAGCAGGCTTCCTATGACCAAACCAACGCGCTGAACGCCGGCAAGTCCGATCCGGTCGCGACGGCGACCGCGACGCAGAAGCCGGGCGACGCGGGCAACGGCACGATCATCATGGTCAACGGCCGAATGATTTCGCCGGTCGGCCAGATGATCAACGTGATGAACTATCCCAGCAAGATTTTGCGCCTTCCCGGCGGGAATCTGGCCGTCTCGTCGTTGGGCGGCCCGGGCGTGACGATCATCGACGGCACGAATTTCACCGAACTGGGCCGCGCGACGGACGCCGCGGTTTTCCAAGGACTGGCGACGAACCCGACCGGCGACAAGTTGTGGGTGAGCGGCGGCGGCGCGCAGCAGATTTTCCAATACGACATCAGCTCCGGCTCGCCGGTGCTGATCGATACGCTCCAGGGCGAGTTGATCCCCTCGGGCGTCGCGGTGACGCCCGACGAAAAGACGATGCTGGTTTGCGACTCCTGGGGCTCGGGCGTCCCGATTTACGACCTCGCGACCGGCGCGGTGACGAAAACGGCGCCGGCGGGCATTTACCCGTACGAAATCGCGCTCTCGGCCAGCGGCAGCGAGGCCTACGTCTCCAACTGGGGCGGCTCGTCGGTCACGATCATTAACGTGGCCCAAGCCACGCGCCTGGCGGAGGTGACCGTCGGCCTGCACCCGGCCGGCATGGCCGTGTCGCCCGACGGAACCAAGCTGTACGTCGCGAACGCCGACGGCGATTCGATCAGCGTCATCGATCTGACGACGCAACAGGCGACCGCCGAGTACGACATCTTCAACAGCGCGGCGATGACGGCGACCTCGCCGGTCGACGTCGCGGTCACGAGCGACGGCGCGACGCTCTACGTTGCGGCCGCCGGCCTGAACGCGGTGGTCGTGGTCAACGCGGCGGACGGCACGGTCGAGGGCATGATTCCGGCCGGGTACTATCCGAGTTCGGTGGCGGTCGATTCGGCCAACGGCGTGCTGTACGTCGGCAACGGCAAGGGCGGCGGGATTCCGGGCCATCCGGGCACGGACGGCGTCGACATGAGCGGCACGCTGCAGAAGATCGACCTACCGGATTCGGCGCAGCTCGCCGAATGGACGACGATGGTCAACGACAACCTGACGCGCACGACGCTGTATTGGGAGTCCCTGACCTTCGACAGCCCGATCCCGACCCAGCGCGGCGTGGCTTCGACGCAGATCAAGCACGTCGTCTTCATCATGAAGGAAAACAAGACGTACGATCAGGTGTTCGGCGACCTGCCGGGCACCGAAGCCGACCCGTCCCTCCTCGAATTCGGCAAGGCCTACACGCCCAACGCCCACACGCTCGCGACGCAATTCACGAGCATGGACAACTATTATTCCGAGGCCAACATCAGCTTGCAGGGCCACCAGTGGTCGGCGCTGATGTACTCGAACGATTACAACGAGAAGAGCTGGGCGATGGCAATGGGGCGCGACCCGCTGCCGAACGTCGAGCCGGCGGCGCGCAGCCGCAAGGGCAGCATCTGGGAAGAACTGCTCCACAACAACATCACGTTCCGCGTGTACGGCCAGGTGTTGACGCTCGGCGACATCAACGACATCGCGCCGTACGTCGACTTCATCTACGGCTTCTGGAACCAGCAGGTTTCGGACGAAACCAAGGCCAGCGAAGTCCTCCGCGAATGGAAAGCCGGCATCTTTCCGCAACTGGTCTACATGAGCCTGCCGAACGATCACACATACGGCACCGACGCAGGCAAACCGACGCCGGGATACTACGTCGGCGACAACGACGCCGGCCTGGGCATGTTGCTCGACTACCTCACGCACAGCGACTATTGGGCCAACACCGTCGTGTTCGTGATGGAAGACGACCCGCAGTCGGGCGCCGATCACATCGACCCGCACCGCAGCATTTGTCTGGTCATTTCCCCGTACGCCAAGCACGGCTACACCTCGCACGTGCTGTATTCGATGTCGTCGATCTGGCTGACGATCCAGATGATCCTCGGCATCCCGTCGTTGTCGGTGTACGACGACAACAGCAGCCCGATGTACGACGCGTTCACCACTACGCCGGACCTGGCGACGTTCACCGCCGTCCCGAATCCGATTCCCTACGCGGTCAACCCGGCCGGCCTGCCGCTGGGCGACTTCGCCGCCAAACAGAATTGGAACGTGCCGGACCAAGTGCCTCGTCTCGGCGAAATGATCTGGGCCGTGATGAAGCCGGGCGTGCCGTGGCCGGCGCAGTATTCCGTCGATTCGTACGCCCCGAGCCGCGGCGAAGGCGAAGACGGCGAAGGCGAAGCGGTCGACTATCTCAAGAACGTCAAGGCGATGGAACACTACGCGCGGACCCACGGCTTGTGGGACGGCACGCGCCTGCCGACCATCGCCGAACAGGCACAGGCAGCGAACAAGTAATAGTGAACAGTGGTCAGTGGTCAGTGGTCAACGGCCAGTGCTCACGACCCACGGTTCGCTTTTCGCTGCTCATTATTCTGCTCGGAATCGCCACGGCGGCGGTCGCCGGTGCGCCGGCGTACGCGGCCGACGACGACACGGATGAAGATCACGAACTCCCGCCGGTGACCGTCAAAGCCAGTCACCTCAATGAATCGAGCGAAGACCCGTCGGCCTTCGTCGAAACCATCGAGATGGACCAATTCGCCGGGCGCATGGTTTCGACCGAGGAAGTGTTGCGGCAGGCGGCGGGCGTCAACGTGCGCAATTTCGGCGGCCTCGGCGCGTACGCGACGGTGTCGATCCGCGGGTCGAGCAGCGATCAGGTGGTCGTGCTCGTCGACGGCGTGCGCCTGAACGAGGCGGCCGGCGGCGGCGTCGACCTCGGCGCGATCCCGCCGGACCAGATTCAGCGCATCGAAATCTATCGCGGCGGCGAATCGGCGCTGTTCGGCGAGGGCGCGATCGGCGGCGTGGTCAACATCGTCACCCGCGACGGCGCCGGCGGCCCGCACACCGGCGCGACCACGACCTACGGCTCGTTCAACACGTTCCGCGTGTCGGCCTCGCGCGCCGACGGCGGCGAGCAATGGCGGTATTACGCCGGCGGCTCGTATTTTCACACCGACGGCGATTTCCTCTTCCCCAACGACAACGGCCTGACGCTCGCGCCGCACGGCGCCCCGCTCGATCGCCGCGTCAACAACACGATCGACGCGCGCAATGCGCTCGCGCGCGTCGGCTGGAGCCCCAGCGCCAAGATCGACGTGTCGGCGCACAACGATTTCTACTCGGCCGACGACGGCGATCCGGGTTTGACGACCTTCCCCTCGCCCGACGCCCAACGGAAGCTGCTGCGCAATCTGGCCTCGCTGTCGCTCGCGCTCAGCGGTCTGGGTGCGGCGGGCCTCGACGCCAAAACGCAGGTCGCCGAGCGCTGGGAATGGTCCCGTTTTCGCGACGACGCCGGCGAGCAAACCGGCGTGCCGCTGGTCACGACGCGCACGGAAAGCGAGCCGTCGGTCGAGCAGACGATTTCCTACGCGTGGGGCGCGAACCAGTTGTGGACCTTGCTGGGCGGCTACCGGCGCACGCAACTGCAGGATCCCGAGTTTCACGATCCCTCGCGCGATTCGTGGGCGGCGGCGCTGTCGGACCAGGTGCAGTTCTTCCAGGCGCGCCTCGCCGGGCTCGCGGCGATCCGTTTCGACGACGTGTCCGGCGTCGGCAGCCAGTGGAGCCCGAAGGCCGGCGTCGCCGGCAAGCCGTGGGAGCCGCTGACGCTCAAGGCCAACGTCGGCCACAGCTTTCGCGCGCCGAATTTCACGGAACTTTACTTCAATCAGGGCGTCGTCATCGGCAACCCGGACCTCAAGCCCGAACAGTCGTTGCATTACGACGCCGGCCTGCAAGCCGCGTGGCTGCCATGGTTCTTCTTCGAGGGCGCGTATTTCCACAACGACGTGCAAGACCTGATCGAGTACATGCTGACCGGCGGCTTCCGCTACAAGCCGTTCAACGTCGGCAAGGCGGTGCTGGAAGGAATGGAGCTTTCCCTGCGCGCGCAATGGCCGCCGTGGCTGTCCGCCAGCGGCGGGTATACGCTGACCTACGCGCTCGACGAAACCCACGCTCCGAATCAATTCGACATGCAGATTCCCGGCCGGCCGCGCCACGTCGCGTTCGGCCGCGTCGAAGGCCATTTCGGCCCCGCGACGCCGTTCGTCGAGTTCAACTACATCGGTGGAAATTTCGTGACCGAGGCGAACACGGTGCTGCTGCCCGAGCGCAAGCTATGGAACATGGGCGTGGTGTTCGATCCGGGCGGCGGCGCGCGTCTCGGGTGGGAAATGAAAAACGTCGCCAACGAGCATGCCGTCGACGTGCGCGGCTTCCCGCTGCCCGGCCGCGCGATGTACGGCACGCTCGGATATTCGTTCTAGCGTCAATCGGCATGGGACGCCGAGAACACCCAAAAACCGCGATTGAGGGCTTTGGGAGAACAAGCGGAGGTCAGTCTTCGAAGATCGGATTCTTCAAATCCAATTCGACGACCGGCGCGGGGGCCTCGGTTTTGGCGACGGCGTCGGGCCGGCGGGGCGTCGCGGCGACGGCGGCGAGGAATTCCTCGTACCACGGCCGGGCCAGTTCACGGCGGCTGATGCCTTCCGGCGCGACTTTGATGTCGTAGCGCGCCTCGCTGACGTCGAAACCGCTGCGGCGCACGGTCTCCGGATCCATATTGAATTCGGCCGCCTTGCCCTGCAGTTGGACCAACGACATGCCGAAGCGCCGCGCCACCTCGGCCGGACTCTGCGGCCGGTAGCCGCCGTCGGCGGTGATGCCCAGGTGCAGCGCGCAGAACAGCTCGAAGGGCTCGATGCGCACGCGGTCGATGATGACGACCGGCGGCGACGGCGGCGGATCGAACGGTGACTGGCGGCGCTGATCGTCGCCGCGGCCGGGCGGCCGGAACCCTTGCGGGCGGCTGTCGTCGTGCGGCCGCCACGGCTTGTTGGGCTGATTGTCGTACCGTCGCGGCTGCGACTTTCCTCGCTTGTTGCGTTGGAAAAACGGACTCTTTCTGTCCACGCTTGCTCCCAGACGAATCGGTTTGAGATTATGGTTCGGCGTTTATACTTTTACTCACAGCGTCGTCGGCAGATTTCCCACGATACGACAGCCTGCTTCGACTTTCCAAACAGTGGGGAAAACCGCGGGCTTTTCATCCGCCGAACCCAGCCCGCCGCGTCACTCCAAAACACTGACGCTGTCCGACAAGAAATTACCTACGTACAGTTTGGCGCCGTCCGCGGACGTTGTCAAGCTGCATGGATCGCGTCCGACGGGAATGGCGTCGACCAGGGACA
>Ga0181520_10011618_pt1 | contig 11518 bp, 10 predicted proteins | sample PEATcosm2014_Bin_29_FD_132451 | JGI IMG/M metagenome (GOLD analysis project Ga0181520, IMG submission 132451) | Peatland microbial communities from MTU Mesocosm Facility, Houghton, MI, USA - PEATcosm2014_Bin02_30_metaG | ecosystem: Environmental > Terrestrial > Soil > Wetlands > Peat | place...
CTCTTTTTTATCGACAGCATGACAACGCCGAAGACAGTTGCCTACAAAACGGCTCAGGAACTCGGCATGAGATGGGCAAAAAGGGATATCTTTATCGATAACAAAAAAGAAGCCGCGTATATTGAGGCGCAGTTAAAACAGGTGGCGAAACTCGCTAAGAGCCGCGGGTGGGTAATAGCCATAGGCCACGACGATCCTGTCACTATAGCGGCGCTCGCGCGCGTAATGCCGCAACTGGCCGAAGAGGGGTATGAATTTGTTTATCCGGCAGAATTACTGCAGTGAGATTTAAAAAAATAAATAATTATATCCGTAAAAATCCGGGGATTATATGTACATACTTGGCATAGAAACTTCCTGCGACGAAACATCCGCCGCAATACTGGATAACGAAAAGATACTTTCAAACATAATATTTTCGCAGATAAAAACCCACCGCGTTTACGGCGGTGTGGTGCCCGAGATTGCAGCCAGGGAACATCTGGCGCGGCTGCCGCTTGTAATTGAAGAGGCGCTGGATAAAGCCGGAATCAAAATGAAGGACCTGGGCGGGGCAGCCGTTACATACGGGCCGGGACTTGCGGGCGCCCTTATAGTGGGGCTTTCTTACGCCAAATCAATAAGCTACAGCCTTAAAATACCTCTCGCCGGCGTCAATCATCTTGAAGCGCACCTGCTTTCTCCGTTTATGGAATTCGCGGATATGTCGTTTCCATATCTCGGGCTGGTAATTTCAGGGGGCCACACGAACCTTTATATGGCGCGCGGCATCGGTGATTACACACTGCTGGGTTCCACGCGCGACGACGCTGCGGGAGAGGCCTTTGATAAGGCCGCCAAAATGCTTGGCCTGCCTTATCCGGGAGGGCCGTCAATTTCAAAAGCGGCGTTAAAAGGGGACGCGTCAAAGATAATATTCCCGCAGGCGCAGATGAAGGACAAGAGCCATGATTTTTCATTCAGCGGAATAAAAACCGCCGTGCTATATTATATCCAGCGAAATAAAGCGAAGTTAGATTCCGGAGATATCACCGTAAACGACATTGCGGCCGCGTTTCAGAAGGCGGTTGTTCGTTCAATATCAAACAAACTGCGCAGAATATTCAGCGAGTATACGATAAAAGCTGTGGCCATATCGGGCGGGGTAGCCGCAAATGATTATCTGCAGGCGGAAATAAGGCAATTTGCGGCCGAAAGAAAGATAAAATTTTATACTCCTTCCTTAAAATTATGCACGGATAACGCCGCCATGATTGCCTATACGGGATATCAGTACTTGAAGAAGGGGATATTTTCTGGTATAGATATTGAGGCGGATCCCGAACTTAGGGTAATTACCGCTGAAAATACAAGGGTAAAGGAGAAAAAATGAACGAATACATTGAAATGACAATTAAGATTTTTGTAATTATAATACTGGCCGGAGTAGTCGGATTTGACAGGGAATTAAGGCATAAACCAGCCGGCGTAAAAACACACATGCTCGTGGGGCTGGGTTCCGCTGTTTTTACAATTATGTCAATATGGTTTTATAAGGAATTTAAAGGTCAGGCGCAGGTGGACCCGAGCAGGATAGCCGCGCAGATAGTGACCGGCATCGGCTTTCTCGGCGCCGGCACAATTATCCAGTTTGGCGGCTCTGTAATAGGGCTTACAACCGCGGCAAGCCTCTGGAGCGTCGCCGCCATAGGAATTGCAGTCGGGACGGGAAATTATTTTCTGGCTTCAATAACGACCGGCGCTATGGTCCTTGTGTTCGTTCTGATAAACAGGATCACGGAGATGTTTGAGAAAAAGGTCGTCCCGCGTATAAAAAATGCAGGGCGGAAAAAAACAAAATAAAATGAATCTTTTTGAAAATATAAAAAAATTTCCGTACATACTGGCCCCGCTTGCCGGGTATACTGATTACGCTTTCCGTAAAATCTGCAGGGAATACGGAGCTTCACTTGCGTTCACCGAGATGGTCAGCGAATACACCATGGCTGTTCCGAAGTTAAGGCTGCGAATGGGAAAAATCACCTATTTTACCCCTGAAGAAAAACCCGTGGGTATACAACTTTTTGGCAACAAGGCTGAGATGTTCTATGACGCGGCAAAGGCCGCGGAAGAAGCCGGTTTTGACATTATTGATATTAATTTCGGCTGCCCCGTGCGCAAAGTGGCCGGGTCCGGTTCGGGGGCATCGCTATTGCTTGACCTTCCGCTTGCCGAAAAAATTGTGCAAAATACTATAAAGGCCGTAAAACTTCCGGTTTCCATCAAAATAAGAAGCGGCTGGGATGAAAAGGCCGATGTATTCCTTGATTTCAACAAAATGGCGGAAGACAACGGCGTTTCAATGATAACCCTGCACGCCCGCAACAAAATGCAGATGTTTAAGGGTAAGGCAAACTGGGAACATATAAGGATATTAAAGGAACATTCAAAATTGTTTGTTGTGGGCAACGGGGATGTGTTAAGCAGGCAGGACGCGCAGCGGATGATTTCTGAAACAGGCTGCGATGCGGTTATGATAGGAAGGGGGGCCATAGGCAACCCTTTTATTTTTAAGGAGCTTGCGGAGCCTTCATACAAACCTACTGTGCGTGAAAGGATACTTACCGGTATCCGCCATTTTGAACTTCTGTATTCCTTCAAGGGAAAACGCGGGCTGCTTGAGGCGAGAAAATATTTTAACAGGTATATAAGGGAATTCGACCGCGCCGCTGATGTGAGAAAACAACTCATGACAATGGAAGACAAAGATGCCATAATTTTTTACCTCAAAAACCTGCCCGAGGCAATGACGCTGTAAATTAAAGCAGTGTTGTTATCCTGGGTGAAATCATTACCTGCCTCAAATAAACTGGTCCGGTTTATTTGGGGCGGGTCAATGTGGCATGCCATGAGCTGAATCATTTCCGCCACAGGCGGCACAACAGGGAGTTTTTTGCGGAAATCCGTAAATATTTCAGGGGATATGAAAAACTGGAAAAGCAACTGGAACAATACTGGTTTGCCGTAAATAATTGATAGGGGAGGAGAAAAAATGAAGGATAAAGGCGGGTATGTTTATTGCAAAATTTGATACGGAAAGAGGGTTGATTGATTATAAATTAAAGAAAGCAAAATAATATAATTTGGGAGATGATAATGGCGGAAAAAGAAATCAAGTTTTGTTCTGGCGGGATTGAGCTTGCCGGCACCATTGCTCTGCCTGATTCAGGCGGACCGTTCCCGGCGGTAATATTGATTGCCGGTTCCGGGCCCATTGACAGGAACGAAAACCACAAAAAGATGCGTATAAACGCTTTCTATGATATCTCGCAATACCTTGCCAAAAACGGCATAGCATCCCTTAGATACGACAAGCGCGGGGTGGGATCAAGCGGCGGTGATTACCATACTACCGGGTTTAATGACCACGCGGCAGACGCCCGCGCGGCGCTGCAATTCTTTAAAACAGAGAAAAATATTTTGCCTGAAAGAATTTTTCTTATCGGCCACAGTGAAGGGGCCTTTATTTCCTGCAAACTTGCGGGCGGGGGAATTGACGCGGCCGGGATTATCCTTTTGGCGGGCGGAGCGCAATCCGGAGAAGCGGTATTAAAATGGCAGGCCGTTAAGATTGCGGCCGGACTAAAAGGATTTAACGGCTGGCTCGTTAAAACATTTCATATAGATGTGCTTAAAGCGCAGAAAAGACATATTGATAAAATTAAAGATGAAAAAAAGCCGAATTCCATCTGGCTGCGGGAGTTTATGGCCTACGATCCGTCGGAAGATTTAAGGAAAATAACAGTGCCTGTGCTCGCAATAACAGGCTCCAAAGATATTCAGGTGGATCCGGCCGACATGGGGCGTATGGCCGAAATGGTTAAAGGGCCGTTTGAACAACATTTAATTAATAATATGACGCATATGCTCAGGCTACAGGAAGGCAAAGCAAGTATTTCTAATTATAAGGATGAGGTAAAAAAGCCAGTGGAACAGGAACTAATGGTGATTGTTTTACACTGGATCAAAAGTATTACCGTGAAAAGGCGGGATGATTTGTAAGCAAAAAACGTATATACAAATGTAATCATATTTGATAATATGCTGCCTGAAGGGATTAAAAAATAAAATCCGGGGTGGCTGACAATGAAAAAAATTCTTTTACTGATATTTTTTGTTTTTATATGTACGGCCGCGTATTCTGTGCCGCAGACAATGATTTCGTCCGAGTCCAGCATGTGCATCTGGGGAATAAACTACTCTTACGGCCCGGCAAACGGGAAAAATTGTTTCGGCATTTTTTTAATTGAGGACCTGTGGGCAGACAGGTCAAAGAGCTATTTCGCTCCGGGTATTGAACTTGAAATGGGCGGCTGGGACTATTTTCTTTTGACCCTGGATGCCTATTATATTGTGAATCCGGGGAATTATTCCGACGTTATATATCCAATTAAATTTGGAATTGGCCTTGTAAATGCCGGAACGGATTTAATGGATAAGGACAACGCTAATTTACCATGGCAGGCATTCACCGGTTATACAGTTTCCGCCGGGTTGCTGGATTTTGCAGTTAAAACTTCCGGCGACGGGGAAGGCTATTTTACACCATATCTTGATATTGTCCTTGACGGCACCCTTTCAGGCAAATTAAATCCCCGGATTGAAATATCCCCGGCTTTTACTTTTCTGGATGTGGAAAGCAATAACAACACTACATACACAACGGTATATTATTAGGAGGATGCTTATAGGAACGAGAAAATTTAACAGATTGGTATTAATATGCCTGCCGGTTTTGTTACTGTGTTTTTCCGGATGCGCGACAAGCGGCGGCCGGCGTTTTTATTCCGATACGCCCAGACAGATAAAAGATGTGGCAATTGTTTATTGCCACCCGGCCTGTTCTGTAAATTCCATAACTGAATCCGGGAAACCGGCAAAAAACCTTTATGGCGGGGGCAGGTTTTTGGCAGAACTTTTACCGGGGGATTATTCGTTTATTATGAGATATGTCAAAGATACAACATATGAGAGTTCGTATGGAAAACCGGCCACGCTTGAACTTCACGTGGAACCGGGCCATGTATATTATGTTTCCGGTAAAGCCGAAGGAAACACCTGGCATCCTGAAGTTATAAACATAACGAAGGACGAGGACTATAATAAGCTTAATAATGAATTTTTTTGAGGCTGATACCGTAAGAAACGCAATAAACAAATACTTCAACGGAGACAGGGTTGTAATTAAAGAAACGCAGTTTAGCATGCAGAACGGTTCTGTTAGTATCTGGAAGTAAATAATATTAGGGGCGCTTATCTGAAGTCCTGATCTGTTTAATTTGTAACAAATAATGAGGCGCCATAACCATGCCGTTTTATGAAAAAAACTTGAATCCAATAATAAATATGTTATATTTATTACGTTTTGTAATTTGAATAAATATTAATGGAGCGATTATGAAAAAAACAATGATTTTATCCGCTTTAATCTTTTTGCTCTTGGCAATGCTTGCAACAACAGGCTGCAAAAAAAAATCGCCGCAAAAAACAGCGCAGCCGGCGGCGGCAATTGATTACCAGGCCCTTGTGCCGGTTCCGGGCGGAACACTAATCCAGGCAGACAAGTCCAACAGATTCAAAAATACAATTTCCGCTTTCAGGCTTGGTAAATATAAGGTGACATATGATTTGTGGTATTCGGTGTATCATTGGGCGATTGTAAACGGCTGTTATTTTCAGGATGCCGGCACGGAAGGAAGCGGCGGCACTATAGGGGCGGCGCCTACATCAGAAAAATTGCAGCCTGTAACAACAATAAGCTGGCGCGACGCGGTTGTCTGGTGCAATGCTTACAGCCTGAAAACAGGGCTGACGCCAGTCTATTATTCGGACGAAACTTTTACAAAATCTTTAAAAAGTTCCTTAAACGGGCAGTATGGAAATTCTATAAACGCGGCTCAGGGCAGTATTGACAACCCGTACGTGAACTGGAAAGCAAACGGATACAGGCTTCCTACTGAAGCCGAATATCAGCTCGCGGCCGGCTATATTGACGGGTCAAACCGTACGCCTGATAATTATGCCAGCGGAGCCGCGGCAGCTTATACCAATGAAGCGGCAACTGATCTTGTAGGATGGGATAATGTAAATTCAGGCGGAGCCGCTACAAAAGCAGTGGGAGGCCTGGCCCCGAATGCGCTTGGTATATATGACATGTCTGGCAATGTGTGGGAGTGGTGCTGGGACTGGTACGGGCCGTATCCAAATAAGGATGCTCCGGATTATAAAGGGCACGATATAGGATCCACCAGGTCTATACGGGGCGGAAGCTGTTACTATGGAGCGGATGCCATGCAGACGGGCTGCCGCAGCAATTACGCGCCGTATAATACTTACGGCGATATAGGATTCCGGATTGCAAGAACCAATTAATTATTAAAGAAAATGTTACGCAATTTATAATTTTTTTTAAATCAACATTATGCCCAAGTTTTTATACATCTGTCCATTTGACCTTTCCGTTTATCGCGTGGTATAATTTGCATAATAAATGGAGGGCGGATGAAACTGAAAAAAAGTAAAAATTTAAGAAAAAGAAACAATTCCCGGCGCCGTGCGGCCGGTACAAAGTATTATGACCCGAAAATAATCCTTGAAGAAAAATTTGCGGAAGACAGGTTGAAATACAGAACCCTTTTCGAGAGCGCCAATGACGCGATTTTTATAATGGGCGGACTAAACTTTATCCAGTGCAACAATAAAGCCCTGAAAATTTTTGGAACAAGCAAAAAAAATATAATCGGTTCATCTATCATTAAATTTTCTCCGCAAATGCAGCCCGACGGAACCAGATCATATCAAAAGGCTAAAATACTTATTAAAAAAACCCTGGCCGGGAGGCCGCAGCATTTTGAGTGGACGCACAGGAAATTCAACGGAGAACTTTTTGACGCAGCTGTCAGCCTGAACTCTTTTACGGCCGGCGGCAGAAAATTTTTGCAGGCAATAATCAGGGACATTACGCAACACAGGAAAAATGAGGCACCCCTGCTGGCCAGCGAACAGATGTATAAACTCCTGGCGGAGAATATAAACGAAGGCATGTTTATGCTGGACAGAAATTTCAGATATATTTATTCCAGCCCGTCAGCCGAAAAATTATCAGGCTTTACGCCGGAAGAACTTAAAGGTAAAAAAATATTTGAAATAATCGCTCCTGCGGACATTGCCAGAGCAAAACGCATAATACAAATGTATTTGCCCGGGATACTTAACGGGTTGATTTCGAAGGTGGAGCCTTTTGAACTGCAAATAAAAAGAAAAAATGGTTCCATTCTCACGGCGGAAATATCTATTTCCGCGTACCGGGGCAAAGACGGAAAACTCGCCGGTTTTGCGGGAATCTCGCGTGACATATCGGAAAAGGTTAAACTGCAGAATGCTCTTATGGAGAGCGAAAAATATTTCCGGGCAATTACAGAGGGGTTGTCGGATTTTATTCTGGTATATTCCCGCGAAGGAACCATCAAATACGCAAGCAGTTCATATGCCAGAATGGTGGGCTATGAGGTAAATGAAATATTGGGAAGGAACCTTTTCTCTCTGCTGCTGCCCGGCGAGCGTGAAAAAGTAACGAAACTCCTTAAAATGTTTGTTTCCGGAAAAATGAAAACAGGCAATGGCATACGTGTCAGTTTAAGACACAAAAACGGCGAAATAATACCGGTGGAAGCCCTTGTGCGGAACATGCTTTCGGATCCGGCCATAAATGGAATAGTGGTAAATGGCAGGGATATTTCTGAAAGAGTAAAGGCCGAGAAGCTGCTGGTGAACAGCGAAAGATATTTCCGGACGCTTATAGAAAAACAGACGGATATTATTGTGGTATATGACGTTTATGGAAAAATAAAATATGTGAGCCCTTCTTATGAAAAGTTAACGGGTATAAAATGCGAGAATGCGATAAATAAAGCCGTGGGGTTCGATATAGCAACGCCTGAAAAAAAGACGGCTATCAGGGAAAAATTTAGAAAGCTGGTTGAGGGCGGAGAAGGTGAGACGGTGTCGTTCGAAACAGATTTTATCGATATTAATGGGAAGGATTGGGTAATCCGGATCACCGCAAGCAACCATATATCGGATCCCGCGATACGCGGAGTGCTTTCCAATATAACTGATATAACTGAAATTCGTAAATCTGAGCAGAAACTAAAGCTTGCGGTTAAAGAATTACAGATGCTAAATGACGACCTTGAACATTTTGCATATGCCTCTTATCATGACCTGCAGGAGCCGTTAAGGAACGTTATTATTTCTATCCAGTATCTTGAAAGCAAACTTGGTTTAAAAACAGACCAGGATACAGGATTTTACCTGCAGCAGGCGGTTGAAGGCGCGGGAAGAATGAAAACCATGCTTTCTGATATACTGGCATACACAAAAACCGGCAGGGACGGCGAAGACATGAAAACTGTTGATATGAACACTATTATGACTGATGTAAAAGCGGCCCTTGGGCCTGTAATAAACGCAAGTAAAACCGTGATTATTTATCAGGACCTGCCTTCCGTGCGGGGCCTGAAGACACAGCTTTTTCAGGTGCTGCAGAATCTGGTTTCAAATGCTATAAAGTACAATAATAGTTCCAACCCTGAAATTGAAATAATTTCTTCAAAGACAGAAAAAGAATGGGTTTTTAAGGTGAAGGACAACGGCATAGGCATGGAAAAAAAATATCTGGAGAAAATTTTTGTCATGTTTGAGAGGCTTCATACCCGTTCTGAATACCCTGGCACCGGCCTCGGCCTCGCGCTTTGCAAAAAAATAATCGAGCGCCACGGCGGACGGATATGGGCGGAATCAGAACCGGGAAAAGGCAGCTCATTTTATTTCACACTGCCGTTTTGATGTGCAACGGCAATGAACATTTTAAAAATAGCCGGGGTTTTAAATAAAAATTATTGACACAAATGTAATGTTGTAATATCATGGCTCAGGTTTTTTAAAATATGTTCTTAAGCTCCGTAATATAAAACGGATAAGCAGTTAAAAATAACGGTCTGGTAAAGGAAATGCCGGTGGGATTCCGGCGGCTGTTTCGCAACGGTAATGCCTTAAAATAGGCTAGCCCGGTCTATTACCAGGTTTGGCGAGTACCTTCGACAAAAGGGAAGCAGATTGTAATGTTTGATCCGTCAATAATAAGGATAATTCATCCACCTGTAAACCCGGCAGCGAAGGCCGGGTTTTTTTATGCCCGGAAATATAAAACCGGGAGGTTGAAATGAAGAGAAAACTTTTTATTTTTGTTTTAATGTTTGCGGTGGTTTTAATAAATTACTCATTTGCTGAAGGTGAGGCCGTTATAGATCAGGCAAAGCCTGATGCGGCCGCCGCAACTGTTGACGTAAAAACAACAACAGAAGCTGCGTCAATTATCGGGCAGGCAAAACCGGAAATGGCCGCGGCAGCGGCTGATGCGGAAACCGGGGCAGTAGTGGTTATCGCTTCAAGGATGCCGGAAAACATCGCGGAAGTAACACGAAATATTGACATCATTACAGCGGATGATATAAAAGCATCGGGAATGGAAAATATAACCGATATATTAAATTCAATCAATGGCCTTGTAATTCATCAAACCAGCGGATATCAGGGAACAGCCTCTGTCTATACCCGGGGCGCGCCTTCCGAGGAAACCCTGGTTATGATTGACGGCATACCGATAAACGATATGTTGAGCGGCGGCGCCGACCTTACAATGATTGATACTTCCTCTGTTCAACGCATTGAAGCGATAAAAGGGGGGCTTTCTTCCGTTTACGGTGAAGACTCTTCGGCCGGAGTAATAAACGTTATAACCGGCGCGAATGAGCCCGGGGCGGCAAATGGCAGATACGGAGCTTACGATTATGAATACGGTTCCTTTAATTATCAGAAAGAAGCCCTGGAGCTTTATAATAAAATAGCAGGCCTGACTTATGATGTCTCAACTGTCCAGGAGAGCAGCGACGGCTATACCGCAAATTCCGATTTTACAAAAAGAAGCGTCGATTTGAAATTTGATTACAAAAGCGGCTTTATTGATTCTATATTTACGGGACTCTATTTTAAAAGGGAGATGGGTGTGCCGTTCGGGCCGGGCGGGCCGGATCTTACTTCAAGGCAGAGCGATGAAAACTATGATTTCGGCTTAAACGAAAAATTTAAAGTGGGGGATGTAAACGCGAAAGTAAGCGGATATATGCGCTCGGCAAATCTCGGATTCCAGGATCCTTCTTCCGGCACGGACTCGGACAATGTCAAAAAAGAATATGAGGGCAACGCTATAATATCATATGATACCGGGAGTGTGTTGTCATTTGAGACAGGATACGAATCAAATGTAAAGAACATAACCGCGACAAATATTTTAGGTGAAAAGAGCAATGTTAATCAGGCATCTCTCAGCAGCATTACCGCAAAACTCTTTGATGATAAGCTGATGGTAAACGGCGGGTTCAGGGCTGATTTTAATTCAGCTTACGGCAATATGACGAGTGAAAACATAAGCGCCAAATACAATCTGCTTGATATTTTTGATATTAGGGGGCTTGTCGACAAATCATACAGTGCGCCTACACTGGAGGATCTTTACTGGTATGAAGTGGATAATTATTACGGAACGCTGTACTACACATTTGGAAATCCCAATCTTAAAACTGAAAACTCCACAAATTATGAGCTGTCGTTTTCCAAAAAAATATCGAACGCTTCCGGAATGATCACGTTTTTTGACAACGACATAAACAATCTCATTGAATGGGAATCAACCCCGGATTATATTACGACCACTACGGTCAACATTGATAAGGCCTCAATAATGGGGGCCGAGGCGAAAACGGAAGTAACAATTAATGACTATCTGTCGGTAAAAGCCGGTTATACCTATATGAAGGCCGTGGACGCCGTTACAAAAGAGCCGCTGCCTTACAGGCCGACCAATCAGGTAAACGCCGGTGTTGCAATAGTACTACCGTCAAGGACAAGGATAAACATTAATGGACAGTATTCGGATATAAGATATTACTCGAACAGCGCGGCGCCGCTTAAGTCGTATTATCTGCTTAACGCTTCCATTGCCCAGGAAATAACAAAAGATATAAACTTCTTTTTAAATATTGATAATGCCTTAAACAACTCGCAATATGAAATTGTAAACAATTATATGATGCCGGGCAGGTCGTTAAATATAGGGATGAGAGCAGGGTTCTGAAGAACCTGTGTTAAGTTTAAATAAAATGAAGAGAGAATAAAATAATTTATATTTGTTTATAATTGTGTTTTTACGTTAAACCACATCAAAAACCGTTGTTTGTATTTGTTGAAAATAATATATTTTTGTAATCATTACAAAAACTTGACATTAAATCAGTTTATGCTAATATTTTAATAATTTTTAAAATTAATGAGGAATTGTAGTATTTTTTGCGGCTGAATTAGGATATATAATTTTAAATTAAACTCCATTTTATGATAAATAATCAGCTTATTGATCCAA
>Ga0181520_10011619_pt1 | contig 11517 bp, 8 predicted proteins | sample PEATcosm2014_Bin_29_FD_132451 | JGI IMG/M metagenome (GOLD analysis project Ga0181520, IMG submission 132451) | Peatland microbial communities from MTU Mesocosm Facility, Houghton, MI, USA - PEATcosm2014_Bin02_30_metaG | ecosystem: Environmental > Terrestrial > Soil > Wetlands > Peat | place...
GACGCGCTGGCGTTGCTGCGCGGTCTGGACCTGGAGAAGCTGGAGTTTCCGCTGCCAGGCAGTCACCCGCCAGCGGGTAATTCTGATGGGCAATCGCAGATCGATCGTTCTCTTGGATCTATCCAAAAACTCCTCCCTTCCTGGGCGGATAACATCTCGCTCACGTACTTCGACCATGCGCACACGTACCCGATCAGTATAGGTGGATGACTTACCGAATCGTTCATAAAACGACTTATAAGTACAAGGTGCCCGTCTCAGTCGGGAATCATATAGCCTACCTGACCCCTCGGACTTTTACGCACCATACTTGCACGTCGCATGAGCTGCTGGTAGCGCCGGCGCCCGCCGGAGTAAGCGAGCGTCTGGACTATTTTGGGAATCCCGTCACTTTCTTTACCATTCGGGAGCCTCATAGTGAGCTGCAGATAGAAGCGCGCAGCCGGGTCGTCATCGACGATTATCCGGCGGTTTGGCCGGAACGCTCACAACCTTGGGAGGAAGTGGCCCAATCTCTGGCGGCCGATCGCAGCCCAGAGGGACTTGATGCCTACCAGTTCGTGTTTGAGTCGCCGCGTGTAAAGCCGGGTGCCGAGTTTGCGGAATATGCATCGCAATCCTTTTCGCCCGCGCGGCCGTTTGCCGAAGCATTGCTCGATCTTACGGGACGGATCTACAAGAATTTCCGCTTCGATTCAAAGGCAACGAACGTGAGGACCCAGCCGGAAGAGGTGCTTCGCCACAGGCGCGGTGTCTGTCAGGACTTCGCTCACTTGCAGGTGGCGTGCTTGCGATCATTAGGCCTGCCCGCCAGGTATATTAGCGGATACCTGCGGACTTACCCTCCGCCTGGACGCGCCAGGCTGGTGGGCGCGGATGCTTCGCACGCCTGGGTGTCCGTCTATTGCCCCGGCACCGGTTGGCTGGACGTGGATCCGACCAATAATTTAATCCCGTACCAGAGTCACGTCACCCTCTCCTGGGGCCGGGATTACGGCGACGTGAGTCCGGTGCGCGGCGTAATTCAGGGTGGGCGCGACCATAAAGTCGAGGTCGGCGTGGATATGGAACCGGACTAATGCTCTGACGAGCGCAGGATTCCATCCGTCCCACGCGTCGATATCATCCATCCACCTCGGTGACATTCACGGTGACGTCCATCCCCACGAACGCCTCCGGGGGACCCTCGTAGGTGCCCCATAAGGGCAGCACTTGCTCGGGGCTCCAGGCCACGGCGACACGAATCAGATTGCGATTACCAATGATGCTGTTGGTAGGGTCGAAATCGATCCACCCGGCGCCGGGTAGATAGGCCTGCACCCATGCATGAGTCGATCCGCCCCCCGCCAACCCGGAACTGTTGGGAATGAAGATATAGCCGCTGACAAACCGTGCGGCGACGCCCAGTGAACGCGTGGCTTCCATCATCAGGACCGCGAAATCCCGGCAACTGCCGGTGCGGGTGCGCAACGTTTCCTCCGGAGGCTGCACGCCCTTCTCGACGCGGCGGGCATAGGTGAAGTCACGGCGGATGCCAGACGTCATGGCGCGCAGTATTTTCATCGTGTTGGAGGTATCCGCCGGATCGAGAAACTGCAATGCCCATGTCGCCACACTCTCGCCCGCGTAGCGCTTCGCCAGAGCATTTGAGAGACTGGGAAAGTCCTCATCGGAATATCGAAACGGATAGGTTCGCGCATACTCTTCGAGCGGATAGTCCGGCATGGAGTTTTCGAAATGCTCCAGCGTCACGGTGCTTTCGAAACGCAGTTCCGACGCACTCCCCTCAAACGTGGCCACGGCGACGGAGTTATCGAACGGGTCGTGCAGCCAGCGCAACCGGGCTGGTTGCGGCGTAATGAGCAGGCTGGTTCGAATCAACCTGAGGTCGTGACTGTCGCGTGGGCGGAACATCATCCGGTGTTCCCCCAGGCTGACGGGCTGCCGGTAACGGTAGACGGTGGAGTGGTGAACGGTGAGCAGAGACATCAGTCATTTATTCCGGGATCTCGTCGGTCCAGACCTTGAAACTCTCCAGGAAATTGGGGCCGAACGTGGTGGTGATTGCGACATCGGACGCGTCGCGGCCTCTTGCCATGAGCACGCGGCTCATGCGAGGCACATTGTTGCGCGGGTCGAAAATGTGCCAGCGGCCGCCGATCCAGGCCTCGAACCACGCCGCGAAATCGCCCGGCGGGAAAGGAGGCGGGGTTCCGACATCGCCAAGGTAACCGGTGCAATATCGCGCCGGAATGTTCATGCAGCGGCAGAAAGCGATCGCCAGCTGCGTGTAATCGCGGCAAACACCCACTCGCTCATGGAAAGCCTCCGAGGCGCTACGGGTGGGCCGGGCATTCTGGTAGTTAAAAACGATATGGTTATGAACGTAATCGCATATGGCCTGCACGCGCGGATACCCTGGAGTCGTGCCGCCAAAGAGCTGCCAGGCGGTTTGAGACAGCAGGTCGGTCTCGCAATAGCGGCTGCCCAGGAGAAAGACCAAAGTATCTTCGGGCAGATCCTCCACGGAGTCCTGCCAGGCGTCGGTCACGACCTCATCCGGTTTGCCGCTATCTCTAATTATGCCGTCGGCCGTAAGGCGGAGGCGGCCCGCGGGCGCGAGGAGGCGGTGGCACTGGTTGCCAAAGCTGTCGCGATAGGCGGTGACCGGAATAGATGGCTCGGTGGTCAGGCTGTCGGGAACGATGATGTCAGACGCACGTGAATCGTGGACATTCAGGACAAGGATGATCGGCGTGGATCGTGGAAAGCTGTAAATCAGTTCATAACCGATCCGGAGTTGCATTGACGAATACCTAATCTGCGGTGCGAGATCCGCGAAGTGAGATTGCATTCGTCAGGTTGACAGCACGCAACGTGACAACGTACGCTTTCGTCCATTTCTGAGTGCAGCGTTACTGCCATCCATGATATCAGGACGAACGATCGTGTGCTCGCATCGCAACCGGGCTTCGGTCACGGTATACTTTTGCTGAGCTCTGTCGCCGATACATTCCCTGTCGAATGGCTTCTGATTCACTCGACCCGGGAAAGTATGTACGCACCAGCACAATTCGCTAACCCCCAGATGCCGGCGCCCTTCGGCGATTACGCGATGGGCCCGGCTTATGACGAAATGTTCCGCGCCAACGGACGGCCCCGGACGCATTACCGGAATCTCTACACGCAGCTGCTGAACCTTCCCTCCGAAGAGCTGTATCGCTTCAAGAAGGAAGCCGATCTCTCGTTTTTCAACCAGGGCATCACCTTTACCGTGTACGGGCGCGCCGAGGGCACGGAGCAAATCTTCCCGCATGATTTGCTGCCGCGAATCGTCACAAGTTCGGAATGGGCGACTATCGAGCGCGGTCTCACGCAGCGCATTACGGCTCTCAACCTGTTTCTCAAAGACGTCTATCATGACCGCCGCATCGTGAAGGACCGGGTCATCCCCGGCGAGATCATCTACACCTGCAAACACTTCCGGCGGCAGATGCAGGGGGTAAGAGTTCCGCGCGACGTTTATGTCAGCGTGGCCGGGACCGACTTGATCCGCATGCCCGATGGCAGGTTTGTGGTTCTCGAGGACAATCTGCGCGTTCCCAGCGGCGTCTCGTATATGTTGACCAGCCGCAAGGTGATGAAGCAGATTTTTCCGGCGCTGTTTCGAAAATGCGGCGTGCGGCCCATCGAGCAGTATAGCCAGGAGCTCCTCTCCACACTTCGTTCCCTTGCGCCGGAGGGCCGCTCCACCATCGTCCTGCTCACTCCCGGTACTTACAATTCGGCGTACTTCGAGCACGCATTCCTCGCCCGGCAAATGGGAATCGAGCTGGTTGAGGGACGCGATCTTGTGGTGCACGATAATACGGTCTACATGCGGACGACTTCCGGGCTGCAGCGAGTGGACGTCATATACCGCCGCGTGGACGACGATTTCGTCGATCCACTTGCTTTCCGCGCCGATTCTACGCTGGGGGTAGCGGGACTATTCAACGCCTACCGGGCGGGGAACGTAGTACTCGCCAACGCTCTGGGCTCGGGCGTTGCCGACGATAAAGCGATCTATTCCTACGTTCCCAAGATCATTCGTTATTATCTGGACGAAGATCCCATCGTGGATAACGTGGAGACCTTTCTGATGACGGACCGCGCGCAACGCGACGAGGTCTGCGGAAACCTGGACAAATACGTGGTGAAGGCCGTAGGCGAGTCCGGAGGTTACGGCATGCTCATCGGTCCGCACAGCAGCCGCGAGCAACAGGCCGAATTCCGCGAGAAGATTCTGGCCGATCCAAGAAACTACATCGCACAGCCCACCATCACGCTGTCGGCTGCTCCCTGTTTCATGAATGGCCGGATTGAGCCGCGGCACGTGGATCTGCGCCCCTACGTTCTGTTTGGGGAGAAAGTCACCATCGTGCCGGGCGGGCTTACCAGAGTCGCGTTGCGCAAGGGTTCTCTGGTGGTGAATTCCTCCCAGGGAGGAGGTTCCAAGGATACATGGGTTTTAGAGAACTGAACATGAGGGTGACCCCATGCTTTCCCGCGTAGCCGATAGTCTCTATTGGATGAGCCGGTATTTCGAGCGTGCCAACCACTGCGCGCGCGTACTGGAAGCCAACCACAACCTCATGCTGAATCCTTCGAAGCTCTCCACCGAGGAGAGATGGCATCGCATCACGGAGTCTTTAGGCATCGCACCCGCTGCCGGCGGCATCGACCCGCACAATGCCATGGTCAAGCTGACCAGCGACGCCGGTTACGAATCGTCCATCGCATTCTGTATCGCGGAAAGCCGCGAGAATGCGGGCCAGGTTCGTGAGCAGATCAGTTCGGAGATGTGGGAAGGCTTGAACAGTTTGTATCACAAGGTGACGAAGGCCAGCGCCAATCTGGAGACGGACACCGACCCGATGCGGCTGGTCGCCGCAGTTCGCGAAGGCTCCTATCAGCTTCACGGGATTACAGACGCCACCATGAACCACGGCGAGGGGTGGCAGTTTATCCAACTGGGCAAGTACATGGAACGATCCTGCGCGTTGCCGGTCCTGCTGGATGCCTATTTCTCGAGGGTCCGGGAAGCCGATACCTTGGATTGGGTGGGATTACTGGCGAGTTGCGCGGCTTTCGAATCGTACTGCAAGGTATATACCGCCGAGTTGAAACCCGACTCGATGGCCGAATTTCTATTACTGAATCCGGAGTTTCCGTATTCCGTTCGCTACGCGGTGGAGCGGATGGGCGCGGTGATTGCCGCGATCTCCCAGACGTCTTTCACAAAGGCTGGCGGCCGGATCGAACGCATTGCCGGACGGCTGCGCGCTTCTCTGGCGTATGCCCAGATTGCGGAAATCATGATCGGCGGGGTGCACCGTTACCTCGACGATGTCATAAAGCAGTGCAACAGCCTGCATGCGGCGGTTCACATGGTATATATCGACTACCCGATCCAATCGGCCCTGGAGGCTTGATGTTCTACGCGGTGCGGCATTTCACTCGTTTTCGGTATAGCCTTCCCGTTTGGCAGAGCGCCATGGAATTGCGCATGCAGCCGCGGAGCGAGAACACGCAACGCTGCTTCAGCTTTCAATTGTCCATAAGTCCCCAGGCCCGGGTTTTCTCATACAAGGATCACTTCGGCAATCTGGTTCATCATTTCGACGTTCCCGGGCAACACCAGCAATTGACGATCACAGCAGACGCCCTGGTCGAGATTGAACCCCCCTCGCCGCTACCGCAGTCATTGGGCTCCGGCGCATGGGACGAACTCGATGCCATGATCGACAGGGAGGATTACTGGGATATGTTGTTGCCGAGCCGTTTCGCCTGTACCTCGCCCGAGGTCAAAGATCTGGCAAAAGCCCTGGAAGCAGCGGAACGCGGCGGGCGGGAACCCCTGGAACTGCTGACTACCCTGAACTCCAGGATCAACCAGTATTTTTTTTATGTAAAGCGCAGCACAGGGGTCAATTCTCCCGTGGAAGAAGCCATCCGGTCGCGCCAGGGCGTGTGTCAGGATTTTGCGCACACCATGATTGCCATCGTGCGAAACCTGCGAATTCCGTGCCGGTATGTGAGCGGCTACCTCCATCGCGATCCCGGGGATTCCGATCGCTCGGACGAAGGAGCTACCCATGCATGGGTGGAGGCACTTCTGCCGCGTATTGGCTGGGTTGGCTTTGACCCGACCAATAGCTTAATTGTGGGAGGAAGACACATTCGAACAGCGATTGGGCGCGACTACGCGGACGTGCCCCCAACTGTAGGCACCATGAAAGGATCCGCGGAAACAGAACTGCAAGTGCGCGTCCGCGTGACTCCGTCCGATGCCCTGCTACCTCCCGACAAGGAGTTTGCGTCGGACGAGGAATGGTCCCGTTTTCTGGAGAACGACCAGCAAGCCGAGAAGTTGCAGGCGCAGCGGCAACTCCAGCAACAATAGCTGCCTCGAACCAGCCATGGCCATTCACGTTGCGCTTCATCATCAAACTGTGTACAGGTACGACCGGCGGGTGTCGCTCGGTCCTCAAGTGATCAGGCTGCGCCCAGCCCCGCACTGCCGCACGCCAATCCTTGCCTATTCGCTCAGAGTTCTTCCCAAAAACCATTTCATCAACTGGCAGCAGGACCCGCAGGGCAACTATCTGGCGCGGCTGGTTTTCCCGGAACCAACCACGGAGCTATCCGTGGAAGTCGATCTGGTTGCCGAAATGGCGGTTTACAATCCGTTCGACTTCTTCCTGGAGCCGCATGCGGAACAATATCCCTTATCCTACGACGCCTCCACCGCCCGCGAGTTGCGCCCCTTTCTCGAAACCGAGGCGGATAGTCCCCGGCTCTCTGCTTTTCTCGCCAAAGTGCCGCGCGATCCCCAGCGCACGATGGATTTTCTGGTCGCCCTGAATCAAATGGTGCAGAGCGAGATCGGCTACGTCATCCGCATGGAGCCTGGGGTGCAGACGTGCGAGGAGACCCTCACTCTGCGCGCGGGCTCCTGCCGCGATTCGGCATGGCTGCTGGTCCAGACCATGCGCCGCCTCGGGCTGGCGGCGCGCTTCGTGTCCGGTTACCTGATTCAGTTGGTTGCCGATGTCAAGCCGTTGGAAGGACCGTCCGGGCCTGCCGCAGATTTCACGGACTTGCACGCGTGGGCCGAAGCCTATCTTCCGGGCGCCGGCTGGGTGGGGTTCGACCCCACGTCCGGTCTGCTCGCGGGCGAGGGGCACATCCCGCTGGCATGCACTCCGGACGCCAGCAGCGCGGCGCCGATCACCGGTCTGCTCCAACCATGCAACACGGAATTCCGGCACGAAATGACAGTGCAGCGAATTTGCGAATCGCCGCGCGTCACCAAGCCATATACACAGCAACAGTGGCAGGCAATCGAAAAACTCGGTCACCAGGTGGATGCCGATCTGCGTTCCGGGGACGTGCGCCTCACCATGGGCGGCGAACCGACTTTCGTTTCTCTCGACGACGTCGATGGGCCCGAATGGACTACCGCCGCGCTGGGGCCGGTAAAGCGCCAACGCGCGGTGGAACTGCTGGGCAGGCTGCGCCAACACTTCGCGCCCCAGGGCTTGCTGCATTTCGGCCAGGGCAAGTGGTATCCCGCCGAGCCCCTGCCGCGCTGGGCATTCGGTTGCTACTGGCGCAAGGACAAAGTCCCCATTTGGGAGGATGCGAGCCTCATCGCAGAGGACGGATATAACTACGGCTACACGGCGGAGCATGCACGCCGGTTTATGGAGGCCCTCACCCGCCGTCTCCAGGTAGATCCCGCATTCATAATTACCGCGTACGAAGATGTCTTCTATTACCTTTGGAAGGAACGCAAGCTGCCGGTCAACGTCGATCCGCTGGATCCCAAGATCGAAGACCCGCTCGAGCGCGCCCGCCTGGCGCAGGTTTTCGAACAGGGCCTGGGACCGCCGATAGGATACGTCCTTCCGTTGCGACCGATCACGACCCGTTCGGGGGAGCCGGCCTGGACCAGCCAGCCTTGGTTTCTCGCCTCGAAGCAGATGTTTCTCGTTCCGGGCGATTCCTCGATGGGCTACCGATTACCGCTGGAATCTCTTCCCTGGACCAAACCGGAAGATGTTCTCTACTCCTACGACCCGGATCCCTTTGCGAAGCGCACTCGCCTTCCGGCAAGGCCGCAGCACGATAAACACCTCTTCGACGCGCCCTATGCCGCGGAGGCGCCTCCTGCCGCCCACACCGAACCTCCGGAGAAGGGCCAATCGGCGGAGTGGATTACGCGTCCCGCCGTCTGCGTGGAATCCCGGCAGGGCAAGCTGTTCGTCTTCATGCCGCCGGTCGAGCATATCCGCGATTATCTGGATCTGGTGACGGCAATCGAAGATACGGCCGCCTACCTTAAGATGCCGGTTCTTGTGGAAGGGTACACCCCTCCCAACGACGTCCGCATCAACGTGTTGAAGGTGACTCCGGATCCCGGCGTGATCGAAGTCAACATTCATCCGGCGGCATCCTGGGACGAGCTTACGACCAACACCACGACGCTCTACGAACTAGCGCACCAAAGCCGTCTGGGAACCGAGAAATTCATGCTGGATGGACAACACTCCGGCACCGGTGGCGGAAACCACGTTGTGTTGGGCGGACCGACTCCGGAAGATAGTCCGTTCCTGCGGCGTCCCGATCTGCTGCGAAGCTTGATCGGATACTGGCACAATCACCCGTCCCTGTCCTATCTGCTCTCTGGATTGTTCATCGGTCCCACCAGTCAACATCCGCGCGTGGACGAGGCGCGCACGGATGCCATCTACGAGCTGGAAATCGCCTTCGACCAGATCCCCGATAAGGACTTACCGGGAGCTCCGCTGTGGCTGGCCGATCGCGTGTTTCGTCATCTTCTCACCGATCTGGCAGGGAACACGCACCGCGCCGAGTTCTGCATCGACAAGCTCTACTCGCCAGACTCCTCCGGATCGCGCCTCGGACTGGTGGAGTTGCGCGCTTTTGAGATGCCTCCGCACGCGCAAATGAGCCTCACGCAACAACTGCTGGTCCGGGCGCTGACGGCATGTTTCTGGGAAACGCCATACCGCCGGGAACTCGTATGGTGGGGGACGGCGCTCCACGACCGCTTCATGCTGCCGCACTTCGTTCAAGTCGACTGGGAGAACGTGATGGCCGATCTTCGTGAGGCGGGATTCGAGTTCCAGGTAGAGTGGTTTGCCCCACACTCCGAGTTTCGCTTTCCGCAGATCGGTTCGGTTACCCGGCAGGGTGTGCGGCTGGAGTTGCGGCACGCTCTGGAGCCGTGGCACGTGCTCGGTGACGAGGTTTCCGGGAGCGCGACCGTCCGCAACGTGGACTCTTCGGTGGAGCGGCTCCAGGTGAAAGTGAGCGGAATGACGGACCAGCGCTTCGTGGTGGCGTGCAACGGCCGCCGCGTGCCGCTCCATCCCACGGGAGAAACCGGCGAATTTGTGGCTGGGGTGCGTTATCGCGCCTGGCAGCCGCCATCCTGCCTGCACCCAAACATCCCGGTACATACGCCCCTGGTGTTCGATATCGTCGACACCTGGTCCGGACGCGCCATCGGCGGCTGCACGTATCATGTCACGCATCCCGGCGGACGGGCGAATAAGCAGTTCCCTGTCAACGCACAAGAGGCAGAGAGTCGTCGTCTGGCCCGGTTTCAGGACACCGGACACACTGCGGGCATGATGGTCGTGCCGCCGAAGGAGGACAATCCCCAATTTCCGTTTACGCTGGATTTGCGGCGTACCAGGTGAGGATCCGCGCAGGCGCCCCGTATCGTTCCCGCAGTGGGCGATTCGCCGCCACTCCGCGGCCGCGGGTCTCGGGGATCGACAAGCCGGAATGACGAAAATGTATGCCTCCCCACATGAAAGTTGAATCGCTAAATTCGAATTCTCCTTATAAATTCGCCCGGCAGACAGAGCACTCCGGCTTCAATCAATCTGTTCGCGCCCCCTCGAAATTCCGAGGATCGTCGGCGCCTGAGCAGGCAAGATCGTATTGCGTGATTTCTTTGAAGGGTTCGGGATGTTATCTGGCGCCGGACTCGGACGCCAATCCAGATTTCGCGTCGAGCGTGGCATGGCGCCCGGCCGCGGAAGCCGTCTGGCGTGCAGGGACTCGACTTCTGGTGCCCGTGAACGACGAACGCCCTCCCCTCGGGGCTAATCGATGCTGGAATTCGCCGCCATGCGGGTGCTTCATAAGCTTTGGGAGGTCGTCAGCTTTGGGAGGTTCGTCAGTTGCGCGATTCTTAATAGCTGCTGACGAGCTTACTTAACCACCGATGAGCCAGCGCCATCCACCAGCGTCCAGGGCCGTCGCGTTGGTGACTGGTGCGAGCTCGGGCATAGGCCACGCGTGCGCCGAAGAATTGGCACACGCAGGATTTGTCGTGTTTGGCACCTCTCGCCGACCGCGACGTGCGACAGCGGACAAGCTGTTTCGTATGCTCGCTCTTGATGTACGCGTGAATAGCTCCGTCGCGAACTGTGTCAAGAACGTGCTGTCACAAGCCGGCCGAATTGACTTGCTGGTGAATAACGCCGGGGTAGCCACAGTAGGGGCGCTCGAGGAGACCACGATAGACGAATTCAAGAACGTCGTTGAGACGAATCTGTTTGGCACCGTACGCATGATCCAAGCTGTGTTGCCGATAATGCGCGAGCAACACCGTGGCCGGATCGTGAACATAGGATCTGTCGTGGCATTTCTTCCTATGCCATATTCAGCAGCCTATTGCGCCAGCAAGCACGCAATACGCGGACTGTCTGAATCAGTCGATCACGAAGTACGCCGGTTCGGCATTCGTGTGATTGCTATCGAACCGGGATTCATCCGAACCGACATCGTCCAACGATCTTCAGTCGCTGCCCCAATTAGCGAGTACGCCGCCGCGCAGGCATTTCCGGTACGGCATTTCCGGCAGCAGATTGAGCAAGGGGCGGATCCAGCGGTAGTTGCGCGCGTGGTGGTCGAAGCGGCGACGGCGGCGCATCCGGAATCACGATATCTACCTGACAGTTTTGCCCGCCTGATGCACACGGTTCGGGGAGTTTTGCCGTCCGGCTGTTTCGATTGGGCTTTGCGCAGGTATTTCCGACTTGACTAGAAGCTATCGCGAATTGGCCATCCACAGGTTCCTCAACCCGCCGAAAAGACGATAGGCGGCGGGAACAGCCCATCCGTCCAACGATCGGATTCCTCCCGTGACACGCCGCTCCAATGAAGTTCGGGAATCCCGGCCACCTCCGATAGGCGCCACGGCGGCCTGAAAGCCTGGAGTTCGGCTCGGGCGGCTTTCCGCGCGCCGGCGGTCGCCGCGCCGTTGGCGGCCGGGACCGCCGCCGCTTGGACGGCACACACGCCCAACCGCGCATCACCGCGTGTCACGTGCCGGCGGGCCGGAAGCCGACTCCGGCCGGTAAGGAGTAAGCAGTTTGACCGTGGGGAAGCTTTCGATCTGGCCGCCGGCTTCAATGAAGGCCAGGCAGCGCC
>Ga0181520_10011620_pt1 | contig 11516 bp, 12 predicted proteins | sample PEATcosm2014_Bin_29_FD_132451 | JGI IMG/M metagenome (GOLD analysis project Ga0181520, IMG submission 132451) | Peatland microbial communities from MTU Mesocosm Facility, Houghton, MI, USA - PEATcosm2014_Bin02_30_metaG | ecosystem: Environmental > Terrestrial > Soil > Wetlands > Peat | place...
CCCATGATAGCCGATTCGAGCCCTTAGGTGGAGATCGTTTGTCCACCGCCCGGGTTTACGAAAACGCCTCCGCAGTCCCCCCCGTTTTCACGGGCTTTCTTGATCGCCGGGAATTGCTGGCTGAAAGCAAGAAGTCCGTTAAGCTGTGATCGCTTGCGTAAGGATAGAGGTAAGAATATGCCGGAACAGAACTTGCAGAGCACAGAAGTCTTCTTACGTTCTCACCAGATGCGATACGATGCCGTCAAGTCGTGCTTGCAACAGCTTGCGGAGGCATTCGGTAAGAACAACCAGGACGAAATACTGCAAAAGGGGACCGAACTTCACACGGCTCTCCTATCGCTTAACGATAATCTGTCCCCAAGAGACAGACCAAACTGGATCAAGGCGGCATTGCAAGAACTCAACAAAATCCAGAGCAATCCCAATCACGCCGGACGGATTTCATGGTTGGTTGCGGTACTCACAAACTGCTACCTGCCAGCAATGGCGCAGCAATGGGATTTCCAAGCCATTGATGATGGGGCGTTCGATTTTGATGGTTTGTACGAACGGCATCGGGCACAAAGCAAATTGCCAGAGTTATTCGAAAAGCTAATAACGTTGTTGGAAAAAATCGTTGAATCCGAAGAACTGGACAGCCGCAAGGTCGAGCGTACGTTGCGGGTGCTGATTGCGACCTTGAAGAAGAACCGTCAAGGGTCGTTCATGAGCATGGTTTTCTCGTGGAACTTTGCCGCCACGTTCCTAAGAAAATTGGCGTGGGAGTTGCCCAAAGAGATGCCTTGGCTTCGTGCGTTTTCTAACGCACTGCGTGGCACTATCGACGAAATCACAACGGAAATCGACGGCGAGATGGGCAAAGTATATGAGCAAATGGCAGATGATGTGCAGAAACAGTTGGGGGTCCACCTATCTGCCCTTCAATATACACCGTTACCCGCTTTAACAAACGAGACGGAGATCATTGATGTGGAAGCGAATCCCGTTCCCGATGGTTCGATGGATGCTTCCGCTGCGACGAAATAGGCGGGGGAACCGCCTCATTGGCATGGGCGTCCGATTGAAGGCCGCTATGGGATGGCTCATCGGCGGGTAATAAGCGGTGCTGGAAGCCCTGGGGGCGGTTCCGAGTTGGTCTCAGCGTTGAGACCTGCGCGGAAGCGGGTGGCAATGGAAGTGGACGTATGTATATTACTTCCCGCTTCCACCCGTCTGAGGATTCATGGTCGGATTAGTGGTCGGATATGGTCGGATAACGAGAAGGCGTGATTGCCGTAAGCCGTTATTCCTCAACACCTTACGACAAGTGGTGTTCCATCCTCCTCCGCTCCACACCACAAAGCCAGTCGTAACAATTAGTTACGGCTGGCTTTTTTCGTGGAGTTTTGGGAAAGCGCAGGTTGGTAACGGATTTGGGAGGCCGATCATGCTTTTCGCTTTTCCTGTGGATTGCAGGCCGCCTATTGCTCTGGGTAAAATGGTGGGCAGGGTTACCCTTTGGGGAGGAATCGCAGTGTTTAGTTCCGACGATATCCAAAGGCGGTTGCGCCAAAGCCCATTCATACCGGTGCGGATCATCATTAGTTCCGGCCAGACCTTCGACGTCCTGCATCCCGATCTTGTTCTTGTCGGCCGCCGGGACATCACGATCGGCATGGCCAGCACGGAAAACCCCACGCAGTACGAACAGACGACTCGCGTGCCGATCATGCACGTAACTGCATTGGAAGATTTGCCGACAACCGCGCCAGCGAGCAATTGAGTCCGGCAGTCTGTGGCGGTGTCTAACGCAGGTGGCTTTGCACGACATCCACCGTTAAGGACGAATGCTTTTGCGGCCGTCTGCAACGGAATGTCGCTAATGAACCGCGTACTCTCTCTCGGGGCGGCGAATCCGCATGCGTCGTCTTCTCGCGTCGTTTCACGAGAGACCTGCGGCCTTCTTTGCGGTTTCGGTCGCCAGCCCGATGAGGACGGATTTCAAGACATCAAGAACCATACCGCCGGTCAAGCCAGATGCCTGCTTCGCCTTAGACCAAATACCTTCATCGCGGCTGGCCTCCAGAAATTCGTGACCGTCCCATGTTACAGACGCCAACTCTGCTTGTGGCGACTCGTCTCCACCTCCTGAGATATCGACACCTTTGACCAACCGCGCCTGCATCATCAAGTAAACATGGTAGCCGATCTGTTCCCCCGAATAGTCTTCAATCGCCAAGTTGTGTGGCGCACACCCATGGTCGTGATCTGCACAGACCATGAGAATCTTCCGCACCAAATCCATGTCGCGTTTCATGTTCTTTCGTCTCTTTGTCGGAAACCAAACATAATCCGGCGATTCGCTCCGCGCTGCCTCCGAACAACAGCATGTGACAATCAAGCAACTTGCCTATGATCTGCTCCGGCTTGCGCCGCTACTCCGCCATCGAGAGTCGGCTCGACTTTTCGGGACCGTTACGACCCTAATAGCACATGGATCAAGGTTTGCGGACGAGACCATTCACGCCCCCGCATACCCGTTGCTTCGCCGAAAGTCTAGCACATTTGGCGGGCGATTTCATCGCACGTTTTTGGGCCAATGGCACTTGACGGCAATTTGGGCGCGAACGCCCTAAAGCACTGTCTCAACGACCGGAAGCTGTTCGAGGACATCGTCGAGTGCCTGTTCAGGGAGGCGGAGACGCTCGTGGATCAGTCGCAAAAGGCGTTGGACTGCGCGGATGCGGATACGATGGGCCGGGCGGCGCATCGGCTGAAGGGAACCATGAGCCACCTGGGCGCGCCGGCCGCGATGGAAGCCCTCCGCGCCGTGGAACACATGGGATTCGCCGGCGATTTGAGTTCCGCGGCCGCGGCCATGAGCAATGTAGAAACGCAGATAAAACAGCTCGAACAGGCCTTGGCGACATATCGCCGCAAGACGTAGGTTATGCGTTAGCATGACGGCAATGCGACCGGGCCAGAGCATGCCAGTGAGTTATGCTGAAGCATAACCTACGAGCCCTCGCTTGCTATTTTCCCTTCACCGTCTCTTCGAACTGCGATTTGACCGGCGTGACGGTGGCCCGATGACGCGTGACCTCTTCGGCTACCGCGGCCAACACGTCGGGGTGAGCGCCGGCCACGTCGAAACGCTCGGAGGGGTCGCGGCCCAGATGGAACAGCAAGGGCGGATCGTGCGGCACGGGCGGGTCGCCACCGAAGGAAGACTGGGTGATAAAGTGGGCCTTGAACGGTCCCTTGCGAAGGGCGTAAAGCCGCTCGCCGCGGTAGTAGAAGAAGACGTCCCGCGCGCTCGGCCCACTTTGGAACAGTAGCGGCCGCTGGTCCAGGCCGTCGATGATCCGGTCGTGGGGGATTTCGGCCCCGGCCAGTTTCAGGCAGGTGGGAAACAGGTCCAAGGTGGAGGCCAGCTCGTGGGTGACCACGCCGGCCGGCACGCGGCCCGGCCACCAGGCGATGCCCGGCTCGCGCATGCCGCCCTCCCAGGTCGATCCCTTGCCGTCGCGCAACAGGCCCGCCGAGCCGCCCGCCTCGCCCTGCGTGAGCCACGGGCCGTTGTCGCTGGTGAAGAAGACCAACGTATTGCGGTCGAGGCCCTCGTGCCGCAGCGCGTCGAGCACGCGGCCGACGCTCCAATCGATCTCCTCGACCACGTCGCCGTACAGGCCGCGGCGGCTCTGGCCGCGAAACTTGCCCGAGGCAAACAGCGGCACGTGGGGGAAGGTGTGCGCCAAATACAAGAAGAAGGGCGTCTGGCGATGGCCGGCGATGAACTTCACGGCCTCCTCGGTATAGCGGCGGGTGAGGGTCGTCTGATCGGCCGGGCACTCGATCCGTTGCTCGTTGCGATAGAGCGGCGCCGCCCACCATTCGGGGTCCTGATCGAGGCGGGCAGTGGCCCCCGGCGGCGCCAGCGGCGTCGGATTCATGTCGTTCGAGTGCGGCAGGCCGAAATAGTAGTCGAAACCGTGGCGGCGGGGATGGTGGGCCGGATCGTTGGCGTAGTTGCCCAGGTGCCACTTGCCCAGGCAGGCCGTGGCGTAGCCCCGCGTCCGGAGGGCCTGGGCGATGGTGATTTCGCCGGTCGGCAGGCCGCCCAGCGAGTCCCGCCGCAAGACGCGCCAGCGAAAGCTGCACATGCCGCTGCGGATCGGGTAGCGGCCGGTCAATAACGCGGCGCGGCTGGGCGTGCAGACCTCGGCGGCGGAATAGAAATCGGTGAACCGCATCCCTTCGCCGGCCATGCGATCCAGGTTGGGCGTGCGGATGCTCGGATGCCCGTAGCAGCCCAGGTCGCCCCAGCCGAGATCGTCGGCCAGGATGATGACGATGTTCGGCCGGGCCGTTGGCCGCTCGGCGGCTGGCAAGGCGGTGGCGGCGCACAGTGCGAGAAGCAGCGGGAGGTATTTCATGGTTGTTCCCGGGGTAGGATGCTGGCGTGCCCGGGCCGAGGCTACCGCGCCGCGGCGATAGCGTCAACCGCCCTGCGGGCGGTAGCCGCCCAGAATCATGGGCAACGGTTTCAGCTCGCGTTTGAACGGATCGAGCGCCAGGCCCAGGGCTTCCAGCGTGAAAGCGCCCAGGAGCATGCTGTCGTCCTCTTCGCCGAAGATCACGTCGGCCACGCCAACGTGGTCCCCGTAGCGAAAAAACGCCCCACCCTTCTTGCGGACGATTTTCGAGCCGTCGGCCAATCGAAACGATTGCTCGGCGAGAGGCTTGATGCCGAGACCTTCGAGGATCGGGGAGGGAACCACCGAGTAAACGGCGCCGGAATCGATCAGAAACTCGATGCGTCGAGTCACCTCGGGGTTTGCCGGATTACCGACCTCGACTTCCAGAACGGTTAAACCCATGACAATGCCCTCCTTCGACTATTGTAGCCCCGCGTGGCAGGAAGGTGAATACGGCCTCTGCCGTCCGCGACTATGGCTTGCCGGCCCGCTGATCATGGTTGACGCTATTTGGCGCCCGCCTTGGGCAACGTCTTGACCTCGTCGGCAGTCAGGTCTTTCACGCTCAGATCGGCGTAAATGACGCGGTACTTAGCGGCGCCGGTGGGCTTGTACCAGAGGATCGGCCGGCCGGGCGTCCCCAATTTCACGCCGCCACCGACGTAGTGCGGATCGTTCTCGGGCTTGAGGGCCATGTAAAATGTTACTCCGCGCATTCGTTTTTGCATGAGCGGCATCTGTTTTTGCATCTGTTGTCGCGTCTGCTCTTGGACGAGCGACATCGTGGCCTTCATCATTTCGGCCATTATGGCCGGCGGAAGTTGCTTGCCATATTTCGCTCGAAGTTTGTCCCTGCCCCCGTACTTTGCTGCGACCTTATTCATCTCAGCTTCAAGCTTATCTTGTGTACGCTTATCTATCTCAGGCTTGGTCTTCGCCATCAGGGGCTCCATCACCCCCTTGTTCATCCCGAGCTTTGCCGGAAACAGGCCTTTGCTGTGCTCGGCAATCGTGCGCAATGTGCTGAGGAGGTCCTCCTCCACGGGTATCGTCATGTTCATGGCTTGGGTCGAATAGCCGGCGGGCGGTTCAAGACTGAACAACGACGGATCCAAATCGACGTCGTAGCGGAAATTGTTCATCACCAAACGAGCGCCATCCAACATGTCCATGACGATTTCTATGCGAATGGGCCAGGCCGTTTCGGGATCGGCCCAAAGGGTCATGTCCATCTCGTTGGCATGGATCCGAAACCCGACTGCCTGGCGTCCGTCGATTTCTTTCTTGCCGAGGCTCTCGGCCTTGTCGCCGGTGCCGCTGCTCCCCTCGCGGACAAGCCGTCGCACCATCTCGAACTGATCTGGTGGAGTGCCCTTGACCGACTTATTCATATTCTCCCGCAATTTCTTCATGTCCATCGCGACGGCAAGCTTCATGTCGGGCATGAGCATAAGGCATTGGGCCGTTTGGCCGTCGGTGATCGTGACCTGATTCATCTTCGTCTTGGGCATGAGGGCGATCGCCTTGGCCGTGGCCTCGGCTGCGGCCTGCTCCGCGGCCTTGGCGGCTGGGCTGCCGGCAACGTGCATCTTCCGCGCGGCCGCGGCCTTGACCGCGGGGTTGTAGCTAATATCGATCGACATCTCTATGCGTTGGTGCGAGGGGGCAAGAAAGAACCCTTTCCCGGTCGCTGTCGCGGGCGGCTGGCCCTTTTCTCCCTTCGCTTCCGACTTTACGTCGTAGGTGGCACTCCGGAGTCTGTCCAAGGCGTCGGCGACCCGTGCAAACGCGATGTTGCCCGAACCGCCACCGATCACCATCCAGGAAACGAGAATCCCTAATGCGACGACCACGGTGGCCGCGACGGCAATTTTGGCGATGCGTTTCATCTTTTTGATCCTTTCGAGAATACTAAGCGGGATCGCGTCCGCGTCACGGACGGCAGCCAACACCCGGGCAACCCTCGCCGGCGGGGGACCCTGAGGAACCGGCTCGCGGCGCAAGGCCTCCGTGGCACGGTCCAGCAGGTCGTCGGATTGTTCGTCGCGCCGATTTTCCACCTGTCCGACCCTCAATCTTCGTTGGTCGATCCCGCGTCCACCGGGATCAACAATTCGCGCAATCGTTTGCGGGCGCGGTGGAGCAGCACGCCCACTGCGTTGGTCGTGAGCCTCAGCCGCTCGCCAATCTCGCCGTAAGTCAAATCATCCACGCAGCTTAAACAAAACACTTCGGCCTGTTGCGCCGGCAACTCCGCCAAAACCACGCGCAAGCGATCGGCCAGTTCGTCGGCTTCAGCCTGTTGCCCGGGAGCCGCCTCGCGGCTCACGAGCGTGGTCGGATCGGCTGCCGGATCGGTGCGGTGGCGTCCACGACAACGAACCCGCAACAGGTCCAACGCTCGGACGGTCGCCAGGTGCCGGAGCAGCGCCGACCAATCTCGCACCGGTTCCCGGCGTCCTACCTTGACGGCTTCCAAGAACGTTTCCTGGAAGCAGTCCGCGGCGTCGGCCGAATTGCCGAGGAGCCGACACGCCGTCGCCCAGACGAGCTGGCCGTGCTGGTCAATGATCGCGTTCCAGTCCGTCACGGGGGGGCACCTGCTTGCAAGCCGCGGTTCAAATAGCTAGTCGATGGATCAGGGCAGTTTATTACAGGTGGTTTTCACCCGGCGGGGCCACAAGACCAATGGGAGTTATAGGACCTATGGGACCAATAGGACATATTGGTCCCATAAGTCCCGTTGGTCCTATCCGGCGCAATGCCTGACACAAGTGCGATGGTTATCACCTTACCGCTGTTGCCGGTGTTCGAGCCGGGCGCGGGTCATTCGTTCGCGCAAGCCGCCTTCCCGCACAAAATCCTTTTCCAGCCGGCAAATCTGCCGATCGAGAAGATAGTTCGTCTGATGAATCAGGCACAAGACAATGTTCGCCACGACCTCGGCCGGACGAGTTTCGCAAAATTCCCGATACGTTTCAAACGACACGTCCGGCCGATTTCCAAGATCGCGAACATATCGCGATTCCTTGGAGTCCTTATCCCATAAGCGGCAGTCGTGCACCCGCAGGTAGTCGCGGTAGTCGTTCAGGAGCTCTTCCAGACTGGCACGGGCAACATTCGTCAACTTGATTTCCGTCTCTTTCGAGGTGACCGACTCCTTGCTCCCCTCGACGATGTTTTGTTTGCCGGACCGCGCCGCCTGCACCATCTGGTCGATCGTGCGATCCCCGTTTCTTAGGAACCGCTGGCAAAAGCGGTAGGTCAGGTCGTAGACGATCTCGGCTTTCCGGTAGGAAAGCAGTTCGCTGTAGTTGCCGTGCGGCGGGAGAAAAGAATGTGGCATGGCTGGGCGATCCTGGGAGAAGGATGAGAGCAACAAGGCCAAGACCTAATGGGACGAATAAGGCAGCACGCAGGAAACGAAATACCCACCCGATCCCAGTCCCACCGCATCATCAAGGGGTCGGCACCGTGGCGCGGGTAGACCAATTCCTGCGTGCTGCCTAAGACCTATGGGACTAATAGGACCTATATGTCCCATCGGTCCCATTAGCCCTATCTCCTCACGGCCAGGATCTTACCCTATCGCAAAAGACCTGCACAGCAGGCCGCGGCAGGCTATTGCTGGCCGCCCGAAACCACCCGCAGCGTGCTCACTTAACAGCCTGGGAAGACAGACCGACGGGACCTGATGGGACCAAATAAGACTCATGGGACTCATGTGTCGCCTTGGTCCTATAAGTCTTATTGCTCCCCTTTCAAGCACGACAAGCGACGCCTACTCTTGCACGCTCGCCGCTACCATCGGCTCGGAAGAGGTTGTTTCCTCGTTTTCGCTGCAATGGGCGCGCTGTGCATCCTGCCGGCGAAGCGCGGCCGCGGCGGTGAGCTCCGCCTCGATCGGGTCGTGCTCCCGTTCCAGATCGTTGAGCGAGGTCTCGATTCGTTTCCGGTACTGCTCCACGCCCTCCCCTTCGCGATAGAAGAGCGGCTCGCCGAAATAGCCGTGGATCGTGGTAAAGGGCTTGGGAATTTGAAAGCGGTCCCAAGCGCGAGTGAAGATCCACCGCCGCGCGGGCACGGCCACCATGTTGATCACGGCCACGCCCGTTCGTTGCGACAAGACGGCGATTCCCTTGTGGACCCGGTTGCGTGGGCCGCGCGGCCCGTCCACGGCCAGATAGACCGGAGCCCCGCCCTTGAGGTGCTCGATCAGCGATTCGATGGCCGCCAGTCCGCCTTTGTCGCCGCTATTCTGGCGTTTCGACCCGCGGATGGGCACGATCCCGCACAACAACAGGCTAGGAATCAACAGCTCGCCGTCGGTCGATCGGGAGACCATGGCCCCCGTGCCGCGCTCGCCGTGGATGACGGCCGCAATTTGATGGCAGTGGAGGACGGAGTAGGCGTAGGTCTGCGAACGTGCACGAAGTTTGGGCCGCGGATCGTTATGCAGGCGAATGCGGCAACTGGCCCGCAAGATCCAGACGGCCAGCGCGATGAACCAGCCCGAGGTTCTGGGGGAAAGCTTCATGGATTCCGTTCCCTGCCCTTTGTGTCCACGGTGCGACCTTGTAGTCCGCACACTTCGTTTTTGGCACTAATGCCCCAACCATGCTCGGTTGAAACGTTGGGTCCCACGGCCGCCTTGCCCAGCATTGCAGGAAACACGGTTGGACAAGCGAACCGTGGCACCTGTCATTTTAGGTCGGTTGGGGGACTAGCAATCGGCTATGAAACCTTAACTGCCGCGTTTGCAGTGGGAACAGACGTCGCTGGCGAGGATCATTGGTAGGGGAAGAAGTTCGCGTTTCAGCGGGTCGAGGGCCAGACCGAGGGCCTCCAACGTGAAGGCGCCCAAGAGCGTGCTGTCGCCTTCCTCGCCGAAAACCACGTCGGCCCCGCCGATTTGTTCGCCGTACTTGAAGATCGCCACGCCCTTCTTTCGCGTGATTTTCGAGCCGTCAGCCAAGCGGAACGTCTGTTCGGCAAACGGTTTGATATTCAATTCCTGCAGAATCGCGGCGGGAACGACCGAATAGACCGCGCCCGAATCGACGAGAAATTCCACCGGTTTCGTCACCTCGGGATCGGACGGATTGCCCACGCGAACCTCTAAGACGGTCAAGCCCATAAAGTTCGCTCCTTCCTTTTCCCTGCTGAACGGCCCAACGCCTACGGAATTATACCCCCAACCAAAGGAGGATGCAATCGACGAAAAAGGCCGCAGCGGCTGTTGGGCCTCAGGAGCCTTTCTTTTGGATTAAATCCAGCGACACCTACGCTTGCACTTTTGGCACTACTATCGGCTCCGCCTTATCCGCTCGCGCCGCTCTACGTTACGGTGGCGACCAAAGGCACTTTCGGACGATCCGGGACTGGTGCCAGTGTCGCCGTAGTTTGTGGCTATCATTTCTAGGATTTCGTCGGGGTGTCTTACGTCCACGTAGCAATTTACCGGCGGATTGAATACGGCAAGGAGCTGTTTCTCACTTTCGGTCCTTGCATTACTGTCGCCGATCAAATCTTCGTCGGGGAAGTCCTTGAAATATATTTCTCTGTCCTTCCAGTAAACGGTATGGCGTTTTCCAATCGCGTCTATTATGCTACTGGCCTTGCCGATGTAGCTCGGCAGAATATCGTCCTCGTCCAAGAAAAGGGAATATACCCCGGCCTGCGATAATCGCCTTTTTTCATGGCCTTGGGTTGTGGAATAGGCGCGTCGCGCCCCACCTTCGACGATTCGATCAAAGCGACGCCGATCATTTGGCGGAAGACCGGGCGCGAACTCCTTTGCGATTTCGAGCTGATCCGCGAGCTCGCTGCCCTTTCGCCGCGCTTTGGTGAACTCGAACTCAAATTCAATGAGCCGTTTAATATGGAACGAGTCGTTGGCCACGTCGGGTTCTTGGGGCCAAAGCCAGTTGTTTTTTTTGCTGCCTGGATAAGTTTTTTTTCTACCGTATGGATAAAAAGCGTCTATTGAGCGGCACGCGGCCCATCTCGCGATCCGCTGGAGCGTTTTTTCGCCAGCCGTCATTTGTTTCATTCTAACGACTTCGTCGACCATTGTCTGCCATAGTCTGTGCCAGGTGTAACCTTCCTTAAGGTAGGCTTCGATGGCGCGTGTACAGTCGTCAGGAGGCGGAATAGTTCCGGACAAACAAACGCCGGCAAAATCCGCCTCGAAGTCGATCATTGCTGTGACGTGCTCCGCCACTGCGTGAACTTGGCCTTCTCGAAACACCCATGCTCTCCGATTGTCGCGGTAGTACCCATTTAGGAGGCGGGATGCCCGTTCAGTTGCCATCTTCCTGTGTTGCTCGCCAAGTCCCCTTCGACTCACGTCGTCTCTTACTATGCCGTCCCATGGCACGGGGCGGTGTGAACCTTGCTTAAGGCGATCGATAATCTCCCGCGACGAATTGTCCGCAGCTTGATCCATTTCCGTAACTCCTTGTACGTTGCTAAAGGGGAGAACCGAATTCCGCGTCTTTAGAGACGCTGTCCACCAATAGGCAACAAAAAACCCCCGAGGTCATCGCGACCGCGGGGGCTTTTTAAATTAGATCCGGCGACACCTACTCTCGCACTTTTGGTACTACCATCGGCTCTGGAAGCTTAACTACCGTGTTCGGAATGGGAACGGGTGTGGCCTTCCAGATATGGTCACCGGAAAGGAGCGGAGCGCCCAACTGCGAAGGGCGAACCGCTAAACTATTGGTTGTGGCAATGAAGTGGCATCTTAAGCCCTCACCCTAACCCTCTCCCGGCGGGAGAGGGAACAGAGAGAGCGGGCCATGAGGAGCGTTAGATACATGCGGCCAAGCATTCGTCCGTTAGTATCGGTTAGCTGAGCGCATTGCTGCGCGTACACATCCGACCTATCGACCTGGTGGTCTTCCAGGGGACTTTCGGGGTTATACCCCAACGAAACCTGATCTTGGAGAGGGCTTCACGCTTATATGCTTTCAGCGTTTATCCTTTCCGTACATAGCTACCCAGCCGTGCCGCTAGCGCGACAACTGGCACACCAGAGGTACGTCCTTCTAA
>Ga0181520_10011621_pt1 | contig 11516 bp, 14 predicted proteins | sample PEATcosm2014_Bin_29_FD_132451 | JGI IMG/M metagenome (GOLD analysis project Ga0181520, IMG submission 132451) | Peatland microbial communities from MTU Mesocosm Facility, Houghton, MI, USA - PEATcosm2014_Bin02_30_metaG | ecosystem: Environmental > Terrestrial > Soil > Wetlands > Peat | place...
ACGCTCGGCGAGGCGGCCGTAGGTGATGACAGGGACGGCCGGAGCGGTGTCGCCCGAGGCGAGCGAGAAGGTGCAACGGGGGATACCATCGGGGCCGGGATAGGATGATGGCTGAGCGACGAGGTCGCCCTCGAGCAGGATACTGTTCAAGAACTTCATGGGGGGGCCTCCTATGCGTTGGTCTTGATGTAGAGCTCGTCGGGGCCAAGCTCGAAGGCGCAGCCGGGGACGGCCTCGCCCTGGGAGACGATGAGTGTCTTGAGGGCCGAGCGAGAGAGGTCCTTCTTGACGATGACTGCCTCGGGGTGGGAAGTCTCGCAGTAGGAGAGGGCAGCATCGCGGTCGATGATGTCGAGGCGATCGGGGAGCTTACGGAGCTGGGCGGAGCCAGAGGGTAGAAGGAGCGTGCGCGAGCGGCGCTGCGTGGCGATCTCGAAATCGACAAACGGTCGCAAAAGGGCGGACAGGAAGGTGATGCTGTCGTTGTCAGCGGCCGAGGCCTTAGTGAGCCATGCATCGATACGTGCGTGGAGCTCGGATGCGAGAGCGGCACGGCGGGCGATGCGAGCCTCGGCTTCGAGGATGCGGGAGACCGCCCAGTCGGCCTTGGCCAGGCTGTCGATGACGAACGGTGCGGCCGCCGGGGCCACGGTGTCCGATGATTCAGAAGGATCGACGGGGACCGGGGACAGGGACGTGGCGGAGCCGAAGTCGGGGATGGCCGGGAAGTCCGGGTAGAGGATCGATGATGGAAGATCGAGCGGGACGGATGCGGGCTCGGTCCGATCGAGGACGGCTGCTTGCATAGAGGCCTCCTTGGGAAGATGAGGATGAAGAGACGGCGGCCGGGATCACGCCTGCCAATGACAGGGTGACGCGTTAGCCGCTACTGATATAAGTAGAAGCCGAGGCCGCCGAGCTGTACGCGAGGTAAAGCTTGACGATCGAGGAATTGCGGTAGAAGTAGGATCAGGAAGCGGGCGAGCGCTTTCAGGGCCGTGGGGGGTGGAGGGTAGGATAGGATCTGGACTCAGCGGGGCTTGCCAGCTCAGGCGATAAGTGGGCTGGAAGGCACCATGGCGGCCCAAGGCGGCACTTAGCGTGGTGCCCTGTCGGTTTCCTTGAGCGAGGCCTTGGAAAGTAGGGATTGACGAGGACGAGGTCAGCGGTAATGAGCGAAGATGAGGTCCGCGTCGACTCGGAACGAGTAGCGGCCCTTCAGGAAAGCGGAGTATTGGGCGGGGCTGAGGATAGACTCGGGGTCATAGATCGTGAAACGGCGGCCGAGGCGATGGTGCTCGGTCTGCCAGACCGTGCAGATGCCGGTCGTGTAGGATTCGGTGATCTCGATGTGCATTTTCATGGGAGCCTCGGTAGGGGATTGGAATCCAGTAGGGGGAAACCATCGTCGTCTGTGCGGGCGAGGAAAATGAAGTTGTCGAAGACGGCGATGACGGCCTCGCCAGGGGCGGTGGCCATGTAGGCGTTGGCGGCATCGACATCATTGAAAACGGCTGTGACGCGGTGGAGGCGGCCGAAGCCACCCCGGACGTAGAGAACTTGATCGGATGTGAGTTGCATGAGGGCCTCGATAAGGAATTGGATTGGGGAAAGGGAGACGGTGGGCGATTGTACCTGTAGTAGGCGCTGGCGAGATTGTGAAGACAGTGGCGGTACGGGAATTAGGTGTGGCGGGAAAACCTGATGGTCGTCGGCTATCTCGATATAAATCCTATCGTATGTATCTATATATATAAAGATATATATTATACCCGGTGGATTGGAATATCTTTAGATACACGGGCGAGTAGACGGCCCACAATCGAAGAGAAAACAAACAGGGTAAAAAATTTTTTGTACCCTTCTACCCTATCAATCCGGCATGGGAGGCTCGAGGAGGCCGTGCTCGACGAAACTGTAATAACCAGAGCTGCTGAAAATGACGTGGTCTAGGAGCGTGATACCAAGGACTTCGGAAGCCTGGCGAAGACGGTTCGTGATGTCACGGTCCTCGGGAGATGGGTCGAGACGGCCTGAGGGGTGGTTATGCGCAATGATAATCGCGCAGGAGTTATCCTTGATGGCAGTAATGAATACTTCGCGGGGATGGACAACTGTTCGATTCACTAAGCCAATCGAGACGATGTGGACCTTGATGATCTCGTGTGCGCCGTTGAGAGTGATAGCGAAGAATCGTTCGTTGCGGGCACGGGCGTAACGGGCGAGCGCGCCGTAGATGTCCTGAGGTCGGCTAACCTTATAGGTCGGCGCGCGGCGCTCAGAAATGAGTTCGTAGATCATCGAGGCCTCCTAGTTGGGAAATATGTAGTAAGCAGAAGCCTTGAAGTGCTGGCAAAAGACGTGAAGAGGTAGTAAGCGATGTCGGGCCTCAAGTTCTGGCAAGAGCGGAAATAGGATTCGGTGAAGAAGCTAACAAGTAATACTGACGAGGGCAGTGATGGGCAGAAATGATGACAACAGCGGGTTCAGGAGCGCGGAGGTTGAGGCGTTCATTGAGAAGTTCAACTACCTGCGGAACCCGGTCGTTGTGGGGAATGTGGAAGATACTGAGTGGCGGCATTGGAACTGGTCTGCCGGGGGCTGGGGAACAACCGGTGCAGCCTGGGCCCCGAACGGAGTTCGAATGAACGGACAATCAGCCAAAATCCCATTACATGTCCGTGCGATCTCGCACATTAATCTGACCGATTTTCGATCGCTCTCCTGTCTCGCAGATTCTTCGGACGAATAGGATACGCCGCCGGCGAAAGACCGACGGCGCTTTGAAACGCTCACAGTACTCGGCTCGCGCCGGGATCATAGTTCCTATCAGTAATAGACCGTCCGAACTCCTTCAGGGGAAACGCTGTGTTTGATCAGATTTTTCCCCACAGGACCGCAAACCCGTCAGGGTCTTCCAGGGGCGTCACGTGGCCTCCGTCGACCTCGATCCGTCTGGCTCCAGGTATCCCTTCAGCCAAAAGGCGGCTGGCCCGGCGGTTCTCGCTCCAGTCCCAGAGACCATCGATTACCAGAGTGGGCACCTTCACCTCGGCGAGTCGAGACAGAGCCGGAGGTTCCAGGGGCTGGGCATCGGTGAGGAAGAAGGTTCCCCTCTCGACGTAAATGCGGTTCATGACTGAAGCCAGTCGGCGGGCTTCCTGGATTGCCGGAGAGAACTCGGACTTGTCTCTATCGGGGCCGTCGAACCAGATCCTCAGCTGGAATTCGGAGGCGGTTGCCACGTCCCCCGCCTGGACCGCGGCGATCATCTCCACAAGGAGCGGAGGCATTTCGCCCTGGGGCTGCCAGCCCGAGGGCGAGGCATTGACCAATGTGAGGGACCTCACCCGGGTTGGGTGCTCCAGAGTGAAGTCGAGGGCCTGCTGGCCTCCATTGGAACAGCCCACGAGATGGAAGGTCACCAGGTCTAGGGCGTCGACGACGGTGGCCAGTTCTTGGCGGCGGACCACGGGGCCCGTAGCGGGGTCAGAGCGGCCGAAGCCTAGCTTGTCGTAAGCCACCGTTTGGTAGCGGGCCGCTAGCCGGGCCCGGACGCCGTCCCACATTCGCCCGTCCACAAAGTCGGCATGGACGAACACAATGGCGGGGCCAGTCCCTTCGGATTCGGCATGGATCCGGCCGTGGCCGGAAAGGTTGAGGGAATGGATCATAGTTCCTCCTTTGTGACATACTCGACCAGGATGGGTGACATCTTCTGTCACTCATCTTCTTCTTTTTTCTTTAAAAGGAGGGACACCTTGCGAGCCGATCGTCTCATCTCCCTGATTCTGGCCCTGCAGGACCAAGGCAAGACCACCGCGTCGCACCTGGCTGGCGCCCTGGAGGTCAGCCGCCGGACTATCCTTCGCGACATCGATGCTCTGTCCGTCTCCGGGGTGCCCATTCTGGCCGAAGGTGGACCCGGCGGCGGTATCTGGCTCGACCCGGCGTACCGCACGTCTCTGACGGGCATGAAGGAGGCCGAGCTGCGGACCCTGCTGGTGGCTGGCGACGCTCGGCTTCTCGACGACTTAGGCTGGGGACAGACCTTTCGCGAGACTCAAGCCAAGCTGAGGGCCTCGGTGCCGCGCCGGTTTGAATCCGGGGTGGAACACCTGCGGCGACGTCTGGTCATCGACTCCCACTGGTGGTGGCACGAGGCTGGGGAACCGAACCTCGAGGCTCTTCAAGCCGCTGTGTGGGAAGACCGGGTGATCGAAGGCGAATATCAAACGTGGGAAGGCGGCACTAAGGCCGTTCGGCTCGAGGCCTACGGACTGGCCGCCAAGGCGGGCCTCTGGTACTTCGTAGGGCGCCGGGAAGAGGAGTGGCGCACGTACCGAGTGTCGCGGTTCGCTTTCGTCCGAGCTTCGGATTTGTTTGCTCGGGACCCTCAGTTTGACCTCTCGATCTGGTGGCCTGCCCACGCAGCCGAGTTCGCGGGCGAAATGGCGGGGTTCCGGTTTTCCATGGGTCTCCCCGAAGATCGGGTGCGGTATCTGCGAGGCATCGCACCAGGCCGCGTCGAAGTGGTCGGGCCCTGGGAAAGACCCGGCTGGGTCATGGTCGACGTGGGGCTCGACTCGTCGCTCTACGCCGAACTTGTCGTTTTGGGCCTCGGCCGCCAGTGCGTGATCCTCGACAATCTGGAGCTGGCCAACGCAGTGGTCCAGCGATGCCGGGAGGGGTTGGCCGCCCACGAAGAATTGCCCTGACGGAAGGGTTTGATAGGGGAATCCTTAGGGCCCCCGGTTGGCCACGGCGGAGATCTTGGCCTCCACCACCTTGGGGTCTCCCAAATAGATGTCGGTCATGTACCTCAGTCACTCGTCGAGCCCCAGGACCAACGGTACTCCGTTGGGTACGTTGACGTCGGCGATCTCCTCGTCCGAGATCGTCTTCGGGTGTTTCAGCAGGGCCCGGAGGGTGCTGCCGTGGGCGACGATGAGCACTCTCTTGCCAAAAGCAGGGGCTCGATCGTGACGGACTAATACGGCAAAATGCGCTCCACGCAGTCCTTGAGGCATTCGGCCGAGGGAATCCATCCAGCAGGCACCAGCCGGTAGCGGGACCTCAATTCGCCGACTACCGCAGCGCGGACACCACCCCGGCCGAGGCCAGGGATAGAGCTTGCCCTGCCTCTCGAGTTCCGCCAAACTGGCTGACAAGGGTAGTACCGATGGCTGGCTTCAAGCGGTGCGATGAGGGGTAACGGCTTTGGCGAGCTACTACCCTTTCCCTTCTATCGGTCAACCGAGATTGAGAATGTTGTTGTTCTGTCTCATGGAGTGCACGTCGGATGCGGGTTATTCGGTCAGTTCAATGTGCGTGTCGACACATGTCGCCTCGTATATCTGGTTGCTGACGGTGATATTACGGCCATCGGGGAAAAGCCATGCAAGTCGAGGGAGCGAACCCATCGGCAACGACTCCGTCGAGAACTTGGGCAGGGCAATAGAGACATGTTGCACAACATGACTTTCCGGACCACCCTCGACATCCATGAAGGAAGGGCGTGTGTTCCCCTGAAATGGGTCGGGAGGATCCAAGGGATCATATTGCCGTTCCTCGGGGATGCCCCCCGACCCCGGCCGGTGAGATTCATCTGAAGGAACCCGGCGCGTTCCGAATGATCCACCCACCTTATCAGTCATACGGGAAAAGCAGTAGGCCTTGTACTCCTCAAAGCCGGAGTCGAAGAACTTCTCCCAGTCGGGTTCTAAGTGGGCCTTGCCGGACTGGACCAGCTTGTGGAGGCGGACTAGCTTCGTCCTGTGACGGGCGAAATCCGCGAGAGCGAATCCGTCCGGCTGACCATCCGCTTTAAAGATGCCGCGTCCCGACGCGGGACCCAGCCGCTTGAGATAGTCGAGCATGTTCGAACTGTAGGTGAACCCGGTTAGCTCCACGAGGGCCTCCGCCCGCTTGATTGCACCGCAAATGCTCGCCTTCTCATGAGGGAGCGAACCGAATCGCGTCCTCCCGAGGAGCGCATAGATGGACGAGGAATTCTCCCAGAGGTAGAGCTTGTCCACGTCGGCTTTCCATGTGATGAGGTCGTTTAGGATCTCGGACTTTCCGAACTTACGCTCCGCCTCGTCGAGCTTCGTCTTGAACTCTTCGAGATTGCGGATCTCGCCTCGGAAGAGATCGAGGAAGTCTGCGATAGTGCGGGGCCGTCGCGAATCAGGAGCGGGAACCGTGGTAGCGTCTGTTGAGGGCATCAAGATACTCCTTGAGGGTGGATGGGGATTCCTCGGGCATGTCCGCCCCGCTGGCATAGGCCGCGAAGATGTGGGTTTTCATAGTGGCGGCCGCAGTGAAGACTTCTGGACTGTAGCCTTTAGTGTCTATGGCTTTCTGAACCTTAAGCAGGTTGGAAAACGAGCCGTCGGCATAAGGGTCAAAACCCGCCTGATAGAGCTCGTCGTGATAGCGGCGAAGAACTAGCAGGGCGGTTCGATAGTCCGAGGCCCTCCGGCGGTCGTGCTTGATGAACTCCGGCACGGCCAGGTTCCAGTAGCGCTCTCGCAGTTCGGATGGGCGAGCATCGAGGTGTCCCGCTCCGAGGGGGCTCTGTAACCCAGGCTGGCCCGCCTCGTCGAGCCAGAGCATCTCAAGGAGAGCCGGGTTGTCGCCAGCGTCCAGGATGAGCGCGGTTTCCAGCCACGAGGCTCTACCACTGTCGCTCAGTTCGAGGAGAGCGGGGAACCTGTCCTCGACGGGAAGCGCCTCAAGGAACTCGAAGTCGAGATCGAGGACGCGTTTTGGTAGGAAGCTATTCACGCTGATACCTCCTTTGTGTGCTCCTTGTTGAATGCGGCGAGCCTCCGCATGAAGTCGAGAAGCGCGTTGCCAGGGGCCCACGCTTCCAGCGGTTCCAGAACCGGAATGCAGTCATCATTCAGACTCGTCGGTGCCTGGCCAGCGAGGAAAAGGAAGTCGAGGAAGGTGACGGCCAGACGATCACGGGTACTGCGCACAGATCGTGACTTTGCGATGAGCAGGGTGTCGTGGGCGACGAGTTCCAGTCGATCGACCTGGAACGGACAAGGGAGCGACACAAGCAGGCTACTGGTTGAGGTGTCCCAAACACTGATCCTTTCGGTAGCCATGCTGTATGTGACCAGGAGAGGACGTTCGGAACCGATCGTCATCGCGGGGAAGGCGGCCTTCTTCCCCCCCTTGCTCGCGGGGATCGCCGAAAAAAGATGGGCGGGATCGATTTCCTCCAGCTTCTGTCGGATCAGAGATGAAACGGAGAGCGAGTGGATCGTGACAGTAGTATCGATAAAGTAGAAGACTCCCGCTTCCGCGGCGCTATCCGTCGGCATATGAGGGGAAGAGAATCGCACCTTCTCGAAGCCAAACTCAAGCCAGGCCTCCTTCCGCTTGATCCAACGGATGGCGAACTCCCATGCCTGATGATCCGTACATGGTTCCGCCCGGACGATCGCCATAAGTACATCGCTACTGTCCGAACGTGGGCCAACAAGGATCACCCCCACCGTGCCGTCTGGCGTGAACTCGAGTGCACGAAGGTCCCTGGCCGACAACCCTGATGGGAGCGAAAGAGGGTGCGATTGTTGAGAGCCGTCAGAAAGACTCAGTCGGTTCAGAGTCTCCAAGGCGGTATCGATGAACGTGCAGCGCTTCCCTTCGATGTCAAGGAAGAGAGCACCGCAGTGGTCGCCGAGATCATAGGAGCCGTGAAGAACTCCATCCCGGACGCCGATGTCGATGAGACGCTTCTGTACTCCGGTGCTTTGGGTCGCGTATAGGTGGTTCCCATCGAGCCAGACGAGCTCCAGCCCCGTCAGAATGAGGTCGTGCAAGATATCGTCCAGGGATAGAGTCCAGAAATCGTAGGGATCGAGCGAAACAACGTTCACTATTCGCGGCGAGGATGTCGCTGGACGTGCGGTGTCGTGCGAGGAAGCCTCTGGCATCCTGGGAAAGGACTGGCGGACGTACCTGCCCTGAAGCGCCTGGAGTGGGGCAGCAGCCATGGACAGGTAGGCGAGCATGCTGCCGTCGGCGGACGTACAGAAAGACTCCGCCTTCGCGTTCCCCGGAAGCACGTCATCGATAAAAAGGAAGCGCCTGAGGAGCATGGACGGGTCAAGCGTGAGACCAACTTCGAGGAGAGTGTCATCCTCGACGGCGCTCTCATTGCCGCCCGGTTGCCCCAGGAATGTAGCTGCCAGATTGTGTCCGTCCGAATGTCCATCAGCTGAGTGGCTGTTCGTTTTCGGGCAGCGCGTGCCGCGGGTCAATGCCGGCAGGAGGGCCTTGATGAGGGTCTTGTAGGCCTTGCTGCTGACAGGTCCCTTATCGACGCAGTTCATGACCTCGTCAAAGATGAGCAAGTTCGAGTCGGGCCGTAGGGCGCGCTGAATGAGATGATCGACCTGCTTCGTCTTGCGGTAGTCCTCCAACTCCTCGAGGATGTGGCTCCTGGGTCCGGAGCCAAACACAATCTGCTTGAGCATTTCGCCTCCTTCGATCTTTGTATTACATCTAGTTCGATGCAATGCGCAGTTACAAGGCAGAAAATAATCCACCCAAGCCAGATAAACAATTGTACTGTAAAGACTTGCAGCAGATTGGCGCAGATGATTGCAGATGCGTTGTTCGTAGTAGATCCGACGAAAGCGTATTACGGCTCCCGAGACCCATCGTCAAGCAGATAAAAGCAGATTTTCGAGCGTAATCAGTCCCTTCATGGGCCCTGTTAACAGTTATGACAAGAGTTCGCTGCAATCCTTGTAGAGCTTGGAGAAGAGCTTGAGAACGCTCTCCTCGATCTCGGTGAAGATGAATGTCTTCCTATCGCCCACCATGAATTCTTCCTTAAGTTGCTTGTAGTATGGCTCGAAGTTGGAAGCGCTGCGGTGAAAGAAGTAATCGTCGATGTTGGCGAAGAGCGTACCTTCTTCTTGTGGCTCGTCCTCAGAGCTCTGATTGTACTTATTCATTATGTCGGCGAAGCGGACGATCGACCCCTCGGGGCCTGCGATGGTTCTGTCGATGCCTGGACGTATTCGCGCGCCGTCGTTGAGGAAGGCGGAGATGATAGCCTTCTCATAGAGTGGCCCAGACTTCCCGGACTTCTTTGTGCCGGTCTTGAACGGCAACAGCGAAGCGTGGTAAGCGCAGACGATAAACGTGCAGAGCGTCTTCCTCCCAGTGAGCCAGTTGATATACTCGCCCTCGGGGCGAGCCTTGCCCCCCGATACCATCCATTCAACGAGGTGAGGCCCGCTCGCCTCGTCAATATGACGTGCATCTACTAACAGCCTTGCCAAGTGCTCAGGTACGGTTCGTGCCTTTTGCATGGAGAGAATAGGCTTCGCCTGGCGGGTGTCCATTGTGATCCCATTGCGATGTTGAGCTCTCCAAGCATCAAGCTCACTCTTCTTGAACTTCAGTCGTCTATCGGTACGGTACGCGGGAAAATCAGGAAAGTGCAAATAGTTGCTTAAGGATCGTGCGCTGATCTTGAGATGGGCCGCTGCCTGCTTCTTGTCGATGAAACCTTCGGCGATGACTTCAGAACCCGAATCATCTGTAGAATGGCTACGGGTACTGCGTGAGACTGGAGATGGGTCCGGAACTGATGCATTACCGGGAGGTGGCGTTTCAGTTGGAATACTGAGCTCCTCGACTTTGAGTGTCAGTGTTCTAGCGGCGAGTCTGGCTTCATCGAGATAGTTGTAGAACACATTTGGATCATCGATTGCGCCTTCCTTCAAACGTTTCTCAAACTCTATGCTGGTCTTCTCAATGATGACTTCAAGTCGATGGATATAGAATTGGAGCCTCCGTATCTTGGTCTCGGATTGATGTGCGGTCGCAGCTGCCCGCTTCGCTTGCTTTAGCACCTGGCTAATGCTAGGAAGATCGCGCTTCCGACCGGAAGCCTCGAACGCATCATGGATCTTCTTGAATTCCGCGGCTTTCTCGGCTTTGGTCAAGTTACTCCACTCTTGGTCTTCCTTTGACCTATCGCCCCACAGGTGCTCATTCATGGCTCTGGCCTCCAAAGAAACCTCGGTAGCTACTGGCTATCCGGCTCATCAGCTCCATCCGCGGCCGAAACGGCAACGCCTTTTGTTGCGAGCTGGTCGCAGGCCTTCTTATCAGTAAGCGCCTTGGCGAGGAATGCCTGTTCCTTCGCGACATCGCTGAAAGCGTCAGCGTTCCATGAGGTATAGTGATCGGTCATCGCATCGGATCTATGCCTGGTGAGCTGTCGCACTTTCGCGTCGGGAAGGCCACGGGCGCGAAGGTAGGTGTTGGCGAATCGACGCCAGGAATGGAAAACGATGTTGCGGCGCTGGCGCTCTTCATCGTCGATCCCGATGTTGGTTAGTGCACGGTAGAAAGCGTCAGTGACGCGAGCTCCGGTTGCTGGAGTACGCCCAAGGGTGAAGCTGAAAACATAGCCCGGCCACTGGGCGAACTCTCTCAGCGCTTCGAAGAGGTAGCTAGGGATCGGTACTGGAGCCTTAAGCTTGGTCTTGGTGGGACCGCGCTCGTGGTAACGGATGCTCCATGAAGCCTCGATGTCGAAATGATCCTCATGAACATTCTCCCACCGGAGGGCGAGAAGCTCCGATTGGCGACAGGCGGTGAGCATCGCGGCGAGGCTCATGAGGTAGTTGACTCGTCCATTATTCCAGACCTGCTCAATGGAAGCTGGGTTCATGAGCGTCAATGCCTCGCGGATGGTGAGGACGCCTCGCGGCTTGGAGTCGCCGACGAAAAGGGAGACGCGGTCCCAGGGGTCATCAGTGATGATGCCGAGTCGACAAGCCTCGCTGGTAATGGTACGGAAAGCCGAAGCGACATTGTTGATAGTCTTCTGCGCGAAGCCTCGAGCAGCAAGCATGAAGAGCCATTCTTCGAGCTGACCCGGTGTGATGTCGTCGAGACGCTTCTGGCCGAACGAGGGAAGGATGTAGTCCCGGAGATGAGCGAAGCAGCGGTCTATGTGTCCGCGTCCGACGGCGGGGCGATCCTTGGAACTCCGCACGAGACGGCCGCGGGCATAGAGGCAGAGGGGCTCCTTGCTATCGCGAGGCCATTCGTACCAGTGACGCTCTGAACTCCATTCGGCGAGGGTAGGGACTTTGGGGGCCGAGAGGCGGCCCGATCGTAGAAGCTCGTCGCAGTAGATGCGGGCCTCGCTCTTCGAGGTCTTGCCCGTACTGCGTCCGGGGAGGCGGCAGCCCTGCTCGTCGTAGGTCTGGAAGTACCAGACCGGCTTGCCGTTGGCGCGAGGCCGTTGATAAAGGGTATAGCTGGCTTTGACTCGCGGCATGCTCTCCGGCCCCCGTTGCTGCTGTCAAATCTGCAACAGGGGGCCGGAAAAGTCAAGTAACTCTTTATTACATATGATGGAGGTGGGGGGAGTCGAACCCCCGTCCCCGAGCGCGTACCGCGAGCGTCTACAGGTTTGTCCGACCATTTAAGTTGTCGGGAAGGGGGCAGCGGATCGACGCGCCTTC
>Ga0181520_10011622_pt1 | contig 11515 bp, 8 predicted proteins | sample PEATcosm2014_Bin_29_FD_132451 | JGI IMG/M metagenome (GOLD analysis project Ga0181520, IMG submission 132451) | Peatland microbial communities from MTU Mesocosm Facility, Houghton, MI, USA - PEATcosm2014_Bin02_30_metaG | ecosystem: Environmental > Terrestrial > Soil > Wetlands > Peat | place...
CGCCAGCAGCGGCACGGACTCAGACTTTGTTGTAAAGTTGATTGACGTTTACCCGGAGGATTACCCGGACCCGGAGGGCACGTCGCAGGGCAACAAGCGCATTCTGGATGCGCCACCGCTGCACATGGGCGGCTATCAGCAGTTGCTGCGCGGCGAGCCATTCCGCGCCAAGTTCCGCAACAGCCTTGAGAAGCCGGAGCCGCTCACGCCGGGCAAAGAAGCTGACATCAACTTCACCATGCCCGATCTCTTTCACACCTTCCGCCGCGGCCACCGCATTATGATTCAGGTGCAAAGCAGTTGGTTTCCGCTGACGGATCGCAATCCGCAGACATTTACCGACATTCCCAATGCCAGGCCGGAGGAGTTCCAGAAGGCGACCGAGCAGCTCTTCCGTCAGAAAGATGCGGCCAGCGGCGTGCAGGTGCTGGTGATGCCGGAAAACTAGCTTTCAGCTTTCAGCTATTAGCTATTAGCTATCAGCTATCAGCTTTCAGCTTTTGAATGATTTGCATCAAGAGATAGTTCCGCTCTATCAACGGAACAAACGGCTGAAAGCTGTAAGCTGTTTTTACGAGGTCAAAAATGTTCATTCGCAATTTCCGCTCCGTTGTGCTGCTGCCGGCTGCATTGCTGCTCGCGGCAGCGCCCGCGATTCACGCCGAAGAAGGTATGTGGACCTTTGACAACCCGCCCTTGAAGCAGTTGGCGGCCAAGTACAACTTCCATCCCACGCAGCAGTGGCTCGATCATCTGCGCCTCGCGAGCGTGCGCCTCAACGACGGCGGATCGGGATCGTTTGTTAGCCCCAATGGCTTGCTGCTCACCAATCATCACGTGGCGCGCGGCCAGTTGCAGAAGAACTCGACTGCCGAGCATGACTATCTGCGCGATGGCTTTTATGCGACGACGCCGGATGCTGAGATGAAATCGGCCGACCTGGAAGTGAATGTGCTGGTGGGCATGGAAGATGTAACAGCGCGCGTGCAAGGCGCGGCCAAGGGAATCAGCGACGACGCCAAGGCTCTCAAAGCGCGCGACGCGGCCATCGCGGCCATCGAAAAAGAGAGCAAGGAGAAGACTGGTCTGCGCTCCGACGTGGTCTCGTTCTATCAGGGCGGCGAGTATTGGCTTTACACCTACAAGGCTTACACCGACGTGCGGCTGGTCTTTGCGCCGGAGCAGCAGGCGGCATTTTTCGGCGGCGATCCGGATAACTTCACTTATCCCCGTTATGACCTGGACATGGCTCTCTTCCGCGTCTATGAGAACGGCAAGCCGCTGAAGACTGATAACTACTTGAAGTGGAGCGCGAAGGGCGCCGCGCCGGGCGAGCTGATCTTTATCAGCGGCCATCCGGGCGCAACCCAGCGCGACGACACGATGGCTCAACTTCAGTTGCAGCGCGATGTAAGCGGACCTGCGATCACTGAGTATCTTGAACGCCGCATCGCCACGGCGCAAGCTTTTGCCGCGCAGGGGCAGGAACAGGCGCGGCTGGTGGGCAGCACCATTTTTGGCTTGCAAAACAGCCTCAAGGTCTATCTTGGACGGCGCGATGCGCTGGCTGATCCCGCGATTCTGGCCAAGAAACAGGCCGACGAAAATGACTTCCGCGCCAAGGTTGACGCCAATAAGGAATGGAAAAAGCAATACGGCAAGGCTTGGGACGAGATTGCCAAAGCAGAAGAGAAGGTGAAGCCGGAGATCCAGAGCCAGCTCTTCCGCAGGACCGATAGCCGGTTGTTTACGTTGGCGCTTCAGATTGTGCAGTATGTTGCCGAGATCAAGAAGCCCGACGGCGAACGCCTGCCACAGTACCATGACGCGGGCTTGGATACGCTCAAGTTTCAACTGCTCTCGCCGGCCCCAATCTATCCCTCCACAGAGAAGGTTTTCATGAGCGCCGCGCTCAAGCTGGATGAGGAGAAGCTAGGCAAGAGTGACGTCTTTGCGCAGGCCATCCTGCAGGGCGGCGAGGTGGACGCGACGGTGAGCGCGCTCGTGGACGGAACCAAGCTGGCAGGTGCAGATATGCAAGCGGCGATCGCCTTCCGCAAATCGCTGCTCGACGGCGGCGAGGCAGCCGTGGCCGCTTCCACGGACCCAATGATTGCCGCGGCACGCCGCGCGGACCCCATCCTGCGCGCGATGAATCGGCGCATCAAGGATACCGTAACCAGTGTGCTGACCCCGGCGGGCGAAAAGCTGGGCAAGGCTCGCTTCCTGGTCTACGGCAAGGATGCCTATCCTGATGCGACGTTTACCCTACGGTTGAGCTATGGAACGGTCGATGGCTTTCCTTACAACGGCACCATTGCGCCGCCCTTCACCACCTTCTATGGGCTGTATGATCGCGCGGCCAGCTTCAGCAACAAGCCGCCCTTTGATCTGACACCGAAGGAAGTTGCCGGGCGCGACAAACTCGACCTCTCCACGCCGCTCGACTTTGTCTCCACAGGCGACATCATCGGCGGCAACTCCGGTTCGCCGGTGGTCAATCGCGAGGGCGAATTGGTGGGGTTGATCTTCGACGGTAACATCGAGTCGCTGGCTGGTGATTTTGTTTATGACGGAACCAAGAACCGGGCCGTCGCCGTTCACTCATCGGGCATGATCGAAGGCCTGCGCAAGCTTTACGGCGCGGCTGCGCTGGCCGATGAGCTGGAGGGCAAGAAGTAGCTCGTACGGTGACCGCTTGAAGTTGTAATGGGCGGATGGTAGCGCCGGTCTCCAGACCGGCTGTAGCGCGGGCGTCCTCGCCCGCGCTTGTCCAAGGTTCAAACTCAATTCATGTGCTTTAAACCCGACAACTTTTTTCGGTTTGGGCTGGGCGCGGCGTGGACCAGGAGGTCCACGCCACAGCCGGCCGGGAGGCCGGCGCTACGAATACTTTCAACGGCCGCCATCAGCAGCGCACGATATTCCCGGCTTCGATGCCCTTGGTGGCGTTGCGTGTGTCTACCACCAGCTTCGAGTCTGCTACGATCTTGGCGTAGTCGTACTGCGAGTGATCGGTCACAATCACCACGCAATCGAACTCTGGGATTTTATCAAGCGATGTGCTGCTCATGTTCAGAGCGTATTTGCGTCCCTGGCCGACCGTGGCGAAGAAGGGATCGTTGTATTCCACCAGCGCCCCGCGCTCCTGGAGGAGCTCAATCACGGTGAGCGAGGGCGATTCGCGCAGGTCGTCGATGTCGCGCTTGTAGGCGAGTCCCAGCACCAGCACCCGCGCGCCATGCAGCGCGCGTCCGTTCCGGCTAAGGGCTTCCATCACATTTTCGACGACAAAGTACGGCATATGCGCATTGATTTCGCCGGCCAGTTCGATGAAGCGGGTGCGGAAATCGAACTCCCTGGCCTTCCATGAGAGATAGAAAGGATCGATGGGAATGCAATGGCCGCCGAGCCCCGGTCCCGGATAAAAGGCTTGAAAGCCGAAGGGCTTGGTTCTGGCCGCTTCAATCACCTCCCAGATGTCGATGTCCATGCGCAGGCAAAGCTGCTTCAGTTCGTTGACCAGCGCGATGTTGACGCAGCGGTAAATGTTTTCGAGCAGCTTGGTCATCTCGGCCACGGCGGGCGAGGAGACGGGAACGGTGCGGTTGAAGATGGTTGCGTAAATGGCGGAGGCCAGATCGCGCGCCACCTGGCCGCAGCCGCCCACCACCTTGGGAATATCGCGCCGCGCCACACTGTCATTGCCGGGGTCTTCCCGCTCCGGGCTGAAGGCCACGTAAAAGCCCGTGCTTTCTATATCTCTGGCGGCTTTGAGTCCGTGGGGATTTCCCTCTTCGAGCAGTGGAACAACAACCTCTTCGGTGGTGCCGGGATAAGTGGTGCTTTCGAGAATGATCAACTGCCCTGCTTGCAGATGAGAGGCGATCGATTTCACCGTGCCGGTAATGAAGCTCAAATTCGGTTCATGATGTTCGTCGAGAGGCGTGGGCACGCAGATGATGACGGCATCCATCTGCGCGATGCGGCTGTAATCAGTGGTTGCTTGCAGGCCATTCAAGCGCGCGGCCTGAATCTCTCCGGGGGGGATGCGCAGGATGTAGGAACCACCTGCGTTCAGCGTCTCCACTTTGCGGGCGTCTATATCGAAACCAGTGATAGCGAAGCGTTCCGCGCTGAAGAGCAGCGCAAGAGGCAGGCCAACGTAGCCCATTCCGACGATGCCGATCCGGGCCTCACGGGCTGCAATCCGCTGCTTGAACTGATTCAATTGCTCCGCCATCGGAACCATCCTTCCACTTCCTCGCTTCAAGAGTTGGTTTGCGCATCCATGCTGCGATACCAGGCCACAGTGCGATCAAGGCCTTGGCGAAAGTCTACAACAGGCTCGTAGCCGAGGGATTCTTTAGCACGCCGGATATCAGCCAGCGAATGTTTCACATCACCGCCGCGCTCCGGTGCATAGAGAACCTCTCCAGAATATCCGGTTGAGGCCTTCAGAATTTCTACGGTCTGATTCAAGGAAATGCGTGTGCCGGTGGCTACATTGAAGACCCCGCCGGAGACCAGCTCTGCGGGTGCGGCGGCGGCCAGCAGGTTGCCATGCACCACGTTGTCGATATACGTGAAATCGCGGCTCTGCTCGCCGTCGCCGAAGATGGTAGGCGTTTGGCCGGCCAGCATCTTGAGCGTGAATTTGGCCAGCACGCCGGAGTACTCCGAGGTGGGATCTTGATAAGGGCCAAAGACATTGAAGTAGCGTAGTGTAACCGTCTCCAGCCCAAAGACTTGGGTAAACGACTTCAAATAATACTCGCCCGCCAGTTTGGAGACTGCGTATGGGGAGATTGGCTGGGGCGGCATCTGCTCGGATTTGGGCAGCGTGGGTTGGTTGCCGTAGACCGCCGAGGAGCCGGCAAAGACGACGCGACGCACGGCTGCATCCTTGGCGGCAACCAGCAGTTGAACCGTCCCGGTGACGCCGGCGTGATTGGAGCCGATCGGGTCTTCCACCGAGCGCGGCACTGAAGGAATGGCCGCCTCATGAAAGATGCACTCAACCTCGCGGCAGGCCTGTGCGACAGCCGCGGCATCATTGATGTCAGCCTCGATAAAATCCATTGCCTCCAGGCCCCTCAGGTTTTCAGGCTTGCCGGTAGAAAAATTATCGATGCCGCGCACGCGTTTGCCTTGCCGCAGCAACTCGGCGGCGATGGACCGGCCAATGAAGCCGGCAGCTCCTGTAATCAAAAAGGGTTTCATTTCTTCTTCCTTTCACGGCAGGACGGGAGATTTTCTAATTGAATCAAAGTGAATTTCCGAAAGTGGCCCAACTTGCATCCTGAGGGGGCAGTTGCGGACCGTTAACCATTTGATGATAGCGCACTGTCTTTCGCGGAGTGGGCGATCAAGCCTTTTGGAAAGTGGTCAAAGACCTCAGCGCTTCCTTTTTTCCTTTTGCTGAATCACCGGCTCTCGGGTGTTAAAATCAACAAGTGCCGGGTCCTACGCGACGTAATCCCGCCAACCCCGCCAGGTCCGGAAGGAAGCAACGGTAACGGGCTAGTACGGGCGCAGTGGGTCACCCGGCGCTTTTCAGGCGCCAGGGGCACTTTTTCATTGAGGTTCTGGCGAAAAGCAAGCGCCGGTTCTTCGGACAGTGGAGCGCTTGACTCAGGTTGACAGTCGTCGAGAGTTGATGACAGATGCATGGAATTGATGATAATCGTTGAGAATTACACTTAAGCATCCAGGAGAAACGCATTGACCCTTAGTGTTCGTCCCGTCGTAGGATGTCGCGCCAAGATAACCGCCTTTGGAACCTACGTTCCCCCACAAGTCCTTACCAATCAAGATCTGGAGAAGTTGGTGGATACCAACGACCAGTGGATTCTTGAGCGCACCGGCATCCGCGAGCGCCATGTTTTGGCCAAGGGGCTGGGCGTGAGCGACATCTGCACGGAGGCGGCGAAGAAATGCCTTGCGATGCGCGGGATTGATGCCACTGAAATCGAGCTGATTATTGTGGGCACAGTGACGCCGGACATGATGTTCCCGGCGACGGCTTGCCTGGTGCAGCACAAGATCGGAGCCAAGGGGGCGTGGGGCTTTGACGTTTCCGCCGGCTGCCCTGGCTTTGTCTTTGCCTTGCAGGCGGGCGTCAAGATGATTGAGAGCGGGGCACACAAGAAGGTGCTGGTTTGCGGCGCGGACGCCAACACGCGCATGACCGACTACACCGACCGCACCACTTGCGTGCTCTTCGGCGATGGTGGCGGCTGCGTGCTGTTGGAGCCGTGCGAAGAGGGCGAGATCGGCTTTGTCGATTACGTGCATGAGGTCGACGGTTCAGGCGCGGATGTATTGAACCTGAAAGGCGGCGGCAGCCTGAATCCTGCCAGCCACGAAACCGTGGATAAGAAGTGGCACTACATCTACCAGGATGGCCAGCAGGTTTACAAGTTTGCCGTGCGCAAGATGCTCGAGGTAACAACCAAGGTACTGGAGCGCAACAACGTCACCGGCGCGGATCTGGGCTGCTTCATTCCTCACCAAGCCAATTTGCGCATCATCACAGCCACGGCAGATCGGCTTGGAATGCCCCGCGACCGGGTCATCATCAACATCGAAAAGTACGGCAACACCTCCGACGGGACAATTCCTCTGGCGATAGAATCGGCCGTCACGGAAGGCAAGTTGAAGAAGGGCGATCTGGTTCTGATTGCCACGGTGGGCGCGGGCTTTACGGTGGGCGCGGCTCTGCTGCGCTGGGAGATATAACCACTGCGATTGCGGAATAATAGCGAGGGATGGATGCGAATCCGCCCTCGCTATTTTTTTGCGTCTTTACGGCTGATTGCTCTTGACCGGCACTGCTTGCAAGACAAAGGGCTGAGAGAGGTTCGAGAGCACGGGTTTTAGATCTTTCAGCGTTGCATCGAGTTCTGTCAGCAGATTGGCCAGCTTGGAATCTCCCAGCTTTTCCATCGCCAATTGCAGAGTTGCCTGGGATTGGAGAACCTGTTCGGTGATTTTGCCAAGATCATTCAAGGCCGTGGCGGCGCGAATGGTTTCGCCGGAGTACTCGCCCAGTGCCTGGCTGGACTCTGTGAATGCCTGCTGGGTAAGATTGCGATGCTTTTCCGCAGATAGATCCAGCGCGTCCGTTACGGATTTGATTCGCTCGCCAATTTCACTGGCGGATTGCTGCAGTGAGGCCACGACGGCTTGCGTGGATTCCTTCAGATCAGCGCTGTGCACTTGCAGACCGTTCTGGGATTCTTCCAGCATCCTTTCCAGCAAGTTCTTTTGAGTGGTGATGGTTTGAGCCAATTGAAAGCCGATGGCGGTCGTGCCACTTTCAAGCGCCTGCACGATATTGAGCGAAGAGCTTTCGGTGGCTTTTTGCACGGATTTCAGTTCAGTGAGATAGCTGTTGTGCCTTTCATCCCAAACGGCCATCAGCTTCTGGCTTGCGGCATCGATCGCGTCCATCACTTTCCGGTTGGTCTCGATGATGGAAGCGGCCCACAGATCGGAGCTTTGCGGCTCCTGCTCCGGCGCGGCGCGCTGCAATGCGGGCAGGAACTCCTCGGTCAGACGCTGCTCGATGCCGGCGTTGAGCCGATTCTCGCGGTTCTCCAAGCCCAGGGTAATGAGCAACAGAAGCAGCGAGGAGAGCAGGCCTTCCAACAGAACCAGGAAGGCGAAGGGCGATGCGTTCGCAAGGCCAATCAGGCCCAGTATGGCAGTGACACAGACAAAGATCTTCGGCAGCAGATACGCGCGCCGCGCTTCAACACGGCAGGCGACGATTTGAGGTTCTACGGCCATCCGGGCGTTTTGCAGGCTCGGGCGGAGGATCCACTGTTCCAGCATGATGCGCGATTGGCGCAGAAGGGGACTATAGGAAACGACATCATCTTTGAGCGCCTCATCGAGGCCGTTGACTCCATGGGAGTGCAAGCCGACCACCATGGCGGAGAGCAGATTCAAGTCATTCAGCCGGTCAATCGCGGCTAGGCGCCTGACCCGGTTGAACCCTAGCAAGATCCCCCAGAAGAAAAGGCAGAGAATCAGGGTGGGAACGACGGCCGAGGGTGTAGGGGGATTGAAGATCAGCCGGACGAGGTTGCCGTTGGGGATCAGCAGGCCCAAGGCGGCTGCCAAAGCAACGCCGATAAGCACGCCAAAAAAGGCGGCGCGTTTGCGCTGTCCGGCTTCCGCGTTCAGCAGAATGGAGGGAATTTCCAACGGCAGAGGCAGTTGCAGAGGTTCCTGCTCCAGTTCGGACTCAGGCTCCGGTTCAAGCTCAGGTTCCGGTTCAGGCTCAGGCTCAGACTCAGACTCGGGTTCAGGTTCAACCTCATGAATTCGCGGTGCTTCAATGGTTACCGTGGCCTTGGAAGAGGCAGCTTCATCCTGCCACAATTTGAACTCCGGATCCGCGGTCCAGGCTACACATTCTTTTACGGCTACGCAAATGTTGTCGAGATCATGCTCCAGTGTGACAAGCCACGATCCTGATGAACCGCTGACGGGAAGGGAGTTGACCAAGCTCCAGCCGGCGGCCAGTTCGCTTCCCACGATGGATCTCAGACGCCCCAATACGGCATGCGCATCGATGCTGGCGCCCTGATACTGAACTCTCAAAGGAGTGTAAAGCACGTGTATTTGCGGCATGGAGTCCTCTCACATACCAGATGATTGAATCATAGACACCCAGGCTGAACCGAGTCATTCGATGCGAAACAGCTCACCAGGCCTCAAAGTAATCAATCCTTTGTTGTTCCGTGATTTGGCTATTTGATCCAGAATTTGATTGCATGCCTAGCTTCTTTTGTCAGATTTCATCCTTGCCGGGTCGGAGCATGAGAGCCTTGATCGCTTCACGCGGGTCTTTGCCCTCATTCAGAATCAGCTCCATCTGCTCGGCAATGGGCATTTCAATGCCATGCTGGCGTGCAAGGCCCAGAGCCGCGCGCGTGGTAAAGACGCCCTCGGCCACCTTGCCGCCCAGGCTGTCGAGGATTTCGGGGAGCTTGCGTCCCTGGCCGAGGGCCTGACCAACGGTACGGTTGCGGGAGAGCGAACCGGTGCAGGTGAGTACCAGATCGCCCACACCGGAGAGGCCGGCGAGGGTCTCGCGGCGTCCTCCGCAGGCCACCGCCAGGCGGGTGATCTCGGCAATGCCGCGGGTGATAAGGCCGGCGGCGGAGTTAAAGCCCAGGCCCACACCGGCGGCGACTCCAGCGGCGATGGCGATGACATTCTTCAGCGCGCCGCCCAGTTCGACGCCGATCAGGTCGGTGCTGGTGTACAGGCGGAGGGATTCCGAGGAGAATTCCACCTGAATGCGAGTGGCGATGGCGGAATCCTTGAAGGCCACGGTGAGGGCGGTGGGTTGGCCCTGTGCAACTTCCAGCGCAAAACTGGGGCCGGAGAATGCGCCGATGGGCAGTGCGAGTCCGGCCTCTGCAATGCTGGAAGCGATGACCTGCGTCATACGCAGAAAAGTGTGGTCCTCGACGCCTTTGGTGGCGCTGACAATGATCTGGCCGGGATGAAGATGCGGCCGGATGCGCGCGAAGGTGGAGCGGAGAAACTCTGAAGGAACGACGGAGACAACGATCTCGGCGTCGCGGACGGCGGCGTTGTCGCCGGTGATGGCGATCTCCGAAGGCAGGGGAAAGCCGGGAAGAAAAAGCTTGTTTTCGCCCGCGTCAATGATCTCCCGAGCAAACTCCGGGCTGTGCGCCCACAGTGTGAGCTGATGCCCGCCGCGACGATGAAGCGAAAGGGCAATGGCGGTACCCCAGGCTCCCGATCCTAAAACGATAATGCGGCTCATGCGGGCTTCTTTGCTCCCAGGCGGGATTCCGTGCCGGCAATCAGGCGGCGGATGTTCTGATGGTGCTTGACGATGATGAGCAGGGCGACGGCAAATTCGACGGCGATAAAAAACGGTGGGCGGTCGCCTTTCACCAACCACATGGCAAAGAACGGAAAGCTGGCCGAACCGAGGATCGAAGCCAATGACACATAGCGGCTGATCAAAATGAACAGAAAAAAGACGGAGATGGCAGCCAACGCGGCCAGCGGCGTGGCGGCCAGAAAAACGCCAAAACCGGTAGCCACGCCCTTGCCGCCACGGAAGCCAAGCCAGACCGGAAAGACATGGCCCATGACAGCAATCAACGCGGCCAGAGCCTGGGCATCGTAGCGAGAGCACTGAGGGATAAGCAAAGCACCGAGCAAACCGCCCAGCCAGACCGCCGAGCAACCCTTGAGCATATCCAGTAAAAAGGTAGCTGCGCCGAGGCCTTTGCCGCCGGAGCGCAAAACATTGGTGGCGCCGATGTTGCCGCTGCCGGCTTGGCGGATGTCCTCATGCCGGAAGAGGCGCATCAGCAGGTAGCCGGTTGGGATCGAGCCGAGCAGATAAGCGGCAATCGCGATAAGCAGAATTGGAAAGACCATACCCAGAGTGAGTTTAACAGGTGAAGGTGTAGCCGCTGAAGCTTATTCGCTTCAGCGGGGCTCGCGGTTGGAAAGGGCGTAGCGCGCGGAGCGGACCTCGGCGGCCAGCACTTCCAGAATCTTGAGCGCCAGGCGCGCGTCGGATTGCATCATGCTGGTGAAATCGTCGCGCGAGATAAAGGCCAGGCGCGCGCCATCGCGCGCCACTGCCGTCAGAGTATAAGGCTCACTGCTGATCAATCCCGGCAGACCGAGCAGCGAACCGGTTGGTGCTTGGATTTGCATCACCTGTTCGCCTTTGGGCGATGTCATGCTTAGCGTTGTCTCGCCCTGATGGAGAATATAAAGGCCGACAGGTACTTCTCCCTGATTGAAGAGAACGCGGTCTCCGCCGCAGGTGATAGCTGTCGAACGTTTTTCCAGCGCCTGGATCAACTCTGGGGCGGCGACGAATGCAGATGGGTCCAAATTCACTTTGAGGCCTCCATAGTATGTAAACCGGGAATGAACGGGCAAAAATAAATCTGATGGCCTGTACAGACATGGTTTCATCGTTGGAGGCTTGTATTGAGTGACGGGCGTCACATATTGATGGTCAAGCGAGGCGAGGCTCTCTGATTACTGCCTACAGTCATTCTCACATCGTCCGCACATAATTCTTGCCCGGCAACTGCCGGATGCGGCCAGTGATCTCCAGCTCGAAGAGCGCCATAAAAACCTCCGAGGAGGTCAGTTGAGTCTCCAGCAGCTCAAGGATCTCATCGATCTGCAAGCTGTCGTCCTGGCGCAGAACCTCCAGAACTATCGCTTCTTCCGGCCGCAGAACCGGATCGGGCAGCAGCGAAGCGGTGGTGGGAGATTTGGATTCCTGGGGTGCCAGGTCCTCCAGCTCCAGGCGAACCTGCGAGGGCAGATCCTCCCACACATCCTCCCAGGTAGCCACCAGCTTTGCGCCCTGCTTGATCAACGTGTTGGGCGTCCACGATCCTTTGTTGGTCACGTTGCCGGGGACGGCGTAGAGGTCGCGATTCTGATCGGCGGCGCAGCGGGCGGTGACGCGCGTGCCGGAGTTCTC
>Ga0181520_10011623_pt1 | contig 11515 bp, 7 predicted proteins | sample PEATcosm2014_Bin_29_FD_132451 | JGI IMG/M metagenome (GOLD analysis project Ga0181520, IMG submission 132451) | Peatland microbial communities from MTU Mesocosm Facility, Houghton, MI, USA - PEATcosm2014_Bin02_30_metaG | ecosystem: Environmental > Terrestrial > Soil > Wetlands > Peat | place...
AAAAGATAAGATCCAAGAGCATTACCCTGGCAGGCATGCAACTTCTGGTGTCGTGGTGGTCCACCGTTCCCAATGACCCTCCCGTCTTGACCGACATTGGCGAGGTTCTATTTAACCTCGGCGAGAACGAGCATTCCGCGACGGCCTATGAGCAGGCCATCCAACTGGAGCCCGAGGTGGCGACCCACTATCTTCACGCCGCGGTGGCTTGGCACGCTGCCCACGACAATACCAAGGCCGTGGAGTACCTGGAGAAAGCGTTGCAACTCGATTCACTCTCGGGGGAGGCCTATCGGCAGTTGGGGGCGATCTATTCTGAGCAGGGCGATACGGAAATGGCGCACCGAACTCACGAGCGCTATTTGCGGGCTTTTCCGGGCACTGTGGCCGGACAAATGAGCGCGCCGAAGCAGTAGGTCGGTTTATTGGGGAGTATCTGTGCCCAGCGTTTGCTTCGTAATCTCCGGGGCGGCCAATGTCTGAGGCGCTTGCTCATCCGCTCCCGGCTGGCTGTCCGTGGGGACGGAATGGTACCTCTGATAGAGCGACATCTCATTCGTGTAGCCGGCCGAATTCCCGAGCGATCGGTAGGCGCTGGCAAGCAGGAAGTGGGAGGTTTCATTCTTCGGATTCAGTTGAATGGCGGCGAGCAGGTGCGACACGGAATCTTTGGGCTTCTGGAGGCGAATCAGGGTGCGGGCCAGGGCGATTTGGGCGTCCTCGACGCTCGGGTCCATTTCGACCGCCCGGGAGAAGTGGTCGAGAGCGGACTCGAACTCACCACGGCGGCGGCAGATTTCGCCAATTTCGTATTCGGCGGCGGCGTTTCGCGGTTCGAGCGCGAGGTCCTGTTGAAACTCCGTCAGAGCTTCGCTTCTCGCTTGGTCATTGTCCGGAGATTGCAGCAGCAGGGCCCTTGCCACCCGGTAATGAACGCCCGCCATGTTGGGGTCGGCGGCAATCACTTTGCGATATTCGATGACGGCGAGGTCGTAGCGCTTTTCCCCTTCGAGGGCCTCCGCGAAAGCCATGCGCTTCCACACCGACTCCGGCGCCACGTCGGCAAGCCGCGTCATGGTTTGTAGCGCCCGGTCGCCGTAGAGGTGGGAAGCGCGGTAGAGGACTTCGGGATCGTTCGGGTCGCGGGCGAGAAGGGTCTCAATGGTCTCGAGCGCCTTGGTGGGCTGGCCCAGGGATGTATACACGACGACGAGTTTCAGCCCGATCGTCCGGCCCATCTCCGGGTTCGGCGGATGCCGGAATGCCGATTCAAGAATCGGAAGGGCCTCATGCGTACGCCCGAGTTCGGCGTCGCAGAAGCCCAGCATGAGGGGTACATCGGGTATCCGGGGGTTCAGATGAAGTGCTCGCTGAAACGCCTCGGCGGCTTGGGGATAGCGGCCCTGCGCATAGTAAACGGCCCCCAGGTTGGCAAAAACTTCAGGATTGTTGGGGGTCAGGTGAGCGAGTTTTTCCAGCGCAACAATCGCGGCGTCCGCGTCCTTCCGCGCCAGGGCCTCTTCCGCTTCGCGTGAGTAGGTCTGAATGGCCGCGTCGTCAGCCTGTTCGCGGGCAAGACAGAGGGAGAAGCACGAACCGGAAAGGAGCGCCCAGCACAAAATCAACCGAGGGAAAATTTGCGTCAATGCGTTCTCCTGATGCTTAGAAAACCCGCCCTAAACTTTAGAATTATAGGTTAGCGCACGGTGGGTGGCAAAGGACAGAAACTTGCGGAATTCGGGCGCAGAATACGGGCGCTTGTCGCGTTGGGAACGAGGACATAGAATGCAATTTCCGAGTCGCGGGAATCGGGTCCACAGGGTCATGGGGTTCTAAATGAATAAAAATTTGTTGGGGTGCCTTTGCGGGTACTTGATCGCTTGCGCCGGGCTCGCGGCTCAAAGTGGCAACCTCACCCAAATCCAACAGCATTACCAACGCGCGCAGGAGGCGCTCCAAGCTCACCAGGATGCGGTCGCCATCCGGGAATTTCGCGAGATCCTGCGCCTCGATCCGAAGAACGCCTCGGCGCACGCGAACCTGGGAGTCATCGCCTTCACCGAAAAGGACTACGCCCAAGCATCGCAGGAATTCCGCGAGGCCCTCCAGCGCCAACCCTCGCTGTGGAACGCGAAGGCGTTTCTGGGAATGAGCGAGCTTCGCCGCGGGAATGAAACTGAGGCTAGACGCCTGCTGGCAGAGTCGTACCCGCACGTTCAAGACGCCACCGTGCACGCCGAGGCCGGGATCGACTTGGCCACGCTCTATTACCAATCCCACGATCTGGAACTTGCCGATGATGTTTTGCGCGCCCTGGGGCGGCCTGCCGCGGATTCGCCCGCGGCAATTTTCCTCGCCTACCGCACCTATTCCGATTTGGCGGCGCAGCGGCTGGCAAAGCTGGCGGAGGTCGCTCCCGAGTCCGCCCAAATGCACCTGATTCTGGCCCAGGCGCTGGCGAGCCAGGACGATTTTCAGGGCGCGATCGCCCAATACCGCCGGGCGCTGGAAATCGATTCCAACTTCCCGGGCATTCATTTTGAGCTGGGGCAGATGATTCTGGCGGGATCGTCGGACGAGCCCGCGCGTCAGCAAGCCGAGACGGAGTTCAAACAAGCTCTGACGGCCGATCCGAACAACGCCGAGTGCGATTACATGCTGGGTGAGATCGAATGGCTGCGGTCAAAGCCGCAGGAAGCATTGACGTATTACGAAAAGGCCCTGGCCCTTCGCCCGACCCTGGTAGATGCGCATATCGCCGCGGGAAAAGCGCTGACGAGTTTGGGCCAGCCCGACGAGGCGCTCAAGCATTTGTTGCAAGCCATCGCGCTCGACCCCCAGAACGAGGTGGGGCATTACCGCTTAGCGCAGGCCTACCAGAAGCTCGGCCGCGCGCAAGACGCCGAGCGGGAGATGGCCCTCTTCCGCAAGATGCGAGATTCGCACGCGCCTGTCCGCACATTGTATGAACAAATGCAACAGAGGCCGGTGGGCCGTCAGACCGTTGACTCGAACGATTCGAAGTAAGACTCGGGCGGGAGTATGGGTCAGCCATAAATGGATTGGTCAGGAGGAATGATTGCGTGAACGCCGCGCTGACGCGCCGCCAGCCGAGAGCCAGCTCACGAGTTACGTCTGGCTTTACGAATGGTGAAGCGTTGCCGGCCTCATCAAAGAATGGCATTTGCCAGTGCGAGCGGGTGAGCCCCATCCCGGGATGCTGGTCCGCGATTCGGGTGCGGTGTTGAGTCACAATTTCCAAATCGAAAGGTCTTGAAGAAATGCCGGGTCCACGGATCCATTTGGCGATTGATAATTGCTTTGCCTCCAAGCGTTGGACGCGCCCTGCGGATTGGGCAAGGATTGCGAAGGAGTTGGGAATCCAGTATGTCGAGGCCAGCGCCGACAACGAGTGCGACCCCTTATATTCGGACCCCGGGTATCTCGAAGACTGGCTCCACGCCGTGGAATCCGCCTGCGAGGAAAACGGCGTGCGGGTGTCGAGTCTTTATTCCGGCCACGGCACCTATGCCACGGTCGGTCTGGCCAGTTCCGACAAGCGCAACCAAGACCGAATGCAAAGCCAGTGGCTGAACGTCATGATCCGCAACGCCGCGCGGCTCGGGGCGGGTCTGGGATTCTATTGCCATGCTTTCAGCGAGGACATCTTGCAGGACCCTGCAGCGTACGCGGCGGCCGAGGCCGGGCTCTACAGTCGGCTAGCGGAGTTGTCGGACGATGCGGGCGCGCACAAGTTGAAGTTCCTGGCGGTCGAGCAAATGTATTCGCCCCATCAAATTCCGTGGACCCTCGGCGGAGCCAGAAATTTCCTGAAGGACGTTTGGGCGCGGAGCCGCAGGCCCCTCTACTTGACCCTGGATACCGGCCACCAGTACGGTCAACGGAAATTCATCCGCTTGCCGCCCTCCCGAGTCAGGCAGCTACTGCGTGAGGCGCGAGTGACGGGACGATTAGAGACCGGGCGTTGGCTCGGGCCCGCCTCCGCCTATGCGCTTTTCCGTGCCGCAATCGCTGCTCCTGAAAGCGCGGAAGATGACTGCCTCCAGCGGCTCGAACAAGAAATGGACCGCTACCCGCATCTCTTTGCCGCGTGGGAGGATGGGGATACTTACCGGTGGCTCGAGGCACTGGGGTGCTACTCGCCCGTCATCCATCTGCAACAGACCGATGGATCGTCGTCCGCGCACCGCCCCTTCACCGAGGAAAATAACCGGAGAGGAATTATTCGAGGCGAGAGGGTCCTGCAAGCGATCGCCGCCGCCTATTCCGCGGAGCCCGAACCCGGAATGCCCCCTAGATGCGAGGAAATATATCTGACCCTCGAGATATTTGCGGGAACCGCAGATTTCCCCTCCGACATTATCCGAGGGTTATCTGAATCGGTGGAGTACTGGCGGAGATATGTTCCAACAGATGGCCTGACAACCGAGGAGTTGCTTTCGACGCAGAAGTCGCAGTGATCAGCACGTGTAAGTGGAATTTTCTTTTTCATTTCCACTCACCTCATCGAGAAAAAAAGATTTTGTCGACGCATGCATAGACAACAAGCGGACAATCATTACCAGAGATGCAGATCGACCAAAAGGGCGACCGGCTTTTCTTCCTCTGCACAAGAGGAAGATGCGTTTGTGGATGTCACGGTCAGACCGCTGGACAGCCGCAGCACTCTCGGTGCTTACAAATAAGAGCGCGCCGCACGTACCGGGCAAAGGGGAATCCGATGAATCGAAGAGAATTTGGCCTGCTGACGGTTGCTGGTCTTGCGTCTCGATCATTGTGTGCCGACAATGACACTCTCTATCACGAGAAGTACCGCCCGCAATTTCACTTTACGCCCCAGAAGGGGTGGACCAACGATCCCAACGGCTTGGTGTTTTACAGGGGGGAATACCACTTGTTTTTCCAACATAATCCATTTGGTACCCGATGGGGCAACATGACGTGGGGGCATGCTATCAGCCGCGACCTTGTACATTGGAAACAGTTGGCGAACGCGATTGAACCCGATGCGCGCGGGACCATATTCTCGGGCTCGGCGGTCGTTGACGCTGACAACACCGCGGGCCTCCAAAGTGGCGAGGAGAAAACCCTAGTCGCGATTTACACGGCCGCCGGCGGAACGTCGCCTGAGTCCAAGGGCCAGCCCTTTACGCAATGCCTTGCATACAGCAACGACCGTGGACGGACTTGGATCAAATACTCCGGAAATCCCGTCGTCCCCCACATGGTGGGTGAAAATCGTGATCCCAAAGTGGTCTGGCACGAGCCCACCAAGCATTGGATCATGGCTTTATTCTTGGACGGCAATACCTACCGCTTTCTGGCTTCGCCCAACCTCAAGAACTGGACGATTTTGCCCGATATCACGGTTCCGGGCGCCGCTGAATGCCCCGATTTCTTCGAGATGGCGGTCGAGAATGAAACTAGTTCTACGAAATGGGTTTGGACCGGGGCGAATGACCATTATCTAATAGGTGCGTTCGATGGAAGGCGCTTCATCCCGGAAGTCATGACCCAGCCAGGACACTACGGTCAGAATTATTACGCCGTTCAAACCTATAGCGGACTCGCGAATGCACGGCGGGTCCAGGTGGGCTGGATGAGTGGCGGGGAGTACCCTGACATGCCCTTCAATCAGCAGATGAGCTTTCCCTACGAGCTGAAGTTGCGCCGATTCGGGCTGCTGCTGAAACTATGCGCGCTGCCCGTGCGTGAGGTCGAGTCGCTGTACGATACAGAGCGAAGTTGGAACGATGTGGAGGTGAAGCCTGGGGACAACCCGTTGGCGGTCTTCTCGGGTGATCTTTGGGACGTTGATGCGGAGATCGCACCTGGCAGCGCCATGAGCTTCGGATTCCGGATTGGCGGCCGGTCCGTGACCTATCACGTGAAGGAAAAACGGTTAAGCAATGGGGATGCGACTGCCGATATGCTTCCGGCGGATGGCCGCGTTAGAATTCGCGTCCTGGCCGACCGCACCAGTCTCGAGGTTTTTGGGAATAACGGGGAGGTCGTGATCCCCTGCTGTTTCCTCCCCGACGATACGGACCAGACCCTGGAGGTATTCGTTGAGGGCGGCGTGGCGCGGGTCGCCTCAATGAGCGTCCACAAGTTGAAATCGATTTGGCGCTAGGCTGCCCGATCGACGCTGATCAGATCACAAGTCGGGGCGAGGAATCGCGTTAAGATAGCGATCTCGTGGACGCGCCGTTCCTTTCGGATTTCACAATCGCCGCGCCGCACGATTGCGGCACAACTACGTTGCACTTCAGAAGGATGTCGGAGGATGGCTTTGGCGGGAGTTTCATACGTTCGGGCAGCGCCCGGAGGCCGGCGATAACGATGTCTTCTTCGACGTATTGCCGGCAGCATTTCTTGTGGGCTGACGGTGGGCAAACAAGATTTCTCTTGACTCAGCTAGCTGGTGCATGTACCAATGTTTTTCTTACGTTACCGTTAACGTTAGCGATATGGGGCAATCGGCAAGCCCGCAAAGCACTGCAAATCGTGAATCACACCCTTAAGCGTTGTTGCTCGCCGTCTTCATTGGTGCCCCACCTTGCGCCGCGCGTTGTGGGAGCATCGTTGGTGCTGAAGAGCGGCAAGATGCCTCGAGGGCAAATACTCACGTTGGAGGAAAGAAGCGATGGGGAACCGGGCACGGAAGTCTTCTGGCAGGACGGGCCGGCGCAGCTTTCTGAAAACCGTCACAGCGGGGGCTGGTGCTTTAGCGATAAACGGTGCTCCATCCTCGGGCGGAACAACTCCACCGACCAACAAAAAGGCCTCCGGGGACAAGACCACGTCGCGGCCAGTCCTTGGATATCCCCGAATCTCCACAGGCACGCAACTGAAGATGATTGCATTTCCCCTAGGCGGGATCGGCGCCGGCAGCCTTAGCCTGGGGGGGCGCGGGCAACTGCGCGATTGGGAAATCTTCAATCGGGCGCACAAAGGGAACTCTCCTCAGTACGCTTTTGCGTCAGTCTGGGCCCAGAATGGCAAAGGAAAGGCTGTGGCCCGCGTTTTGGAGGGGCGAATACAGCCGCCCTATGAAGGACCCTCAGGGCTTGGCTTCGCCAATGTGCCAGGACTTCCTCGGTTGGAATCATGCGCCTTCACCGGCGAATTCCCGCTTGCGAGCATCGAATTTCACGACCCGGACCTGCCGGTGAAGGTACCGTTGGAAGCGTTTACACCCTTCATCCCGCTCGACGCCGATGACTCCGGCTTGCCGGTCGCCGTACTGCGCTATCGCGCCGTGAATCCCGGGGATTCAAAAGCTACCGTATCGGTTGCCTTTTCGCTCGAGAACCCCGTAGGGCAGCAGTCCACCAAAGGAGTGGATTTCACGGGTGCCTACGGGCGCACCAATGACTATCGGGAGGGCAAAGGTCTCGCCGGCCTGATGATGCGGAACCCATTCCTCCCTACTACCGACCCACTGGCGGGCAGCTTTGCCATCTCAGTTTTGGACGTCGGAACCGGGAATCTGAGCTATCTGCGCGGGTGGCCCACAGCACGTTGGTGGGAGGGACCGCTCCTCTTCTGGGACGATTTCTCCAAGGACGGTGCGTTGGGGCCGGAGGCGCCAGTGCGTAGCGCGGTCGGTGCCCTCTGCCTCAAGCGCGAAATTCCTTCCCATGGAGAAGCCGAGTATACGTTTCTATTGAGTTGGCATTTTCCCAACCGAACTCCCAAACGATGCGGATGGACGCCTCCAAGCGGCCGCGAAGACGACGTCATTGGCAATTTCTATTCCACCCGGTTTAGTGATGCCTGGAAGGCGGCAGAATACACCGCGCTTCACCTTGGCGAACTCGAGAGCAAGACCCGAAGTTTTGTTACAGCCATGCGGCAGTCGATATTGCCGCCCGCTGTGAAGGATGCGGCCACAGCCAATCTCTCCACGCTGGTTTCGCCTACCTGCTTCCGCACTGCGGACGGCCGATTCCACGGCTTCGAAGGATGCTTCGACCAAGGCGGATGCTGCTTTGGAAGCTGTACTCACGTTTGGAACTACGAACCGGCGACTTCAAGCCTGTTTCCGGAGCTGTCGCGGTCGCTACGTGAGCAGCAATTCGGGTTCCTAACCGACGCCGAGGGCAGAATGGACTTTCGTGAACTTTTACCCAACGAGATTGAGCATTGGGGATTCGCAGCGGCTGACGGTCAAATGGGCACGATCATGAAGCTTTACCTGGACTGGCGCCTCTCGGGTGACACCGAATGGCTCCGCGGACTTTGGCCCAACGCCAAACGTGCTCTCGAGTTCGCTTGGATTCCAGGCGGCTGGGACGCGAATCGTGACGGCGTCATGGAGGGAGTCCAGCACAACACTTACGACGTAGAGTTCATTGGCCCCAATCCACTTTGCGGAATCTGGTACCTCGGCGCATTGCGCGCCGGGGAGGAAATGGCCCGGACGTTAGGCGATAGCGATGCCGCGGCCGAATATCATCGACTGTTCACCCAGGGTAGCCATTGGATCGATGAGAGTCTGTTCAACGGTGAGTTCTACATCCAAAAGATCGGCTCCATCGCGAAGGAAAATATCGCGAAGGGCCTCCAGGCGGGCATGGGCACAGTTGATACCGAGCATCCGACTTTTCAAGTAGGTGATGGCTGCCTGGTGGATCAACTGGTGGGCCAGTACTTCGCCCAAATTGCCGACCTTGGTCTGCTGCTTGATCCCGAGAATGTCAAGAAGGCCCTGCGGTCGATCTACAACTACAACTACAAACGCACCCTCTACGACCACGAGTCGGTTCAGAGGGTATTTGCGCTAAACGACGAGTCCGCGCTCGTTATCTGTGACTATCCTCATGGGACCCGGCCCGAAACGCCGTTTCCTTACTACGCGGAGGTCATGACAGGCTTTGAGTATTCGGCGGCAATTCTCATGCTCTTTATGGGAATGACAGCTGAGGGCGTTGAACTCATTGAGAATATCCGCCGCCGCTACGACGGAGAAAGAAGGAATCCGTGGGATGAAGCTGAATGCGGGCATCATTACGCACGAGCCATGGCGAGCTGGGGGGCCGTCCTCGCACTGAGCGGGTTCCGTTATCACGGCGGCGAGAAGAGCGTCGTCATTCAACCTCGAATAAAGCCGGACGATTTCTCATGCATTTGGTCGACTGCGACGGGATGGGGCACGTTTTCTCATTGGGCTCAGCGCCGCAAGACCCGGGTTACGCTGTCCGTTTTACACGGGGAATTGGCATGCCGTTCCCTAAGGCTTACCGCAAGGGGGGGAGCAAAGGCCTCGACATCTGCAACGCTGGGGACGAATTCGCTATCGCACGGGGTCCGGCGTAACGGCTCAGAATTAACCTTTGTGTTTGCCACTGAACTCATGCTGAAAGAAGGAGGACAGTTATCAGTTGAGGTTTCAGAGGACCCTAATCCGGCGTGAGCAAATCGCGAAGCTATGGATGGACCGGCAAAAGAAATCTAGCGCCCGCGCTTACGGTAGTTCCGGAAGCCAGCACGGCTGCTTACTCGGCGTCGGAAACAAACTAGAAAGTCGTCCCACGTACAAATGAGATTGCTTGGCGGCATAATTTCACCCAAGAAAGTAGCAGAGTCATGGGAAAACGTACCGCGACGAACCGCCCCGTTCGGATGAAGGACATCGCCAAAGATCTAGGCGTTTCCGTTATTACGGTGTCTAAAGCGATCCGCGGGCTCAGTGATATCAGCGAATCGACAAGGAGACGTGTCCTCAAGCACGTCAAGGAAATGAACTATCGGCCCAATATGATGGCACGCGGTCTCGTGACCAGCAAATCGTACAACGTGGGGCTGGTAATTCCGGAAATGATGCATTCCTACTATGCCGAGGTCGCCAAAGGGCTCAGCGCCGCAATCCAGCCCTCGGGCCTTCGCTTGTTGATTTCAAACTCTGAGTGCAACGCCGAATTGGAACGGGAGGAGATTCAATCTTTACTTGCCCGGCAGGTAGATGGATTGGTTATCAGCTCTTTTCAAAGAGAAGGAGGCACGGATATCTTCGATCAGATCACAGCATCGGGCGTGCCTTTCGTTTTGATCGACAGGGGGATCCCTGGCTTGGAGGCCCACTACGTGGGCTGGGATCAACCATCGTATGGAACTATGGTTACTGAACACCTGATGGAATGTGGGTGCACCAGGATTGCTCTCATTCGCTACCCCGCGATTGACTCGGGCCCAACCAGGGCGGATGGATATCTAACCACCCTCAAACAACATGGATTTATGGTGTCCGAGGCTTACGTGGTCAGTGCGTCCTATGGAGACGGCACCGGTTATGACGCCATGCGCATGCTCCTGGCTCTCGACCCACGTCCGGATGGCGTTGCGTGTCACAACGACCCTGTCGCGGCGCAAGCCATCAGGGCCATTTTGGATGCAGGTCTGAGAATTCCCGAGGATATTGCGGTAATCGGGGTAGGGAATATCCGATATTCCGATTTTTTTCGTGTACCTCTGTCAACCATAGATCAGGGTTCGAATCTTACAGGACAGCGCGCGGGGGAGCTGCTGGTAAACCTGATAAATTCTCGCCGTCGCATCCCCCCCAAGAAAATACTCATTCCGCCGAGACTTATCGTACGGGCCTCCACGATGAGACAGAAGGTTGGGAAGAACCTAAGTCAAGTGGGTTAAGGGCGAAGAGAGCCTGGCGCGGCCGGCGATTGCCAAATGAATCACGAAGGGTCAAACCATGCGGACGCTGACACGCCGGCAGTTATTGGAAACATTGGGCAGCACAGTCGGATCTGCGCTTGTGCTCGATGCCCTGCCGTTCCCTGAGAAAGCGTCTGTGCCGGTGCTTCGCGTCAAGGAAGAATTGGACGCAGTCGAGATCGACAATGGATTGGTAAGAGCGCGCTTCCGCAAGCTGCCGCATGGCATCGAGCAAGAGTACTCGGCGCTCGACGCAGATGGAAGATGGACCACCGTGGCGCGATCCTTGCACCCGGGGCGGCCGCGTCCGAGCGGGTGTGCCCCCCTCTATGCTGACCAGAATGTCGCGGGCGCGTACCGCTTGTTGGCGGCAGATGGCCTTCGTTCGGTTCATATCGCGCAGAAGGCGGATGGTCACGTGCAAGTAGAACTGCGCGGGGAACTGGAGGGTAATGAGATTGAGCAATCGGTTTTGCTGGAACGCGGGGAGAATTATCTTCATATCGAGGTTCGAGCTGTTCTTGCCGCGGACCCGCCGCGGTTGGAGTACTTGCTTTCAACGTTTTGCTTTGTGGGTGGAGCCTCGCCCGATTTCACCCATGTTCCTTGTCTCAAGCGTGCCTCCGATGACGTGATCGGTGACCGCATATTCGACGCTCCCGCTGTAATTCTCCAAAAGGGTGGCGGTCTTGCCGCGCTGCTGCCAGATCTAGATTTACTCAATCAAGAGGTTGTTTATGCCAAGGGGGCAAGGCCCGTCGATGGAATCCGAGGCTTTCAAGTTCCACAAGACCCGGACCATATTTCGTTCCCTGCCATC
>Ga0181520_10011624_pt1 | contig 11515 bp, 5 predicted proteins | sample PEATcosm2014_Bin_29_FD_132451 | JGI IMG/M metagenome (GOLD analysis project Ga0181520, IMG submission 132451) | Peatland microbial communities from MTU Mesocosm Facility, Houghton, MI, USA - PEATcosm2014_Bin02_30_metaG | ecosystem: Environmental > Terrestrial > Soil > Wetlands > Peat | place...
GAATTGGGAACAAAAATATAACTGGCGAATATAATTACGCCCTAGCTGCCTAATTAAACGGTAGCCGTTCATTGAATTTTCGCGTACCGGGGTTCAAATGAGCGACGTTAAGGTACGATAGCTGATTCTATCGCCCTTATAGATGACGCAAAATCTTTTATGGGCAGGCTTAAAGTGATCCTTGTTTGTTTGGTAGCATTGAGTCAAAACAAAAACAAACTATGTGTGTAGACGTTCTATGGTGCTGAACTTCGGACGCGGGTTCGACTCCCGCCACCTCCACAAATTATGTTGAAATAATTGTGAATATTGTATATTTTTTGCCGAAAATTTCTCAATTGAAGATATGGCAATAAAAACAGTGTTTTCTGAAATTTTAATTATATAATTTTACGAGCATAATTGTAGATTTGTTTGATATAACTATGTGATAGCTAATCGAATGGATTCAATTTGGCTGCTTAAATACATTGAATAAATTGTTTTTTGACATTCTGCTTGAAGTGTTCAAATACAAAGAGGCCATTTCTTGAATGATTTGGTTTGATGGAAAGTTGCCATGTGCTTTCTTTTGAATTTTTTTCATGATAATACTTTGTTATGATGAATCTGTTCTTTTTAAAAAAAGTTATGATGATTTTCGAAGCTCCATCGGAGAAAAATATTAGTATTCGGAACAAGAAGCATGAACTTTTATTATCCTGAAAAGTTTATTTATTTCCAAGTTAAGGTATTTGGGGGGGGAATGCCAGTTTAATTCCTTTATTCTTAATCAGTTACTTGGATTCTCCATATCATTTTTGGCCTTATTTGTGTTGCCAGTTTGAGCATTTCATATCATTTTTACTCAAATTATGATATGTTTATTTTGGTTAAGCTATTTATTCTTAACAGGTTACGTTTTTATACTTCTGAGATTTAACGGACAAAGATATTAAGTTTAAAGTTTAAATTTCGGCAAAATTCTTCCCTTAAAAATTAAACCTTTGATAGAATAAAAATGTCTATATAATAATTTTATAATTCCAGCCACAACTTCCTCTGCCTGACATAACATGAAGGCGGAAGTGTTGATGTGTTCTAAAGTTCAAAGTTATAAATTTGATTAATTACAAAGGAATTAGAAATATCATATTTAGTTAATGTAAAAGATTAATATTGTTTTGTTGAACTAGAATCTATAAAAAGAGAGATATTTTCAAAAGAATCTTTTAAGGTATTTAATCATTCTTTTGCTATTTATTGTAATTAAATCTTAATTTTATTTATTTTATATTTTGGTTAAGATTTTGTAAAGCGTTTGATTTAATAGGTCTGAAATTAAGCTGTATTCTAAAGATAGTGCCTGACTCAAAATACAGAGGATTCAAAATCTTATTGAGCAAAAATAGTCATATAGTTTTTAGCTGAAATTTTCCCACTTAAATTTATAATATGGATGATTTTGTGAGATTATTGCATACCGGAAAAAGCTTTTCCCCGACTGCAGTTTGTGGCGAAAAGTATATCACTTTGATGAACTGCGCAGACGGAGTAAATTCAAAGAGAAACAATGGTTTGATAAGGCTGTTGTTTTTTCTTACTACTATTTTAATAATTATTCCGATCAGCACTTATCCGCAAAATAATGTTACATCCGATTCAATAAAAACATTTACACTCGAACAGTGTATTGAATATGCATTGCAGCATCAACCGAGTCTTAATCAATCAATAATTAATCAATCTATAGCTAGAACCAGTAATGCAATTAGCTTATCTGGCTGGCTTCCTCAATTAAGTTTAACCGGCAATCTTATTCACTTTAATCAATTGCCAACTTCACTAGTTGCGAGCCCAACAGGCGGAGGGCCGCTTATACCAACCCGGGAAGGTATGAGTAATACATTTATTCCGGAAATAACGGCTTCCGAAACAATATTCGACCCGCAGTTGCTGAGCGCCGCATTAAAGGCTCATTTATTTGTAAGACAAGCAGAACAAGCTACCGATAGTACAAAGATATTTATCGTTTCAACGGTGAGTAAGTCTTTCTATAATTTACTTATGATTCTTGATCAGATCAATGTATTGAAGGAAGATACCGCTCGTCTTGGAAGAACGGTTACGGATACCCGTGAACAATTTGACGAAGGGATTGTGGATGAAACCGACTATCAGCAGGCTGTTATTACACTAAATAATTCGGATGCCCAGCTAGAACAGCAGACCGAAAATGTAATACCTGCATACGCTGCATTAAAACAAATAATGGGTTATCCGCAGGATAAACAATTTAATGTTTCTTTTGATACCACGAAGATGGATCAGGAGATAGCTTACGATACTTCAAAACAATTGCAGTATGAAAAACGAATAGAATTTCAGCAGTTAGTAACAGCACAAAAACTACAGCATCAACAAACTGTTTATGATGCTCTTGCCTTTCTGCCGAGTGTTTCTGTTTTTTATACATATTATGATGAGTATGAAAGCGGAACATATTCCGACCTTTTTAAGAGCCGTTATCCATACTCTGATATAGGATTATCATTCAATCTGCCAATTTTTACAGGATTCTCGCGGATTGAAAACCTGCATGAGTCATCACTTCAAGAAGATGTTCTTGATTTATCAGGGATAAGTTTAAAATCTCAGATTTATTCCGAATATACTTCTGCACTCGGTAATTATAAGAGCAACATTTACAACTGGAGGATACAGAAGGATAATCAAGTGCGTGCAAAAAAAGTATTCGACGTTGTGCAACTTCAATATGAACAGGGAATAGTAGCTTATCTGAATTTAATTGTAGCTGAATCTAATTTGATAACAGCGGAAATAGGTTATGTCGACGCCTTATATCAGCTTTTGTCCAGCAAGATCGATTTGGAAAAAGCAATGGGTGATGTCCCAATTAATTATTAAGAATTAAAATCAAGAGAATTATGAATAAAGTATTATCAATTATAACAATAACCTGCTGCCTGATCCTTTCGTCTTGCAAACCACCGCAGGCTCCTATTCCTTCGGCAGTACCGGTAAATCTATTTACCGTTAAGGCTCAAAAAGTTACTTATTACGACAGATATATTTCCACATCGGTTGCACTCAGCCAGGTAGACCTGCATCCTCAGGTACAGGGATATATTACCGGTATCTTTTTTAAAGAAGGCACGCATGTAAAAAAAGGAGAGAAGCTGTATGAAATTGATAGGAGTATTTATGAAAATAATTACAAAACAGCCCAGGCAAATGTAGAAGTTGCTGAAGGAAATTTAAAACAAGCGCAAGAAGATGCCGACCGTTATGAACAACTTAATCAGCATAAAGCCGTTGCAAAACAAATTTATGATCATGCGATGATAACATTAGAAAACTCTAAAAGTCAATATGATTCTGCTGTCGAAGCATTAAAAACAGCGAGTACCAATTTGAACTTTTCTATTATAACAGCTCCATTCAACGGTACAATAGGATTCAGCATGGTTAAATTAGGAGATTTAGCAACAGTTGGGCAAACCGTTCTGAATACCGTATCTTCCGATGACCCAATGGGAGTTGATTTTCTGATAAATGAAAAGCAGTTATCATATTTTGAAAATATTCAGAGTAGCAGAAATAATTCCGGAGATTCTATTTTTACTATTTTACTGCCCAACAACAACATCTATCCTTACGAAGGTAAAATTTCAGTAATAGACCGTTCGGTTGATCCCCAGACGGGCACAATAAGGATAAGGGTTGTGTTTCCAAATCCGAAACTTATTCTGCGTGCCGGTATGACTTTGGTGTTAAGAGTACGTAACCTGGAATTAACTCCTCAATTAATAATACCAAATCAAGCAGTTGTAGAAGAGATGGGAGAATATTTTATTTACATGGCCAAAGATTCAACGATTGCAAATATAGGTGAATCAGGCAGTGAATCCGCCCAGCCGAAAAATAATCACGCGATGTTTGCATTTCAGAAAAAGATTCAGTTGGGAACGGTAATACCTCCTAACATCATAGTTGAAAGCGGCATAAAGGAAGGCGATAAAATTGTAGTTGAAGGAGTTCAGTCACTACATAATGGCTCGCGGATAAAACCATAGGAAAAACACAGTGCCGCCCCTGCAAAAAATAAACGAAACAAACAGAACAATTTATTTAATAATCTGTTCAAGAATTTATCTAATTATCTATATTATAATAAAGACGAGGCAGGCCATGCCTAAAGGCAAGCAGGTTAGTCTTTACAATTTAATATTATTCCATTTCTCAAGATTTATAAATAAACTATGATCGCTAATACATTTATTAAAAGACCCGTAACCGCTATGGTTATTTCCGTAGTATTAGTGATTACCGGTGTTATATGTATATATAATTTACCCATTGAGCAATATCCTCAGATCACTCCTCCTGTTGTCCAGGTGAACGGACAATTTACCGGAGCTGATGCTCTAACAGTTGAGCAAACTGTTGCTACACCTATTGAACAGCAGGTAAACGGTACCCCGGGGATGGAGTATATGCAGAGTAATAATACCAATAACGGTTTAATGTCAATGAATGTAACGTTTGATCTTGGAACCGATATTGATATTGCAACGCTTGATGTTCAGAACAGGGTAAGTATTGCCACACCCTTGCTTCCGGCTGCAGTAAGCCGGTTGGGCCTTACAGTGCGCGCCCTTAATCCAAGCATGCTTATGATGGTCTCCGTTTTCGCGCCTAACGGAACGCACGATATTACTTTCCTGGATAATTACACCAACATTTTTATACAGGACGCATTGCTGCGTGTTCCTGGTGTAGGGAGTATAAGCAGGTTCTCAGACGATTTCAGTATGCGTATATGGATGGACCCTGAAAAAATGGCTGCCAACTCTTTAACTCCAACGGATGTTATTAATGCATTAAATGCTCAAAATGTTCAGGTCGCTGCAGGTTCTGCCGGTGTACCACCTCAGAAAAAAACACAAACATTTGAATTAGGTATACTTGTAAACGGAAGATTAAGTACAGTAACCGATTTTGAAAATGTGATTGTTAAAACTATACCGGCCAGGGGTGAACTGGTTTATTTAAAGGATGTTGCAAGAGTTGAACTTGGCCGATTTACATTTTCAAGTAATTCATTTGTTGACGGAAAAAGAGCTTCATGCCTGCTTATCTACCAGGCCCCGGGAAGCAATGCACTTAATACCGCAAACGGTGTATATGCAGCGCTGGCGCAGTTGAAAAATTCTTTTCCCGCCGATGTTGATTATAAAGTTCCGTTTGAATCTGTTACGGTTGTAAGAGTATCAATGGCTGATGTAGTTGATACACTGCTGTTGGCCCTGGGTTTAGTTGCTATAGTTGTGTTCCTATTCCTTCAGAACTTCCGCTCAACTCTTATACCCCTCCTGGCAATACCTGTATCAATCATAGGTACATTCTGTTTTTTCATACCGCTTGGCTTTACAATATACACGTTAACAATGTTCGGGTTTGTACTGGCAATAGGAATAGTGGTAGACGACGCTATAATTGTAGTTGAAGCGGTGCAGCATTATATTGATGAACAAGGTATGTCTGCCAAGGAGGCAACATACCATGCGATGAAAGACATCTCTGCCCCGGTTGTAGCGATAGCGCTTATCTTAGCGGCAGTATTTGTACCTGTTGGATTTATACCCGGAATTGTTGGAAGATTATATCAGCAGTTTGCAATAACAATAGCCATATCGGTACTATTATCTGCGTTCATTGCGTTATCATTGACGCCGGCACTTTGCAGCCTGCTATTAAGACCTACGCCTAAAAACAAAGGAACTAAATGGCCGGGTAAATTCTTTGCCGGATTCAATAACTGGTTTGAAAGGGTTACCGCTGATTACTCGGAAGGCGTTAAACGAAGTATTAAAGCCGCCAAATATGTAATGATTTTCCTGGTTGTTCTTTGTATTGCAGCGCTGTTTTTATTTGGAAATAAGCCGACAGGATTCATTCCATCAGAAGACGATGGAAATATATATGTTACATTTGAACTACCGCCGGCATCTGCCACAACACAATCCGTTGCGGTTATGTCGCAGTTAATGCAAGTAATTTCATCAACACCCGGAATCGGGCATTATGCCGCTTTATCGGGATTGAATGTTCAGACTAACGCGACAAATTCAAATTGCGGTACAATTTACTGTCAGCTTAAACCCTGGGATGAGCGTTCAAAAACCAGCGAGCAGGTACCCGGAATAATGAAAGTAATTCAACAACGTGTTGCCGATGCAGGTATTAAGAATGCCAATGTACAGGTAATACAACCCTCACCTATTCCGGGAGTAGGATCAACCGTTGGTTTTAGTTTCCAGATTGAGCAGAGGAATACAAACGATAATATTCAACAATTTGAAAAAGTAGTTAATAATTTTGTTGCGGAAGCGAATAGAAATCCTGCAATTTCAAATGCTTATACTTTTTTCTCTGCCCATACACCGGATTACAGCTTAACTGTCGACCGTGAAAAATGTGAAATGCTTGGAGTGAATGTTGGGGACGTATTTACAACAATTCAGGCATACATGGGCAGTATGTACATTAATGATTTTACTACATATAACAGAACCTTTCATGTTGTAATCCAGGCGGATACGATGTTCCGCCAATTTGTTTCGGATATTAATAAATATTTTGTACGAAACCAGGCGGGAGCAATGGTACCGCTTGGTACATTGGTCAGTTACAAGCCAACTGAAGCTGCACCGCTCATCTCGCATTTTAATATATTCCGTTCGGCAGAAATTGATGGAGCCTCACCGCATGGATACAGCAGTTCACAAACACTTGCTGCTTTGCAGGATGTAGCTAAAAAAGTTTTGCCTGAAGGATATGACTTTGAGTATTCAGGATTGAGCCATGAAGAACTCAAAGAAGGTTCCATTACTACATTTATTTTTGTTTTTTCCATTACATTCGTCTTTCTTTTCCTCGCAGCATTATACGAAAGCTGGTCTGTACCATTTTCAGTTTTGCTTGCTGTACCGGTCGGTGTTTTCGGCGCCATATTTACACTTACCTTACTGCCGAGTATTACAGATAATATATATGCCAAGATCGGACTTATCGCGCTGATAGGGCTGGCGGCTAAAAATGCAATTCTAATAGTTGAGTTTGCCAAAGTGCGGGTTGACCGCGGAGAAGAACTTATAAAATCCACAATGGAAGCCGTTAAACTTCGATTAAGGCCGATAGTAATGACGTCAATGGCTTTTATACTAGGAGTCTTACCGCTGGTATTTGCATCCGGAGCGAGTGCAGTAGCACGGCAAACAATCGGGTATACTGTATTCGGGGGTATGCTTGCAGCTACTTCAATTGCCATATTCATTGTTCCGGTTCTGTTCGTATTAATTACAAAATTTTCTTACGGTCAGAAAAAACTTGACGATCTGCAGAATCAACATGAAGAGTTGATGGAAAAAGCCAGAAAAATTGAAGAAGAAAATATTGACCCAGTATTGGAATACGAGATTAAAATTTCTCGTGAGATGCATAATCCTGATCAACAATGATAGCAAATACATTTATAAAAAGGCCGGTTACGGCAATAGTAATTTCCATAGTACTAAGTATATCAGGAATTATATGCATTTTTAATCTGGCTATAGATCAATATCCTAATATCACTCCTCCATCGGTAGGTGTATCCGGAAGCTATACAGGTGCAGATGCCCAGACTGTGGAACAAACTGTAGTAACACCAATAGAAGAGCAGGTAAACGGCACACCCGGTATGGAGTATATGCAAAGCACCAGCACCAATACAGGCGGAGCGAGTATTAGCGTTACTTTTAATGTTGGGACAAACGTCCATATTGCGGCTTTAAACGTACAAAACCGGGTTGGAATCGCCGCTCCTTTATTACCGGCAGTAGTCAGCAAACTGGGCATGACGGTACGTGCACGAAATCCAAGTATGCTTATGCAAGTTGCTATCTATTCGCCGAAAGGATCACATGATATTACTTTTCTTGATAATTATACTAATATCTATATTAAGGATGCACTACTGCGTACACCGGGAGTGGGTGATATAAATGCGCGCATAGATAATTTCAGTATGCGTATCTGGATGGACCCGGAAAAATTGGCTGCACATAGCCTTACCCCACAGGATGTTATTGCCGCGTTAAATGCTCAAAGTGTAAGGTTAGCAGCAGGCTCGGCAGGTACTCCTCCCCAGGATAATAACCAGATATTTGAACATGGGATACTTGTAAACAGCCAGCTTGCAAGTGTTCCCGATTTTGAAAAAATAGTAGTTAAAACCATACCTGCCACAGGTGAAATGATATATTTAAGAGATGTGGCAAGGGTTGAACTGGGCAAGTTTACATTTTCCAGCCATTCATTTGTTGACGGAAACCGGGCTTCAATATTATTTATATATCAGTCGCCCAACAGCAATGCCCTTGAAACGGCAAACAATGTTTATGCTACATTGGATCAATTGAAAAAATCCTTTCCCGAGGATGTCGATTATAAAGTGCCTTTTGAAACAGTAACTATAATAAAAGTTTCAATGACTGAAGTTGTAAAAACTTTACTGTTGGCGTTGGGACTAGTAGCAATCGTTGTATTTTTATTTCTTCAAAACTTCCGTTCGACTATAATTCCTCTTCTTGCCATACCGGTTTCGATTCTGGGAACTTTCATATTTTTTATACCATTAGGGTTTACTATTAATACTCTTACGATGTTCGGGTTTGTTTTGGCGATTGGTATTGTAGTGGATGATGCAATAATTGTTGTAGAGGCAGTGCAGCATTATATTGATGCATTCGGTATGACCGCCAAGGAGGCAACATACAGAGCCATGAAAGATATTTCCGGGCCGGTAGTAGCCATAGCTCTTATTTTGGCTTCTGTATTTGTTCCCGTAGGAGTTATTCCAGGAATAGTGGGACGGTTATATCAGCAGTTTGCCATCACTATAGCAATATCCGTAATTCTATCTGCATTCATCGCATTATCTCTTACACCAGCGCTTTGCACACTACTTTTAAAACCATCTCATATTAGTAAGGAAACCAGGTGGCCGCGCAAGTTTTTCTATTTCTTCAATAATTGGTTTGAAAAAATTAATGATGATTATACTCATGGAGTAAAACGATGCATCCATGGTTCCGGGTATATAGTGATTCTGCTTATAGTAATCTGCATTGGTACAGTGCTCCTGTTCAAAAGTAAACCTTCAGGATTTATCCCCGGTGAAGATATTGGCCGGCTTTATGTTACTTATAGTATGCCCGAAGGAACAACTACAACAAAATCTGTTGAAGTTATGACAAAATTAATGAAAGTTGTAGCGTCCACTCCGGGGATTAATCATTATGCTGCAATTTCAGGATTTAACATTCTTAATGGAGGCGCTACCTCAAACAGCGGTAGTATGTTCTGCATGCTTAAGCCCTGGGCGGAGCGTACAACACCAGATCAACAGGTGCCAGGTATTATGAATGTTCTCAGAAAAAGAATTGCAATGGCCGGTATCAAAGATGCTAATGTTGTAGTAATCCCTCCTCCTCCGATAAACGGTATCGGGCTGGCAGCAGGATTTAGTATGCAAATTGAGCAGGGAAATACTAATGACGATGTATATGCTTTTGAAAAAGTTGTTAAAAAATTTGTAGCTGCGGCACACCAAAACCCGGCTATAAGTACGGCTTTCAGTTATTACGGCGCCCATACACCTAGCTACACTTTGACAGTTGACAGGGAAAAATGTGAAAAACTTGGGGTAAATATTTCCGATGTTTTTACATCGCTGCAATCCTTTATGGGTAGCCTGCTTGTAAATCAATTCACTCTTTACGACCGTATATTTTATGTTGTGGTTCAGGCAGACACAACTTCTCGTGCATTAATATCGGATGTTAATAAATATTACGTGCGCAACCAAACCGGTCAAATGATACCGCTTAGTACCCTGGTTAGTTATGTTGCAACTGAAGCACCTCCGCTGCTAACGCATTTTAATATTTTCCGATCTGCAGAAGTTGACGGTTCAACACCGCCGGGATACAGCACGGATCAGGGAATAGAAGCATTGAAACAAACTGCTGCAAAAGTTTTACCGCGCGGATATACATATGAATTTTCCGGGCTGAGCTATGAAGAAATTAAGGCAGGATCAGTAACCATTTATATATTTATATTTTCAATAACTTTTGTGTTCCTGTTCCTGGCAGCGCTTTATGAAAGCTGGACTGTACCATTATCCGTAATGCTTGCTGTACCTATTATTGCCTTTGGAGCCATACTTATGCTTTTCTGCATTCCCCGCCTTACAAATAATGTTTATGCACAGATCGGGCTTATTACATTGATTGGCCTTTCTGCAAAAAATGCGATCCTTATTGTAGAATTTGCGAAGGTGCGTGTAGATCGAGGAGAGGAACTTATAAAATCCACTTTGGATGCTGTCAGGCTTAGATTGCGCCCCATAATAATGACATCAATGGCATTCATATTAGGTGTTCTGCCTTTGGCATTTGCAACAGGAGCAGGAGCGGTAGCCCGTAATACAATTGGATTTACTGTACTTGGCGGTATGATTGCTGACTCTACTTTAGCCATCCTGATTGTCCCTGTTCTATTTGTAATTATTACCAGGATTTCTTATGGTAAGAAGAAACTTGCGTATCTTATTGAACATAATGAAGAATTGATGGAAAGGGAAAAGAAAGTAGAAAAGCAAAGCCTCGACGCAGAATTAGAATATGAGATTTTGCACAAACCGGGGCAGGGTATAAATAAATAGTTAATCCTTTTAAACTTGCCTCTAATTTAGAACTTTGATTTGAACATTACTTTTAAGTATTATTTGAGGGCTTCCTTTAGACCCTGTAATCGTGCCGGTTATTTCCACTGTTCTTCCCGCATATTGAATAATATTATTGAAATTAGAGATATCAGATTTATTTATGACTGCAGTAAGTTCATTTAAACGAAATCTTTCCCCGATATTTAAAATAATTGTACCGGTATTAGTTGCGGAAATTTGTGCAACAACTCCTGAAACAATTACTTTCTTACCAACAAAATTTTTTGCCTGAAATGATTTTATATTAGCTTGCGGAAAACTTACTATTGAACAGAAAATTACATAAAAAACAATAAGGATAGATTTTAGTTTCATCATAAAGCCTGTTAAAATAAACAATTTGAAATTAACAGTTTTTTTAATAAGTGTAAACAGATAGTTAATCTATTTCCGTTTCACAAGAATATGATCAAAATCATTAACCGGTTATTAAAGTATTCCATATCATGAAAAAGGTTGACAGTCAACGGATAACCAATTTAATTTTTAATAATGCTTAATTAAAATGCCGTGCCTTTAGGATCCATAATCCTTTTATGCGGTTGAAAAATGTAACATTTAAATCCTTTAATGCTGTTATCCATTTAATAATTATTTGAATAATTCGATTATTATATTAATTTAAGACAATGAAATAGGAATATTTCTAATGCTGGAACAAAAGCTGAAGGTTCTGAA
>Ga0181520_10011625_pt1 | contig 11513 bp, 8 predicted proteins | sample PEATcosm2014_Bin_29_FD_132451 | JGI IMG/M metagenome (GOLD analysis project Ga0181520, IMG submission 132451) | Peatland microbial communities from MTU Mesocosm Facility, Houghton, MI, USA - PEATcosm2014_Bin02_30_metaG | ecosystem: Environmental > Terrestrial > Soil > Wetlands > Peat | place...
ATAGCCGACGCGGTGGTTAAAGCCCTTTTCGCCGAAGCCAAACTCGTGCTTCGCCAGCAGCGGGAAGGTGGCTTCAAAGCAGGTGAAGCAAAACGTCGCGAAAAAGAAAATGCCGATGAGCAGCCCGAGCCGGGGCTGGCGCAGCGTGTGTCCCCATTGCGCGAATTTCGGGCGCGCGGCGACGTGCTCGGAACCCGGCTTGCGGCTTTCGCCGAGGATGAACCAGCCGAGAATGAAGTTCGCGGCGCAGAACCCGGACGCGACCCAGCCCGGCCCGGTGCGTCCGAAAATCTCCACGCTGAACGCGCCGATGGCCGGGCCGAAAATAAAGCCGAGTCCGAACGCCATGCCGATGAGGCCCATTCGCGCGGAACGTTTTTCCGGCGGCGTGATGTCCGCGATGTAGGCGGAGGCGACGGACAGGTTCGCGCCGCAGATGCCGGCGAAAATGCGCGAAATAAGAATCCAGACCAGGCCGGTCGTGCCGCCCATGCCGGACGCGACGGCGAAGAGCGCGTAGGAACCCGCCGCGCCGAGGTTGCTCACGAGCATGACGGGCCGGCGGCCGATGCGGTCGGAGAGCCTGCCCCACGCGGGCGCGAAGAGAAATTGCATCGCCGAAAACGACGCGATGATGCCGCCGATGATGAGTCCCTTGGCGCTGAAGTCCGGGCGGAAATTGTCCTCCGCGTAACCGGGTAGCAGCGGCAGCACGATGCCGAATCCGATCAGGTCAATGAAGACCGACAGGAATATGACCAGAAGTGATGGTTTGCGTCTCATTTGCCGGGCGAAGTCTAGCGGTTGCGGGCGGAATTGACAGTTTTTTCAGAAACATCCTTCAAGGAGGGTGTTGCCGGAAAGCCGTCAGTCAAGGTGGGAAAGTTGGTCGCCGGTCAAAAAAATTTTCGACGGATGAAAAGTCCCACGCAGAAGGCGAAACGGTTTTGATGTTTATGGACAACAAATTCCGGCACCGGTCATTATCAAAATCCCGGCGCGTATTTTCAAAAGGATCGCGGACGATTTTCCGGCCCGTCAGTGTTGCGACTGGCCGGGAATTTCCGGGATGCCGGGGTCGTCCAGAATTTGCACGGCGGTGGCGTCACCGAGGTCTCGCCAATCTTGCAGCACCCAGACGACTTTCTTGTCCGGGGTGATTTCGACGAGCTGCGGGCCTTTGCCGGCGTTGCCTCGGGAGGTGAAGATGGTGTTGCCGTTGGCCAGACGGGTGCAGCTCTGCGGCGCCTGGACGAACCGGTAAGCCGACGGCAGGTCGGTGTTTTTGAATTCCCAGACCGTCTCGCTCCTGGGATTGACCTCGCGCGTGAGGTTGTCCTGCTCGTCGGTGATGAGCGTGTTGCCGTTCTTGAGACGGAGGGCGGCCCACGGCGATTTGATCGGGTAGCTCCAGATTTTGTTAAAATTCTTGTCGTATTCGATGACGTTGCCGTCGCTCAAATAGGAAATGAGATACGTTCCCTGCGCGGTGTAGCGCGCGCGGCGGAATTGCCCGTGAATGTTCCTGGGATTGAACGGCTGGCCTGTGGCGCTGGGAATTTCATGACTCACCTCCACCGCGCCGGTCTTGGTGTTGACAATCATCAACCGGGGCGGCAGGCCGTTCACGACGAACATGACCCGGTCCAAGCCGATGGGCTGGCAGGTGTGGACTTCCGTGTGATTGGTGCCGGTGCTGTTGTCGCAATTGTAACGCCACAGCACTTGTTTGTCCGGCGTGATTTCGGCGACGTATTGCATCCGGGTGAAGAGGATGTTGCCGTTGGAAAGCATCCACACGTCGTCGTATTCGTAGGGATTGTCCCGACTGCCGGTCTGGTAAGTCCAGCGCACCCTGCCGTCGTTGACGAGGAACATCTTGGTGAAATTTTCGCCGACATAAAGCATCGGATGCTGCGCCAGCCCTTTGCCGGGCAGACCGGCGGGCGCGGGCGCGTTCGTCCATTGGCCGGCGGGCGACGCGCTTTCGGCAGGCCCCATCGCGGGCACATCCGGCGCGGTGAAGCGGTCGAGCTGGGCCATGCACGGCGTCGCCGAAGACGACCCCGCGGCACCAGTCGTGTGACAGCCGGTCAATGTGGCGGCGGTGACAATGGCCGAAAATGCGGCCAGCGAAGAGAAAAGTTTTGCATTCATGTTTTTGGAAATCGGGCTGATTGAAAACGAAAACGGCTGGCCGGTCAATCTGGTAATTGCCGCGGCAAACCCACCGGGCCAGGAGGTGGACGAGGCGTCTGTGTGTTGGCTGGAACAGGGGCGGTTGTGATTGGCCGTGGGACGGATGTCGGCTGATCCGGGGTGGCTGAATGACGATGCGGGGAACGTGTAAATCCATGCGGGGAGGCTGTCAATCGGGGCGGGGAAGGTGTCAGATGGGCAAACAGCCGAAAAATACCCTTAAAAACCGGCGGCTGACCCGAAAACAAACAATGCCGTCATTTTTGCCAGCAACGAGAGCGGTCGTAAAACCAGATTCTCATTGCTGACATAATCTTTCTTTCGCAAGACTTTGAGGGTAGATATCGTGGCTTTAATACCGAGATGGTCAATTTGTTTCAAATCAACAAACGCCGGCCTCGCAGCTTCTGGGTGGTCGTTTGTTTTGTCGCCACGGCGGCGGTCGGGCTGGTGGATTACCTCACCGGCTTTGAAACTTCTTTTTCGGTTTTTTATCTGCTGGCCATCGGTTTGGCGGCGTGGTTTGTCGGCCGGGGCTTTGCCGTTTTTGTTTCGATTTTGAGTGTCGCGGTGTCGCTGGGCGGCGACGTGGCGAAGGGCGCGCATTTTTCAAGCCCGCTGGTGCCGGCGTGGAATGCCGTCATCGCCATTGCGTTTTATCTCGTCGTGGTCTGGCTGCTAACCATTTTGCACTCGCTCCAGCGGGAACTCGAAGCGCGCGTCCAGCAACGCACGACTGCATTGAAGGAAGAAATGGCCGAGCGTGAGCGGCTTGAACGCGAGTTGCTCGAAATCAGCGAACGGGAGCAGCACCGCATAGGTCAGGACTTGCACGACAGCTTGTGCCAGCATCTCACCGGCACGATGCTGGCGGGGCAGGTGCTGGAGGAAAAACTGGCGGCTCGCAATTTGCCCGAAGCGACCGAAGCCAGCAAAGTCATCGAGTTGGTGGAGGAAGGCATCAACCTTTCCCACAAGCTGGCCAAGGGGTTGCATCCGGTGGAAATGGAGGCCGACGGCCTGATGCTGGCGCTGGAGGAATACGCCGCCACCAGCAGCGAACTGTTCAAAGTCTCCTGCCGCTTTGAATGCGACCTGCCCGTGCTCATCCATGACACCGCCACCGCCGGACATTTGTATCGGATTGCCCAGGAGGCGGTCGGCAATGCCATCAAACACGGCAAGGCCAAAACCATTTTAATCCGTCTTGATGCCAGCGAAGAAGGCGCCATGTTGTCCGTGAAAGACGACGGCGTCGGCCTGCCCGAACCGCCGCCCCAAAAACACGGAATGGGTTTGCGGATCATGGCACATCGCACCGCCATGATTGGCGGCGTGTTCAATGCGCGCCGCGATGAGACGGGCGGCACGCTGGTCACTTGCGAACTGCGCAACAAGCGCCATTCCGGAAACCCCCACCGTGAATAAACCGAAAATAAAAATTTTCCTCGTTGACGATCATCCGCTCGTGCGCGAATGGCTGGCCAACCTGATTCACCAGCAGCCCGACCTCGTCGTCTGCGGCGAATCCGAAGACGCGCCGCAGGCATTGCAGGAAATTTCCATTGCCAAGCCGGATGTGGCAATTGTGGACATTTCGCTCAAGCGCGGTTCTGGCATTGAGCTGATTAAAAATCTCAAGGCGCAGCATCCCGGCGTTGCGATCATCGTTCTTTCGATGCACGACGAACGACTTTACGCGGAACGCGCGCTGCGGGCCGGGGCACGAGGTTATATCATGAAATCCGAGACAGCCAAGAAGGTAATCACGGCAATCCGCCAGGTGCTGGACGGGAAGATTTACATGAGCGAAAGCCTGGCGGCGGTGTTCGCGGAAAAATTCGTGGATGGCCGGCTGCTGACCAGCGGCTCGCTGGTGGAACGATTGAGCGACCGCGAACTTGAAGCATTTCAACTGCTGGGCAATGGCTACGAAACTCGCCAGGTCGCCGAAATGATGAAGGTGAGCATGAAAACCGTCCAAGCCCATTGCGCGCACATCAAGGAAAAGCTCAAGTTGACCAACGCCGCCGAACTGCTGCGCGAGGCCGTTCGCTGGCAGGAAAATCATCCGACGAACTGATCTTGGTGACGCAAAGAACCGTTATGCAAGTGATCCAAAGAACAATGCGCCATATTGACCGCAGACAATTTCAAACTGTAATTCCAATTTTACTGCAATGATCTTTCAAAAACGGACGGCTGTGCGGATTATTGAGATATTATCCACAGTTGTCTTTTTTCACACCACGGCGATGGCGGACAATACAGCCGCACTCGCATCCTCCAATTCAGTCAATGCGGCGGACTCACGCTATGGACTTTTCGACTGGCTTGACCCTCGGAGCGCCTACACCCAGGAATTTTTTCCGCAACCGCTGCTGGTGGACGACACAAGCCTGCAAAAAGATCTTGAGCTTGAATTTAGTTCTTTGCACACGCAGGCCAGCGACCAGCAAACAGACACTGTCGCAACCGAAGTCCAAAAAAGTTTCGGTTTGCTGACTCTGGATTTGAGCATTCCTTACGAACGCGATGCAGATGCGGCAGAAGTTTCCCAAGGCATTGGCAACATCAGTTTGGGAATTCGTTATCCGCTTTATCAATTTGTCTCGGCCAACGGATTTTTCGACACCACCTTTGGGGTTGGGATGGAAATCGGCATTCCGGTCAGCCCGGCCATCAGCATAAATACCGAATTTGACCCCAAGGTTTTCAACGATCTCAAGCTCGGTGAACATTTCTCCCTTCAGTCGGTCTTTGGCTATTCCACCCTGGTTGGCCGTGGCGACAACGGCGGTCTGCAAACTTTTGAATATGGCTTTGCTTTCGCCTATGCGATACCGCACAACGAACTGCCCCTGCCCCGCATCCAACAATTCACTCCCATGTTTGAACTGGTTGGGCAGACTGGTTTGAACAAGGGTGCTGCCGGCCAAAACAGTCTGCTGGGAAGCATGGGATTTCGCCTTGACCTCAAACCGATTGGAGACATGCAGCCCAGTCTTGGACTTGGCTATGTGTTTCCAATTGACAATGGAGCATATGCGGAAGTCCATTGGGGCATCGCCACCAGTCTGACATTTGAATTTTGAAACCTTGTCCTGACAGGAGCACATAATTGTCGTTTGATTTTTAATCGAGGTAACCCGCCGAAAATGTCATTATCCGATTGGCTCGTTTTCGCATAGGACAATGCCCTATGCCAGAATTATCCCGCGCCTAATATGCGGAAGCACTCCATCCATGCTCCAATGAGACGTGCTGGTTCGACTATTGTTCCATCACGCCCGGTTCGCGCGGCTGCTGCTCGCGGCGGCTTTTGGCGTTTTCCCGACCCCGGGGCTGGCGCAGGGCGACTTGGCGGCGACGAACATGCTTTCGCTCGCGGAGGCAAAACGCCTCGCGTTTGAGCGCAACTGGGATTTGCTCGCGGCGAAAAGCGGCATTGACGCGGCGCAGGCGCAACTCATCGTCGCCAAGGAATTCCCAAATCCGACCGCTTCGCTTTCCACCGCCAAAATTGGCAACCGGGAAAGCGGCACGGTGCTGGGCAACGGGCTTTGGGAGCGCAATTATGATTCCATCGCCGCCGTCAGCCAGTTGATTGAAATCGGCGGCAAACGCCACGACCGACAGGCTTCCGCCAGGGCCGGAGTCGCCGGCGCCCGCGCCCGATTTTTTGACGCGCGCCGTTCATTGGAACAGGGTGTGACGAAAGCCTATGTGTCGGTGTTGCTGGCCGACGAGAGCGCGCGCGTCTTGAACGAGTCCGCCCAGATGCTTCGCCACGAAACTGAAATTGCACAAGCAAGGTTGAAAGCCGGTGACATTTCCGATTCAGACGAAAAACAGATTGAAAACAACGCGGACACTTTTGAACTTCAGGCGAAATCCGCCGAGGCCGCCGCGGTGCAGGCCCGGATTGGCGTGGAAATTTTGCTGGGCGTCGGGCAACCGAAAGGGAATTGGACGCCGACGGACACACTGGCGCAAATGGCCGTCGCCGCTCCGCAATTCAATGAATCAAAAACCGACGGCGCGCGGCCCGACGTGCTGGCCACCGAGGCCGATTTGAACCGATCTAAATCCGATCTCAAACTGCAAAAGGCAATGCGGATTCCCGATCCGACTTTCACCGTCGGCGCGGAACACAACCCGCCCGGCGGCGGGCCGCCTGTGGACACATTTCTCATCGGCGTTTCCTTTCCGCTGCCGCTTTGGAATTTCAACCGTGGCGAAATCAAAGCCGCGCAGGCGACGGTGGATCAAAACGCGCTCGCACTCGAAAAAGCAAAGGCGCAGGCGGCTGCGGATATTGCCAGCGCCCAAGTTGAATACGACGAAGCCTCCGAACGATTGGCGCGTTATCAAAATCAAATTCTCCCCAAATCGCAAAAAGTGCGCGAGTCGGTGGCGTTCGCCTACGAAAAGGGCGGCGCGGCGTTGGTGGATTTGCTGGAGGCCGAACGCGCCGACAACGACGCCCGGCTGGCCGCCGCCCAGGCCATGTCGGACACCGCCAGCGCCGTCGCCGATTTGCAAGCTGCCAGAAATGTTCTGACTGAAACGGAATTGAATTCGGAAAAATAATTGAAGGATTTTACCATGACTATTTTTTTGCGGCGGACAATCCGCCCGGCTGAAATTTTGATTCTGCTCGCCGCGCTTGCGCTGGCCGGTTGCTCCAGAGAAACGACGACGAACGAACAGCCCGCGCCTCAAGTGAACGGCGATGAAGTTTTTTTCGCCCGCCGGTTCGCCGCAACTGGATTCGCTCGCGGTGGAGACCGTGCAGCCGCGCACCGTGGCCATCCGCCATCTGACCGGACGGCTTTATTGGAACGACGACGTGACCGTCCGCATTTTCACGCCGGTCGGCGGCCGCGTCAGCGCGGTTTTGGCCGACATCGGCCAGCCGGTTTTCACCAATGCGCCGCTGGCGGAAATTGATTCGCCGGATTTCGGCCAGGCGCTCGCCGCCGCGCGAACCGCCGTCGCCAATCTTGCCGCGGCGGACAAGGCGAACACGCGCGCGAAGGAATTGTTCGCCCACGGCGCCGCCGCGCAAAAAGACGTGGAGGCGGCGGAAGCGGCTTATGTCGCCGCGCTGGCGGAACGCGACCGCGCCGAAGGCGTGCTCGCCAATTACGGCGGCAAAGACAGCGGCACGAATGAGTTTTATCTCCTGCGCTCGCCACTCGCCGGCACGGTGGTGGACAAGAACATCAATCCCGGCCAGGAATTGCGCCCGGACATGATGCTCGGCAACGTGCCGCAGACGTTCAATCCGCTCTTCACCGTTTCCGACCCGGCGAAACTCTGGCTGCAGGTGGACGTGGCGCAGGCGGATTTGCCTTCGCTGGAACCAGGGCAAAAACTTCAGGTCCATGCGAAGGCGTTTCCCGAAAAAGTTTTTGAAGGGACGGTTGAAAAAATCGGCGACGCGATGGATCCGGCCACGCGCACGGTCAGGGTGCGCGGCGCGGTCGCCAACCCGGACAAGCTGCTCAAGGCGGAAATGTATGTGACGGTGGACGTGGCGCAGGCGGCGGACAAATTGGGCGCGGCGGGCGTGGAAATTCCGGCGTCGGCGGTTTTCACGGTGGACAATCAAAATTATCTGTTCACGGAAACGGCGGCCAACCATTTCAAGCGCCAGACCGTGAAAATCGGGACGGAAGCCGACGGCAAAGTTCCGGTGTTTGAAGGCGTCAGCGCCGGACAAAAAGTCGTGACCGAAGGCGCGCTGCTGTTGCAATCCATCGTCAACCCCGCTGACTGAAAATTATGGGAAGACATCCAACATCGAACACCCAACATCGAACATCCAGTGACGTCCGCACTGGGAAACCTTTGGATGTTGGATGTTCTGAAGGAGAACTGCCTTCAACTCACAGGCAAGACGCCTGTGCCACTAAATGATCAGCACCCTCACAGCTTATGTCCTGCGCCATCGCCCGGTGGTGATTGCGTTCCTGATTGTTTTCATTTTGGCCGGTATCAACGCCTACGAACAATTGCCGGTCGAGGCGTATCCGGATGTCAGCAATTTGCGAATCCAGGTGCAGACACTCTGGCCCGGCCACGCGGCGGAGGAAGTCGAACAGCAAGTCACCATCCCGATTGAAACCGCCCTGAACGGCACGCCGCATCATCTTTCGATGCGCTCGATTTCGCTGTTCGGCCTGTCGCAAATTTCGCTGATCTTCGAGGACGACGCCGATCCGGTCGCCGCGCGCAATCTCGTTAGCCAGCTTTTGGGCACGGTGACATTGCCCGCTGGCGCAAATACCGGCCTGTCGCCCGACGCCACGCCCATCGGCGAAATTTTCCGCTACACGCTCCGCGCGCCGCCGGGTTTTCCGCCGGAGGAACTCCGCGCGATTGAAGACTGGGTGGTGGAAAAAAAATTCCGTTCCGTGCCGGGCGTGGTGGACTTGAATCCGTTCGGCGGTTTGACCAAGCAATATCAGGTGCTGGTTGACCCGGCGAAGTTGAAATCCTACGGACTGAATTTGCAGCAGGTTTTCACCGCGCTGCAAAACGGCAACGTCAACGCCGGCGGCGGCTACGTCGAACACGGCGCGCAGCTTTACGTCGTGCGCGGGCTGGGGCTGATCAAAGACGTGGATGACATTCAAAACATCGCCGTCGCCACCGTCAACGGCACGCCGATTTTGATCAAGGACATCGGCCAGGTGATCATCGGCCACGCGACGCGGCTGGGGCGGGTTGGCCGGACGGATTCCGCCAATGGCAAAATCATCAGTGACGAGGACGATGTTCCAGAAAACATCGTCATCATGCGGCGCGGCGATAATCCCACCGTCGTTTGCGAGCGCGTCAAACAGATGTTTGACTACCTCAACGCGCACTATCTTCCGCCCGGCGTCAAGCTGGTGATGTATTACGACCGCACGGCGCTGGTGGACCGCACGGTTCACACCGTCCATAAAAACCTGCTGGAAGGCATCGCGCTGGTGCTGACGGTGACGCTGCTGTTTCTCGGCCTCGGCAACTGGCGTTCGGCGCTCGTCGTCGCGCTGGCCGTGCCGGTGTCGCTGCTCGGTGCTTACATGCTGCTGGATTTGCGCGGCATTCCGGCAAACCTGATTTCGCTCGGCGCAATTGACTTCGGCATCATTGTGGATTCGTCGGTGGTCATCATGGAAAATCTGCTGCGCATTTTGCACGAGCGCCGGGGCAAATTGCTTTCGCTGCCGCGCGCCATCACCGAATCCGTGGCGCAAATGGGCCGGCCGATCCTGTTTTCAAAACTCATCCTGCTGACGGCGTTCATTCCACTTTACACGCTGCAACAGGTCGAGGGCCGCATTTTCAAACCGATGGCGTGGACGCTGACGTTCGCGCTGGTGGCGGGCACGGTGTTCGCCGTGCTGGTCGCGCCGGCGCTGGCGACGTTTGCCGTCAAAGGCGGAAAAATCGCCGCGCACGAATCGTGGATTGTCCGGTGGTTGTTGGGCATTTACCGTCCGGCGCTGGATTTCGCCCTGAAATCGCGCCGGTTGATTTTTACCGGCGCGGCGCTGCTGCTGGTGATCGGCGGAATTGTTTTTCATTTCGTCGGCTCGGAATTTTTGCCGAAGCTGGACGAAGGCGATTTGTGGGTGCGGACGTTCCTGCCGCAGTCCATTTCACCGTCGGAAGCGGCCAAGCTCACGCACAAGGTCCGCCTGATGCTGGCGTCGTTTCCGGAAGTCCGATACGTCGTGGACCAGGAGGGAATGCCCGACGACGGCAGCGACGTGAACGGCTGGGACACCACCGAATACAGCGTCGGCCTGATTTCGCGCGAGCGTTGGACGACGGCGCACGACCGCGAGGCGCTGTGCGACGCGATGGCGCGCAAGCTGCGCGAGATTCCCGGCATTGACACGCAGTTCAGCCAATACATCGAGGACAACGTGGACGAAGCCGTCTCCGGCGTGAAAGCGAACCTCGCCATCAAGGTTTTTGGTTCCGATTCCTTCACGCTGCAAAAACTGGCGGACCAAATCGTGGACGTCGTTTCAAAAGTTCCGGGCGCGGCGGACGTCGGCACGGAACATCTCACCGGCCAGCCGCAAATCCAAATCACCGTGGATCGCGCGGCGATTGCGCGCTTCGGTCTGGCGATGGCCGACATGCAAAACATCGTCGCCACCGCGCTTGGCGGCCAGGCGGCGACGCAGGTGCTCGAAGGCGAACGCAGCTTTGATCTGGTGGTGAAGATGGCGCCCCGCTCCGTCGCCGACGTGGAGGCCATCCGCAACATTCCCGTCTTCGGCTCCAATGGCGAGCGGGTGACGCTGGGCGACCTCGCGAGCGTGGACGCCAAAGCCGGCATGGCGCGGATTTACCGCGAGGAAAATGAGCGCCGGACGGACATCAAACTTTCCGTGCGCGACCGCGACATGGGTTCGATGGTGGCGGACGCGCAACGCTCGCTCGCCGCGCAGGTGAAACTTCCGCCGGGATACCGCATCGTCTGGACCGGCGCGTTTGAAAACGAGCAGCGCGCCGTGCGCCGGCTGGCGATCATTTTTCCGATCACGCTGGCGGCGATTTTCTTTCTGCTGTTCGTCACGTTCAACTCGTCGGCGTTCGCCACGCTCATCCTGTTGATCGTGCCGTTCACCGCGGTCGGCGGAATTCTAGCGCTGCCGCTGGCGGGATTGAATTTGTCCGTGGCCGCGCTGGTCGGCTTCGTCGCGCTCTTTGGCATCGCCATCCAGAACAGCGTGATTCTCGTTTCGCGCATCCGCGAATTGCGGCGGTCGGGTTTGGAAATGAAGCCGGCCATCCAGGAAGGCGCCGCCTCGCGCGTGCGGCCGATGGTGATGACCGCGCTGATGGCGATGCTGGGCCTGCTGCCGGCGGCGATTTCCACCGGCGTCGGGGCAGAAACCGCGCGTCCGTTCGCCGTGGTCATCATCGGCGGATTGCTGACCGGCACGGTGATGACGCTGTTTCTGGTGCCGCTGCTGTATCCTTGGTTTGAACCGGAGGGACAATCTAAGCCTGAAGCACCGTCCATATAAAAAGCTAACTGAAATATGAGATATTTCCCGATCCTCAAAATCACCGGCGCGCTCTTGTTGCTTGTGTGCTGTTTCGCCAGCTCCAGTGTCTTCGCGCACACGCTTCCTGCGGGCGAAATTCATGGCGTTGTCCAGTCTATTGACTATCGAGGCTGTGTGAAAACTGGCGGACAATAGTGGAGTAGAAGCTGGCAGAGTTGGAAAAAGCATCTTTCGTGGAATTTCGGCAGGGTTGATCCGATGGGATAACTCTGTGATAGTGTCAGTTAC
>Ga0181520_10011626_pt1 | contig 11512 bp, 7 predicted proteins | sample PEATcosm2014_Bin_29_FD_132451 | JGI IMG/M metagenome (GOLD analysis project Ga0181520, IMG submission 132451) | Peatland microbial communities from MTU Mesocosm Facility, Houghton, MI, USA - PEATcosm2014_Bin02_30_metaG | ecosystem: Environmental > Terrestrial > Soil > Wetlands > Peat | place...
ATGGACTCAGACCGTATGCCCGGAGAAATAAAATAATCTTGTCTAAAGGAAATAGTTTTGTAAACTTCGTAAACCGGATGTGCAGTTCTTGTTAGAGTTTATCCCTGTATTTGAAGTAAAATCTTTGTTCCGCCTGTTCATAATAAACTCCCGCAATTTTTCCCGCAAAAGTAAAAATCAAATGCTAACCCGCAACAGGATTAACAGTTATTAAAAACTCATTTAATATATAATACCTAGAAAATCTTTAGTAGTCAAGAAGTATTTTTAAAATGAATAAAAAAAAGATATATTTTTTCCAATAATAAATTTGAACTCGCTCTACTTTCTCTTTTTCAAAGAGAGACTTGTTATCAATAAATAGAATTATTTTTATTTTTAGATAGAATGTTTGTAATAGAATTTCTTTTCCGGCAAACCTATCTTTAATTAGTCTGCCAGTCAGGCAGGGGGAAGGATTGGGATGATTGAAGAAATTTCTTTGCCCTGCATTTATTGAGTTACAAAATATTTATCTGAGGCTCACCTCAAAGGTGAGCCTCACATTTGGGATATTTACTAGAACTCACTAAATATTTAAAGTTAAACAGATCATAAAAGTTTTATTAAGTAGACCCGAGTCCAGACTACCGGCAAGCATGTCGCTGCTCTGCAGCTTAGTAACGCTTTAGGTAGTATATTTCCGGGGTCCCGATATATCTTGATGAATCATTAGTAGTAATATATAAACAAACATCAAATTAAAATCCCGATTCATCGGGACGACGCAGAGAAACCTAATACCATATTTTATAAAAATTAAGTTGCCGCGCAAGCGATCAAATCGGGACAGGCTCTAATCGTCGGTGCTACTTTAAGTGTCATTTGTGTAACTTTAATAAATGAATTTTAATAATTATTGCATATGATCCCGAACCGGTGTTCAAATTCATAAATGAAAGAATATTTTATGAAAAGAATTTTTATTTTTATATCTGTCCTTATCCTGTCCTTAGCCATCCCCGTTTTATCACAGCAATCAGGTAACACGTATGTAGACCAGGCAACTTTAGTTACATCCCAACTGGGCTTTTGTGAACAAAGCCCTAAGACCGTTACTCTTCTGCCTTCATCACGCGATTCATTGCTCCCGGATGAAATTCCTTTTTATCTCCATCCCGTCGGCGCAAGAATGAAACGGGAACAAAACCTGCCGAAGGCATGGACAGGAAAGTTCTTTGACTGGCCTATTGACATTTCCAAAGGGAAATATGTTGATCAGGATAAATTCGTAGCGGATAGTTCTTCATACCGTGGAGTGTTAAAGAAAATCAATACGCGCTGGGGTACTTTCTGGCAGGGAGATTTTACACCTTTCACTAATGATGGAATCTACCAGATTGAAACCGAATACGGATTTACAACTCCTTTCGTAATTGAGAACAATCCTTACAGCCGGCTTATCCGAAGCTACCTGAATTATCTTTATTGTCAGCGTTCGGGACTTGAGATACCCGGAATCCGGCCTCTTGAAAATGCGGACGATGGCGTTCTTGATACAGACGGTACGTATGTGCCCGCCGCCGGCGGATGGAACGACGCCGGAGATTTCCGGAAATGGATTTCACAGACAAGCTCTCATATCGAAGCTTTGACCATGATAATTCAGCATGCGGATCCGGCTTACAGGCAGGCTGCAATAGATGAAATCAAATGGGGCAATAAATTCTTCCAGGCAATGATAACGCCGGAAGGGCGGGTATATGAAGATATAGGAAGCGGGCCTCTGCGCGGGGGAAAAAATTATAAGGACGATTGGTGGTGCGAAAACCACGCAGGCTGCCTTGGTTCCGGCGAAGGAAAGAGCGATAATATTATGGAAAACGGCGATGAAAGAAAAATCCGCACTACATACAACCCTGTATGCCAGTTCCTTTTCATCCGCAACCAGGTATTCGCTTCAAGAGTTCTTGAACCTGCAGATGCTATGAAGTGCGCACACCTGGCAGAGCTGGGATGGCAGTACGGCCGGAAGGCAGGGCATGACGGAAGAACTCTGTTTGCTTCTGAAGAACTACTTGCCGCCTGTGAGCTTTATGCCTCGGGTCTTGCTCATGTTTCTGCCGCAGAAATTGAAACTCTTGCCAATGATATATTGAACCGCCAGGAAACCGGGGACTATAAATTAAACGGATATTTTTACGAGAAAGATAAAGCTGACGGCTACCGCAGCATAGTGTGGAACGCAGAACCGGCGATGGCCCTGCTGCGTGTGTGCGAGCTTAATATTCCCGGTAAGGCTGACCTGACTAAAAGATCTGCTAAAGCAGTTCAACGTTATATAGAAAATTATATTTTGAAAGATGCAGCCGGCAACCCGTTTTCCGTTACTCCATACGGGGTGTTCGTAAAACCTGCACATTCCGATGAAATTACATTTCGTGATGCAGGCGGCGGTAATTTTGTTCGTACCTTTATTAGCCCGCTCAATATCCAGGAAATGGTACACGGTACGGATGCAGTTCTTATGCAGCATGCTTACCTGCTTGCAAGGGCCGCCCTGCTTTTGAAAAAAGACAATTACCGGGAGGAAAGTGAAAAATTAATTCAATGGGCAACAGGCCATAACACAACCGGCCTTTGCCTGTTTACAGGCGTGGGCTTCAGGCACCCGGTTATTGCATCGTATGTGAATTACCGGATTCCCGATGCCACGGTGGATGGATTCGTCGGTAGGCCGGATGATACTCCGTACATGGAAGCTTCGAATGCAGTTGAATGGAATACCCAGGAAGTCTGGGGTGTTCCGTTCTATCATGCTATAGGCGCGGTAACTTATTTAACATTATTACAAAATCTTCATTAACAAAGGTGGCACAATGTTTATTATTAATAATTATTTTGTTGCTGTAATATTTTGTTTTGTAACAATGGTTTGCTGGGGATCGTGGGCAAACACTTCAAAAATTTCATCAAAGGAATGGCCGTTCCCTTTGTTTTATTGGGATTATTCAATGGGGCTTGTTCTTACGGCTATTCTCTACGGGTTGACGATGGGGAGCCTTGGAACGGGCGGAAGAAATTTTATTGCAGATATCCGGCAGGCAAATATTGATTCGATTTTATCTGCTGTTATCGGGGGAGTAGTTTTTAATCTCTCAAACCTTCTTGTTGTCGCTGCAATTACAGTAGCCGGGCTGTCGGTCGCATTTCCGATTGGCGTGGGATTGGCGCTGGTAATCGGAGTTGTGGTTAATTATATAAAACAGCCGCAGGGCAACCCGGTATTAATTTTTTCAGGGGTTTTGCTTGTAGTTGCGGCTATGGTTGTTAATGCTTTTGCCTATTCTAAAGTGACAAAGCCCGGAACCAATTCCCGGGCAAAAGGTATTCTGCTATCAGTCTTCGGTGGAATCATTATGGGATTTTTCTATAGGTTCGTCGCCGACAGTATGACACTGAACTTTATTACACCTGAGGCAGGAAAACTTACTCCCTACTCGGCAGTGCTTGTTTTTTCAATCGGAGTGTTTATATCAAATTTTGTCTGGAATACTTACTTTATGTACAGGCCGGTAGACGGCAATAAATCATCTTACAAAGAATTTTTTGCGAACGGTTCGACCAAGCTGCATCTTATCGGTCTTGCGGGCGGACTGATTTTTAATACCGGCTTTTTATTTAATCTTATAGCTTCGGACAAAGCCGGTCCTGCAATCTCTTACGGGCTGGGACAGGGTTCTACTATGATCGGCGCGGCCTGGGGGGTATTCGTTTTCAAAGAATTCAAAGGCGCTCCGCCTTCAATAAACCGTTTCCTTTCAATCATGTTCATTACTTTTATTATCGGCCTGGGACTAATAGTGGCAGCTAAACTTTAATCATTAACCCGGAGTAATGCGTTATGAAAAAGAAAATTGTTGTTATAGGAAGTTCCAATATAGATTTTATTATGAAGATGTCCCGCCTGCCCCGTGTTGGTGAAACAATTACAGACGCCGTCTTTATGCAGACTTATGGCGGGAAGGGTGCAAACCAGGCTGTAGGCGCTGCGCGTGCGGGAGGCGACGTTTTTTTTGTAAATTGTGTTGGTGATGATGATGCCTCAAGTAAGATGGCGGAGCATTTCATTAGCGAAGGTATACATACGGATTTTGTTTTTCATGAGGAAGGTATTACAAGCGGAACTGCGCTTGTAATGATAGGGGAACAGGGTGCAAATTACCTTTCAGTTTCACCCGGGGCAAATTACAAACTGACATCACGGCATATTGATGCAGTTGATGAGTTGATAAGAACAGCGGAAATTGTTGTCCTCCAGTATGAAATCCTTCAAGAGACTTTAATATATATTTTAAATGTCTGTGAAAAGCATAAAACTAAAGTCTTGTGGAATTTTGCCCCGGTCAGGGAATTTGAAAGATCGTATTTATCTAAAGTAAATATTCTTGTAGTGAATGAAACAGAAGCGGCTATGTTATCCGGTATTGAAGTTAATGAAGATGCATCTGTAGAACTGGCCGCAAAAGAACTGCAGAGACTTGGATGCGGGACGGTTATTATTACTCTTGGTGTGCGGGGTTCATTTGTTTCAGCTCCAGGGACAAAAGAATGGATTCCGGCATACAAAGTTGATGTTGTGGATACAACCGCCGCCGGTGATGTGTATTGCGGATGCATGGCGGTTGCGCTTGCAGAAGGGAAGTCGCTTGCCTCCTCAGCGCGGTTTGCATCGGCTGCGGCTGCAATCTCCGTTACCCGGTTAGGGGCGCAGCCTTCTGTGCCTTACAGGAATGAGATTGACGGTTTTATGAACTCTCAAGAACAGGTTTATTAAAATATCATTAACACCGCGATTAATCACGGTGTTAATGATATACTGCGTGTCCGTTCGATACGTGTTACTCGAATCGGCGCTGCTGCTACCGCCGGTATAATGAAAACTGCCGTAGAAAGAGGAATTCTTTAAATTAACAATTTTTTTATTGCATTTTGCTTAAAGTATGAATAATTTTTTCCGGCATTTCTTTAACATTATCAAAAAGGAGATAGTGCATGGACAATTTAACGGATTCAACTACCAACCCGCCGGTTGACTCTCAACCGGAAGAGGAGCTAAACCATTCCGATAAAATGATCGGTATTATTACCGAACCTTCCTCTACCTTCGATAAGATTGCTAAATTTCCCCTTAAAACAATCGACTGGCTGCTTCCGGCGATTCTACTTTTCCTTGTTATCTGTATAACACAGGTTGTTATTAACAGCAATAAAGCCATTCATTCTCAAATTGTTGATAAACAATTGACCAAGATTGAAGCGGGCCTTGATAAAGCTGTTGCCAGCGGCAAAATGACCGCTGATGAAAAAGCAAAGCAGATGGATACCATACAGGACAGGATGGAGACCTATGGGCCCATTCAAATAATATTTACTTTCGTCGGTGTATTTATAGGCGGATTCATAATGTTTTTCATTATGTGCGGTATTTATTATCTCTTTGTAAAATTTGCTTTGAAAGGAGACGGGAATTACAATTCCATCCTGGTTGTAAGCGGGTTAACTTTTTATATCGGAATTCTAAATATTGTCGTAGCCACAATTTTAACTTTTGCTTTCGGCAGAATGGTGCAGGATGTTAGCGTTGCATCATTTTAAGATTCCGACCGCTCTACTATTGCCGGTTTTATTTTTGCTAAACTGGATGTTATCGGTATCTGGGGTTATATTGTTCTGAGTATCGGGCTGGCAAAATTGTTTAAATCTTCAGATACTGTAAAGTATTACATTACTGTATTCGGTATCTGGATTCTGGGCGGACTTTTATTTTTCCTCCTTGCAAAAGCCGTTCCGTTCCTAAGCTATTTCGGTGCATAAGTCTTATGCATTGTAGAGACGGGGCATGCCCCGTCTTTACAACATGACAAAACCTTGAATGTGAATCCCAGGTAAAAGTCATAGCATACTTTGCGGGTCTACATCATAGATAAGCCTTACATCTTTATAACGCGACTTCCTGTTGAATTCAACGAAAGAATTTATTACCGCCTGCCGTAAAATTTTACCGCCGGGATCTTTTTCCCTGTAGCTTTTTATCATTATCTGGAACCTGTAATTACCTTTTAACCGGGCAATCATTGCATAGGAAGGTTCGGTTATGCTTAACCATTTTTTATACGCTGCAAGTTCTTTGTAAAAATCATTTATTGCGCCTTTTGCTTTTTCTTCTTCCGGGTCTTTTGTCTCCACAAGGCATAATCTTACAAAAGGAGGGTATCCTAATCTCTCCCGGTCTGCAATTTCTTTTTGATAGAATCCTTCATAATCCGTATGCAGTACTTTCTGAAGTGCAAAATGCTTTTCGTTCTGGGTTTGAATTATTACTTCTCCTTCTACTTTATTTCTGCCCGCCCTGCCTGCCACCTGAGTAAGAAGCTGAAATGTCCGTTCATCTGCGCGGAAATCAGGAAGCCAGAGTGTTGTCTCTGCTGAAATAACTCCCACTAATGTAAGGCGCGGAAAATCCAATCCCTTAGAAACCATCTGTGTTCCGACGAGTATATCAATATCGCCTCTGCCGAATTCAAACAGAATTTTCCCCAGGTTTCCTTTCTTAGAAATAGAATCGGAATCAACTCTCTTTATCTTTATCCCGGGAAAATAAAACGCAAGCTCATCTTCAACTCTTTCCGTACCCGTGCCGAAGTACTTTATCGAGAGCGAACCGCAGTGCGAGCATGCGCCCGGCACCTTTTTTATCAGCCCGCAATAATGGCATTGAAGTATATTCCGGTTTATATGAAATACCATAGGGACAGAGCAGTTATCGCATGTTTCAATCTCATTGCAGTCTTCACAGTAAATTTGCGTGGAAAATCCCCTCCGGTTCTGAAGAATTATAACGCCTTCTTTTTTCTTCAACCTGTCTTCGATTCTGTCAAGAAGAATTTTTGAGAATACATTCTCCATCTTTTTCTTTTTTCTTTCAACGGAGATATTCACTAGCTCTATCCTGGGCATCTTTGCGTTATCTATTCTTTCACGAAGTTCAAGAAGCTTGTATTTGCCTGTCCTTGCATTATACATGCTTTCTATGGAAGGAGTTGCAGAGCCTGAAATCACCGGGCAGTTGTTTATGCGTGCTAATATAATAGCCGAGTCACGTGCGCTGTATTTTGGCAGCGATTCAAACTGCTTATAGCTGGCGTCATGCTCCTCATCCACAACAATTATTCCGATATTTTTCAGCGGTGCAAATAAAGCCGATCTTGCACCGATAACAACTTTTGATTTGCCTTTTAGTATCCTTCTCCATGAATCGTATCTTTCACCGGGGGACATACGGCTGTGTATTACCGAAACCTGCTCGCCGAAATTGTTGAATAACCTTGATGTTATCTGCGGGGTAAGGGAAATTTCAGGAACAAGGAGCATTGCCGTCTTTTTCTGCTCAAGAGCTTTTGCAATAAGTTCTATATATACCTGGGTTTTCCCGCTGCCGGTTACACCGTGAAGCAGGAACGGCTGGAATTTTTCTTTTTCTATATAATCTGTAACTTCATCAACAATAGCTTTTTGTTGAGGCGTAAGAATAATTTCAACATGATCTTCGCTATATGCCCCTGAAAATTTTCTTTCAACTTCTTTTTCAATAACAGTTATCAGCCCTTTGCTTTCAAGCGATTCTATTGAAGCCTGCGATGACTCCGTCTTTTTTAATAGCTCAGCCAGCGGAACGGATTTTTCTTTCTTGTTAATCAGCTCCAATATTATTTTCACCTGTTTGGGAGAACGGCTTTCAAGCTCAGGGAAGTAAGCATAAATTTCAGCGATGGTTTTATTCAGCTTAACATATTTTGCTTTTTTTATCCTTACTTTTGCATCTTCAATTTCATCAAGAATATTAAGAGCGCCTGCCTTTTCAAGGCTCCTTAGCGCCGAATAAATATTTTTTTTATTAACCTGCTTTTGAAGTAAAGATAAATTTATTTCATCACGCTCGGAAAGGATTTTTAAAATTCCCGCCTTTACGGAATCTTTATTTTTCTCGGATATTAATAGTTTTGCGCACTGTTCGCGGTCGCTTAATATTTTCCTTTTTGATTCAACTTCCAAACCGTAAGGCACTGCCAGTTTTAATGCTTCGCCTAACGAGGATAAATAGTAATCCGAAAGCCATTGATAAAACTCAAGGTCTTTTTTGCTAAAGATCGGGATCTTGTCCAGAATATCAGTTATAGGCTTTATTTTTTCAGTAGATGGGGGAGTGGGGGTAGTGCTTATTATAAACCCTGTAAGCGTTCTTTTACCGAACGGGACTATTGCCCGAACCCCGATTTCAGTATACTGCTCCAGTTCCTCCGGAACGGAGTAAGAAAATGAATTTCGGAAGGGAAGAGGGAATACAATTTCTGCATACATAATTAAAGAAAGTTATTTTGTTCTCATTTTTATTGTGTAATATAAACCGTTCCAGAAAGCCGTCTGAACCAGGATTTCGGCCAAAGGCTGATGCGCCTATGGCTCAAAACGGATTTTAGGATTATCAGGATTTTTAGATGCATAATTATTATAGAGTAAATCCTCCAATCCTGAGATTAAGTTAAGCCTATCAATCCACACCGATTGAATCGGAATCACCGCCGTTGGCCACCGCCTTGGGAAAACCAGCAGGCTCTAAATGTCGGGGCTACTTTTTAATTCATTCAGGCGGCTAAATAATTTACTTTTTTTTGCCGTCGTAAAACGGAGCTAAGGATTTATACTTGCTGCCGCTAAAATCATTGCTGAACATAGTGAATTTTAGTTCCTGGAATGTACTATCCCATACTATTCTTTTGTAATCTTTAGATCGGATTATTTCGCCGTTTGTAGAAACAACGCTGTCGTCAATTCCCAGGTTCAGGTAATGAAACCCGCTTTCATATTTTATCCCTTCAACGGCTGCTATATCGTCAAATTTATATGTACCCTGTCCCATAAGCTTGCCGTTTTCAAGATACAATTTTCTACCGGTAATGTACTTGCCGCTTTCTTTCTGTTCCTTTATAAATTCCGGACTCTTCAGCATGTGCTGGAATAAATACTTTTTATCTTTTTCAAGATCAGCTTTGGATTTTGCATCCGTCCTCATATCGTCTGCGGTAACAATGGTTATACCGGATGTTGGAGTATCCAGTGTTACATCATAAGAAATCTGACTGAATATTATACATCCGCCGAGTATCAATGAACTTGTAATAACAGCTATTAACGAAAGGCATAAATAAACTTTTTTCATAGCATACCTTTAGTATTAAAAATAAAAGTCATCTGCGATTTATAAAAATTTTTCCTCATCATAAATAATATGATCATAATTTTCCCTGCCGCGGATAAGCTTATAATTATTTCCGTCAACCAATATTTCGGGGGGGCGCCTTCTCATATTATAATTTGATGCCATTACCATACCATAGGCGCCGGCGGACATTACCGCTAAATAATCATTAGGCTTGCATTCCGGTAAGGCAGCATTTTTAGCAAGAAAATCGCCGCTTTCACATACCGGGCCGACTACATCGGCAGTAATTTCTTTTCTGCCTTCTGAAATAATTAACGGCTGTACGTGATGATAAGCGCTGTAAATGCTTGGCCTTAAAAGGTCATTCATAGCGCCGTCCGTAATAAGAAAATTTTTCATGTCCGTTTTTTTTGTATACAACACCTTCACTGCAAGAATGCCGCTGTTCGCGGTAAAAAATCTGCCGGGTTCTAAAAACACATCGCAGTTCAGTCTTTTAATAACCGGTATTAAAGCATCTGCATACTCTTTAACCGTAAAAGTTTTTTCGTTGTTATAAGCGGAACCTATTCCGCCTCCCAGGTCGATATGCTTTAAATTTATTCCTTCCGATTTTAGCTGCATAAAAATACCGGCAAGTTTTTCAGTGGCTGCAACAAAGGGATCAACCTTTGTTATCTGTGAACCCAGGTGCATATCCACCCCGGTATAGATAATATTCTTTAAGTCCTTCTGCATCCTGTATAACTTCAGGGCGGTAACCGGATCAACGCCGAATTTATTTTCGGCCAGCCCTGTTGATATATAAGGATGGGTTTCAGCGTCAACATCCGGGTTAACTCTTAGAGCCACCCTGGCTGTTTTATTCATTGAACCCGCGATTTCATTTATCAGTATAATTTCTTCTTCGGATTCCGCTTTAATCATCAGTAAATCATATTCAAGAGCTAACCTGATTTCCTGTTCTGTTTTGCCCACGCCGGACATAATCAGTTTATCCGGTTTTGATCCTGCTTTCAGCGCCCTGAAAAGCTCGCCCGCCGAATTAACATCCACACCGCTGCCAAGATTTACAAAAGTATTTATAACGCTCAGGTTGAAGTTTGATTTACAAGCAAAGAAAATAGTATTCTTAATATCTTTAAAAGCCTCTTCGGTTTCTTTATATCTGTCTGTAAAATATTTTTTGCTGTATATATAAGCAGGCGTGCCGAACTCTTCCGCAATTTTTATAACCGGCACCTCTTCACAGTATAAGCTGTTGTCTTTATAAGTATAATATTCCGAATCAAAGTATTTCATTTTTACATCATTTTTCTTTAAGGATGCTTCAAAGATAACGAAAATATTCGTTTTATTTTATGCCTTTTACGTGAGGCTCATCTTAGGTGAGCCTCACATTTAATTTCCGTTCACTCATAATTTTATTAATAAACATTTAAAATGCTTTCCCAATTATATCCTTGACTTTCATATTTTTTTATATTTATTTTATAATTATATCAGTGGAGCATTTATCTTAATAAAAATCCACGATAAATTTTTATAGTTATAAGTTTGGGTAATTATTTTCAGCTAAAGGCTGAAAAGCCTTCGATTTAAACAGTCAAAATTTGGGAGGCCGGGAATGAAGAATCTTTCAGGGTTAAGGGTTTATCTTGTTTTCCTGCTATATAGTAATACTTCCAAAGCGAATTTAAAATTCAAACACCGGCAAAAGAATAAATAAATTTAGCAGCATTTTTGCATTAATTACTGAAGATACTCAGAAATTAAAAATTTTATTAATTAACCCCGAGTTTTTGGCACAGCCATCACTATGTAAAACTCGGGGAATAATGAAGCCCGTACTTTATTGGCTCATCCGCTTCTGGAGGAAAAGCCGAACATGTTTAGTAATATAGGATCCCCGACATAAATGTCGGGGCTACTTTAAATATTATTTGCATAACTTCAGTTATTTATGTGGAAAAAAATGATTAAGTAAATTGTTTTCATTTAATTAGTGCTATAGTCTTAACCGGTATAAAAGATTTTTCTTTTGAAACGAAAGAAAATTTACAATGAAAAGATTATTATCAATATTTTTTCTCGCATTATTACTGCTTGTGTCCGTAATTGATCTTCAAGCACAATGGCAGCAGGTTAATCTTGGCCCGGCCGGCGGTAAAGTAAATTCAGTTGCTGTTATTGGTACGAATGTTTTTGCAGGAACTATTGCAGGGATTAACCGCTCAACCAATTATGGCG
>Ga0181520_10011627_pt1 | contig 11512 bp, 9 predicted proteins | sample PEATcosm2014_Bin_29_FD_132451 | JGI IMG/M metagenome (GOLD analysis project Ga0181520, IMG submission 132451) | Peatland microbial communities from MTU Mesocosm Facility, Houghton, MI, USA - PEATcosm2014_Bin02_30_metaG | ecosystem: Environmental > Terrestrial > Soil > Wetlands > Peat | place...
CGCGTCGCGATACTCCGAGACCTCGAAGCCCAATTGGCGCGAGGCGCGGAGCCCTCCCGCCGCCGCGGCCGGGAAGGAGGACGCGAGGAGGATAGAGCAGAGCATCGCGACGGTACGTATCGTTCTCGACTCGCCCATGGCAATATTGCCTCGACTTTCACGGCAGGTTATAGTACTTTCCTTCTCCCGAAGGAGCGCGCGCTTTGAGGATAGCCCTCGTTACGGATTGCTATTGGCCCCGAGTGAACGGCGTCACCGTGTCCGTCCAGAGCTATCGGGACCAATTGGAAAAATTGGGGCACGAAGTCATCATCCTCTGCCCCGAGTATCCGCCCTCGCGCGGCCCGGTCGCCAGGGAGCCTTCGGTGCGGCGCTTCCCCTCCGCATCCTCTTCCGTCTCCAAGGAGGACCGCCTCATCAAGCTCTCGGCCTTCCCGGTATTCGCCCGCACGCTGGAGCGCTTCAACCCCGACGTCATCCACATCAACACCGAGCTGATGGCCTTCCTCGCGGCGCGAAGCTACGCCAGGCTCCGTGGCTACCCCATCCTCATGACCTCGCATACCGACTACGAGGATTATATCACCAATTACATCACCGTCGTGCCGCCGCGGATCATGAGAGCGACGATCCGCTTCCTCATGCGCGCCGTATTCGGAACGGCGGACATCATCATCACGCCCTCGCGCAACCAGGAGCAGAAGCTCAAGGCCTATCACATCCGCAAGCGCTTCATAGTCATTCCCACCGGCATAGCCGGCGCCTTCGTCCCGCAGGATGAAGAGAGGGTAACGGCCTACAGGGCCGGGCTCGACGAGCGCTTCCCCTCCCTCGCCGGCAAGCGCATCCTCCTCTTCGCGGGACGCATCACCGTCGAGAAAGACGTCAAGTTCCTCATCCCGGTGCTCAGGAGGCTGCGCAATTACCGGGACGACGTCGCCCTCCTCTTCGCGGGAGACGGCCCCGCCCGTGTCCAGGTGGAGGCCGCCGCCAAGCGCTGGGGCCTGGAAAAGGCCTGCTTCTTCATGGGCTACGTCGCCCGCGCCGAGCTCCCCCTCGTCTACGCCGCCTCCGACGTATTCGTCTTCCCCTCCAAGACCGAGACCCAGGGGCTGTGCACCCTCGAAGCCATGGGCACCGGCCTCCCCGTCGTGGCGATCGGGGAGATGGGCACCCTCGACGTCATGCGGGGGGACCACGGCGGCTTCATGGTGGGCGACGACAAGCGCGAGTTCGCCCAGGCCGTCCTCAGCCTCCTGGCCGACGAGAAGCTCCATGCCAGGAAATCCGCGGAAGCCATAGCCTGGGCCAGGCAATACCGCATCGAGACCACGACCGAGCGCCTGGCGCGGCTGTACAAGATAGTCTCGGCCCAGCGCGCGCGAAACCTCAGGCTACGGAGCATGATCCGCTGACCTACCGCCTCGCGTAGTTCCTCTCCAGCCAGTTACGGTACTCGCCCGTGCGCACGTTCTCGCACCATTTCCGGTTTCCCAGGTACCAGCGCACCGTCTTCCGCAGGCCTTCGTCGAAGCTCGACTCCCGCTTCCAACCCAGTTCCTCCTTGATCCTCGAGCAGTCGATGGCGTAGCGGCGGTCGTGGCCAGGGCGGTCCTTCACATAGGCGATGAGCGAAAGGAAGCGATCCTTTCCTTCGCCCGTTTCCTCGGCGACAATCTCGATGAGCCTCCCGAGGAGCCGCAGGTTCTCCCATTCGTTCTCGCCGCCGACGGCGTAGCTTCGCCCCGCCTCGCCCCGCTCCATGATCTCCCAGACCGCGGAATTGTGGTCCTCCACGTAAATCCAATCGCGGATATTCTTGCCGTCGCCGTAGACGGGCAGGCTCTTGCCTTCGAGCATATTGAGGATCATGAGGGGAATGAGCTTCTCGGGAAACTGATAAGGCCCGTAATTGTTGGAGCAGTTCGAGAGGGTCGCGGGCAGGCCGTAGGTATGGTGATAGGCCCTGACGAGATGGTCGCTTCCCGCCTTGCTCGCGGAGTAGGGCGAGCGCGGATCGTAGGGAGTCTCCTCGTTGAAATAGCCCGAATCGCCCAGGGAGCCGAAGACCTCGTCCGTGCTGACGTGATGGAAAAGCACATCGCTACGTCCCTGCCAGGCGGCTCGGGCCGCCTCGAGGAGGGCAAAGGTCCCCATCACGTTGGTCCTTACGAAGGCCTCGGGGCCGAGGATGGACCTGTCCACATGGCTCTCGGCCGCGAGATGGACGACGGCGTCGGGAGCGTAGTCCTTGAATATCCTCCCCACCGCCGCGCGATCGCAGATATCCGCCCTCTCGAAGAAATAGCGCCTGCCGCCGAGGGCCTCGGCCACGTCGGCGAGGCTCTCCAGGTTGCCGGCATAGCTGAGGGCGTCGAGATTGACGATCCGTCCCTCGAAGCCGGCTTTGCCGAAGAGGTAACGAATGAAATTGGAGCCGATGAAGCCCGCCCCGCCCGTGACCACGATGGTCTTGAAATTCCTTTTCATGCTATGCGCTTTCCCTTCGTCTTCATTTCGTGGACTATGACGGGGTCCTCGGTCTCGAAATCCCGCTCGGAAACCGCGACCACGTCGAAATCGATGTCGAAATCCTTGCCGAGCGAGAAAAGCTCCAATCTATCGACGGACTTTACGCTACCGCGTAAAACCAGCCCTATATCGATGTCGGACTCTGCATGGGCGCGATCCTCCGCCCAGGAGCCGAAAAGGTATGCTTCCTTGATCAAGAATTTCGGCTTCAGCGACTCCACGAATGAAATCAAGCGAGCGGATATCTGTTCTGGGAGCGAATCCATTAGATCGCCTCTTTCGTTTTCGCCATCTCTTTGATAAAAGCCGCGAGCGAATCTTCCCAGGCCGGAATCTCGAGCCCATAGGCCGCCTTGATCTTTTCCTTGCTCAAAACCGAATAGGCGGGACGACGAGCCTTGGTCGGGTACTGGGCCGTGGTGAGCGCGTCGATGGCGCAGTCGCGCTCTAGAATCCCGGATTCCCGCCCCAGTCGATGTATCGCGACGGCGAAATCGAACCAGCTCGTCGTGCCCAGGTCGCTGTAGTGAAAGGTGCCGTATTCGGTTCGGGGTGAGCGCAGAATCGTCACGATCGCCCCCGCCACGTCCTTAGCGTAGGTAGGCGTGCCGAGCTGGTCAGCAACGACGCCGATCCTTTCCTTTGCGCCCATGGCTTTAAGCATCGTGTACACGAAATTGGGACCATGCTTTCCATAAAGCCAGGCCGTGCGCACTATCACATGTTCGGGGCAGGCCGCGCGCACGCGCGCCTCTCCCTCGGCCTTCGTCCGTCCATAGACGCCTATGGGCGACACCTGGTCGTCTTCCGACCTTGGCGCCGAGCCCGAGCCGTCGAAGACGTAGTCCGTCGAGATGTGCAGGATCCCGGCGCCGAGTTTCCTCGCGAGGCGGGCTAGATTCTCGGGCCCCTCGGCATTGAGTTTGGAGCAGAGATCGGCATCGTCCTCAGCCCTGTCCACCGCCGTATAGGCCGCGCAATTGACTATCCACTCGATCTTCTTGCCAGCGGCAAAGCCCGCGAGGGCCACGGGATCGAGAATATCGACTTCCCTGTCCGTGCCTACAAACTCGAGCCCAGGTGCCGCCAGAGCCCCCGCGAGCTCGGTACCCAGCATGCCCTTGTCGCCGACCAGCCAGATCACGACGGGATCCCCTAGCCTAGCCCGTGATAGGGCAAGTCTCGACGCGCTTGCGCCCCGCCGCGAGGCCCAGGAAATAGAAAGCGATGGCGTAGAGAACCCACAGGAGTATATTGAGGAAAAAACTCAGCTCTCGGGCAAGGACCAAGCTGCTCAGGGCCACGAGACAGAGCAGGGCCTGAGCGCCATAAATCACGGCGAGGGCGCGCTTGACGTCGAGGCCGAGGTCCAGGAGCTTATGGTGAAGATGGCCCTTGTCGGGCATGAAGATCGAAACGCCGGCGCGCAACCTACGGATCATGGCGGCGAAGGTATCGTAGATCGGGATGACGAGGACCGTGATGCTGGGCACTATCCCGATCTCGATGCGGTTCGAGGCCGGACCGATCAGAGGTAGCATTGCCAGGGTAAAGCCAAGGGAAAGGGCCCCGCAATCGCCCATGAAGATCTTGGCCGGCGGGAAGTTGAAAACGAGAAAGCCCAAAATTGCCCCGAGGAGGGCGAAGCAGACGAGGGCGGCCCCCGGGTCGTTCCTCAGGAGGAAAAAAACGCCGAAGGCCGAGGCGATGAAAGCCGAAATGCCCCCGCCCAGGCCGTCCATGCCGTCGATCAGATTGAGGGCGTTGGTGATGCCGATTATCCATATGATGCTCAAGGGGAAGCTGACCATGCCGAGGTCGAGCCCACACGAGCTGAACGGCAGGACTATAGACTTGAAGCGGAAACCCAAGGCCACCAGGGCAAGCGAACAGGCCAATTCTATGATGAATTTATAGACGGCCCGCAGGTTCCGAAAATCGTCGATTAAGCCTAATACGTGCACGGCCAGCATGCACATGACCACTACCCAGAAGCGGTTTCCGGTCTCGATCCCCGCGCCGGTCCCTTTGTTGACGATCACGATCGCGGCGACGAAGGAAAGCAAGATACCTACGCCCCCGAGGCGGGGAACGTTGCCGGTATGGATCTTGCGATCGTCGATTTCATCGAAGAGCTTGCGACTGTGCGCGATTTTTATTATGAGAGGCATGAATATCAAGGAAAGGACAAGAGCGCAGACGAATCCGAGCAGAGTATACATTAATGGCTCCAGCTGATTTTTCTGACTCAGTATATTGCAGGGATACGCCGCTTCCTAGCCCAATGCCCTTATATTATAAAGGAGAAATACTCAAATGCCGGGTCGAATGCAGGCAAGATCAGGTCTTTATCCGACAGCCTGGGCTCGAGGCCCGTTTCGGGCCAGCGGATGCCTAATCGGGCATCGTCCCATCGTATCCCGGCCTCGTCTTCGGGATGATAGAAATCCGTACACTTGTAGGCGAGGACCGCCACTTCGGAGAGGACGAGAAAGCCATGGGCGAAACCCGGCGGGATATAGAACTGATTCTGAACCTCGCCGGACAGGATGCAGCCTTCCCATTCGCCGAAGGTAGGCGAATCGGAGCGGAGGTCCACCGCGACGTCGAAGACCTCGCCCGAAATCGCGCGGACGAGCTTGCCTTGGGGGTGGGTCTTCTGGTAGTGAAGGCCCCGCAACACTCCGCGCGAGGACTTGGACTGGTTGTCCTGGACAAAGCGGGGAGTCATGCCCGAAGCCGTAAAATCCTTTTCGCTGTAGGTCTCGAGGAAATAGCCGCGCTCGTCGCCGAAGACTTCTGGCTGGACACAAAAAAGCCCCTCGATTCGGAGGGGCGTCAGGACAAAAGGCATGATCACCTCACAAGGATGGTCAGTAAAGTCTTATAAGCGACAATATCAGCGCCGCGGTCGAAATAACCGTCGTGATTATCGGAGAGACTTGGCCGAAATAATAAAGGAAGCTATTGCTCGCCACGACGATACTGTCTTCCGGGAGGATGGGACCATTCTTGGAGTGTGGTTTGCCTTGGACATCGATGACGTCCAAGGCTTGACCCGTATTCTTATCCTGGTCTATGCCCCCCGCGAGGTCGACGTAATACTCCCAGCCTCGATCGGGAACGTAGGGATAGCGCCCGGGAATTTTCACCGCTCCGGCCACAGATACAAAGAACTGGCGGAAGGGAACGATTATCGTATCATTCGCGACGAGCGCGCTATCGTAGGAAAAATCCTTCTTATAAAGATAATTGGCGAGATCGACGGGTATTTTGGTGTCTCCCCTCTGAATATAGGCATTAGAGATATCCGAAACTGCGGAGAATTGGGATCGAAGCTTCTGTATAGCCTGACTCAGCATTTCGCCGGGATGGAAAGTATAGGAGATGCGCTGAGAAGTCTGGGGATTCTCGCCGTTGATACCCACGCCGAGGGCTCCCTCGAAATAGACGCAAGGCAAGAGATCTTTGGTCGGCGGCACCGTCACCGTATCATAGTTCATCAGGTCGACGTTCGAGCCTTGGGAGAAATCGATGATCTTGGCTTCTCCGACGGAACTCGTGGTCGAAACATAGCGCACTAACTGAAGCCGCAGGGGATTGGCCAGTTCGGTGAAGCCGTTGCCATAGAGCTCGATCAGGTCTTTGAGTTCCTCCCCAGGCAGAAGTTGATAAGTACCTGGCTTTTTCACTTCACCCGAGACAGTAACCATACGCATGACCGTGTTTATCGTCACGATGTCGCCAGGTTTCAAGAACGGATCCTGGCTCAGATTGCCGTAGCGGTTAGCTTTGAAGAGATCGAAGCTTCGTTCCTCGCCGCCTGCGCTTTTTACCACTATATCACGCGTCGACGAGTAGCGGGTGAGGAGATGAGATATCACCGACGAAAGCCTCGTCAAAGCCGCGGCATTCACCCAGGTCGACTTGGTAACCTCGCCCGTCACGAAGATATCGAGCGAACCCGAAGGAATGACGATGCGATCTTCGGGCTGGAGCACGACATCGAGGGACGGTTCGTACTCGAAAAGCAAGCGTTCGACGTCGAGCGGTATCGTATCCGCCTGTCCCTTTCGGGCTATAAAGGCCCGCCGCAAATCGGCGGTCGGCAGCAGGCGAGGAGCCACCGTTCGCAAAACCCTCGATGCCATGTCCCCCGGCTTGAAGGGGTAGCGATCGAGGGAGTACTGCGAGGTATTTGTCGATGGTATCTGTGTAGCGTTACCCTGTTCGACCCCTGTACCAATGGTCGTTTGAGGTCCCACAAAAGCACTTGACGCCGAGGGTCCGATGGTCGGCTGCAACCCCAAGAGAGGAGCGATGGACGCACCGTTCGTCGCAATGGCCGGTTGCAGCCCCAGAAAAGAAGCGGCGGGCGCACCATTCGTCGCAATGGCCGGTTGAGGCTCTTGGAGAGGAGTGGTGGGAGTAGAATTTGAAGTATTATTGGACGCTTCCACCGGTCCATTCGCGGTCAGGTCGGCCATGTTCTGTTGAGAGACAATGGTGACACCACCTGTCACGTCTGCAGGAGCGATGGCACCTTCTATGTATACGACCGGTAGATATGTATCTTTAGTCGGGACGGTGATTTTATCGCCATCGATGAGCGACGGTGGCGTCTGCCTGTTCGCCGCGTCGAAGAATAAGGATTCACCCTCAGGCCGCTCGTTGCTAGCCTTGCGCACCAATGCTGCCAGATCGGTACGCGCGGTAGGTAGGGGACCTTGACCATAATTCCAGACAAGATCCCCGGCGGCTTCGCCCGGCAGGAGCTGGTAAGTACCAGGACGATATACCGCACCTTCCAGCGTAACGGTTCGATCGGCCTTGAAAAGCGTTACTTCATCGCCTGGCCGTAGATAGGGGTCGTCGGCAAAATTGCCGGTGCGGCTAGCCAAAAAGAGATCGTAACTCTTCTCAGTACCGTCGGAAGAACGTACCTGTACGTGACGCAATGAGGAAAAGGCTGTGGCAATCTGTGGAAAAAGGTCGGAGAGCTGCTCAAGGCCCCAGACTTGGGCAAGGTCGGCCTTTGTCACTTCACCGTCGACCTTGACCATAAAAATACCTGTGGACTCGATTAACACCACCGGGCTCGAGCCCGGATAGGCGGCGGCGACTTTCTTTTCCAACTGCGATTTAAAGGTTTGAAAGGTCATGCCTTTGGCATTCTGGGTGCCGAAAATGCCGAGATCTATGGTGTAATCGGCTTGGACAGCGAGGGGAACCGAAACGGCATTTGTATTCTGCAAGAAAGATAAGGTATAAAAATCTCCCGGCGTCACGAAATAGGACATAGTCGTCGATGCCAATTGCGCCCGACCATTAGGGATCGTGGCGAGGGAGCCGAAGGTAAGGTCGGTCGATTGTGATGGGAGGTTCAATGAGCCGGCATTCCCAGCGTTGAGACCGCCGAAGGTGCCTGTCGGCGTCGTAGCGCCGCCACGACTGTTTTCTCCGCTCATACCTGAGTTCCCGCCTTGAAGCATGGACTGTAGAAGCGAAGACGACTGGGCTTGCAGGGCAAGGGCAAGGGCAAGGCCCAAGAGAATGGATAATACCGCGATTCTCTTCATGAACGTGTACCCCTAAGTTTGGCCATCGCTTCCGGATCGTTCCGTATGTCTTTCAGGGCTTCGAGGACAAAGGCCAGGAGAACCGATAGAGAGAAACCGGCCATTGTGAACAATAGGCAAATTACAGCCCGGCTGGGCCCTGACTTCTGGTCTGGGATCTCGGCCAAGTCGATGACCTGGAAGGTGTCTCCCTGACCACTTGCATCTAACTTGGCCAGCTCATATTGCTCGGTGAGGGTCTTGAAGACCTCAGTTTGGACCATTAGGTCCCTTTCGAGCCCTGCGTATTCGAAAGAAATCTTTGGGATCTCTCTTTCGCTCGGCAATACTGAGTTACCTTGTTCCAGCTCCGTGATCTTGGCCTGGATACTATTACGCTCCGACTTGAGTCTGCGAATGACCGGGTCGTCGATCTTCGAGAATTTCTCGTAATTTTCGATATCAAGGTCATTCAGAATGAGCTGGGAGCGCAACTGGGCCAGGATGGTAATCTGTTCGGTTGCAAGGGCTTCCACCGACAAAACCCCGTATTTCGCTTGGAAAGTTTTGATTTTCGCCTCGATGGCATCGATCTGGGCTTGGACATCCGCTAGCTTCTGCTCCAACAGAACCTTCTGGCTCTCTGCCTTGTTTCCCCCGAGCGCCTCGAAGCGACGGTCGAGGATCTCCACGAGCTTGTTGACCACATTATGGGCGAAGTCGGGATCCCTATCCGTAAAGGAGAGGGTTATGATATTCGTTTTATTATCGAACTCGACTTTTAGGTGGTTTTTCATAGCCTTTCTCGTTGCTGTTCTTACATTTTCTTTTATCTTGTATCGGAAGGTAAAATCGAAGACGCTGTTCAGTTCATCGAGGCTCGAATCCGAGGTGGCAAGAAATACGGCAAGATCCCCTGAGACCTCACCCATACTCACGCCAGCCAAGGAAGCAAGGCTTCCGAGACCCGTGGAGCCGAACATCGAGGAAAGTTCGCCGCCAGAGTCACTGGAGATGAGAATGTTGGCTGAAGAGGTGTAGTGATTGGGAAGATAGGATTTCTCCGGAGGAAGGATGAGTGAGCCGATCGTATAAAGAATGACAATCAGGGCCGCACTTATGGTCCCTCCTACAACGAGTCTTTTATATCGAAGTATTGTGGCCATAAGATCGAGGAATGATATCTCTCTATTTCCTGGGGTGGTTGTCGAATCGTCGATTGGCATAATCCGTCCTCTATATAGAAAACCATGTGATAAAAGTCCCTTAATCCCATCCTCAACACTTTGAGTTCTTAAATTTCTATACAGTGTTACTACGAATATTTCTTTCGGTCTTGGCACTACAGCACAACTTCTCCGCGATCGGCGCCAAAGCTTAACACGTTGAAATATACAGTCAGGTGCGAATATTCGGAGGTATCACTGCGCCGACCGCCGCAATACCTTCCCCGCCGATCCTTGAAGCTCGGTGCGAAGATGATAGATCTTCTCATCCAGCTCGAGTTCTATGCCTGTAGCGAAAGCAGATCCTGCTTTGCTATGGAGTCATAATATTTGGCGACACCATGCTGTTCCTCACCCTTACAAACAAAGGCTGAAAATAGTCAACATGTAGCCATTTAACCTAACTTCTTAGTATATCGTTCCATTCCACTTGGTGGCCCTATGTGTCGAGATGACTCCCTAAATCCTCGAGAAGCATCAGGGCGAGGAGAAAAGCCAATATCCTCAATATTTCCCAGGGTGCTATCTTCGGATGTGTACTGCACAAAATATTTATATGATTCCTTTCCATTCACATACTCTCAAATTCTTTTTCATACCTTTCCTGTATCTCTATCGCTGTTCGTTTTATTATCCTTATTATCCACTCATTTATCGAACTTTTACTATACTTCACTGGAAATACAATTTAGTAATGTATTCCGCTTACACAGTGATATCCCCTATGTACTCGATTCTCTGTATCAATATCTCTTCCACTGCAGGAAGCTGCAGAGAATTATCAAATTAAAATTTCTTCATAGAGTTTTGATATTAATTTCCAAGTGTATCTGCGTTTTGCGATTTCTGCCATTGCAGTTCCAATTTTTCTTAATTCTTCCTCATTCGTCCCCCTAAGCAATTCAAGTAATTCAAATGAATTCTTGAAGTACATGCATTTCCCCTCTGTAGTTTCATAATTGTAGTCACACTTATAGGCAAATACGGGTAATCCAAAGGACATAGCTTCAACAAGGGAAGGGTTTGTTCCACCGGCGCTATGCCCATGAATATATAATGAAGCTTTGCTACGAAGAGAATTCAATTGATTATTGTCATAAATTGGGTCAAGCATATAAATGGAATCCACTGAATCGAAATTATCCTTTAGCGATCTCCCATAACTTGTTGAGTCCCAATTCCCTACAATCACATATGGAATTGAGTTTATATGCGAAAAGGTTTCTAAAATCATTTTTATATTATTTTCAGGCACAATTCTACATATCGTAATTGCATAATATTTGGGCAGAATATTATCAAATTGTGGGTTCTGTATTAACTCAAAAGAGTTATCCCCGCCATACTCTATCAACTTTGCATTTTTCCCATATTTAGAGTAAATTGAATCTACAATTACTTGATTATCACCAATAATAATATCCGCGTACTGGATTGCTAGAAACTCAAAAAAACGTAGTAACAATCGAACACCGAATGACCATTTATTACGTCGCCACTCAGCACCATCAATATTTAATATTATCATCCCATTAAAAAATTTTCGAAAAAAAGGAATGAATATTGCTCCTGAACACCCCAAAACAATAACAGCGTCAAAAGAGAACGATCTGAAAAGCGCTATTCCATCGTAAATAATACTCTGCAACCCATTAGCATATAGATTAATATATTTTAGAGTTGCACCTTTATACAAAATTTTTTTCCCACTATAACTCTTTAAAGAACAAAAAACTGTATAGTCAATTTTTCCGTTCGAGTTACTAAGTAGGTTTTCGACCAATGTCTCAAATCCACCGTAACATGCTGGAACACCAACTATGCCAATAATCGCGACCTTTTTTTTCATTTATACCAATCCATAATAATCATCAATTTTCTCCATTCCCTGAGACTTATTTTAAACATCTTTAGAGCCCCAAAAACTGAACCGCATTTCGTAATTCTTTATGTTATAAGGATCGGATCTTCCAGCTCTCAAGAATGGTAGTGCCGACAAAATACCTTTGATATGCCTGAATTACCTTGCAAATAAAACATATGGTGGTACTATCGAGTAGAGGTCAATCGATATGTTCGTTCGTGTCAAGAAGAACCGCGAATATTCATATCTTCAGATCGTGGAGAGCAAGAGAGAAGGCCGGAGCGTCAAGCAGCGCGTCCTCGCCACCCTTGGTCAGTATGATACTCTTATAA
>Ga0181520_10011629_pt1 | contig 11512 bp, 7 predicted proteins | sample PEATcosm2014_Bin_29_FD_132451 | JGI IMG/M metagenome (GOLD analysis project Ga0181520, IMG submission 132451) | Peatland microbial communities from MTU Mesocosm Facility, Houghton, MI, USA - PEATcosm2014_Bin02_30_metaG | ecosystem: Environmental > Terrestrial > Soil > Wetlands > Peat | place...
TCGCAAAGAACTTCAATACCGCGTACATATTGTAGATCGAATGTATTTCAATGAGGACGGTCGGATGGTATTTTTTGATGGTTTTTTCCGCTCCGTCGAGGACGAGGTTTTCTGCACCCTCAACGTCTATTTTTATGAGACCGGGTTTCAGAGCGCCCTCGGCAATGTCTTCGATCGAATCGAGCCGTGAGGTCGGTACGCGCATTCGTCTGAAGCTACCTTTTGTTTCGTATGAACCTTTTTCCGATATCGTGTCCGCGCCTTCAATAAAACTGCCGCTGCTCATACCTTCGTCAACTGAAGCGCTGAAGATGAAATCCTCCGCACCGTCCGGCGCGGACAGGGCGCACTGGAAGAGACGGATTCTTTTGCCGAGGTCTTCATTTCTCGACAGGATTTTTTTGATGCGGTCTATGTTGAAGGGATTCGGTTCAAACGTGAGCACATGTCCGGCGGGACCGGTCATGTGCGCGAAACACAGCGCATGAAAACCGATATGGGATCCGACGTCGAGAATGGTTTTTCCGCGAAGATCCAGCTTTTTCAAGTATTCGAAGAAAAATGCATCATAAGTGCCCTCAAGCATCTCTTTTTTCCAGTCACGGATGTCTGCAAAGAAAAGTTCCCGGCCCTTGAGGATACCGGCTTGGACGGTATGCCATTCTGGTTTTGTTTCGCCGACATGCCGGGCATTTTTCTTGATGCACGCATATACAGGCGTCTTTTTTATCAGGGCAAAAAGGACTGGAGGTGTGATGGATTCGGTAAATTTGTAAATTTTATTCTTATGTATCATGCGGTCTTCAAGGTTATGCGCGGATTATTCGCGATCATTTTTTGCACGCGCCGTCCGCTGGTCTTCCCGGATCTTTTTGATCCAGAAATCCATGAACAATGCGTCCCAGACCGCGCCTTTCATGAGTGCGTCGTATTTCAAAGTAAGTTCCCGTTCTCCGTATGCGTCGAGTTCGTGCCAATCCTTGACGATCCATATCGGCAGTCCGAGCGAAACGAAATATCGCATGGAAACGAAGTCTTTGACGATGGGAATCGTCTTCAAATACAGCGCTTCGAACGTCCTGCAGCTCTCGATAGCGTTGCCCGGTGGGGAGGCGACGAATTTATACGTTGAGAGTTTCTTGAGATGCAGGCGCGGCGCGAGCATCCCGGTGACCGTTTCCATGGCAGGATGTTTCAGAAAATATTCCTTCGCCGGTCCGCGCTCGGCGGGATTGGTGCCGACATTGAAAAAGAAAAAGATCTTATTTTTCCGTATGGGCGGACGCCGGGCGATATCCTTGCGCATTTTATCGAACACGCCGGGAATGCCGTTGATATAAAAATGAAGATTTTCAAGGGCGAGCGGGATCGGTATGAGCTTCTCGTGATCCGTCACCGCGTCCTGGGCATAAAAACGTATGATTTTGTCGTCAAGAAGACCCATGACCTCCGCGTCCATCGGATGATCCCCGTTATGTTCGATCAAGATATAGGGATGCTTGATGAGAGGATGCATTTTCTGCAGGTACGAAAGTGTCAGGCCATTGGCCACGAAAATGATGTCGCCCAGCTTAACGTCTTCGGTCCGGAACGTGCCCGTCTCGTCGTGGATATGATCCGCAAGCAGGCGGAACGAGTCGCCGCTCACATACGGATAGCTTCCGGGACGAGAATTACCGGTTATTTTCTTTTGGAGGCGAAAGAGTCTTCTCTGTGCATGCATGGAATATTTTTCGAGCGCTCTTTCAAAGCGATTAGGCATGGGCGTTTCCATAGTTCGAAAGTATAGCGTATTTCGTTTCTTTGCGATACTATAGGGCACACTATGAAAACAGTTCCACGGGTTCTGCTTGTCGGTGCCGGATGTTTCGGACAAAACCATCTTCGAGTTCTCAAAGATCTGGCTTATCAAAGCAGGGTAGAATTGGTCGGCGTCGTCGTTCGGGATGCCGCTCATCGTCGGCATATCACGAAGGAATATGATGTCACGACTTACCCCAGGCTCACTAAAAAATTGCTCAAAAATGTTGATGCAGTAGATATTGTTACGCCTCCCGAAACCCATTTTGATCTTGTTAAAAAATGCCTGCAGTACGCGGATGTTTTTGTCGAGAAACCTCTGGCGATGAATGCCGCGGATGCGCATCGTCTGGAAAAGATGGCGCGACGGTATAAACGGACTTTAACTGTCGGACACATTTTTCGTTTTCATCCGGTTTCATTGAAACTCAAAGCTCTTTTGCCAAGAAAGGGCATACCTTCAAAAATCAACGGTTCATTTGTAAATCCTGTCAGCTCGGATCAAGACCGTGAACCGTCACTCGAGTTATTGCATCTGTTCGATGTTATTGACTTTTTGTGGTCCAAACGACATACCATGGTTTCCGCGCGAAGCGAGGGAAGAGTTTCCGTCGTCCATGTTCGCTATGGAAAGAATACCGACGCACATTTCGTGCTTGGCTGGCGGGGCAATACAAAAGAACGGACGCTGATATTCAAGTACCCGCAACTGACTGTTCAAGCGGATTTTTTAGCCGATACCGTCACGGTGTCGCGAAAATCTGTATCAAAAAAATACAAATGTCCGCCGGTCGAGGAACCGCTCAGAAAAGAATTGGTTTCTTTTTTGAAAGCGGTTGCCGGCGTCGGGAAAAATGAAGCGTCTGCGGTCATGGCCGCACGAATTGTTTCCATTGCCGAGCAAGCGATTCCCAAAAGCAAACATGTTCCGAGAATAGCGGTCATCGGCGGGGGAATCTTCGGGACGAGCGTTGCCGCGGAACTTAGCGTATTTGGAGATGTGTCTATTTTTGAAAAGAATGCGGAACTTTTACAGGAAGGTTCATACGTCAATTGTTACCGTCACCATCATGGCTATCATTATCCGCGAAGCGATGAAACGGTCGTTGACGTACAATGTTCAAGAATCCCTTTTGAAAAAATATTCAAAGATGCTCTTCTCCATACACCGACATATTATGCCCTTGCGAAAGAAGGTTCGTATGTTTCTGTCAAAGAATTTCTCGCGTTCTGTAAAAAACATAATTTGCCGTATAAGAAATCCTTTCCTCAAGGTCATTTGTTGGCAAAGAAAGAAATTAATCTTTCAATACGTGTTCCTGAACCGAGCTATGATTACGGAAAACTTAAAGAAATTACCACGAAAAGGCTCGATGCTATGCCAAATATAGATATACGTTACAATACTCTTGTAACCGGCATCACTTTTGATACCAAAGGCGCGAAAGCGATTACTTACCGTAGCACAGACCCCGCCTCATCCCGACATCGTGAAAAAAGGCAAAAATTCGATATTGTCGTCAATGCAACCTATGCGAATATCAATCGTTTTGCCCGGTGGCTCGATTTTGAGACATATCCGATCCGTGTTGATCTCGCGGAGGTGGTTGTCATCAAGTTGCCGATTCCTCCGATCTCAATCACGGTCATTGACGGGCCGTTTGCAACGCTTATGCCCATTGATAAGCCCGGCGAATTTGTTCTTTATCATGTCAAAGAGTCCATACTTGACCGATATGTACCGGCGAATGGCCTTGTTAAGAAATTCCCCAAAGGATATTCAAATCAGGAAGCCATTCTTGCAGAAAGCGCAAAATTTTTCCCGATATTAAAGAAGGCAACTATCGTCGAATCGCGTATCGTTCACCGGGGAGTTCTGGCATACCATGAACACGATGATGCACGCGTCGCAGACTTGATTGAACACGGATTTGGTTGTTGGTCTATTTTGAGCGGCAAGATCTTGAGTTCTGTCATGACTGCGAAGAGACTTTCCCGGATTATTCGGAATCTGCCCCCTCAGACTGATATATGATAGCAATACTGAAGATTACATTACTATCTGGTAACGGCTAATTGCATAATCCGCCGCGTGTTATATGATGTTCGCTATGTACCAACCCAACAATTTATACCAAAAATATAAGGAACGAGTCTTGGATAATGAGTTTTCTGCGGCACTTCCCGACGTGACCAAAAAAGCGACGCTTGATCATATCAATTTTGCTATAAACCTTTGCGAACGGTGGGATACCGTCCTTGATGTGGGATGCAGTAATGGACATTATATCGCCGCTCTTGCGGCAAAATTCAGGCAGGCCGTCGGGGTGGATATCGATCTCCATCCTGGCCAGACGATTCTCCAAAGGAAATACGATAACATCACATTTTTTAACGGTCCCATTGAGAGCTATCCAAAGACTAAGAAATTTAATTTCGTTCTCCTCATGGACATATTTGAACATATTCCAGATATTCGTGTGTTCATGCGTCAGATCGCCGGCCTGCAAGAAAAAGGCGATGTTGTGTATATCGTTACTCCCAATCCAGTCTTCTGCGGCCCCGCCGAGGAATCGGAAATATATCATAAAAAATCCGGCTATCATGGACATATACGACATTACACCAAAGGCGAAGTCGTAGAGATATGCCAGTCGGTGGGTTATAACGTGGAGTTTTCTATATACGAAGAAACAGAATCCCGGGCGAAATTTTTCCTCTTTGGAAGGGCAGTATCGCGCAGGGATCGGGCTTTTTCGAAACACTGGCCATATCGTCTCATCCGTCCTCTCATCATTCCTGTACTCAGTATGATATTCATACCCCTAGAGAAGATGTGTTATAAAAAAGAGAAAATATCTGAAAATGATATGTTTGCCACGCGGTCTTTGGTGATCGCCCTAAAGAAGAGATGATCGCTTTTGAAACCGAGATAACCCTAATTTCTGCAAAACTTCTCCGTAGAACCGTTCAATATCATGCCAGTCGGTGCTATCGAAGAAACCAAATGCTTTATATAGAACGAGATACAGAATAACCGAAACTCCGACAATCATTACTAGAGTTATCAGACTAGTAATAAGAAAGGAAAGAATGAATGTATCGATAAGCCAAAGGGCGGCGCCAGTCAGGATGGTTGTTATAATAGTTCGTACATAGTATGCACGCCGATCCGAAAGATCGAGATATTTTTTTTCTGTGTAGTAGAACATATAGAGTACGGGTAAAACCGATAACAGATATGCCCATGCCGCTCCGTTGATGCCGTATGAAGGCAAGAGGATAAAAAGGAGAACGGCATTGAGAACGCCCATTACCACGGACATGACGGTTAGGAATCTTAATTTACCGAGACCGAGAAGAAATGATGACAACGGACCGAAAAGAGCCAAAATAAAATTAGTCAAGGCAAGAATGATGAGGATACCCGTGGAATGAAGAGCGAAGTCGAGAGAGAGCCAGTAGAAAAGAATCTTATAAGCAAACGCCAGTACTGTGACGGTAAGTGCGGTAGCTATAATAGTTATGAGACGGAATGAGCGGACATAGAATGTTTCTATTTTGGTTCTGTCTTTGTTGGCATCAAGCTGGGAGGCCATGGGGAAGACAGTGGCGCTCAAGGTATTGGCAAAGCCGGGAATGCGGCTCGTCACGTTTCCCGGCACACTATAGTACGTCAAATTGGTTGGACCGGCAAAGAAAGGGATAATCACTCGGTCGAGAGATGCCAAAGCCGTGTTGGCGATATTATTGATGGATGTGACGGTGCCAAACGTACAGCATTCACGGATCTCGTTCCAATTCCAGCCAAAACGAAATGTCGCTTCCGGTAGAATCTTTTCGGCATAATAAAAAGTGACGAAAGCACAAGCTGAGTTTATGAGAAGTTGGAAGATAAATATGGTCTGAAGCGAACCGCCGAGAAGGACAATGAAGAGCGTACTTAGACTCGTGATTGTTATAAAGACGATGCCGATACTGTTGCTAATATCAAATCTTTGCAGCGCGTTTAATATAACGGTATAGGTTGTATCAATGCCATTCGCAAAAAATATTGCTCCCGCGAGAAGAAAGAGCGGTGCGTATTGGCTGTATGCGGCGAATTGTGCTGGCAAGAGTCTTGCACCAAAAAGAGCTATGATAGCTGTTACGACAATGCCAAGAAAGCTTATGATGAAGAACATTGAATTGGCGGAATGACTCAGGGTTGTCAATAATCGCCTATCGTTCTTTCCGTAATAAGAAGCCATGCGTTTTGTAACTGCCACACTAATACCGAAATCAAGAAGACCAAGGAGTGAAATGACTGTATTAATGAAAAGATATATACCGTAATTTTTGATGCCAAGGCGGAATATAATTATCGGTGTGACGAGAAGAGTGAAAATCATCGGCCAGAGATAGCCAATGACGCTATACGATATATTTTTGAACGTTTGGAAGGTGAGTGATGAACGTTCCATATGCTTGTGGCATAGATAATACCATATGCTATAATCCGTGCCATGGATACAACAAATAAAGCTTTACGATATATTATCTATATTCTACTTGGTGTCAGTCTGTTCGTGCCGCTTATTGTGGGGGATGGTATCAATCATATCGGTATTCCTTTCGCTTCAATGTTCTTTCCGTTCATTACCGGCAAGGCTTTCGCTTTTCGGATTCTGGTCGAGTTGGCTTTTGCTGTGTGGATTGTCTTGGCTTGTCGCGACAAAAATGCTCGGCCGAAGATTTCCGCATTGACAGTCGGTGTGACGGTCTTTACACTCGCCGCACTCCTTGTTGATCTCACTGGTGTCAATCCCATCCGCAGTCTCTGGTCGAACTTCGAGCGTATGGAAGGCTGGGTGACTATCATCCATCTGTGGGCATACTTTATCGTCTTCACTTCAGTTATGCAGTCGGATACCGCTGAGAAAACGCGTCAGCTTTGGCATCGATTTTTTAATGTTTCCTTTATCGCCGCATTCTTTGTCGCCGTATGGGGCATACTCCAGCTCACCGGTCATCTGCCTATTCAGCAAAGCGCCGATCGTCTCGATGCTTCCATCGGCAATGCGGAATATTTGGCAGTGTATATGCTCTTGAACGGTTTTCTGGCTTTGTACATGGCTGTCGTCGCTTGGGGTAAAAGGAAGGCCGTAGGCTGGATATATGTTGTTCTGGCATTTTTGTATTTCCTTGTGCTCTGGTTCACCCAGACGCGCGGCACGACTCTGGCGCTTGTTATCGGCCTTTTTGTCGCACTCGCTATCTTTGCTTTTATTAAAGACAAGAATCATCACACCCATACCGATGAAACTAAAAAAATAGTCAAGCGCGAGCGAGTCATCGCCGGCAGTCTCGTTATTCTCATCGTCATTGTTGTCGGCGGTTTTTGGTCTATCCGCAGTACTCATTTTGTCCAGAGCCACGAAACGCTCCAGAGACTGGCATCCATTTCCGTCAACAATCCCCGCATCCAATTCATCTGGCCGGAAGCATGGCAAGGTTTCAAAGAAAAGCCTATCCTCGGCTGGGGTCAGGAAAATTTCAATTATGTTTTCAATCAGTTCTACAATCCTGAAGCATGGGGTCAGGAACAATGGTTCGACCGCGCTCACAATGTCTTCATAGATTGGGCCGTAAACGGCGGTATCGTCGGCTTCGGCGCGTATGTGGCGCTCTTTATTCTCGCTCTTGTTTCCGTATGGAAATCAAACTTCGGCACTAAAGAGCGGGCAATTCTCACTTCACTTCTCATTGCCTACGCCATTCACAATATGTTTGTTTTCGACAATTTGGCAAGCTATATCATGTTTTTCCTGGGGCTGGCGTTTTTGTCGAGCGAATGGCATGCGCGGCGGAAAGCTCTGGCATCGGTGCACACCGTGCATACAGCCGCAGGTCACACGAGCAGTGACACAGTCGCGCCAAAGCCCGGTTTTCTCGCCCGCACCGAAATGAAGCTCCATTCATTCGACATCAACAACGACGTGACGAATTGGGTTATTGTGCCGATCGTCATCATCATCGCCGTCTTCACTCTTTATTTCATTAACATCCGCGCTATTGATCAAAATCTCAATCTCATCTCCGCTATGGAAAATTGCCAAGGCGCCGGACAGACGGGCGCGCCGACTCTCGATCCGACCCTCTTTACCAAAGCCGAGCAGGGTCCGTATCTAGGCCTCCAGGAAATCCATGAACAAGTCTATAGCTGTGCGGAGCAGGTCATTGGTGCACAGCAAGGTGTGACGAACGATGTCAAGCTGGCATATTACCAGCTCGCGTCTGACGCTTTTACCACTCAAACCAAGATGACGCCGAACGACCTACGCGGCTTTCTCTTTGCCGGCTCATTCTACAACGATCTCGGTCAATGGTCGGTGGCACTGCCGTACCTTACGCGGGCATATCAGCTTTCGCCGGTCAAACAAAGCGTACTTTTCGCTCTGGCGCAAAATGATATAAACGGCGCCACAACGGCGGCAAGCACTACCGATGCAGTGGCACTTCTCGCTAAAGCCTACAATGAAGCGCCGGATTATCCACAGGCTCAGACGTCATACGCTCAAGGCCTCTTCATCACCAAGCAGTACGCCGTGGCTCAAACTCTTCTTGAGAAAATCATCGCCGCGACCCCGACTGATCTCCAAAGCACCATGATGCTCGCGGCTTCGGATGAATATCTCAAAGAACCCGCGGCTTCTATCGCCCTCCTTCAGGTCGTGGCTTCTTCATCGCCTTCTGATGCTCCGACGATCCAGAAATACATCAGTCAAATCCATCAAGGGGTCAATCCGTTTATTCCTCCAGCGGCATCTGCAGGGGCGGCGGGAGCACAATCAGCAGCACAATAATAAAGTTGCAAACTTATATCCATGAAAAAAGTTTTTGTTTCGGGTTGTTACGACATCCTTCATGCTGGACATATATGTTTCTTTGAAGATGCCCGGGCATTGGGTGATCACTTGACGGTGTGTTTTGCCAGCGATGAAGTTTTAAAACTAGCGAAAGGTCGGGCACCGTCTATTCCTGAAGATAATAAAATGCTTTTGCTCGGATCACTCCGCTCGGTTGACCAGGTGGTTAAAAGTTCCAATCTCCATCCCATTTTTGATTTTGTCGATCATCTAGAGACCATCAAGCCGGATATCGTTGCTATAACCGAAGATGATCGTCATCTCCAAGAGAAAAAGGAATTTTTTTCTGCACGCGGTATTACATTGGTAGTCTTACCGAAACACACCAATTATACACCGACGTCTACAACCTCTATCTTAGCTTCGATAAAAAATATTGTTGAAGTGCCGCTCCGTGTTGATTTTGCTGGCGGATGGCTTGATGTGCCGAAATTTTCTCGGAAGGGTAGTTATATTGTCAATTGTACTATTATACCGAAAGTCTCTCTGGATCATTGGCCGTACGAGCATGGTGGTGGTCTGGGGGGTTCAGCCGCCCATGCCATTTTAAAAATAAAAAACGGTTTGGAATCGGAACTTAATCTCGGTGTCGGCTGGCAAGATCCGGCAGTCATACAGGAGACAGGTCTGTGTGTGTGGCGTTCAGGCAAAAAGCCAGTCATTGAATTCAAATCAAATCCCGATTGGCTTCTCGGCAGGATGCTTATTGTCTGGACAGGAATCAGACACGATACTCCGCATCTTGTCAGCACCAAGCGTGATTATCAAGCAATAATTCGAGCTGGAAAGGTGGCGGCTCTCGCGGTTTTTTCCAAAGATTTTAAGAAAATGTGTCAGGCAGTGTCTATGAGCTATACTGTCCAATTGAAAGAAGGCATGAAAGAATTATCCGCCGTGCCACGAGCTCGGGCGAAAAAATATCTCGGTGGCGGCCATGGCGGCTATGCTTTGTATCTTTTTAATTCTGCCAAAGATCGGGCTTTTGCCGCTTCTCGCACGCAGGACAGTAAGGTTATCGAGCCATATCTTGAATCATACACTTAATTTTATATCTCGTCCTGGTATACTTCTTGTACAGTCAACCCTTCAGTGGGCATTCGAGATTCCCCGAGCACCATGCATGGTGCTCGGGGTTTCGTATTGTGCGAATATACGTTCAATGCGCGCATGGATAGTATCCATAGTTTTCTTGTCGAGCATTGTTATAAACCGAATGCATCTTATGAATTTTTGACGGAAATAATCCTCGTGTATTTTGGTTATACTGGTATACCAAAAAATACATGGTCGTTGATACCTTTGATCACGATAATTGGTCGCAGGAATTCATCTCCTTTACCATCAAGCTCTGAACCAATGTTTACGCCAAGTCGCATAAGCCAAACTGCGCCTTCACGGATAAAGACATGTTGTGTGTTCCTTGTGTCGGTGGCACTTTTCACTTTGTGCCATAGGGCGAAATCTTTATGAAACATGAATTTGATTATGTAAATAGTTGACAAAGGGCTACAATTTGCTACACTATCCTCGTGTGAGTGCTAATAGGAGCTACTTCGGTATAACCACGTTGTTAGTATCAATAATAATGTCTGCATAAGATCCTGCCTCGGCAGGATTTTGTGCGTTTGGTGGAAAAGTGTGTGCTATAATGAAAGCGGATTGTTCCAAGTAACGGCAGACGGCTGTACTCACATTTAAATTTAGACATTATATTTGGAGCTAACACCCGTCTGCCATTAGTTGGCGCAATAGCGCAATTTTTATTATCATGCCGATTTCTATTCGCGAGAATGTGCCGCTTCGTGACTTGACGACGTTCCGCGTCGGCGGCACGGCGCGGTATTTTTGCGTGGTGACAAGTGAAGCAGAGCTTGTCGAGGCTATTGACTTTTCTCGCGCAGGCGGCACAAACGGTTCTGATCAAGTACCTTTTTTTATTTTAGGCGGTGGGTCGAATATTCTTGTTAGTGATGCAGGTTTTGAAGGATTGGTTATCAAGATGGAGATTCGGGGAGTTTCGTACGGAACAGACACGATGAATATGAACGTAGGCGCACGTGGTGGTACTACCTCGCTGGAGAGGCACTCGGAAGAAATCGGACAGTTGACTAAAAGCAGGCTTTTTTCCAAGAAAAATCCTGAAAAAATGGCTCAGAATAATGCTCCACTTCCTCAAGAAAATGAACTGTCCGAAAATCTCGGAGAGGCTCGAAAAGGCACTCTGACTCGCGACATTACACCCGACGTTACTTCCGACATTATCCGTGTGACCGCCGGGGCAGGAGAGAATTGGGATGACTTTGTCGCGACATGCGTCGAGCGCGGGCTGTACGGTTTGGAAAATCTCTCCGGCATTCCCGGTACGGTCGGCGCGGCACCGGTGCAGAATATTGGTGCCTACGGAAGCGAAGTTTCGCAGACGATATATTCGGTGCGAGTTTTGGACACGTTGGTGATGAAATGTACCGATCTTAATCGCGATGGATGTCATTTTGCGTACCGCGACAGCATTTTTAAGCATGAGAAGAATGCCGACGGTTTGGCGCGGTACGTTATCATTTCAGTTACATTCAATTTGAAGAAAAATGCGCTACTCAATATCAGTTACAGAGACGTGCAAGAATATTTCTTGAAAGATAAAAATAAAAGAAGCACTGCAATAGAACCGCGCCTCGCCGATGTCCGAAACGCCATCCTCGCCATTCGTTCCGCAAAATTGCCGGATATTCGCATCATCGGCACGGCTGGTTCTTTTTTTAAAAATCCGATCATATCGCGGGAACATTTTGACAAGCTGAAAGAAA
>Ga0181520_10011630_pt1 | contig 11511 bp, 10 predicted proteins | sample PEATcosm2014_Bin_29_FD_132451 | JGI IMG/M metagenome (GOLD analysis project Ga0181520, IMG submission 132451) | Peatland microbial communities from MTU Mesocosm Facility, Houghton, MI, USA - PEATcosm2014_Bin02_30_metaG | ecosystem: Environmental > Terrestrial > Soil > Wetlands > Peat | place...
AGCTTCTTCATGAATCGATTTCGCAAGCTAGGGTTTATCGAATACAACGGCCGCATCAAGGTTCACAAGTCGCTCCTCAAGATGGTCCTACACGAAGAATTCACCGAGCGGCACCCCGGGAGATCTCCTGCGTCGGCCACTGCACGAACCCGATCGAAGCCTGCCAGGCGCGCCTAGTATGGGCAGCATTTGAGCAAATTGGGGTTGAGTGTGGCGAACACTGAAAGAACCAGGACTCACGATCGCACAGAACGCGCAGCAGGCTTCCCCACATCTGTGCAATCTATTCATATCGCTGCATTGCCCTTTCAAAGTGTGGACATCGAAGAACCTTGCGATCACCCGTCCGACATCTTCTGTTGGGAGATCTCGTGGTTTTTCCAAATCGGATAAGACAGGCCAGCCAGACGATTAATCACGAAGGCCTGCGCGACGAGAATGAAGACCGCTGCTTCGATGATGACGAGCTCTTTGGGTTGAGAAATGATACCAAGCGACACGATCAACGTGGTAGCACCAGCAGGAGGATGGCTGGCACGAAACAGGACCATCAACGCACCCGTGGCCGAGAGTGAAAGTGCCGCTGCAATGATTCTTGGCCAATAGACGCCCGGATGCACGCCGAAAGGTAAACTCGCAGCGCCAGTCAATGTGAATGCAGCATAGCCGCAGATGAGACCGATAGCGTGACCCAGAATTGTATTACGCGGACTGGAATTCTCCGCCAAGGGCGCGATAAATAGAAGATATGCCGTTGGGCCAAGAGATGGGAATACGAATGGACTGTTCGTGAGCACAGCAAGCAGCGCAAGCAAGGTAATGGTGAGGAATCCGTTCACAAATACATAGGCAGACCAGACCAGGCGTGGCGGGAATCTATTGAGGAGCCATGCCAGTCTCACGCGGTCGAGAAGGACCGCAACATGCTCAAGCCCCTCATTGCCGCCGATCGCATTCTGAATCTGCAATGTGTGCCTTGCTCCCCTTAAATATTAGGCAGTAGGTCAAAGTATTCGTCGTCTTCGTTCTTTCCGCCTTCTCCCTCACCGAGCTGTTTCTCCGATTCAATGAACTCGATGCGCTCGATCCATTTAACCATCTTGTACCCAAGTTGGTTCTCGACTCGCAGTCGCAACGGGGCGCCATACACTTCTGGAAGGCGCTGCCCATTCATCTGTGAGGCTAAAAGGCATTGGGGCTTCAGTACATTCTCGATGCTCTGCGTATCGTAGTAGGCGCCGCCATAGAGCGCTTCACCAAAGGAGAAAAAAGCGACGACTTTAGCTTCAGGCTTTGGGTGTACCAATTCGATAATAGCCTTCATCGGAACGCCGCCCCACTTGGCTATGCCGCTCCATCCTTGAATGCAATGATGCATTGTAATGTGTTCAACCTCACCCAGCTTTTCGATCTCGGCAAGGGAAAGTTCGACAGGATTATCCACCAGACCCCCCACCTTTAACGTGAAATCGCTGAAACCGTTCTCTGCCAGATGAGTCCAATCGCTTCTCACCGGCATCTTTCCGTTTGGCCAAAAGTACGGTGAGATATCCTGCTCGGAATACTTCTGCTGCGGAGTCAGACGGTTCAGCGTGAGCAGTTGCATCGGATAGGTCACAAGTTTGAGGGCGTGCTGTAATCTGCGTGGTTGGTTCCACGAGATGTAGTGTGCAGCGACCCACGAAAGGACGACGATTGCAATGCCAACAAAGCCCAGCATCGTGCCCATATTCCCCTGATCGTCTGAGCCCAGCACGATGTGATTCATGTTTCGTGCAAATCCTGTCATCACGATCAGAGTCACATGCACCACGATGAACGCGAAGAAGCTGAGCATCGTGAGGAAGTGGATGGAACGGGCCGATTGCCTGCCGCCAAAGATCCGAGCATACCAGGGGAGATGATTCACCACAGCTGGCGACATCGCGATGCCAGTCAGAATGGCCAAAGGGCCGAATACGAAAACGACCGTGAAATAGGCAATTTGCTGCAAAGCATTGTATCCGTAGAATCCGTTCGGCTCCGCAGGCAGATGAAATGTCGCGTAATGCGCCCAGGTGTTCCATGCCTGCAAAAGCACGAGAGGCGACGTGGGCACCAAACGTCGCCATTGTTCGGTGTCAAAGAGCATGATGATGAAGAAAATACCGGTGATGATAAATCCGTGGACATTGATGAAGTGCCAGACCCTCGCGATACCGATCGTGTGCCGATAGCCGGGTGTGCCGACGAGAGGCGAAATATAGCGAGCATCGTCTTTCGCAGTCCATACGCGGTCGCGGGGAACCTTGAGCGGTGTCAACCGGATCCACTCACTTCCAGGATTACAGTCGTCATTGAAGTACAGGCGGGGGTGATCCATCAAAATCGAAAAGCCGCTGCGAATTAGCATCATTACAAAGAAAAAATTGAAGAAATGGCAGTAGCGGACCCAGAGAGGAAACCCGTGTGGCCCTGCAAAGTTGCTGGGATATATCTGGGGGACCGGCGGAATGTGAGGCAATCCGGCCACAGCAACCTCAATCCAGGCAGCCGCGATTACCAGCAGAATTACCAAGCCGCACCCTATCAGGATTGAAGGACGAATCCAGATTCGGAAGCGACGGTCGTTGGGATAGTGCACCGCCCTATGCGCGATATCAAAAGAAATCATTGCCTTCGCCTATAGACGCACGCTTGAGAAATCGCTGCTATGCCCTCACACTCTGCATTAGGACATTTCTTCTTGGTGACTCAGGATCTGTCCGGCCAATTGGCGGACGCCGTTGATATTGACTTGATCAAAGATTCTTCACTTCGGTCGCGGGTCGACGAGAACTCTGTTCGATAAAGCGGTGTGGAGTCGAAGAGTCGCTTCGAAGACGATGGGGCAACGTCGTGAATCCTAAGATTGAAACCAGTGTCGGAGCCTGAGGCCGCAAACAACAATAGTCCGTTTGTACCCCAACTAGGGACAATTGTCATCTCGGCCTGCTCGTCGGAATCGGGCTCGTTTCAATTGCTTCAAAGCAGAGAATCGCACGTTCCCATGTGTACTCATTTGGCGACGAGGTTGCCCCATACACAAGGACGACTTTGCCATCGAGAAACAGATCCTTTGCAGCGCAGTCTGCAAGACAGGCCAGTGCAGCGAGCTCTAAAAATCAGATGAGGCGGCGCTGAAGCGCGTGCATGACCGCCTCAAGTCGATTATGGGTCCGAAGCTTCTGGTTAATGTGGTGGAGATGATTCCGAAGCGTCTGCGGGCTGATGCCCAGTGCTTTGGCAATTCGCGGGGCCGTGGCACCCACTGCAAACATTCTGAGGATTTCAAGTTCTTGAGAGGATAGAGGAGCAACTGGCGCAGCTCCGTTGACGGTGTCTTCCAGATTGGCCACTTCTTTCGAAATGGCGACCATGCGACCGAAAATCTCTTCGCGCTTCTTTTGTGCGCTGATGTCACGGACAAGATGAACAAGAAGGGACTTGCCAGTCCGTCGATTCAAATAAGAAATGGATGAAAGATTGACCCAGATCCGCTCTTCACTACGGGTAGTCACATTCAGATCGAAATTCGGCATGTGACTCGCGGGTTTGGCGCATCGCAACGCAGCGCAGCCCTCATGACAGACATCCGTACCCAAAGCTCCTATCCCGTGCAGGACATCGGCACAGGTGTTTCCGAGGACCTCCTCTGCTGGATGGCCAAAAAGAGCTTCCGCTGCATGATTCCAGAAGCAGATTTCGCCAGTCTCCCGGACGGCAAAGACCGCATCCGCTGTGTTTTCGAGAAAGGCGAACAGTTCCGCTTCCAGCATGTTCCCATACTAGAGCGTCTGCACGGTCTGCGCCGGAACAATAGAAATGGAGTCCCGTCCATACCCCGAACCATGTGCGGCCTTTACGAATTTACTCCGGCTCGATCTCGGACTCGTAAGGCAAGGTCAGGTTGCGTTCGAGTACCGAGTTCAGATTGGCCGAATACCGGCCGAATGTTTCTGAAGAGAAGAGATCATCCCGATAGGGCTTGATCAGGCCTTCGGCATGGACAGTCTCCCCGGCATTCGCTGTGCGGAGTACATCGTGTGAAATGGAGACGTGCGGGGCCCTGTAATCCGGAAGCAAATTCTGAATCTCCCTCAGTACAGAATCAGGATCGAAGCTGCCGATGCGCAGGTTGGCTCCCTGTGCGCTCATCCACACCGCCTGTCGATCGGCCTCTCCACACTGAGCTCCTCTCGAGTCTCCAAACTCCCCGCGGACTCCAGGGCCATTCCCCCGATACGCTGCGACATTGGCGCCCAGGCGCTCAGCTAATTGCAAGATGATTTCAAGGTCGCTTCTCGGCCCCATACAATCAGCTGCCTTTCGGATAACCTGCAAGTCGCCGCAGGTATTTGTAAAGGTTCCCGATTTCTCGTAAGGCGATGAAGATGGAAGTACCAGATCGGCCATAGCCGCCGTGGAGGTAAGGAAAAGATCCTCAACGATCACATACGTGTTCCGAAACGCGCCGACGTCGACTTGATAGTCTTTGACGGGGTCCGAGCCAACGACATAAAGAACAGGTAAGAGTCCAGATTGCGCTGCCTCTACCATTTGCAAGAGGTTCATTCCTGGCTTCTCGGGAATGGCCACACCCCAAGCCTCGCTCCAGCGTTTGCGGTCTGTTTCATAGCCGGGAAGTAGATCGGGGAATAGTCCCACGTCGGCTGCGCCGCGCGAGTTGGCACCGTCGCTCAGACAGATGAACTCTGCCTGCGGAAGATTAGTGCCGAATTTGACTAAGGTTTCGATGCCCTGGTCCTGTAATTCGGAGCCGAAGACAATCACCGTCCTCTCTTCGCCGTGAAGCGCAATCGCCATTCCTTTCAGCTGATCCCAAATCGAGCGGAGAGCGGAATCGACAGGAGGCTCAGAACCGGATGCCAACAAACGGACGGTTTCTCCTTGACATCCATTCGGCACGCTGATGAATTGTTTAGCCTGCCGACAGAGTTTGATTTGACGTGAGTTGATGATGTAGAGACGAGCGCCATTGAGGCGAACATTGTTGCGAATCTGCCACGCGAGCAATGGATGCTGATAAGTTGGATCCCCGCCGATCAAAAGAATGGCCGGAGATTTCAATACGTCAGCCATGCTCGCTGTTGATGCACCGTACTTGCGAAGCGCCATAAAGAAGCGCGGGTAATCCGCAGTTCGCCTGTGGTCGATGTTGTTCGTGTTCAACAAGGTTCTCGCGACTTTTTGAAGGATGTAGCTCTCTTCGTTCGTGGCGTGATTCGAGCCGATCACTCCAATCGTGCCTGGAATCTTGCGGGCAGCGTCTAACCTCTTCGCCGCCTCTGACAATGCTCTGTCCCAAGAGACCGGTTTCAGGGCCCCGTCGATTCTCATCAAGGGTGAGGTCAGCCGTTCGGCATGATCCACAAAATCGAACGCATAACGACCCTTGATGCAGAGGAAGTCCCCGTTGATCCCGCCTTTGTCACGGTTTGTCCCGCGCATGATGGTCATTCGGCCTTCAACCGGGCGGGTACCAAGTGTGGTTGTACATCCGTCTCCGCAATGTGTGCAGATCGTCGAGGTGTGCTTCATCTCCCAGGGGCGTGTTTTATATCGGTACGGGCCGGAGGTGAGTGCGCCGACAGGGCAGATATCAATGCACATCCCGCATTCCTCGCACTCCAGATGCTCGTCCTTGTTTGGCACAATCAACTGGGACGAGTTGCGGTTGGCGATTCCCAATGCCCAGACGTCCATTCCTTCTCCGCATACTCGGACGCAGCGGTAGCACATGATGCACCGCGGTCTATCGAAGTACACGATCGGGGACCATTGCTGCTCATCGCGATGATTCTTTATGTCCACCAACCGCGACTCAGCCGCTCCGTATGTGTATGTGGCATCCTGTAGTTCGCATTGACCGCCCGCATCGCAAACCGGACAATCGAGAGGGTGATTCTGCAGAACAAACTCCAGCATCGCCTTCCGGCTCTGTCGGACTGTTGGGCTGTCCGTTGTGACGAGCATGCCCTCAGCCACGGCTGTTGTACATGCCGTCTGCAACTTTGGCGTTCTCGCGATCTCTACAAGACACATGCGGCAGGCGCCCTGGAGAGAGAGGCCTGGGTAATAGCAGAACGACGGGATCTCAATCCCTGCCCGCTTGCATACATCAATGAGCAGAGAGCCTGAACCTGCCTTGATCTTCCTTCCGTCCACGATGATCGTGACTTCAGCCATTGATTCCTGCCACCGCCGCTTGAACCTCCGGACGCGTTTTATGCATGATCGGGAGCCGTCTCTTCAGGCCAGGCAATGGTGAGCAGAAACGCGCACTCTTCAAGTGCTTCAACATCGTGTTCAAGTCCGCGCTCAATAGCGAGGAGGTCTCCAGGAACAAGTTCCTCCATCCGATCGTCGGGAAGATGCACCCTGATCCTCCCCAAAACTGCATGCACAGAGATCGGACCTTCGGCTCGGTGGTGGCTCATGTAGCTTCCCAGCTTCATCCGTATAAGGACGATGCGAAATTCCGGATACTTCACGATAGTCTCCGAACTCCGGCCGGTTTCGCGTTGCCATGATTCGGCATCCTTCAGTTTCTCCAACTCGTCGGTGAGGTTCTTTCGGATGACCTCGGTCGCGAGTTCCGGTAGTCGAGTCATACTTTCGTGACTAGTGGCTACGTGGCGATTCTTTTCAAATGCGCTCATTAAGCACCTTCATCTGATTTGTCTCATTGCGAAGGAAAATCTCGCATTGGATTGCATTGAGCTTATGCCTCTGCGAACACGCTTTGAATGGTCTGGTTGTAATGGAAGCCGGGACAGTTGTACTTCTCCACGGTTGATTCATTGCTGCGACAATCGTCACATCAGCGTCTTTGGCTGCTCTGAATAGCCCCTCACACCTTCTGTGCGGGTGGACTGACAAGGTGCATCGGCAGTGCTGACCCTGCATCTACAGGACAGAGCGCCCCTTTACGACTGAATGGATGATGTTTACGGAGATTGTCCTCCGCAGAATCCGGTCGACAAATCGAGAATCCGAGAGGGGGCCAGGAGTGGCAAAGAAAATCGCGGAGTTGTTTGTAGAGGTTCTTGCGGCGGCAGGTGTGGAACGTATTTATGGCGTTGCCGGTGACTCCCTCAACGGCATCACGGATTCTGTACGAAGGCGCAATGGAATCGAGTGGGTGGGCGTGCGGCACGAAGAAACCGCGGCCTTCGCGGCAGGGGCAGAAGCTGCATTAACTGGAAAGCTTGCCGTCTGCGCCGGCAGCTGTGGTCCGGGCAACCTCCATCTCATTAATGGACTCTACGATGCCCATCGAAGCCGTGTGCCGGTCCTGGCCATTGCCGCACAAATACCGTCGCAGGAAATCGGCAGCGGATACTTCCAGGAAACTCACCCTGAATACCTGTTTAAGGAGTGCAGCCATTTCTGTGAGTTGATCTCAAGCCCTACTCAGATGCCGCGCACGCTCGAAATCGCGATCCAGACGGCTCTCGCAAAGCGCGGCGTAGCCGTGGTTGTTCTGCCTGGCGATATCGCATTATTGAATGCGGAAAATGACGATCGCCGCGTCAACTTTACGTATGCTCAGCCGCACATTGTCCCCCGTCCAGAAGAGTTGGATCAGCTGGCGGTCGAACTCAATCGCGCAACGCGAGTCACAATCCTGGCAGGCGCAGGTTGTGCAGGCGCTCATGATGAGCTGATCCAGTTGGCAGCGAAGCTCCAGGCGCCAATCGTGCATGCCATGCGGGGAAAAGAATTCGTCGAGTACGATAATCCCTACGACGTGGGCATGACCGGCCTCCTAGGATTCTCCTCGGGCTATCACGCCATGATGAACTGCGATGCGCTCCTGATGTTGGGAACTGATTTCCCCTACCAGCAGTTCTACCCCAAGAATGCGCGCGTTCTGCAGGTCGATATCCGAGAGGACCAGCTGGGAAGGCGCAGCCACTTGGACTTCGGAGTTGTTGGGGGCACTGTGGAGACGCTCCGTGCATTGCTTCCACGTATCAATCAGAAAACCGACGGCACCTACCTCGATTCCTGTCGCAACCATTACCGCGAAGCACGCAAAGGGCTAGACGATCTGGCAACAGGAAGACCCGGCCAGCGTCCGATTCATCCTCAATACGTCGCCAAAATCCTCAATGATGTCACAGCTGACGACACAATATTCACCGTGGATGTAGGGACTCCGGTAATCTGGGCGGCGCGTTACCTGGCCATGAATGGCCGCCGGCGTTTGCTAAGCTCCTTTAACCACGGATCAATGGCAAACGCACTGCCGCAGGCCATTGGGGCTCAGATATCTCATCCTGGACGTCAGGTCGTTACGCTCTCGGGCGACGGCGGTTTCTCCATGCTGATGGGGGATCTCCTTTCGTTGCGGCAGCTCAAACTGCCTGTGAAGGTCGTTATCTTCAACAATGGATCCCTGGGGTTTGTTGAACTTGAGATGAAAGCGACAGGGTTCCTAAAGCATGGTACAGACCTGGTCAATCCCGATTTCGCGAAGATTGCGCAAGGGGCCGGATTGTTCGCCCTGCATGTCGACGATCCAGAAGAGGTCCGTCCGGCTCTTGAGCAGGCAATGGCCCATGATGGTCCCGCTCTGATTGACATTGCGGTGAACAGGCAGGAGTTGGCGATGCCACCTTCTCTCAAACTGGACCAGATTGTCGATTTCAACCTCTATATGATCAAAGCCATTCTGAACGGCCGCGGTGACGAAATCATCGACCTCGCCCGAACTAATCTGTTCAGGTGACTTTCTCTCGATGCAAATCCGCTCCAGATCAGTTTTCGCCGAGAACAATGCCGACCAGTGACTAAAGTCCCTGCGACCCTCTTATCGCACCCCTAGTCTGAGCATGGGTGATAACAATGATCAACGCAAAACAGACTGTAGGTGAAATAGCCGGACGCCAACCTTGGACAATCGAAGTGTTTGAGCGGCTTGGAATCCAATACTGCTGCCACGGAGAAGAGACGGTCGAAGCAGCCTGCGAATATCTGGGGTTGCCCGTGAATGGAGTTCTCAGCGAATTGAATCGCGTAGCCAACGTGAACAACACAACAAAGGCTCCGTGGGCAGACCCAATCCTGGAAGCACTGATGGGAAGTCTGCTTCGGACCCGCACGGTTCTGGTTCAACAAGATCTCCCACGCATTCAGCAACTGGCTCGGACCGCGAGTTCGTGCCATCTTCGGGAAAATCCCAACGCAATCCACATCGCTCACCTTTCTGCAACGCTTGCGCGTGAGGTTACGTCGCATTTTGCGGATGAGGCGCAAATACTATTTCCGAAGATTCGAGAACTAGAACTGGCCTATGTGGGCAGCAGATCCGCGACGGTCCATGTGAACAGCGTACGCAATGATTTGGCGCACATGACACATGAGCATGGTGCGGTAGGGGATCTCCTGTCCAGAATTCAGGATGTTACAGAGGACTACAGCGCCACCACCACATCGTGTCCTTCCTATCGGGAGATCTGCGAGAAGCTGAAGGGGTTGGACGGGGAGATCCGCCAGGAGGTGCATCTGGAAAACAACGTTCTCTTCGATCGAGCTCTGCAAATCTCCGGAGCACTCTGCGCCTAGTTGGTGTTTCAGATCGAAATCCTTGAAAGGACAGCGTTTGTAGGCTGACACATGGCGAAAGGACAGATCAAATGATTCAAGTCAAGCGAGCTTACGAAGCTGAGAGTGAAGAAGATGGAGTCCGTTTCCTGGTCAAGCGTCTCTGGCCGCGAGGCATCAAGAAGAAGACCTGGCAGTTGAAGGTTGGCTCAAAGCCCTTGCACCGAGTACTGAGTTGCGGAAGTGGTTTAATCACGATCCAACAAGATGGGACGAGTTCCGTCAGCGGTATTTCCGGGAACTGGAGAAGCATCCTACTGCCTGGGGGCCGTTACTCGCTCGGGCTCGACGCGACAGAGTGACCTTAGTATTCAGCGCGCACGACACCCAATACAACAACGCTATCGCACTCACGCAGTTCCTTGAAAGTAAGGCAAAGAACGGTTGAGAAGAACAGAGAACCACGTGGCTGCAGCTGACCTTAACTTTCCCTGAGCACATGACAGATGTTTCGCGATCAGTGACAGATGGCTCATTGTGTTCGTCACGACTCGCGACAAGAATCGAAGTAGAGGTTCATCGGTGACACAAGATTGAATTGCGTTCAAGGCACTTGATGAACTCTTCAAAGGAGGAACTCGAATGCATGAGAGAGGAACCGAAGAGCATCGCTGGGGCGTGATTTTGGCAGGGGGCGATGGAAACCGTCTCAAGCCATTGACGCATCTTCTATCTGACGACGACCGTCCAAAGCAATTCTGCCCACTGCTGGACGGGAAAACACTTCTTGCCCAGACTCGGCTCAGAATCGCAGGAACGGTAGATCCTGGTCGAACATTGTTCGCGCTGAGTAAGGCACATGAGCCGTTCTATCAGGACAAACTCGCGAAAGTCCCGGCGATCCAAAAAGTCGTCCAGCCGAGCAATCGGGGAACACTTCCTGCTATTCTCTGGAGCTTGCTGCGCATTGTTCAGCTCGATGAGCATGCTGTGGTCGCATTCTTTCCATCGGATCACTATTATTCTCAGGAAGGAAAGTTCATTGCGGGCATCACCGCCGGATACGAACTCGCAGAACTCCATGTGGGGAACATAATCCTCTTGGGGGCAGTGGCTGATCGCCCCGAGATCGAATACGGCTGGATCGAGCCCGAGACCCCCGTTGCGGACCGTTCTGGCAATCAACTAACGCGTGTAAGGCGCTTTTGGGAAAAGCCCTCATCCGAGATAGCAAAACGCTTGCTGGATCAAGGTTGTCTCTGGAATACGTTCGTCATGGTTGGCCGTGCCAGTGCTTTCTTGAAAATGATTCGGCAAACGGCTCCCATCATCTATCGCGACTTTGGATCGATGCTGACGCAACCTGGCCTCGGAATGGAAGCCGAGCTGATGGAGTCTTTCTACGAGAGTCTTCCCATAGCCGATTTTTCAAAATTGGTATTGTCGGCGAATACGGAAGGGCTCTCTGTCGCCAGCCTCGGCGATATCGGATGGAGCGATTTGGGAGACCCGCGGAGGCTCATCACCACCCTGTTTGAAACCGGAATGGAGAATCCCTGGGTCTCATCGGGATCGTGCAATCAGTGTGGCGTCAGCTTTGCTTGACCTCGATATTCTTTGCGGACAAACAGCATCAAGCGACTTGGGTCGCTTTTCTCTGCTAAGGTCAGGCTAGATTTCAAATAGAGGCTGGGAACAGATGAGTAAGTTGCCGGGGAAAATTGGGATCGTGGGTGCCGGCAGCGTAGGGGCGACGATTGCCTACGCTTGCATGGTGCGCGGAGTGGGAAAGCACATCAGCCTGTTTGACGTAGCAAAGACAAAAGTGGAGGCCGAGGTACTGGACCTGAATCACGGGCTGATGTTTGTGCCGATGGCAAAGGTAGACGGTTCCGATGACTTGAACGTGCTTGAGCGATC
>Ga0181520_10011632_pt1 | contig 11509 bp, 3 predicted proteins | sample PEATcosm2014_Bin_29_FD_132451 | JGI IMG/M metagenome (GOLD analysis project Ga0181520, IMG submission 132451) | Peatland microbial communities from MTU Mesocosm Facility, Houghton, MI, USA - PEATcosm2014_Bin02_30_metaG | ecosystem: Environmental > Terrestrial > Soil > Wetlands > Peat | place...
GATCTCAAAATCCCGCATCCCACATCGCCGGTCGCTCCGTACCTCACGGTCAGCGTTGGTGTGGCAACGGCGACACCGGAATGGTGTTGCACCCGCGAAGCATTGTTGGCTGCCGCCGACCGGGCGCTCTATGCGGCAAAAAACGGTGGACGGAACCGAGTGTGTGTGGCCCAACGGGAAACCGCCGGGGAGGAGATCGCAGGGCCTTCGAACCTCGAACCGACCTGACATTGAGCGCTGTCTCAGGTCATGTCAAAGCCAAGTGACCCCGAGATTTGAGTCACTCCGAACTTTTGGGGTACGACCAGGGGTATCCGTAGGGTTATCGCCTGCAAATATATGGTTATAAGAATAAATTGGCTCCTCAGGTAGGACTCAAACCTACAACCCTTCGGTTAACAGCCTAATTTGGCTGTCACGGCAGGCAAAGCCAAGCAATGAAACCCCAATGAAATTGGGCATTTCAGCGCTTGGCTTTTGCCTCGTTTATCACCGCTTATCCTGTCGTGCCCGGACAATCGGCGCACATTCTCGCGGTTCTGGAATGGCGATTCCGCATAATAATTATTGGTTTCTGAGACTCGAGCTCGCCAGGACGAAGAAGGCCACACTACCTCCCACAAAAAGCCATCGCAAGCACCTACCCCGCTTTCCGTGGCACCAATCGGCAAAAAATCGAGCGATTGGACCATAGCCAAACCGAATTTTGGGCTAGATCGGCAGCCGCAAGGTTTCCCCGTTCGAGGCTGGCGCGGCGGGGAGCCTTTTTTGTGGCCACTTACGCGCGCGCGCATGACGCGCGCTGACCTCTTCGGAAACTCCCGTCCCTTGTCCTAGCAATCCAGTGATGCGGCTGGCGATGCAGAGGCCTTCGCGCGAGAATTCTTAATTCGATTTTGCCGCAGATGAGCGCATTGGTTTGTTGGTGCGAGCCGAAGGAGTTATCGGCGTTCCACCAACTCGCGCTGGCTCGCCAGCAAATCGCTTGCCAGCCTCTACCAAGTTCACATCTCACTAACTCCCCGTTAGCCATCTGGCGCTGCCCCCGCTGCGGAGCCAACATGGTCATCGGGCCCAACCTAACCGCGCAACAACTGGCGTTTCGATGCAAGCTGACCGACTCCTCCTGACTCCTGCCCCATCCAGGGGCGCGCGAAGATGTGATCGCACGTCTCGGCCTAACTGTGTCTTAAGTGCGAAGTTGCGAACCTATAACCTATTCCTGACTGCAAGCAGTTCACGAGATCTATCGTCCCTGAGAGATCTATCTCCCTTGCCGTCTCATCCAGACCGAGCTCTCGAGTCTATTCGGCCTATCCACGCGGGCCGATTCGCGTACCTAGCTCCATAGCAGCGCCCGCCACTGCTACCGCCTTCCTTCTAGTCTCCTTATCGAAAATGCCTCGGGGCGGCAACGGGGCAGAACGGTCTCCTGCGACGACTCGCCCCGAGGCATTTCCGATCAAGGCTAACGACTTTTCGGCCATGTGCGCTGCGTTCCATGCTCGATGAGCGCATGGCGATTTGGCATCATTCCATAAATGGTCCAGAACCCTACTGCGTTTTCCGGGAGTGATTCGGAAGCCGAGGGCTCCCGATGAGTGGTTAGGCCTCCTGGTAGCAGTCCGGGCGGCGCCTTACTGGACTACTAAACTCAGTTGTCGAAATGAAGCAGTAAGATGGCCTCGATTTCTCACGAACTTTCGCATTTAGATCATTTCGAGGACAAGAAGATTCCAGTCTATGAATCCCTTGTGACTCAGTGCTGCACCTGTGTCGGGATGGTAGTACTCATTGAGTGAGCCGTTGGCCTCAAGATCCCTGGACAATAGAAGGATCGTCTTGTCGGCCAGCGCGTCTGCTTCTTTCTTGTATCCATAGCGCTGCAACGCTCTCCATACGAAGTAATTCACGATGATCCAGACCGGCCCAAGCCAGTTGCTGGGGTTGGAACTGAACTCCAGAGAGTACATGGTTTCGTGGGCCGAAAGCGACCTAACGCCCCATTGCGCGCAGAGGCGGCTGTCCACGAGGTAGTTTGTGCTAACCAGTTTCTGCGCATTTTCCTGAGGCGCAATGCCGCACCAGAGAGGCAAGAAGCCAGTAAACATCTGAATCCTCATCGGGAGGCATCTCCACGACATATCCATTCCTCGCGGCACGGTTGGAATGAGCGCGGCTCGCCGATCGACGCATTGCACATCGACCGTATAGTAGTAACTGTCCCTGGGATCCCAGCAGAAGGTTTGGATCCTCTGCCCCAATTCTTCCGCCTGGCTTGAAAGCCGATTGTGATCCGCCGGGCGTTCAAGCCGCCGCGCCAATTCCGCCGACGCTAAAAGGTCCTGATAGAACAGGCAGTTAAGGAGCAGGTTTGCCGAGGAAAAGAAAGGCCGGCCGAATGTGGTTGGATCGTTGTCATCGCCAATTGCAACATCATCGCCCCACACCAGCAGGCCAATCGGGGAGGAGTTGTTCCTCACCCATGAATCGTAGAAACGCAGAAGCGAATCGAAATGTGGCGCCAACCAACTCGCGTCTCCGCGCTGATCGCAGACGAGCAGTCCGAGTTGACCAAAGACGGGCTTGGCTTGATTCTTTGAGATAGCGTTTTTCCCCAAGACCTTAAATGTATCTGGATCGGCTGCGGTCATCATGATTGGAATTTGCCCACCCGGTGAGGCGTGCTCGAGAAAGTTCAAGAGGCTCCCGGAGACGTGCTCGCAGAGCTTTTGCTTGAGCGGCTCATCATGTTCGAGCGCGGCGAGCCGAAAAAGTCCCTGGCTGGTCCAAAGGGTATCCCAATCCCAGAGTTGAGTTGAATAGGCTTTGCCGGGCACACTCTGCGCAATGCTGGGATGCTTCAGGATTCCGTCGGGAGCCCGCAGTAGATGCGGCGCACTCTCCGCAAAGTGGTGCAGCAATGCATCTGCATGTTGACTGCGCTCTTCGACGGAGAGGAGCGCCGCGCTGCTGGCTATGGAGCTCTCGCTCTGTTCGCCGCGAGCGGTCACAATGGACGCAGCACCCGCAGCTGCCAATCCAGCTAAAACATCCCGTCTGGAGATAAGGGTCATTCCGTTCTTTCTGCCTCTTGCACTTTCATTCGGTTTAGACTTTTGCGCGAAATCAGTCAGTACACACTTCGCCACTTGTGAACTGACTTGCATTCGCAACCTCTGGATAGCGATCCAGCAAATCGACTGTCAGACAATCGCGGCGTTGCCGGCCTGCGTTGGTCGAATCCCTTTAAGTCGCCTGATCGGCGTCCTGCGTGACCCGAAAGGGAGGCATCGCTGCCGTGAAGGTCGGACTCGATTCCGTTTCGGCAGCGAACAAGAGCAGCGAACTTGCCAAGTGACGCGCGTGCCTCGCTGAGAGGGAGATAAGCCTCTTTTCCGGCGCGAGGACTGGCGGCTCAATGACGATTGCGTTCGTGCCCCGATCTCTCCAAACTCTCAGTTCGCCTCCGACAGTTTCAATCGGCGGCGTTTCCTTGTGATGTCTCCGGCGTCGGCGGCGCTTTACAGCTGTCGAGCTGGCATTCGTCATATTCAGTCCCCGATCTGCCTGTTATTCGGCGAATTAATGCCCGTTGCAATTCATTCGAAGATTTTCATTTGGATACGCACGACCCCCATGCTCACTTCCCCTCGCCCGCGAGCCGCAGCACCTGCGTCGCTGCGTGCAGCGGATACTCGTGTGTTCCCCACACCAGTTCCCCGCTCAATCCCGCTGGGAGCGTCACCGTTGCCGTCCAGTTCGCGCCATCCAGTTGATACACCGTGTGGATCTCTCCATCGGCATGCGGCATCGACGCATCCAGATGATGTAGGCCGCGCAGATGCGGCGTAATCCGCACTTTCCTGAATCCCGGCACGTCCGGCCGAATTCCCGCCACCAGCGTCAACAGGTCGTAATTCGGGCTTGCGCTCCACGCATGGCAGTCCGACCGCGTCGGCTCAGGATTCTCCGCCCACGTGCTCAACCCCAGACGCAGCATGTCGTACCATGGCTGCAACTGTTGCAGATACAAATCCGCCATCCCCGCATGTTCCAGCGCACGGCTCAAATAAAATCGGAAATAATACGTCGGCGGGGACATCGCCGGAACCGTTCTGCCCTCCACCGTCGACTGCGTATCCGGCTTCGATGCCAGTAGCCGGCGCAAGATCGCCGCCTGTTCCGCGCGCGGCGCGACGTCCAATAAAACCGCCAGGACGTTGGCTTCGATACTCCAGGACTTCTTGGCTGGCGTGTCCGCGTACAGGCCGTACCGCGCGTCCCAGTTTTGCGCGTTCAGGGCCACCGTGGCCCTGCGAATCCGCGCCGCGTATTGGTGCGCACGCTCCTGGCTTCCGTACGCCAGTTCCATTTCTTCCGCGTCGTGCAGCCCCTCGATAAATTGCAGCGTCAGGAATGCGGATCCGCCATCGGCTTCCTGCGGCGGCACACCGGAAGGATAATCGGCAGTCCAGTCTCCAAATTCCCACCACCGCATCCGGCCCAACAGTCCGTCAGGGCGCTGCTGCGCCGCAAACCAATCCAGCACCGAGCGCGTATGCGGCAACGTCTCCTTAACCAGCGGCTCATCGTCCACGTACATCCAGTAGTCGTGCAGCATGCCCACCCACAGCAGCGAGAACGGCGGGATGAATTGCGGCACCGCCGAAGGATAGCGGCTCTGCGTGATCCCTTCCGGCACGCGCGAGTCGTCCAGGTTCAAAATCGCCTGCCGTGCCAGCCGGCTGTCGCCCGTCATGACGTACGAGATCAGCGCCTGGATACGCGTGTCGCCCACGTACTGCAGCTGCTCCCAGTACGGCGCATCCATATAGGTCTCGTGCGCGCACAGACGCGCGGTCCGCCAGCCCGTCGTCCACAGTCCATCCAGCTCCGGAATGTCGCCCTTAATCGCCGCCCTCGCGTCGAAGGGATACGCTGTGAACCACGCCCGCAGCCCATCCAGCCGCAGCGGCTCGGCTTTCGTCGTCACCTCGATCTGCATGTAACGCCAGGATCGCCACCAAAGCGGCTCGAAGCGGCGCTTCATTCCGCCGTCTGCGAAGAACGCATCGATGAGACCGTCGATGTGCCGCTCCGCAATCTCGTTCCGATTACCTTTCTGCTCTTGCGCGTCGTAAAGAGCCTCCGAGTAGGTCAACCTGATCGCAGCGTCTCGTCCGCCGCTCACCGTCAGCTCAGGGTATGCCGTCAGCAGCACGCGATGATCGAGCAGCAGCGTCACGTGGGTATTTGCCGGAATCTCCAGCGGTTGAGCGGGAAACGCCGGCAGCCCCGGCAGTCCCTTCGCGCGCACAGGCTCGCCCGCGTCGTCCAGCCGATGCTCCATCGGCGGCAGCTCGTCCTGTACCAGCTCCCAGTTGGTACTCGCGTCCTGCGCTCCGCGCGTCGCGGCGGGGCCCACCAGCTTCGGAGCCTCCCAGCCGGAATCTCCGTCACCCGGCTGATCCCAGTTCCAGTCGAGCACGCGCCCGTCGATCTCTTCCGCCGGACCTGCGGCGTAGTATCCATGTGGTCTGTTGTTGCCCAGAGTCGTACGGCCTGCCTCCTCACGGACGCGCCATTCCAGGCCTGTATTCACTGCCGCTTCGTCCGCGGTGTCCCCCTGCATCAGAAAGCCTGTGCGGCTGCTCATCTGCGCCGTTGGCGCCGCTTCGCCAAAATTCCACACCACCGCCGCAATCACATTGTTCCCGGCGCGCAGCAACGGAGCCAGGTTCACCGTCTCAAACCGCCAGTGAAACAGATCGCCGCGCGCCGGACCCTCCGCCGCATACTGCCCGTTTACGTGCAGCAAGAATCGGTTGTCCGCACTCACGTGCACCCAGTATTGCTGCGGCACGGCCGCGAGCACAATCTCTTTGCGAAAGTAGAACACTCCCGGAGCCTTCGCCGGCGCCAACGGGCTGGCAATCCAGCTCGCCGGCCACCTCGCCGCCACCAGATCGGGATTCAGCGGTGGACTCTGCGCGCGCGCGGACACGAACTCGCCGCTTCCTCCCAGCAAGATTGCCACGCACAGCACGGCAGACCACGGCGTACGCTGTCTCTTCATCGGATTGCCTGTTTGTTGGTTCGGACTCAGCGGGCCGGCACTGGCGTCTGGCTTAAGATCAGAAACCTTCATCACGATCGCACTTGCGTTGCCCTCTTCCGATACTTCGAGGAATCCGGCAGCCCTCTCTATCCTCACCCCGAATTTATGCATGCGATTCCCGATGGCAGGTTTAGATAAGATGTGGACTTCCGAGGGTGTTGAAATCGCTCGGAAGTCCACTGTTGGAGGCTAGAACGTCAACCGCAGTGTGAGCTGCACTTGACGAGCCACGTTGGCTGAGTTGGCAACTTGATTGGCGACCGCTTCAGTGCCGTCAGTGCCGCTCGGGTTGTTGTATCCCTGCATGTTGAGTGCATTGAATACGTCGAAATTAAACCTCAAATTAACTCTCTCCGTGATCGGAAGGACTTTGAAGAGAGATCCATCGATCGTATAGTTGATCGGGCCATTCAGGAAGGTGTGCGAGAACGGGTTGGCCCCATACGGCCCCGGAGAATACGGAGTATTTACAACCTGTGAGTTGGCCAGGGTAACGGCGACTTCGTTTTGCCCATAGTAGGTTGTGCCCGGCGTGTTATCGATCGGAACCTGATAGGGCGCGTAGTTGGATGGAAGGCCACTTATGCACTTAGTCGTGCAGCCCGTGTTGGCGTTAACCGTGGGGGCAATGTATCCGTTGAACCACAAATAGGACGGATGGCACGTGCCGCTGCGGCAATCGGTAATGGAAGCTCCGTGTTTATAGACCTTGAGCGGATTGGTCGGTCCATAGTTCGATGACGTGATACTGAAGTCCTGGGAGACGATGTTTCCATCTCCGGCTAGCTGCCAACCTCCCACCACCTCATTTTCCCAGCGGTTTGATTTGCCCAGGAACTTCTTTCCACTCCCGAATGGCAGATCGACGATTCCATTGAACGTGATGTGCTGCTTCGGTATCGCGCTGTCAACCTGATACTCTTCGAACACCTGCAGCGCATGAAAATTGGCATAAGGTGCAGTGCCTGCCGGCTGGGCCGGAGGAAGATATCCAGGATTTAAAGTGCCGAAGGGCGAGCTGACTGTTCCGAGCGAGGCGACGGGATAATTGAGACGCGGGTCGATCTGGCCGTCACGGAAGGTATTTCCACCGACCCGGAACGGCTTCGACCATACATACGAGATCTGGTACGCGAACCCGTGATGAAAGAGCCTCTGGTAATTGGCCTGCAGCGCGTTATCGTTCGACCAGCCATCCTTCGTAATCCACGTGTTGCCACCGTAAGTAGTCTGGTTATAAGGACCGGTCGCAGTATTGGTATACGTGCCGGTCGGCAGCGCCGTGCCGGAATTGACCTCCCAAACATACTGCGAGGGATGGTTGTTGTAGTTGTAGTAGTGGTCGAGGTTAGTCCCGTGACTCCAGAGCCATGTCAGGCGTAGCGCCGAGCCGCCCCTGATAGGCTGCTCGACGGTGAAGTTCGTCTGCGTCACGAAATCCGGATTATCGTTGGGATCGATGTTGAGCAGGCTGAATCCTCCTGGAAGAATGGCGTTGGTCGTCGAGCTATTCACAATGCCGGTGGTGGTGTTCTGTCCCATGACCAATGACTGCTTATTCCGGAGCAGATAATTGGGCAAACCGTCCGGCGACTGGTTGGCTGCCGTGTAGCTTTGCGAGTAACCGGCGACGAATGGCTGGTTAAGCACCACATCTCTCTCAAAGTTGCGCACGGGCACGGGATAGATGTATCTTCCGTAGCCTCCGCGAATCACTGTGCCATATTTGCCAAGCGTATACGCAAGGCCCAGGCGCGGACCTATCGTGAAATCTTCGTTCTTGATGCCGTTGGCGGGAAACCCGGCCTGCGATTCAGTCTCAAACACGACGCCGAGGTTCTCAAGGTTATTGACGATCGTCTGCGTGGTGTAACCGGCGGAGACGTAATAAGAGATCGGGTTGGGGAGCGCCACGGCATCGTTCTTGAGGTCGAAGCTTTCCATCAGGCCGTATTTCAACCAGGGAGCCGGATGGGCCTCATACCGAGCACCGATGTTGACCGTGAGATTTCGGCTCACGCGCCAGTTGTCCTGGAAGTATCCGTCGAACTCCATATCGTGAAAGTGGATATAAGGCGCTTCCTGTGTGACCGAGTAACTGGAGGCGCCGCCGAGGAAGAAGTCGGCATCCTGGTAGCCCGTATTCGGGAGGGCACTGTCTGTATTCGATGCGACTGTTGTCCCGTCAAGGAGCCCGGTTGTTTCGCCCGCGGAGAAGCTTACAGAGTCGGAAGAGCGGTCGGGAAGATAACCGAAACGCTCATGCCGGTAGCGGGCGCCAAACAGCATCTGGTGCTTGCCGACGATCTTGGTCAGGTTCTCGTCGATATTTGAGATGATCTGGTTTTCCTGGTACTGGTACATTGTGCCGCCATAGGGCATGATCAGGTTCGATCCTATGGTCGGGAAGCCTTTCTCGCCAAAGTTATTGGGCAGGCCCAAAATGCTCTCGTAATCGAGTAGGGGATTGCCTCCGCCGCCCACATATTGCTCCAACCAATCCTGACTAACGATGGTTTCGGCAAAAAAGGTGGGCGAAAAGACATGGACATAGCCCAATGCGCCGCCATAATTCCCGACATTAATATCCTGGTAGCCGCTGGCTGCATTGGGAATGCCTACCGCCGAGTCCGCGACCGTGTCCGGGGAGTTCGATGGATAATTGCGCAGCGCCTGATTGAGCTGGGTATTCGATGTGTACCGAAGGTAAGCCTTGTTCTTCTCATTGAAGCTGTGATCCAGCCGGAAGGTGATGGTTGGGATTACTACATAGCTATGGTTGGGAAAATCCAGATTGGCGCCTTCAAGCGGGTCTGTTACGCCGGCAATATTGGGCGCAGGAGTGATAGCGTACATGATCTTTGTCGCAGGAGCCAGGAGCGCCGGGTTGATCGTATTCGGTTTACCGTTGTAGTCGAATTGCGTGCGGCAGGCTGGATTGGCAAGACCTCCATCCGCGGCGCAACTAGCAGAATTAGTTGTCGTCGAAGGATCGTAGAGCGTCTGCAAACCCGAGCCGTTTACCAAATTGCTGAAGTCGCCGCCTTCCATAGCAGCCGTGGGCACGCTGACCGCTTCGAAGGTTCCTGACACCAGCGAGTAGCGTTCATAGGCGAAGAACCAGAAGCTCTTGTCTTTCCCGTGGTAAACATGGGGCAAAACGATAGGTCCCCCCGCGGAGGCGCCGAACTCGTTGCGAATGTACGGAGGCGCGACGTAGTTAGCGGCGTTCTGGCGAAGCTTGGCGATGCCTGTCCCGTTATTGCGGGCCGTCTCGAACAACGAGCCGTGCAGGCCATTCGTCCCCGATTTGGTGGTGATGATGCCGGTGGCTGGCGAGGAATACATGGCGCTCGTGTTGGTGGTTTCAACGCGCACTTCCTGCACCGCGTCGGGATCGGGCAGTTGGGCCTGAGTTGAATTTCCCTCACCGCCAAAGTTGCGGTTGGTCAAGGGCACGCCATCGGCCACATATTCCAGGGCCTCGGGCATCAGGCCGTTGGCGCGACCGCCGGTGCTTTCCAGGCCTGGTGTGGTTTCGCCGGTCAGCGACAGCAGCAGGCGCCCGTTCATTGGGAGCTGGTTGATTCTGGTGTTTTCCAGAGTGGAGGCAATGGTGCCGCTGTCGGTAGTGGTGAGCTGAATCACATCAGCGGTCACCTTAATCTGCTGCGTCACCGCGCCGGCCGTCATGACAGGGTCAATATTCGCGGCCTGGGCCACCAGCAGCTCGACGGTTGTCTCGTAGGTCTTCATGCCGGGCGCCGTGATGGTTACGTCGTAGGTGCCCGTGAAGAGGTTCGGCACCTGATAAAAACCAACAGCGTTGGATTTTGTATCGGCCGCTGCATTGGTCCCCTGCTGGACCACATGGATGGACGCTCCCGATATCACCGCACCAGTGGAATCGGTCACCGTGCCCTGAATTGAACCGGCGCCGCTCTGGGCAAGAGCGGCGGTCGAGCACAAAACGAGGCCAAGCGCGACGGCGATGGCAAGAATAGGCACATTCCACTCGCGGAAGGTGCGCGTCAGAAGACTGGCAAACGTTTTCATACCTAATGGTTCCTCCTGAAGTGTGGGTGTTTCGGTAGTTTCCGGCGAGCCCAGTTTTTCGCACATTTCAAACCAGACGGTTCTTCGAAATCACGTGTTGAAACCGGAGAGAACATTCAGCCCACGGATGGATGTAATGCAAGTAAGGCACGGTTCCTTACGGTGCCTTACGTGCTGTAATGTCCCACAGCGACCACGACATCGTTTTTTGTATCAATGAGTTGGTTCACGCCGACGCGGAGGCTTTGAGCGCAGTCGCCCCCCAAGAAATCCGGCACTTTGTTATAGTGGTGAGGCAAGGGGCTGGGGCGGCTTAATGGACAATTCAACTGTGAACAACGAGGTTGACCTTGCTCACCCCCATTCCTTGCCCCTCGATGAGAAGTCTAAACAGGTCATTCTCATCGAATTGGAAAGAATTCTAGAGAGCCCTCCATTCCGCGCCAGCAGCCGCAGCAAGCAATTCCTCTCGTATGTAGTTCGCAATATCCTGAACGGACACGTTGAGAATCTCAAGGAGCGAACCATCGGAGTTGAGGTATTTCAACGTGATCCGGACTATGCGACTGGAGACGATTCGGTAGTTCGAGTCAACGCCGGGGAAGTGCGAAGACGCCTCGAGCAGTATTATTACGCTGCCCCAGTTGATACCCCTGTTCGCATCGAGATTCCCCTTGGCTCGTACGTCCCGGAGTTCCGTTGGACCTCAGAGGCTGCGACGGAAGAAGACCATCCTCACGCGCCCGACGCACAGGTCACCAATGAATCAGTCCACACCAGCCCCGAAAATCCAGCGGCTGTGCAACCAGGAAAGTCCCGCCGTTGGATTTGGCTCGCCGCGGCTTCCGGCTTAGCTCTCGTTCTAGCGGCGATTTTCATCGCAGCGGGTTATCGTCACCAGAGACAGACTGAATCCGCTGCTGATTTGTTCTGGTCCCCGGTCTTCAATTCCTCCCGCCCCGTTCTGATCTGCCTTGCGAAGCCTGTCGTTTACCGCCCAGCCGATGATCTGTATGACAGATATGCGCATAGCCACCCAGGCACTTTCCAGACCATTTACCAGCGGCTGGACGAAGAGCTTCCCCTCGATCCCAACGACAAACTGGCGTGGAAAGACATACACGTCTCTCCCGAGTTCGGTCTCGCAACCGGAGATGTCTATGCGGGATTTTCAATCGCGTCCCTGCTCGCCCAGAAGGGAAAAGCAAGTGCGCTCCGGATAGGCAGCAACTGCTCGTTTGAGGACCTGCGCGACTCTCCCTCTGTCGTGATTGGAGCGTATAACAATCGCTGGACGATGCAGATGGCATCGAACCTGCACTTCGCTTTCCA
>Ga0181520_10011633_pt1 | contig 11509 bp, 5 predicted proteins | sample PEATcosm2014_Bin_29_FD_132451 | JGI IMG/M metagenome (GOLD analysis project Ga0181520, IMG submission 132451) | Peatland microbial communities from MTU Mesocosm Facility, Houghton, MI, USA - PEATcosm2014_Bin02_30_metaG | ecosystem: Environmental > Terrestrial > Soil > Wetlands > Peat | place...
TCCCATTTGATTGAATCAACAACACTTTTGAATCAGCGAAGTTTCGGCGCGAATCGTTTTGGCTGTCAGCAATTGGAACAAAACCAGACGAAAGGCAGAAAGCCTGGATTGCCGACTATGATATGACCACCGGGAATTTACGCGAACAGTCAAAACTCCGGTCTTTTGTAAACCTTCCCGAACCGTCCGGCGACGTCGCCAAGAACAGGCGAACGCAGTGATCATATCTCATCCCAAAAGGGAATTTTGCCGGTACACCAACATTACGGCGAGCGGAGGCGGTAGAAGCGACTGGGATAATTCGTCCACTGCGAGTCGCTGAAATCAGCCGAGTCCGTCACCAGCGTGTTGGTTTGGAGGGCTTGCCAATTAGGAGCACTTACATTGGAGGAAGCTTCTACTACAACCGTTTGCCCGCTGGCCCAATCGATTCTAAAGCCAAAAGGCTTTTGGCCAATCGGGGCGCTGTCACTGGAAATTTGCGGCAACCAAGGCACTAATGGAATACCACCGGAAGTGGAACTCCAGCCAGACGTTTCCGGCAAGAAGTAGCCGGTTGCTTTTGGGCAGAAGAGAAAAGCTGAACCGTTCTCGGGCGCGTTACCTCTAAAGAAAGCTGTTTCCAAATTCGTGCAACCGGCCAACGCATAGGCGCCGAATGAAGTCAAACTGGCAGGGAACGTCACCGTGTTTAAGCTCGTGCAGTCGTTGAAAGCCTCCCAGCCTATGTAAGTAACGCCGTCAGGGATAACGATACTGGAAAGCCCGTTGCAATAAAAAAATGCGTAATCCGGGATTGTCTGCACGCCAGCAGGCCAAACGACCTCTTTTAAGCCGGAAGAACTGAAAGCACCTTCACCTATGCTGGAAATACCTTCGGGAAAGAATAAATTTGTAACATTTTCGCAACCAGCAAAAACATAACTCCCAATATTTGTTACGGAGTTCGGGATCAAAATACCGGGAAGCGTGGTGCATCCGTCAAACGCGTGGTCCTCGATGCTGGTGACACCATTCGGAATTGAAACGGAGTTTAACTGGCCACAGGCATAGAACATATAGTCGGGAATGCTGACGATATTTGTGGGCATGACGAAAGTGGCCAGATGGTTGCAATAGGCAAATGCAGCTTCTTCGATATTGGCCACGTTGCCGGGAACCGTGACCTGCACCAAACTGTCGCAATAAGTAAACGCGTTCGTCCCAATGGTTGTCAACCCGTCGGGCATTACGATATTCGTCAAGCGCGTGCAGCCTTCAAAGGCTTCATTTCCGATGCTCGTAACGGAATTGGGAAGCCTGACGTTCTCCAGATTTAGACAATTGTAAAATAAATTATCGCTTATTGCGCCGAGATTGTTCGGGAGGAAAATATTGGTCAGATTATCGCAGGAGGCGAAGGCGAAAATTCCGATTTGGCGGATGCTGTCTGGCAAAGCAACGTTGGTAAAGCTGTAGCAGGAACTAAATGCTTCGTCACCGATTGAAGTGATGTTTGTGGAAAAGCTAATTGCGGACAGGCTGGAGCAGCCGTCGAATGCTTCATTTCCGATGTTTGAAACGTTTTGTCCCATCACGATGCTGGTCATGCCCGCGCAATAGCTGAATGCACCATCTCCTATGGTGGTCACAGTGCCAGGAATCACATAGCTGTTTTCAGTCTTTCCCAGCGGGAACTGTACGATCACAGTTTGATTTTTATTAAACAACACGCCATCTGCGCTACTGAAGCAGGAATTGTTTGTATCGACCGTGAAGGTTTGCAAACTGTTGCACCAGACGACGGCAAACCTGCCGATGTTGGTGACCCCCGCGCCAATGGTCAAATTCGTCATCCCGCCACAATAGTCAAAAGCCACGTCTTCAATAGTCGTAACGGTATCCGGCAACACGAGACTGGCTGGTCCAAAGAAAAATGCGAAGCTTCCTATCGTTGTAACGGGTAGAAAATTGATGTACGGCGGCACCGTCGCCACTTCACTAGAACCGGGAAAGCCGTCAATTGTGATTGTTCCGTCATTCGTTGCATAACCAAACTGAATATCAGGATTCCACAATACCGTTTGGTGACCGCCTAACGCCGAGCCCCAACCAGTTGTCCCGGTCAAGTATAAGATCGTTGTCGGGTCGCCATAAAATAGATTTCCACCTCCGGGACTCGGCACATTTCCTCGACAGCAGACGTTCGACAGGTTTGGACAGAAGCCAAATGCCCAATCACCGATATTGGCGACGCTATTACCGAGAGTGACATTGGTCAGCGACTGACAGTCAAAAAATGCTCCATCCCCGATGTTGGTCACGCTGTCGGGAATCAACACATTCGTGACAGCGGTCGCGTAAAATGCCCAATCTCCAACATTGACTACCGGGAATCCGGCAAGCAAACCGGGCACAGTCACCATGCCATTCGATCCGCTATAAGCAGTGATCGTGGCAACGCCATTGTTGGTGGTGAAGCTGAATTGAGCCTTTGCGGCAAAACACCAACAAAGGAATACTATAACGACTACCTTAATAATCTTCATGTTGGGCGAGCATAATTCATTTGCGATTCAAAAAAAATAAAATCTTTGCCCACAACAGCCAGACTCTGGATCAAGTCCCTGCAAGCCAATCATGTCCAAAAGGCACGATGCGCCCAACAAATTCGGGAAAAACTCCTTCCATGGAGTTGCAGGCAATTGCATCGCTCGATAATGGTTGTAAATTGATAATAAAACAATTGCTGACTCTACAAATAGGTCTAGCTCGTCATTGATATGCGCCGAATAGTCTGGCCCGGAGGAAGTGACAGAGTCTTCGCCCGCAACTGCCCGCAAATATGAACGTAAACACTCATGTCAATAACTTCAAGATTTGATAGATCGTCAGCACCACCCAAAAACAATGGCACCTTGTAGCCGACACACTCAGTATATGCCAGAGATTTTGAATTGTCCTTTCTCCAACGATTCCAAAACGGAACTGAGAGTGCATCATCGGCATGGCTTACAAGTTCTATATTGTGAAAATCTTCTATTGAAGTTGGGATTTGCATTGCTTCGCCCGCCCCAACTTCGAGCATTAAAACCTGCGGAACGCCCTCTTTGACTCGCCCCAAATCGACCGCGAAGTGCCTGCCAAGCCAGTCATATCCAAAAGGCACGATGCGCGCTGCTAATTCGGGAAACACACCTTCCATCGCCAGTCTTGCCTCTCGAACTTGGTCGCATCGAAGGATGCGGTAAAGACCGCGGCAAAATGTTTTTCCTCCTAACGCAACGATGATTTCGGAAAAATTCCGATTGTCGCATTCCGAGGGCATAGCCTTGGTCGAATTGCCGGCGTCTGCTGTAACTTCAAATTTGCTAATGAAAGGTGCAAGTATCATTGGTGGCCATTTATACCTTATTCACTGGCGTTGAATGCGGACCTGCTTTGTTTTGTTGACGGTTTTTGTCCTTCACTTCAAGGGAATTAGATTCGCTTTGCATTTCTAGTTTCTTACGAGGCAGCATCGTGTTTCTTAAAAGGCGTCTGCGCCGTGAATCTGTAATGACTCAATAATCGGCTGAAAAAACTGCTTAGAGATTTCGTGGTCGGTGCAATCATAATCGTGAAATGTCGAACGGACAAGCCACGGTAACTGACAAATGAGGTGACACGCAATCCGATAATGCGCCTGCTGGTCGAGAAAATCAGCCCCGAGGACAAAAAATCGCGGGCCATCAGAATTCCACTCGCCGACTGGCTCCCAAGTGCAATCCGGCATTTCGTGAAGGGAACGCAACTCGACACGCCGAAACGACTCTAAAATCTCCCGTGCTGAACGCGGGTCGTCGCGGAAACACCACGCAGAAAAATATGCGCCCTTCGTGTGGTTAGTTGACTCAAAATAGACTGTGTGCTCGGCGGAGCAGTCGCGCTGTGACCAATCGTTTGGAAGCCTAATCTTCCAAATCTCGGTGCTGATAGTGGCATAAGTCATCGGGGTGCCTTTTGCTTATTCGATTCATATTTTGACTAACTTTTCCAATGTCAAGGTAGTCGTGATACTCTAATAGCTGTTCACCCCACATTTTTGAATCGTCCCATTTCATGGCCGGTAACGATACGCAGACCATCAATGAATTGAGATTTCTTAACCGCACTACTATAATCAGCATCGGCTTCAATATGCTCCCTCATATTAACTACCAATTTTTCCAACGATGGCGGTAATCCGCTAGGAGAATCTATTTGCACGCGAACACTCCTGCCCTTTGATTCAGGGTATTTCGCCGCTAAATGGCCATCTACTGCAATATCAATCGCATCGTAAATCCGATGCTGAATTCGAGAAAGGCATTCCCTCCAACCAGTTTCCTCGCTGGGCCATGGTCCATCCTCGACTAATATCAGAGCAAATTCTCCTGTATCTGGAGTCTCCGTGATAAGATCAATTTTGGCTGTCGGCATATTAATGTTGTTCTACTTTATATTCGTTAATTTTTACCGGTTTTCCTGGTGCTAATCCCGCAGCTTGGGCGTTGGCACCGCGAGGCGTAAGTGATTGTCCTTGTTGTACTGCTTCTTGAGCCTCGGTTTGTCGTGGAGTTAATTTAGCACTTGGACCATTTTTTGCCTCAACGATATCGAGATTACCACCTTTTGATTCTGTGACTATATCAGCCCTTGTTCGACCGCCGCTCGGCAGTTCAAAGGTTACCTCTTTTCCTCGTACAGCATCACCACGTTCAGCAGCAGCAGCTTCAGATTTCGCGACACCTTCTTTTCCTTTGTTGACTGCTTCAACCCCGCCTTTTGCAACTTTTTCAACCGCCTTTTCAGTTCCTTTTTCGACTTCCTCTTTTGCCAATTGCTTGACGCCAGCTTTGACACCTTCCTTTACTCCGCCTTCGACAAGTCCTTTGCCACCGAGCGTCAGTACGTTAAATGCGGCGTCCGCCGTTCCTGCCGCCATCCCCACTGTCGCCGTCGGAACCTCCCACAATTTGTTCGCAAAAGTGTCGTGCATCGTCATCAACTGGTAGCTACTTTTGAGCGTCTCCGTGTTGAACATTGCATCAGCGGCCACGGCTCCGACACCGTGACCGGTGGGGTCGTTATACGTGAGGGGGTCGTTCTCGCAATAGCTATAACGATTGTAGGTCTGAGGATTACTCAAGTCAGGCAATCTGTCGTCCGGTTGGATAAATCTTCCGAGTTCCGGGTCATAGTAGCGAAAGTTGTAATAATAAAGCCCACTCTCCGCGTCGAAAACTTGTCCCGTGAACCGACGTGAGATTTGAAAGTTCGCTTGAGGGCTATTCGTCTCGATGCGCCCAAACGGGTAATAAGAATCAACCTCAATCTGCGAACCGGTCGAGCCACCACTGCTCAGTACACTGGAACTGTTCAGATTATCCTGATGGTAATAATAGGCAACCCTGTTTGTGTCGCTGCCACCAAAAAGCAGGGAGTTGGTTTCAAACGTGCAAATTTGCTCTCCTCCGGCGAAAACGTGGTAAAGGACCTTGCCACCCTTTTCCTCGTAGGTGTTGCCAATCCACACCTGGGTGTTGGTCGGATTCTGATTGATTCGCTTCCAAAGGCGGGCACCATCGGCAGCATAACCAAACTCATCGGACATCACGCCAGCCTGCGCAATCGCGGTCAGGTGGTTCTCCGGGTCATACGTCAGCGCCTGCGAATTGGTCAATCCACCGTGCCGCACCATCATGTTGCCGCACAAATCGTAGAGATTTGTGTATCCAAACGCCGTTCTGACAGCCTGCTTGCGAGGATTGGCGTAGGTGTAGGCTGAACCGCCGCCTTCAATGCTGTTGCTGATGTTCCCAACCGCGTCATACGCGTAACTGCCGCTTAAACCTGGGCTGTAAGTTTTGACACGATGGAGATTATCATACGTTACGCTCATCGTATTGGCCAAACCGCTGCCGTTGAGGCTGGCAATGTCGTCTCCTGCTGTGTAAGTAAAACTACGAGTGAAAACCGAACCGCAGGAAATCTTTTGGAGCCGCTTGGAGTTGGAATAGTAATTTCGCGTTGTGGTCAGATTGTTGCCATAGAGAAAGTTGGTCGCGTGCCCAAATTCATCGTAACCCGAAGCGGTCACGGTATAATAGGCGCTCCCACCGCTGCGCGATACCACATTGATGTTGCCGCCATGCCAGTAGGAATAGGTGATGGTCGGTCCGGCGTTGGGATACGTTATGGACGTGACGTTGTTTCCATCGTCGAAGCCAAAGCTATTCGTGTAAGTCTGGTTGTTGACGTTTAGATGGCGCGCAGTGGCGATAGTGCGAGCGCGTGAATCGTATCCGTGCTTTTCCCAGCCCTGGCTGTCCACCGTTTTGTAGAGCAATCCTTTGAGGACGGGGAAATTGTTATTGTCATCGCTGACATCGTAAAAATTCGTGACGGTGGAAAAGAGTGTCAGCGTTTGGGTGATGTAGTTGGTTGCGTAAATCAACTTGGTTTGCAGACGCCCCATCGCATCCTGAAAGCCAGTGGCCGGATTGACGTAGGAAAGCTGAATGACATCACCACGACCGTCGGTCTGAACGCGGACACGTCCGGCGTAATCCCGTTGATAGGTCCACTGTCCAAGATAAGGGTCAGCCATTGCCACCACGCCGCCCGCATCGTTGTAAGCCCAATAAACATTCTCAGAGTTGGCATTGACAATGTTCGTCAGGTTATCAGCAAGATCATATTTCAGGGTCGTGGTGTAGGTGCTGGTGCCGTCCAATTCCTGAATCTGGTTGGTGCGTCCAAAAGCATCCAAACCGTAACGCCGGGTCTTGCCGTCTTCGTCAGTGTAAATTATCCACCACGGGTCAATCCCGTTGGCATAGCTCCACGTTTTAGGGGCTAATGGCGAGCCTGTATCGCTCGCAAGCGCCGAGGCACTGCTGAATGCGCCACTGGCAAAGGTCGCTGTTACCGCTTGGTTTGTGGCAGGGCGTCCAGCGGCATCGAATCCGGTCCAGGAAGCACTGAATGTAGTGGCTGGTTTGCTATAACTGACGGAACTGACGAAGGTCGGCCAAGTCGTCAGGAAAGCAACCCCGCGCGGATCGTAGGCGGTTGTCTCCATGCGATAACTATTAACGGCTTCGCCCTGCGTGATTGTTTGAACGGGACGCCCAAGGCCGTCAACATAAGTACGGCTTTCGACGCCACCGGTAACACCGTCATTAGCGACAACATCAACGTAATTCACTGCCGTGCCAGAGGTGATCGGTTTCAAAGACGCCGGATAGCTGAATTTTTTCTGCCAAACAAGCGCGCCGCCCGCCGGGATGATGTCGGTCTCGACCGTCCGGCAAAACAAGTCATAACTGTTGGTCGTGGTGACACCGGCAGGGTCTTTGGAAGAAGTCAAAGCGCCCGAACGCGGGTCATACGTCGTGGTGGTGATAAAGTCATTGGTGGTCGAATCGGAGCCGGGATTTGCCCGAATCTCAGTTGTTGCCGGATAAGTGTTGTAGCTGGAATCATAGAGAATCTTTGTCACCACGCCAACCGGATTGGTGCTCATGGCGACAAGGCCATAGGTGTTGTACCCATAGCCGGTCGTGGCAAAGTAGCCAGCGGCAATGCGGGTAAGCTGTGCCGTTAAGCTACCGGCCGAATTGTAGGAATAATCGGTCTCTTGGATGATGTTATTGTTCGTGTCCGTAAGGGTGGATTTGTCGGGATGGTCAACAATGTAGGTGCCGATGGTGGTGTAATGTGTATTATGGCGGCGGGTATCGCTGCCGCTGGCATCGCTGAACGTAAAACTGGAAGAATTGAAATTGTTGACCTGTCCGTATTCGGTTTTGTTTGTCAAGTTGCCGTTGGACAAGTCGTAGGCGTAATCTATGGCTGTGACTTTTGGCCCAGGATAATCGTAGTCAGCAGACAAGGTCACGAATGGGAAATAGCGCCCAAAGCCAAGACTGGTCTGATCCACTTGATTGACTTTGACCTGGTAAAGTGCGTTGTCATTCCCGTAAGTTTCGATTCGGTAAGGCATGCCCGCTTTCGCGAAATTGCCTGTGTCCTGATATTCCCCCAATGATGAATAGTTTCTGCCCCCGCCAGTGTGGAAATAAGTCACCGTATAGCGCAACGTTGGGTCGGTGTTCGTGACGACGGCAAATCCGTGGAACTCGCGGCGTGCGCCATCGTAGTAACCGCCGCCGTAACCGTAGGTTGTCGTTTGCGCGGAGTTGATGCCATCGGATTCAGTGACCGATGCAACCACTTGTCGCGGGAAAGGCATGTGGCTGACTGAATTGGGGTTTGTGGTATCCACGCGATTGTCGTAGGCGACGGATGAATTGTAGGCGATGGCGGTATTGCCTCCGATACCATTATTGACGCTGACCAACAAATCCGGTGGCGGCCCTTGGTTTAGTTGAACCAAGAAGTAATTGGATGTTGAATTGGCATTATTGTAACCATTGTCATAGACGGCCATCACGCGGTCCAGCAAGCCGTCGCCGTTGATATCAATGAGGGTGCTGACAACCCCGGCCCCGGAAACTTCACCCTCCATGCTCCACCAGTTCGGTGTGATTCCCACGGTGTTTTGGCCCTGATTGAAGATGTTTGTGACGACGATGGGGCTGCTGTTGAAGCCGTGGCCATTGTTGAGGTAAACCAACCAGCTTGTTGAGCTTGTTCCGCTATTGGTATTCGCGCTCGAATTGAGCATGACGCGATCCGGCAAGCCGTCACCATTGACATCAAATAATCCGACGTAGGGGAGATTGAAAATTGAGTCCGCCGGGGAACCGCCATTGGCGGTTTCCAAGCCTGAACCGCCCGGCCACTGATCGCAAGCGCCACCGATGCTCGTGGAGGAATTGGTGGAATCGAAGCCATAACCATCGTTATATTCCACCGCATAGTAGGTCGTTGGATGTAACTCATTGCCAGCACTGCTCGGATTCATCGGAAACATGAGGCGGTCAGGCAGGCCATCACCGTTGAGGTCAATCATGTGCGCTTCGGGAGTTTCAATGCCTGCCCATTCATATTGTTGCCCCTGGCTGGTTAAATTGTAGTTTTGGCTGTGGTAGGGGCCGAATGCCATCGGTTGGGTGAAATTGGTTCCAGTGTTCAATTGCACCATGAAATTGGTCATCGGCCCTTGCTGATACCAACCGGACATGACGCGATCTGGCAGGCCGTCGCCATTGATGTCAAAAAATCCCACATTCACCCCGCCGGATTCGATACAATAGTAATAGGTGGAACTGGTATTGGTCGCTCCCAACGGGCCGGTGGACACTGGCCAGTTGGCAACGCTTGAAAACCCTTGCCCGGTGTTGATCTGAACTTCGTAATTGGTATAGGGCACGTAGGGTGCGCCGTTCGGCACGGAATTCAACGCCGACCAGTAGCCTTCCACCCGATCAGGCAAACCGTCACCATTAATGTCACGAATGCGCCCATACGGTGTGTTCAATTGGGCATAGCCGCTGCCGTCTGGAAACTGGTTGGTGCTGTTGGCGACTTGTCCGCTGCCTGTGGAGGTCGGGCCAAAATAATAACGCGAGCCAAATAGGCCCGTGCCGTTGGCCTGCATTCCGAGATTTTTTTGCACCTGAAACCCATTCGGAGAATTTGTGTCGTAAGCGATGCGGTCAGGCAAGCCGTCCCCGTCAATATCAATCAGATCGGCCACGCAATAGCTGAATCCGCCAATATTGTTAACTTGCGATACTTCCGAATCGTAACCACCGGCCATGCTTGGCGCGTTCAGCACCACGTTGCTCCACACCGTAACCGGCCCGAAAGAAACGATGTTTGGATTGCCCTGGTAGGCGAAGGTGTTGGTCACAAGGGCCGTGGCATTGTTGTTCGCGTCGTATCCAAAAGCCACCACATTCGTGAGCAGTGAGCGGCTGGTGGCAACTGAAACCGCATATTTCAGATTGTAACTCCAAACATTCTGCGAACCCACTGAACACAAAATGTTGGTCAACCTGCGGCACTGTTCCGTGCGGAAGCCCCAACGATAGGAAAACCGCCAGTCGTTGGTCCGAATCTCGGTCTGAAAAGTGATGGTGTTCTGTCCCCCCACACTGGCGGAATAGCCAGTGATTAAGTTAGTGTGGCCATTGTAGCTGATTTGAGCGGGGTAAAGCATCCGCTCCGGCAAGCTCGTATTTGGGCTGGTATAGGTGGCGTAGCTAACGGTCGTCCAATCGCCATTAGCGGTGACAATTTGGTCCAATGCCCAGTGAAACGTGCCACTGTAACCACTCCAGCCGGTTTTTGGATTGGCAACACGGGAATTTGTCGTTTCACCGAAATAATAGGCGTTACCGCTCTTGTCATAAATCGTCCAGTTGTTGTTGGCGGTATCCAAAAGGCAGCGCAGGAACTCGGTATCCGTCTCGGCACGGTACTCGACGGTGGTGCCATTGGTCGTGACGGCAAATATTTTGGATTCCTTGCCCCCGAGGTTCAACATGAATCCTTTGGTGTCGTCATATTGGGTCAACGGGGCCGGTGTCGAGGCGCTCGAATACACGATGGGAAACCCGTCCCGCGTGTTGCGCTCAATGTAGCCGATATTTAAATCCCAGCCCATGCCGCACCAACCGTTGTCACCGCCAGAAGAATAACCGAGAGCCAATTTGGGTTCCGAACCATTCCGCGCTGGCGCGCATGTGATGGGAATAGAATAAGCGAAACTGCCGGTGAACAAATCCACCTTTTGCTGTTGCTGTTTGCCGATCTGGTCAATGGCTTGAACCTGCTGGTCGGAAGCAGAATCCGGCCCACCGCTGTTGCCGGGCGATCCTGTCTGCGCCGTGCATACACTGGCGGCCATCCACAGGGCTGTGATTGCAGTCGAATACCACTTCACCGTGTTCATCACTTTCATAAAATTGGGTTGTTGCCTTTTGATTATTGGATGGGATTTTTACTGTAGCTGGGCAGCACCGGCACTGCCACCGCCGAATTGGTGCTTAACCCGATCATTGCTTTATATTCGTCCGGGAAACCGTCACCGGAAAAGTTTGCTTTCCACGTCGCGTTGTTGGTCATCATGTTGCCGCCAAAGGCTGCTTCCATGAGATTGGCCAACCCGTCCCGGCTGAAGTCCTGATAACCATCGCCCACGACGCTGTTGGTGGATGAATTCCATTTGGTCGGGTTGTAGCCCAGTGAACTCATTTGAAATTCCTGATAATTGCTCAGTCCATCCCCGTCCGGGTCGGCGTTGGGATCAATGCCGGTGTGCCCGAAATATAAAACTTCCCAGCCGTCGGCCATTCCGCTACCATCCGTGGTGTAATTGGTTGGACTGGAGTGGCTGACCAGATTTTCATACGCATCTGTAAGCCCGTCATTATCAGTATCTTGCGGCGTCCCAAGCAGTAAGAACGCGTTCTGGCTGGTGATTGCCACAGTGTAGTTCGTGAAGTGGCCGCCTTGGCCCAACCACGACCAATTCCCACTGGATAATGATGGGGTGGGAAGTGCGCCAATGGCGAAAACATCATACATATAACCA
>Ga0181520_10011634_pt1 | contig 11509 bp, 8 predicted proteins | sample PEATcosm2014_Bin_29_FD_132451 | JGI IMG/M metagenome (GOLD analysis project Ga0181520, IMG submission 132451) | Peatland microbial communities from MTU Mesocosm Facility, Houghton, MI, USA - PEATcosm2014_Bin02_30_metaG | ecosystem: Environmental > Terrestrial > Soil > Wetlands > Peat | place...
ATTCAAATCACAGTTTGGGGTCATTCTGCTTCAAAACTTGTGAGTTGCAGGCTGGGCGGCGAGGATGCAATGATCGCAGCGCACGGTTTTGCCCCGAGGTTCAAGGTATGGACAAGATGTTGCTGCTTGGCGCCGCACTGGCGGCGTTCTGCGCCGGCGCTTGGGCGCAGTCTCCAGTCGCCGATTCAGCATGGCCGCCTTCGCCTGACCACCCGACCATGGCGATCTGGCCCGGCACGCCGCCTGGAGCAAAAACCGATCTCCCGCCTGAGATCAATATGAACGCGGACGGGTCGAAGACGATGGCGGCGCGACCCTACATTCGACTGGGCAATGTCTCAGCGCCAACAATCACGGTTTTCAAGCCGAAAGGGAAGAATACGGGCGCAGGGATCGTGGTGTTTCCGGGAGGCGGGTACCTGATCCTTTCGGTCGATCTGGAGGGCACGGAGATTTGCGACTGGCTCACGCAGATCGGCGTGACGTGCGTATTGCTGAAGTATCGCGTGCCCGACAGCGGTCCGTATCCCAAGTCCGCAGCGGCGTTGCAGGATGCGCAGCGCGCGGTGGGCCTTGTGCGGATGCACGCGTCCGAATGGGGCATCGATCCGCATCGCGTGGGCGTGCTTGGTTTTTCGGCGGGCGCGCATTTGTCCGCCGCGGTGAGCAATTACTACGACAAGCGGCTCTACGACGCCGTGGACGACGCGGATAAACTTAGTTGCAAGCCGGATTTTGCTGTTGTGATGTATCCCGGCTACCTGGCACTGGCGAACCAGAACTTTGCGCCCAATCCTGACGTCCATCCTACGGCCGATACGCCGCCAACTTTCATCCTGCAGGCGGAAGACGACTACACCGCACACGTTGAAAATGCGGTGGTGTATTTCATGGAGTTGAAGAACCTGAAGGTGCCGGCAGAACTCCACATCTACGCACAAGGCGGTCACGGATTCGGAATTCGCCCGAGAGACTTGCCCATCATGGATTGGCCGAAGCTGGTGGAGACGTGGATGCACACCATCAGAATGTTGCCGGCGGAGTAGAGTCTACAATCGGCTCATGCGTTTTGACGTGCTGACCATCTCTGACCGCTGCTCCGATGGAGTCCAGGCCGATACCGCGGGTCCGGCAGTGGCGGCGATCCTGCGCCGCGAATGGCCGCAGGCTGAGATTGCGACTGCGCTTTTCAGGGACGACGAGGATGCGATCGTGACGGCTCTCCAAGAGCTGAGCCGGCAAGGGTCGGCTCTTGTGCTTACCGTGGGCGGCACCGGAATGAGCGAGCGCGACCGAACGCCGGAAGCGACGCGGCGCGTGCTGGAGCGCGAGGCGCCAGGACTGGCCGAAGCGATGCGGGCGAAGGGTGCGAAGGACAACGAATACGCGTGGCTTTCGCGCGGAGTGGCAGGATTGCGCGGCAGCACGCTGATCGTGAATCTGCCGGGAAGCCGGCGCGGTGCTGAGGAGAGCCTGGAATCGATTGTGGCGTTGCTGCGTCATGGGCTTGATGTAGCCGCCGGCGGGCAGAGTCATCCTTAGCAAGGTTCGGAGGATTCGGTCTGCGGCCCAATTGGAAGGAAAGCGGTAGATCTACATCGGCGTACGCGACCGTCAAGGGAAACGCCTTTCTAAGGCGCATGTTCCGAATCGCCTCGAGTGGTGAGTGAGGAGGTGGCTTCAGTTCTCTAAGTCTAAAAATACACTGGAGTTGCCTGGCATCCTCGAAATGCGGAACGATCGAGAAACAGTTTAAAAAAGGTACAATTCATTTGCCCATGAGCCGTTCTCGAAGAACCCCAAAGAATCCCCGCCGCGGAGCCATCAATATCCACGATGTGGCCAAGCGCGCCCGCGTTTCGATCGCTACGGTGTCGCGTGTTGTGAATCGCGTCACTAGCGTCGACCCGGGTCTTGCCCAGCGGGTTTGGAAGGCCGTGGATGAGGTGGGCTATGTGCCGAATACGCAGGCGCGTGCGTTGGTGTCGGGACGGAGCCACATTCTGGGGCTTATCGTATCGGAGATCACCAATCCGTTTTTCCCGGAGCTGGTGCAGGAGTTTGAGAATCTGGCGGTGGCGCAGGGATTCGAAGTGATGATCGGCTCGACGAACTACGACACGACGCGCACCGAGTCACTGATTCGCCGCATGCTGCAACGCAATGTGGATGGCGTGGCGGTGATGACCTTCGGAATTGAAGAAGAGCAGGTGCAAAAGCTGGTGGAACATGGGTTCCCCCTCGTTTTTGTCGATGCCCGGCCGGACCTGCCCAACATCCGCGCCCTGAAAGTCGATTACCGCGAAGGGATTCGCGAGGCTGTGCAGCATTTGGCCGCGCTCGGCCACCGGAACATCGCATTCATCGCCGGCCCTTTACGGATGCGCACGGCTGTCACGCGCCGGGACGCATTTCGCAAGGCGATGGCCGAATTGGGGCTCACTGTGTCTGCGAGCAACATTGTGGAAGGCGATCACACCATGGAGGGCGGCAAGATAGCGATGGAACAGCTGGCCGCGCTGTCCGAGTTGCCGACGGCGGTGATGTGCTCCAACGATATGACCGCGATTGGCGTTCTGCATGCGCTCGACGAGACGCCTCACAGAGTCCCTAAAGATATCTCGGTTGTGGGATTCGACGACATTCACCTGGCGCAGTTCATGCTGCCGCCGCTGACCACGGTGCAAATGTCATGCAAGGACCTGGCCGCTGCGGCGGTACAAGCTCTGCGTGCCGGCATCGAGCCGGATCATCCCTTGTCAGCGCAGAGGGAATGGCCGATCTCTACGCGGCTTGTTGTGCGCCGATCCACGGATTTCCCGCGCGGCAGCTTGCCTTCATTGGGTAAGGCCGCGGGACGGCGAAGCAGAGCTGCGGCAAGGTAGCCGGAAGTCCACAAGAGAGCTTTACATTCTTTATATTTCCAGGAACTGAGCGAGTGGTAGCACGAATTTTTGATTCGTGCTACGATGATCGCCGAGGTAGCACGAATCCAAAATTCGTGTGACTAGCCTCACTGCCTGAGGCATTTGCCGACGGATAGGGTTCTGGAATGAGCCAGAGAAATGCGCCAATGCGGCGGTCGTTTGTACTGGCGCTGTTTCTCGTTCTGCTGGCGCGAGCAAGCGCGGACGGACCTGCGACGTCAGGGAATGTGACCGACCCCGAAGGCCAGGCGATCGCGGGAGCAGTGGTGCGGCTGACAATCGAGGGCCGTAGTGCGCAGCAGGCGATAAGCGACGCCAAGGGCCGCTTTGCGTTTGAAATGCCCGGGCCGGGGATGTACCAGCTGAGCGTAAGCGCCGCGCATTATCAGCATTTGGTGAAGTCCGTTTTGATCACAGGCGGAAGCAGCAATCTCGAGATCCAGTTAGAACCGGTGGTGGTTCAGACCGTCCTGGTTACGGCCGATTCTGCTGGTGGGGACGTGCAGTCGCCCGATCCGGCAATGAAGGTGTTCGCCAGTGAGAATCTGCTGGACGCGAACCCAGGGCGTCCGGGCGCGCCAATTTCGATCCCAGGCTATCCGATTGAGACTGCATCGAGCGGCATCAAAGCTCCGCAGTACTTTGCGCCGGGCGTGGCAGGCGACCACGGCGAGCCGATCGCGCAATATTTCCAGGTGGGGAGCTATCTGCTCCCGAACAATCTTTCGGCGAACGCGCACGGCAATGGGTATGCCGATCCGAACGTCCTGATTGCGAATGCGATTGAAAGTGTCCAGGTGGATGGTGGTGCGTATAACGTGCGCGAGGGGAACCACGCGCTGAACCTGGCGGCAATTTATGGTCTGCGCGCGCATCTGGCTCCGTTCTTCACGCTGACAGGCGACGACCGCGATGTGACGGCGACGGCGGGGATGAGCCCCTCGGTTGATTCCTGGGCCGCTGTTGAGGCTTCGTTCGGGAATGGTTTCCTTGACCGCCTGGAACACCGCAAGCAGTTCAAGTTCAATGGCGGGCGTGTATATCATGCGGGCGATCATACGTTGACGTTGCTTGGAATCGGTTACGTGGGTTTCGGCTACGTTGCTGGACTTCGACCGATCCACGGATTTAATGCGGTGGACGCAGCAGCCGGCTGGAAGATCTACCCGGATACGATCGATCCCCGGCAAAAGGACCAGACGCACACCGCGCTGGCAGCGCTGAATGATGAGTGGAAGCTGAATGCAAGCCAGGAGGTACAACTCTCGGGATTCTTTCGCACCTACAACCTGTCTCTGTTCTCGGACTTCGGGCTGGGTCTGATTCGCCAGAGCGAGTTTCGCACCGTCGGCGGCGCCAGCGCGGCCTATGTGAACAAAATGTCGAAAGAACTCACGCTACTGCTGGGAGCAGATTATGAGCGCGAGGCACCGCGGCGCGACGATCTTGATCACTACGACTTTTTCAATCCCGCCCAACCATCCGCCGACGGTCCGTTCGTAAAGATCGATGGCAACAATGTGACGATCACACCGGTGACACCCTACGCGGCTGCACAGGGCGAGTTGGGCAGCCATTTCAGTTTTTACGCCGGCTGGCGGCGCGACGAGATCTTTATCGATAACCAGGATCTGATGACGCCGGCGAATTCCTGGAGCAAACTCGTAGACCTGAATTCGCCTAAGGTGACGCTCAGTTTCATTCCCAGTTCATTGTGGTTGGCGCCGCTTGTATCTGTGAGCTTCGGCAAGTCGTTCTTCACTGAGGATCCGCGAGAAGGCACGGCATTGGCTAGCCCAACGGCCGTAGATCCAGTGGAGACTGCCCGTTCGTATCAACTGGTTGCGAGCAAGACGATGCACAAGACAGACGTAAAGCTGACACTGGGGCACGAGACGCAAAGCGCCGAGTATGGCAAGATCGATCCCGACCAGGGGTTGCAGACCAACCTGGGACCGGGGCGCATTCGGTTTTTTGCTGCAACGGTGCGGCAGTCGTTTGGATACGGTTCACTGGAGGCAACGTTTGAGCAAGCAGACGCGCGCCTTGTCGACACGCCTTTCTCGGTCACGCCGGAGGCGCCGCGATTGATTGGCGACCTGATCGGGACCTACGAAAGGCTGCCCTTCCACCTACAAGCGAAGGGCGAGTTTGAGTATGTGGGTCGCAGAGTGGTGGGCAACGGCTGCGATGAGAACAGCTACCTGAGCGGCGATCCTCGTGCCCTGAACGACTACTGCCTGGGCTTGCCGAACAAGGAGTTTCGCTTCGCGGCGACGAGGCCGTTTCTTGACGGAAGAATTAATGTTGGCGTGAACACCATGATCGCGAGCGGCTGGACTGGGCAGACGACAGAGAACTTCGCCGTTGCGGGCGTTTATGGGCCCGGACTCGTGGGACTGGGAAGTGATGGATTGGTCAAAGCAAATCCCGTGAGCGAAGTGGTCGGCGTGCGCATCCCGTCCTACGCCAGTGTGAATCTGACCTATCACTTTGGAGTGAGGCCTGGGAGATAGCAGCCAGCCGCATGCCCATTTCGCATCGGGAAAGCAACCTCAAGTCCTTCGACTCGTCTTGGCGTGGGGGCGCGCCAGAATTCGCTCAGGATGACAGATCATCGATGTGACGAAGGGCGGCACTAACGGTTGTGCTTGTGCGGATGCGCGTGTGCGTGTGCCAGTGTGTGCTCATGGGTGTGCTCGGCGTCGAGCGAGGGCACTGTCATCACCAGCCGGCCATGCTGCACGCCTTTAAGGCCGATGAGAAGGTCACCGAAGTTCTGAACGCGGGCGGCGTTGCCGTGGACGATGAGCACTTCAAGGCAGGAATCGTGATCGAGGTGCGCGTGGCTGGTGGAGACGACCAGGTCGTGGTGCTCGTGCTGCACTTCAGTGAGTTTCTCGCCGATTCCATAGGCATGGTGGTTGTAGATGAGGGTGACGGTGCCGACGACAGTTGCGTCGGGCTCGGCGGTCTGCTCCCGCACCAGGCGGTCGCGGATCAGGTCGCGAAAGGCCTCGGAGCGATTTGTGTAGCCACTCTTCTCGATGGAATGATCGAATCGCTTTAACAAATCGGAATCGAGGGCAATGCCGATTCTGCTTAGCTCTCCCATGCAAACTCCTGCTTAAGGCTGCCGACGTCGCGAAGCAACAGAATAGCGCGACGCAATGAATGGCGCTACCGGAAGCCGCCTGAAGCGTGAGCCAAGTGGAGAAACTGATTCCAGCAGTAGCGGATACGGCGCGACACTCGCCGATGTTTGTATACTGACTCGGCATCGGGAGGACCAATTGATGAATCGGCGTCACTTTCTGGCAGGCAGTCTTGCCTTGGCGAGTCAGCAAGAATCACTTCTTTCCATGGGAATGCTCCTGCCTGGAGCGCAGACGAGTGCGCCGATGGAGGCGCCACACGATCTACCGACGACGACTTATACGGAATCGTTTCTCAAGAGCAAATTGGTGGCGCCGGGCGCATGGCATCCTTATCCCGCGTGGAGCGAACGCGAGGCCTGGGAGGCGGTTCCAGGAGACATTCGTTCGGCGGTTGTGGAACGCGCCGAAGCGGACCAGAAAGTGGGCTGGAAGACGCTGCTGGCAACGACGTTTCTCGACTTCAAGCGCAATGGAAATCGCAGCCGGTTTGAAGCGGACAGCTTCGGGCGGCGTTCGATTCTGCAGCGCCTGATCCTGGCCGAGTGCCTTGAAGGAAAACGGCGCTTTGTAGACGACATTGCAAACGGTGTATGGCTCATTTGCGAGGAGACATTCTGGGGCGCGCCGGCACACCTGGGGGCGCAGAAAGCTGGGGTAGGACTGCCGGACGTGAGCGAGCCGATCATCGAGTTATTTTCGGCGGAGACGGCGCAGCTGCTGGCATGGACAAAGTATCTGCTTGCGCCAGAACTGGACCGGGTTTCGCCGCTCATCAATACCAGGATCAAGATTGAGACAGAGCGGCGCATGCTAAAGCCGGCTCGGGAGCGGAACGATTTTACGTGGATGGGTTTGGGCAGGCGAAAACAGGAATCCCGGCTGAACAACTGGAATCCGTGGATCAACTCGAATCTGCTGGTGGCGAATCTTATTCTGGAAGACGATCCGGCGCTTCGCATTGAGGAGACGGTACGCATTGCACGCAGCGTGGACGCGTACTGGAACGACTATTGGCCGGATGCCGCTGAAGAAGAGGGCCCCGGATACTACAGCCGTTCAGTGCTGAGCCTGTTTGAGGTGCTGTGGACGCTGGAATCGGCTACAGGCAACGCGACGAGTATTTTTGCGAATCCGTTTATCGATGCGATGGGGCGGTTCATTCTGAATGCGCATATTGCCGGCGACGATTATGTAGCTTATGGTGACGCGCACCGCAAAGCTGCGCCTTCGGGCGACGTGCTCTATCGCTTCGGCAAGGCGGTTCACGATAGTGAACTCGAGGCTTTTGGCGCGCTCTATGCGGCCAGGGACGGTTGGAACGCAAAGGGTCCAGGGCTCGCCAATGCTCTGAAGGAGGACCTGACAAGTTTGTCGCGATCGATTCCCGCGGTATTGGAGGCGAATGAGATTCGCGGCGCCAGGCAGCAGGATATTCTGGTGCGCGACGCATGGTATCCGCAATTCGGGTTAATGACTGCCCGTGAGAAGGCCGGAACGACAGATGGAATGTATGTCGCTGTGTTGGCCTCGAACAACGGGCGGAGCCACAGCCACAACGACACAGGAAATTTTGTCATTTACCTCGATGGGCAGCCGCTAGCGATCGATGTAGGTGTAGAGGCGTATACCGCCAAGACTTTCTCGCCGGATCGCTATTCCATCTGGACGATGCAATCGGCATATCACAACCTGCCCACCGTGGGCGGCGTGATGCAGCATACTGGCGTGGAATACGAGGCGGCGAACCGTAAATACGAGACGAACGAAGAACAAGCGGTGGTTTCGTTCGACATCGCCTCAGCGTATCCGAAAGAAGCGGGAATCAAGAGCTGGATTCGTACGGTGACGCTTGATCGGGTCAAGGACCGCGTGGTTGTTGAAGAGAACTTCGAGCTCGAACACACCGCGGAAGTGCAGCTTTCTGTAATGACGCCGCGCGCGGCAAGTCTCAGTTTGCCGGGCAGGATGGTGATGGAGTTGACTTCAGCGAAAGCGACACCGGCGTTTCTCGTCTTCGACAGCGCAACTCTCACGCCGGATGTCGAGACAATTGCGCTGACCGATTCCCACTTGCGCGAGGATTGGGGCGAGCAAATCAACCGTATCCTGCTCAAGTCGCAGCCGGTGACGCAGGGCAAGTGGACCTATGAGTTCACTCGGATGAAGGCGTCGCTCGCAACAAATTAGCAAGCAGGTCAGCTTACGACCGCGAACCGCCGCCCTCAACAGGAGAGCTAAGATCCGGTACCCGAATTTACTGCGGTGTCACCAGGTGGTGGGCGATTGCGAATAACGCCAGCTCGAGGCGCGTGGAAACGCCGGTCTTGTCGAAGATGTTCGACAAGTGGCGCTTGACGGTTTCTTCGCTGAGCGAGAATTGCTTGGCAATATCGCGATTGCTGCATCCCTCAACAATGCAACCGACAACTTCAAGCTCGCGTGGAGTGAGGCCGTAGGTCTTACGCTGCGGCACCGCCGCCTGCTGCATCAGGTCGTGGAGTGCTGAGACGAGATTCACGACGCGCTTGCCGCCGATCCAGTAATCGCCTGCATTCACGGTCCGAATGGCGGTTTGCAGGTGGTTGGCGAGAGCGTCCTTGAGAACGATTCCGCGCGCGCCGATGTGCAAAGCTTCGATGATCTGCTGGGTGGTGATGGTGGAGGTAAGAAGCAGAATTTTCGCGGTGGAGGGCCCGCTCATAATGGCGCGCATGGCTTCAAGGCCGGGCATGCGCGGCATGGAAACATCGAGGAGGAGAACATCGGGCTGTAGCTCGAGGGTCTGAGTAATCGCTTCGTCCCCGTCTGCGGCATCGCCGACAACATCGAAGCCTTCGTTTTCGGTGAGCATGTTGCGTACGCCGATGCGGACAACGGGGTGGTCATCCGCCAGCACGATTCGTATGGGTCGTTCCATTTTGGCTACACGCCTCCGCGATGCCCGATCTACTGCATCGAAAGATGCGAAAGGTCAGGCATGCAACTCAGCATCCAGCATACGCTCCAAGCCACGGGCGGCGGCGCGCAAATCATGGAGCACGGCGGCGCTGTTATCCAATTGGTTATCCTTCGCTACGGACGGGGTTGACTCGAGCAGTGCGCCCAGGTGCGCGGCCTGGAGGGCTCCGGCCATGCCGCAACCGCCCTTGATCGCATGACCAATGCGGCGAACTTCAGCGGTATCTCCCCTGGCGATCGCAGCTCCAAGCGCCTCAATGCGCCGAGTGAGATCGGAGACGACGGCCGTATAGATTTGCCGCACTGCAGGCTCGGGCATGAGCTTACGGAACTGGCTGAGAATTTCTTCGCTCACGACAGGCTCATTGGGATCAAGCAGCTTGAGATCGGCATCGGAAGGTTGCCCATCGAGCAAGCTGTGGAGGGCTTCGGCGTCAAAGGGCTTGAGCAGAAAGCCGTCAGCGGCGTCAGCGATTTCAGCAGGCACTTCGCTTCCGCTGATGGCATAAATGGGAGCCTTTGTATGGGCGCGCAATTCGGCAATCAAATCGGTTCCGCTCAAGCCGGGCATTTGCGCGTCCATGAGGATCGCACCTGGCTGGAAGTCTCCGCCGGCAAGCATCTTTAGCGACGCAGCCCCACTTTCGGCCGTGTGGACGCTATAGCCGGTCATGGTGAGAAGAGTGGCCGTCACCTCGCGGCTGACCAGGTCGTCGTCAATGAGCAGGACCACAGGGAGCTCCCTGCGGGCGGCGAACTCAAACATGCTTCTAGTGTGCATCGCCCGCGCGGCGCATGGCGAAAATTCTTCGGATCGGTTATCTACTTGGTTCAGACGGGGCGCCTTCGGCGGGCGCAGGCAGGCCCAGGGCCGAGGAGGGCGGCAAATCCTGCCCGCTGTGCCAGGCATGAATTCCGTCTTCAAACTGCTGGCTGCGGCGTTGCCATTTTTCGATCTCTAGATCGTAGCGGACGGTGACGTTGTTGAGCCAATAGGGGCGATTCTCACCGAGCCACACCTGGCTGTATTCGCTCTTCACGGCCGAATAGGCATCGCGCAGATCCTGGCAGCGGCCGTTATCGCTGCTGATCTGACTGAGGAGAGTGCTGGTGGCTGAGTGTTGCGACTTGTCATGCTGCTGGACTGAAGCACGCGCGTAGGCGGTGGCTATTTCGTCCGCAAGCTCAAACTTCAGGCCGATGAGGTCGAGGCGCCGCGCCCCGAGATCCATCGCGCTAAGCGCATCGGGCTCAGCGAGAGAGGGGTTGTCCTGCCGCGCTTGAGCCAACAGGACAATGGCGCGTTCAGCGTGCAAACGCAGATCGCGCACGTTGGGCAGCAGCTTTGCCGACACGTCCTGGCCCCGTGCACTCCACGGATCGAGCCAGAAAAGTTTGTCGCTGACCATTCCGATCTTAGCGTTGGCAATGGTTTCATGAGCGGCCATCAACTCCTTTTCGGCCTCGTCGATCTTTCCGGTGGGGTCGCGATGAAAGATGGCGCCGTAAGCCTGCTGATAGTCGGCGATGGAACTCTCACCGGGCTGCCACGCGGCAACGGCGCCAAACAGCACGCCGTACCAATCCATATTGAAGAGCCCCTCACCATCGTCGTTCCAGACGGTGGTAAGCGCGCCGGTAGAACCGAGGCGCTGGCCATCGCGAATAAAGCCCTGAATGTTCCAGAGCGCGGTTTTGGCAACGGGATAGACTTCGTTCCAATTGGCATCGCCGGGCGCGACCCAGGTCTCAATTCCGTTTTTGGCGAAAGGCTCAATCATGCTATCGAAGCCAGTCGTCTTCCCATAGTTCCAAGGCACGGCAATCATATCCTTGGGAAGCGAGGGAACGGCGTCAGGATTGGCGTCTCCAATGTCGCCCCAGAAGAGCAGGCGGCGATTGAGTGGCGCGAGCTCATCGTGAATCTGCTTGAGGAAAGCGATATAGACCGGGCCGTAGCCTTGTTGCTCGACGGCATCGTGGGTGCGCCCTAAACCTAGCTCAAAGGTTTCGTCGGCCCCGATGTGAATGAAAGGCGAGGGAAACTCCTGGGCGATCTGCGTAAACCAATCCTTGATGAGTGGCAGCGACCCAGGCTGGCCGGGAGCCAGAACATGTCCGTGCGGAGTTTCAGCGTCGTCCTGGTAGAGGTCGTACTTCAGCACATGGTGCAAATGGCCGAAGGCCTCCTGCTCGGGAATGATGGTGACGTGATACTGGCGGGCATAGGCGACGAGTTCCGCAGCTTCGGCAGGGGTGAGCGCGCTGCCGGGCGGAGCGGCAAGCGGTTGATCGGGATAAAGAAGCGTGTGTTCGAAGTAAGGCGAGTAAATGTTGATTTTGAATGCGGCAAACACGCGAATCTGGTGCTTCTGGAAGGCCAGCGTCGGAAACGGCCCGCGGGAGAGATCGTCGTCGATGCCGCGGTAGCGCGTCGCCGGCCAGTCGCGCACCGTGCCAGTAGGC
>Ga0181520_10011639_pt1 | contig 11502 bp, 7 predicted proteins | sample PEATcosm2014_Bin_29_FD_132451 | JGI IMG/M metagenome (GOLD analysis project Ga0181520, IMG submission 132451) | Peatland microbial communities from MTU Mesocosm Facility, Houghton, MI, USA - PEATcosm2014_Bin02_30_metaG | ecosystem: Environmental > Terrestrial > Soil > Wetlands > Peat | place...
ATGCCTGTTTATCCCCGCTTTCTTCAAGTCGACGCGGCGCACGCAACCGGGCGTGTCACGGTGAGCCTTTCTGCCGGCGAACCGACGTACACCATCCACCAGCCTGCTGCTTGGGATTTCCTGGAACTCTCAGACGAATGGATCCGGCTCGTCGAGCGTGCGGACGCCATCTGTTTCGGTTCGCTTGCGCAGCGCAATGGCGAGTCGAGTCACACAATCCAGACGCTGGTTGCTGAAAGCCCAGCATCCTGTATTCGTATCTTCGACGTGAACTTGCGCGCGCCCTTCTACTCCGCAGAGGTGATCGGGGAATCGCTCGAGCTAGCCACGATGGTCAAAATGAATGACGCCGAAGCGCCGCTGATTCTGGAACTGCTTGATCTGAACGTAGGGGGCAAGCCCGTAGACGCTGTTGCGCATCCCAGCACCTTGCATCCAGGTGGTGAAGAGCCGCGAACCGCCTTAACTTCCCCGCGCATAGCCGCCGAGCGCCTGCTCGATGAGTTTCCCTCCCTGCAACTCGTGGCGATTACAAAAGGTAGCCGCGGGAGCCTGCTCGTCACTCGGAACGAGTGGAATGAGCATCCCGGCTTTCCTGTGAAACTAGCCGACGGAATCGGCGCAGGCGATGCATTCACTGCCGCCATCGCGCATTATCTGCTGCGCGGCGCGGACCTCCCGACCTTGAACGAGGCGGGAAACCGCTGGGGCGGCTGGATGGCCTCGCAATCGGGCGCGATGCCCGCCCTGCCTGATGCCGTACGCGAAGCTGTTGCCGCCGCGATCGAGAGTTCAGCGAACTGAGGTGAGAGCTGTGGCTCGGCTCTGGGCCTGCAGTTCGTAATGGAAGAATGGCTTGGACCGGCCACGAGCTATTGGCTGGCCGATTCGAGTAAGCGTTTTCCCCATTGCCAGATACGGCGCCTTCGCATTAGGATGGCGGGGTCATGAACAAGCCATTGATCTCCATCGCGTGTGCTGCTGCCCTCCTGTCGCCGTTGAGCCTGCTCGCCCAGGCGCCCTCGCTCGCCATTCAGGTGGATCACCCCACCGCAAAGGTCAGCCCGATGCTCTACGGCCTCATGACCGAAGAGATCAACTATTCCTATGATGGCGGCCTCTACGGCGAGTTGGTGCGCGATCGCGCGCTTGGCCGCGCCTTTGGCTCACTTTCGCATTGGCCCATCGTGGCCCGCGGCGACTCTATCGTCAACGTCTCCTCTGACGAATCCGCCGGCCCGAGCACCGCTCTCACGCGTAGCCTGAGGGTCACGGTCAGCAAGGCCTCTCCATCTTCGCCCGCAGGAATCGAGAACGACGGCTTCTGGGGAATCCCGGTGCGGCCGCGCACTGTTTATACCGGATCGTTCTACGCCATGACCGACCCGCTCGGAGCTCCCGCGGGCAGTTCTTCACCCGAGGTTTTGAAGACCGACGTCCCGGTGACCGTCAGCCTCCAGAACGATCTCACGGGCGCTGTTGCCGCCGTCGCCACTGTCACTGGACTTACGAGCAAATGGAAGCAGTTCAACTTCACGCTCAAAACCGGCGACGTTCCGGTTTCGTCGAGCAATCACCTGATTCTCACCATCGCGAAGCCGGCAACGGTCTGGTTTGACCTGATCTCGCTCTTTCCGCCTACGTATCATGGGCGTCCCGCCGGCAATCGCATCGACATCATGGATAAGCTGGCTGCGATGCATCCCAAGTTTCTCCGCCTGCCTGGCGGCAACTATCTTGAGGGCGATCACATCGCTGATCGCTTCGACTGGAAAAAGACCATTGGCCCATGGGCTGACCGGCCCACGCACCAGAGCCCTTGGCGCTATCGCTCGTCTGACGGAATGGGCTTGCTCGAATTCCTTGAGTGGTGCGAAGACCTGAAGATGGAACCCGTGCTCGCCGTCTATGCCGGCTACTCTCTGATGCAGGAGCATGTTGATCCCGGCCCGGCGCTCGAACCTTACGTGCAGGACGCGCTCGATGAGATCGAATACGTCACCGGCGGCTCCGACACCAAGTGGGGCGCCGAACGCGTCAAGGACGGCCACCCGGCTCCGTTCCCGCTGCATTATGTTGAGGTCGGCAACGAAGATCAATTCGACCGCTCACACTCCTACGACGGCCGCTACGCGCAGTTCTTCCACGCCATCAAGCAGCGATATCCCGACCTTCAGGTCATCGCCACCGCTCCCATCAAGAGCGTCACGCCCGACGTGCTCGACGAGCACTTCTACATGTCAGCCCAGCAGTCCTTCTCTGAAGCGCATCACTACGACGCCGCTGACCGTAAAGGCCCCAAGATCTTCGTTGGCGAGTGGGCCACGCGCGAGGGCGATCCAACCCCGAATCTTGAAGCCGCCCTTGCAGATGCAGCATGGCTCACAGGCCTCGAGCGCAATAGCGATCTCATCGTCATGGAAAGCTACGCGCCTCTCTTCGTCAACGTGAATCCCGGCGGCGAGCAGTGGGCCACCGATCTCATCGGCTATGACGCGCTCACAAGCTACGGCTCGCCCAGCTACTGGACGCAGGTCATGTTCTCCGGTCACCTGGGAACCGAGGTCGTCGATTGCACGCTTACCAATGCCCCGCCGCGCGTCTTCGCCTCCGCCACGCGCGACGACGCCAAACACAAGCTCTTCGTGAAGGTCGTCAACGCCACCTCGACTGCGGAATCGCTGGCAATCGCGCTGACGGGCACAAAGAAGGTTGCGCCGCAAGCCACGCTCACCACCATGAGCGGCAAAACCCCCAACGCGACCAACAGCATTACCCATCCCAACGCTGTCCAGCCGGCTTCGCACCCGGTTGCCGTCGCAGGATCAAAGTTCACCCGGAGCTTTGCGCCTTACTCCGTCAACGTGCTGGAGCTGAGCTACTAACCCGGTTTCGTCAGTCAACTTCAAACGTTATTCCCTGGTCGCCTCAGCTTCGTTCGTCGCGGCGGCCAGTTTCTCCGTTGCACCATAAATTCAGCAGAGAAATTGTTTTCAAGGGTAATACAGAAGGTGTATAAATCTCTGGCGCACTCGTTCCGGGCAATACGCTCGTCAAGAGCCCGCCGCACGCAGTGCCTTCCCTGTTCAAGGAGCCACTCTTATGCAGCGCACCGTTCTCGCCGCCCTCGCCGCTCTAATCCTGTTGCCAGTTACCGCCCAGGCCGCAGATGATTCGAAAGCGGCCCCGCCAAAGTCCTGGGTCGACAAAGATACCGGCCATCGCGTCTGGCGCCTCAGCGACGAGCCCAACTCCGGCGGCTTCTACTTCAACGTCAACGGCTACACGCCCGACCTGAAGCAGATGATTTACACCGCGCCCGACGGCATCCATGTGCTCGACATGACAACGCACGCCACCAAGCTGTTGGTCGCGAACCCACCCAAACCCGCGAATGCCCCTTCAGGGCCCGGCGGGTTCATGCGCTATGGCGTACACGCGCTCGTCGCGGGATACAAGACGAACAGCGTCTTCTACACGCAGACCGATCCGGCAACCAATGTCACTTCGGTCTACAAGGCCGACGTCTACACCGGCGCCATCCGCAAGCTCGTCGACCTGCCTGAGAAAAGAATGATCGTCAGCATTAACGCCGACGAAACCCTCGCTGCCGGAACCTATATCGAGGGCGATGCCACCGGCCAGGAATTTGGCTCGAACATGCCGGCGACTCCGCAGCGGCCTGCCGCGACTGACAACCGCGTGGCCAGCGAGGCGCAGGGTCCGCACTATCAGCCGCTCGACAAAGGCGAGATGATGGAACGCCGCCTGGCGGCGCGCCTGCCCCTTGTGCTCTTCACCATCCGGCTTGAGCCGGGGCCGAACGGAGCCAAGCCTGGAGACATCACCGTCCTGCTGCACTCCACTGACTGGGTCAATCACCTTCTCTTCTCGCCCACCGATCCAGCTTTGCTCATGTACTGCCACGAAGGCCCTTGGCAAAAGGTCGATCGCATCTGGATGATCCACACCGACGGCACGCACAACACGATGATTCACAAGCGCACCATGGTCAACGAGATCTTCGGTCACGAGTTCTGGGGACTCGACGGCGAAACCATCTGGTACGACTGGCAGTATCCCAAGGGCGAGGACTTCTTCCTCGCCAGCTACAACCTTAAGACTGGCCAGCGCACCGCCTATCATCTCCAGCGCGATGAGTGGGGCATTCACTTCAACCTGACCAAAGATCTTGACCTGTTCTGCGACGACGGTGGCGATCCCGGCCAAGTGGCGCGCTCCAAGAATGGCGAGTGGATCGAACTGCTCCATCCGCAGATTTTCAAAGTCGGCGAGGGCGCGCTGAACGACCCGTCATTCTGGCAGGCGGGCGTCTTCCACTCCGAGCATCTCGTCAACATGTCGCACCACAACTATCGCGAAGAGCCCAACGTGCGCTTCTCGCCCGACAAAAAGCTGGTCCTCTTCACAAGCAACATGTTCGGCCCGAGTTACGTGTTTGGTGTCGAAGTCGACAAGGCAATCGATCCGGCAGCTGCAGACGTGCAATCCACGCCCGAACTGGCGCGCCAGTTCAACCCCGTCGAACCGACGCCGACGCACGTGCCATAGGAGGCGTCAACTTTACGGATACCGCTTTGCTGGAGTAATCTCCGCGCCGCTTCGCAGGCATGCGCCATTAATTCCTTCAGCTGTTTTGCGCAGGCCATCGGCAACTTCGCAGTACTCTTTTCTTCCCGCCAGATTCACCTTCTCGTTCGGGTCGTTGCGCCCCGACATCGACTCACTGATCTGAATCGATTCATATACACGCCGCAAAATGCTTCCCGGCAGCGCGCATCTCGAGTAAAGTAAGGTAATCGTGATTATCGATTTCGCTAGGCGCGCGCACGATCACAACTGGGAGATGGATCCCATTACGCGCTCTTTGCTCGACACCGATTTCTACAAACTCCTCATGCTTCAGTTCATCTGGAAGCACTTTCCCAAAACGCACGCCACCTTCACCCTCATCAACCGCTCAAATTCAGTGCGTCTCGGCGAAATCGTCAATGTCGATCAATTGCGCGAGCAGCTCGAGGCCACGCGAAAGCTCCGCTTCCGCAAATCCGAACTGGTCTGGCTGGCCGGCAATACCTTCTACGGGCGTCGCGGCATCTTCGAGCCCGCTTTTCTTGAGTGGCTCGAACACGATTTCCGGCTCTCCGATTTTGAGCTTTCCGTTGCTGACGGGCAAATCTCGCTCAAATTTCACGGCCTCTGGTCTGGAACGTCGATGTGGGAGATCTACGCGCTCTCTGAGATCGGTGAATTGAAGACACGCGCCGGATTGAAGCTGTTGAGCGAATTGGAACTCGACATCCTCTACGCGCGCGCCAAGACCCGCCTCTGGGAAAAGATGGCGCGGCTGCGCGGCGTTCCCGACTTGAGCATCAGCGACTTTGGCACGCGGCGCCGCCACAGTTTTCTCTGGCACGAGTACGTCGCCAACGCCATGCACGACACGCTTGGCAAGAGCTTTACCGGCACATCCAATGCCTATCTGGCTTACAAGCACGATCTCGAAGCCATCGGCACCAACGGCCACGAGCTTGCGATGGCCATGGCGGCACTCGCCCGCGACGAACGGGAATTATGCGCTTCGCAGTACAAGCTTCTGGAGTTGTGGCAGCAGAGCTACCAGGGCGAGCTGCTCATTCTTCTTCCCGATACCTTCGGCACGACGCAATTCCTGCGCAATGCTCCCGATTGGGTCGCCAACTGGACTGGCCAACGCATCGACAGCAAAGATGCCTATGTGGCAGGCGACGAATATATCACGTGGCTTGAGCGGAATGGGCGCGATCCGCGGCAGAAGCGGCTCATCGCATCTGACGCCCTCGACGTCGAGCAGATTCTCGGCCTCCACGCCTACTTCGCCGGAACTTTGCGCAATGGCGCGTCTTCCGACGATTTCAGGACGGCAAGCGATTTTCACGACACAAACCGTTGGATTCCCGACCGCCGCATACGCTTCAGCGCAGGTTGGGGCACGCTGCTCACCAATGACTTTCGCAATTGCAACCCACAGGGCAGCGACGGTTTCAACCCTGTCAGCGTAGTCTGCAAGCTCAGCGATGTAGAGGGCAGGCCCGCCGTCAAGCTCTCTGACAATTACTCGAAGGCAATGGGCGACCCCGCCGAAGAAGAGCGCTACCGGCGAGTTTTTGGCGTGGCAGGAGTTGCCGACGCGCCAGTGCTTACATGAGCGCAGCTTAGTAAGAACAAATCGGCCGCGCCACCGATTCTTTTCGCCGGCAGCGCGGCCTCGTTTCCTCAATTCCTTAAGATAAGCGTTCGACTATTTCTTCGCCCTTCCTTCCGGCGAAAAGCCGAAAGTCACCGACACCGAAAAGCTGCGGCCCGCCATCAGGCTTGGCGTATCCTGCCCGTTGATCGGAGTCGGCCCGAGGGTATTGAACTGGTCGGTCAGCGTCGTCCCGGGGATCGTCGTCGTTAGAGGGGAGCCCGCCAGCGAGTTGCTTTGAACATTGTGCGAGTTCATCAGATTGGTTGCGCTCAGCCTGATCTTGGTTTGGTCAAACAAAGAGTGATTGCGCACGGTGTAGTTTACATAGGAGCCAAGCATGCTGAAGGGTGGGACGATGGCTTGGTTGTGATATTGCCCATTGTCTACCCGCTCTTCGCCGATGCGCTTGTTGAAGATGCCGAGGTTGAAGCCGCTCTTCTCGTAAGTCAGCCCCTGCATCTCCGTGTCTGTCGGCGTCTGCGCTACCCACAGACCTGCGGGCGCACTTTCGTAGTACGGCGCAGCCTGCGTTCCCGCATTCAACGAACCGGAATAGTATGCGTTGTCCGCGGTTCCGTTCAGGTAAAGGTTCAAGCCCGGAGTTATTACGAAGGTGCCTTCGAACTCGATGCCCTGCGTGATGGAACTGGGTTGCAGGTAGAAGATCGTGTCACCCAGATCGACGTCGCCCGGAATGTTGTCGATCGTTGAAGAATAGCTGTTCTGGAACCGCACGTGATAGGCGTCTGCGTCCAGCGCCAGCCTGTTAGCCTTGAAAACCGACCCGATCTGGTATGTCGTTGACCTCTGTTGCTTGGGGGGCGTGGCCAGCTGCGGTACGGCGGCGCTTGCCGAGGCAGCCGTCTGGTTATAGTCGTAGACGGCGCTGGGCGGAACAACGCTCCCAGTTGCGACTTGTGCGTAAATCGACCAGTTCGACCTGGCGCGATAGTTGATATCGAGCGATGGAAGCCACGCGGTAAAGGTGCCTTGATTTTCGATTGTCGAGGCGCATGCTGCCGTAGTGCTGGTGCAACTCAGTTCGCCCACCGTCGCGCCGTCATCAGCGTGGTGCAACACATCGATTGTGTACGCCGCGTATTTGGTCCCTGCGGTAATGTTCAACCCATGCATAACATGGAATTCGTATTCGGCGTAGGGCTGATACGAATTGGTCCAAAATTGTTCGTTGAATTTTGGCAACGGCTGATCTGCCCAGTTATTCAACGGATCGCTCGGGTACTGATGCCGATTGGTCCGTGCCCACTCATACCACAACCCTCCACGGAACACTCCAAAGCTCGAAGCTTGAGAAATCAGTGCCGTCTCGCCATATTTGCGGTAGCTGTTGTACTTGTCGATGCCGCAGGGAAGCGCGGAAACACCTTTCTTCACAACATAGGCATTGCACGGCGCAATCGCTACGCCATCGTAATAGTCCTTGCCGCCCACAATGATCGATCCCGGAACGGTCGTGGGATTGGCATTGGCGGCCGTAACCTCAGTAATCGGCGTGGCATTCGAATAAAGCTCGCCATTGTCATAGTTCAGAGTGTATGGCTTTGTTTCCCTCGTCCAGTTCTTACCTAGCTGGCTTCTAATGCCGACATACTCAAAGTCTGTGTACACCTGGTAAGTGTTGTATTGATAGTCAAACCAGCTTGTCGGATCCGAGTTGTTTGTCAGCAGGAACTTGATGCCGGCGCCGGTATAAGGCTGCTGTTGATTCGCGGTATCGGCATTGGTACAAGTTGAAGCATACGCCGGCTGAGATCCATACAGCATGCAGCGCGTGGAGCTGATATTCGGACCGTTGGAGTTGAGGTGAACCACGCCGCTGAACCCCGTGAGTACTGTCCGGGGCGAGAAGGCGTATTGATAAAGCATGGATCCGGCGCTGCGCATGTTGAAGTTGAAAGTCTGGTAACCGTCCGATGTCATATGGTGCACGTCGACGAACATGTTTGACTTGGCCGCGCCGCCGAAGAGGCCAAAGTTGCCTGAGTTGAAGGCGCCGTCATACAGTTTAGTGTTCCATGTGCCATAAGAACCGCTCACGCGATAGTCCTGTTCACTGGTCAGGGGCTTTGAAAGATAGTGAATGGAGCCGCCGAAGGGCGTAGGCCCTACCGTGGCTGCCGAACCAGGGCTGCGATCGAAGTCGACGCCGCCGATCCACTGCACCGGGAAAAAGGACCAGGAGTGGTGAGTGGGAGAGTTGGTGTCGTAAAAGGGAATGCCGTCGAAATCGATATCGTAATCGCCGTCGGGAAATCCGCGGAAATAAGTCTTGCTCTGGCCTAGGCCCACGCCGTCTGAGCTCGTTGTAAACGCGCCGGGCACAATCTGCACCAGCTCACCGTAATCAGCCATTGGCGAAGTGTAGTTTTCGATGTAGTTGTTCGATACCAGCGAACGGGCAGATCGCTGTTCCAGATAGCCGCCGCTGGGGGCCGCGCGTACGGCAATGGAATCGACACCGGCATTCACCGTCACTTCTTCCGTCACCGCAGTCAACTTCATCGTCATATTCACTTGCATTGCCTGGCCGGCGGCAAGAAAGATTGCCGTCTTCGGAATCGCGGTGAATCCATTCGCAGACGCATCCAGCGTATAGGTCCCGCTAGGCAACTCGTCGATCGAATAATTGCCGCTTCCGTCCGCTTGAATCGTCTTTTTCACGCCGGTCACGTTATTGGTCGCGGTTACGGTGGCGTTGGGTACGGGCGAGTTTGATGCATCGAGAACTGTTCCCGAAAGCTTTGCGGTTGCATCTTGTGCACGCGTCGGAACAGCGGCAATAAGAAACAGCGCGAGAATTGACGCCGCCAGCACGCCGAGACGGCTCTGGCAGTGGGCGAAGTTGTGTGTCACGATCGTCCTCCGAAGGCAAATTTTCTTGGGTTTTCTTGATCTTGGGTAAAGGGGGAAAGCAGAGATTGCCGTACCAAGCAAAAGTAGCAGTCAAATGTTTCAATTGGATTACAAGAAAATGACGAAAAAATCACGATGCCTGCGACTTTGAAACACGAGTTTCGCGTGCGAAGCCGGATTTTCTGTGGGGCACCGGTGGAGTAGGCTGATGAATATGGCTGTCCCGGCAGGCTGGTACGCAAGCCGGCTCCGGCAGGAGCTGATCCTGCGCAATCGGTGCTTCGCTCGCGGGCGCGCGCACGTTGAAAGCTACGGAAGCACCCCGGTCGTCGTGTACGAGCCGGAAGACGGCCGCCACGGCAATTTCTTCGACAATTCCTACGCCGTCATCGCAGCGTACCCCGATTGGATGCGCCGTTTCGACAAGATTCATGCGCAGTCTGCACGATCGCTCCCGAAGCCAAAACTAGAGTTGACCCGGCGTTGGCGCGAGCTCGATTCCTCCATGAGCTCCGATGCGCTGCTGATGAATATCTTCTGCGCGCCCGATGTGGCTGAGTCTGCTTCGGTGCGGCGCGCGCTCGGCATTGACGATTTATCGCCGTTGACGCTGCCCACCTTTGGTTGGAAGGCGCGGGTGCCGTTGGCCAATGGGCGCTTCGATCGCACCGAAGTCGATATGCGTCTCGGTTCCCTGCTTGTCGAAGCGAAGTTAACCGAAGTGGGATTTCAGTCGCGTAGTGCCGCGATTGTGGAAGCCTATCGCGATTTCGATGCTGTGTTCGACCGGGATCTGCTTCCTCATGTCGAGATTGCGACCAACCGATGGGTACGAGCCAGCGAATTTCCCGAGAATGAATCGCAGGAATTGGAAAGCATCATCGGCGACCCAGCCTCCTATTCCGCAATTGACTCCAGTTTCCGTGCCCCCGGAGAAGAGGGCTATGCGAGTTATCAGCTCATTCGCAATGTGCTCGCAGCCCATGCCGAGGGATGTAGTTTCTGCGTGCTGCACGACGAGCGAAGGCCCGATCTGCGCGAGGAGTGGTTTCAGGTAATGGCTGCTGTCAGAACTGCTGCAATGCGAGTGCGCCTGAAAGTTCTCACATGGCAGGAGCTCGCTGGGCTTCTTCCCGCGCAACTGCAGGAATTTCTTGATGTGAAATATGGCATTGCCGCGCCGGGAAAGACTCCATCGCCGATCGACGGTCTCCGAGAGAGCGCCGATTGATTCCTTCTACAGTCCAAGGATCTTTCGATTGCGCCCCACATCCGCTCCGCTTCCGGCAAAATCGTCGAACGCTCGATCCGTCACGCGAATAATGTGCTCGCTCACGAACTTCGCGCCCTCCGCCGCACCGGTTTCAGGGTGCTTGATGCAGCACTCCCACTCCACCACGGCCCACCCTGGATAGTCGTACTGCGCCATCTTGCTGAAGACCTGCCCAAAATCGATCTGGCCGTCGCCAAGCGAGCGGAAGCGCCCCGGCCGGTCAATCCATTCCTGGTAGCCGCCGTAGACGCCTGAACGGCCGCTCGCACGGAACTCCGCGTCTTTTACATGAAACGCGCGCACTCGTTCGTGATACAGATCGAGGAACGCCAAATAATCCATCTGCTGCAAAACCATATGGCTTGGATCGTAAAGAATGTTGGCGCGCGGATGATCGCTCACTGCGGTCAGAAATTGCTCGAAAGTCACGCCGTCATGCAGATCTTCGCCAGGATGCAGCTCAAAGCATGCGTCCACGCCCGCCTCCTCGAAGGTATTCAAGATCGGCAGCCAGCGCTGGCCCAACTCTTTGAATGCCTCGTCGATCAATCCCGTCGGCCGCTGCGGCCAGGGGTAGAAAAACGGCCATGCCAGCGCGCCGGAAAACGTCGCATGCGCCTTCAGGCCGAGCCTTTGGCTTGCCGTTGCCGCCCATTGCAGTTGTTGCGTTGCCCACTCGGCCTTTGCCTTCGCATCACCCGCCAGCTTCGCGGGCGCAAACCCATCGAGCAGCGTATCGAATGCCGGATGGCTCGCCACGAGTTGGCCTTGCAGGTGCGTCGAGAGTTCCGTAATTGCCAGTCCCGTGCGTGCAGCAATCCCGAGTACCTCGTCGCAATAGTCCTGGCTTCCCGCAGCCCGCTCCAGATTAAAGAGCCTTCCATCCCAACTCGGAATCTGAATCCCGGCGTACCCCAACCCCGCTGCCCAGCCCGCCATACCTTCCAGCGTGTTGTAGGGCGCTTGATCGCCGGCGAACTGCGCAAGAAAGATGCCCGGCCCCTTGATCGTTTTCATCCTTCATCTCCTGAAGGCGCCCACTTCGCGTCTCCGTTCCGCATTCGCATTTGCCTCGCACCCTCGAGGACGAGCTAAAAGCTTACTG
>Ga0181520_10011640_pt1 | contig 11502 bp, 10 predicted proteins | sample PEATcosm2014_Bin_29_FD_132451 | JGI IMG/M metagenome (GOLD analysis project Ga0181520, IMG submission 132451) | Peatland microbial communities from MTU Mesocosm Facility, Houghton, MI, USA - PEATcosm2014_Bin02_30_metaG | ecosystem: Environmental > Terrestrial > Soil > Wetlands > Peat | place...
AGTCCGCTACGTTTTGGAACGCGGGGTCAGCGGTTTCTACACCTACGCGCAATACACGCATCCGGCCAGCTACCCCGCCGGCGGCTTCGGCGAAAACCGCTTCATCCTCCAGATGAACCCCACTTTCAACTGGCTCTCGGTGGATAAAGATCGCAACCAGCTCATGATCAGCAATGAGGATCAGCGCTCCGGCACCGTCATTCACGCCAAGGAACAGAGCATCATCGCCGCCGGCAATTATAAGAATTCCGTCGAACACAAATACACCTACTGCGGCATCATGTATCGGCTTCCCGCCTATGGCTGGTCTAGCACCAAGGACCATATCGGCATCTATTTCATCAACCCCACCACCGAATACATCGGCGGTGGCGCGGAGAAAATGGACCTCGTCTGCCACATGGGCGCGACCCTGCTGGATTACTGGACTTCCGGCCACTATGCCGGCGGCGCGGGCAACAGCATCCCCCAGGGCCAGGATTGGACAAAAGTCGTCGGGCCGATCTTCGTTTATTTGAACGCCCTGGAAAATCCCAAGGATCCCTCCCCGGCCGAGCTTGGCACGCTTGCCGCCACGCAGGGCAATCCCACCGTGCCGCAGACATGGCATGACAATTCCTTGGCCCTGTGGAACGATGCCATGGCCAAGGCCAAAGAGGTCGAGGCTGCGTGGCCGTTTGACTGGGTCAATGGCGTGGACTATCCGCACAAGTCCGAGCGTGGCAACGTCACCGGCCAGGTCGTCCTGAACGACCCGCAGGCAGCCACCACCAAACTGCCCAATCTCACCATCGGCCTGGCTCACCCCGATTACACCGGCACCGGTGGCGCCTTCGCCCAGCGATCCGGCAACGGCAACCTCGTCACCTGGCAGCACGACGGCAACTATTACGAGTTCTGGAACCAAGGCAACGAAGACGGAACGTTCAAGATCACCAACGTCCGTCCCGGCAAGTATACCCTTCATGCCTTCGCAGACGGCGTCCTGGGCGAATATGCCAAGACCGACATTACCGTCGAGGCCGGCAAGGACATTGACTTGGGCAAGCTTGACTGGAAGCCCGTCCGCAACGGCAAGCAGGTGTGGGAGATTGGCTACTCCAACCGCAACGGCGGCGAATTCTTCAAGGGTGACGAATACTGGCGCTGGGGCTGGTGTATGCGCTACGCCCTCTTGTTCCCCAACGACATCACCTACACGATTGGCAAGAGCGATTGGCACAAGGACTGGTTCTTCGAGGAAGTCCCGCACGCGACCAACCTCGGTTTCGTCAATCCCGCCGCCAAGGACCCGGCCAACCAGCCATTCGGCTGGGTCAACCTCCCCACCGCACCCGGCCAGGACATGTGGCGTGAATGGGGCCGCGGTCGGGCGACCACTTGGACCATCAAATTCAACATGGACCACACCCCCAAAGGCACCGCCACCCTCCGCATCTCCTTGGGCGGCGCCGACAGCACCACCCTGTCCATCGGCGTCAACGGCCAGAATGCGGGCGCCATCCGGCCCGTGTCAACCAACGCTCTGCGCTACAACACCGACCGCGGCGTCTGGAGAGAATATTCCCAACCCTTCAACGCCTCGTTCCTCAAAGCCGGCGAAAACGAGATGACGCTCACCGTGCCCGCCGGGGAACTCACTTCCGGCGTTTGTTACGACTATCTGCGCTTGGAGCTGGACGAGAATCAAAACGTCGCCGGCACGCCGACGCCCAGTTTGTAAGCCCGCTTTGGTCTTGCCCGGCGACCGGGCTGGTGATCTTGTGTAAGCGCCGATTGGCATCGCCAGTCGGCGCTTTGAGTTCTGTTTTCGCGGTCTCCAGACACTCCGGCGGATTCGTTTGGTTTTATTTTCCATAATAATCTTTCATGGAAAAACCCGTTCAAATAGTCTTGAAGCCGGTTTTTATGAATGTTCGAAATAATGAAACGGCGTCCATCGTGTTCCAGCTGCTGGCGCTCATCGCTTTTGCAGTTGTGTTTTCCGGGGCTGTGGCGCGGGCCGTCAATTACGACGAATCCAAGGTCGGCACATTCACGCTGCCCGACCCGCTCATCATGCAAAGCGGACTGCCGGTGCTGGACACGAATGATTGGGTCAGATTGCGGCGGCCGGAAATCCTCAAGCTTTATCAGGGATACATTTATGGCAACGGCACCCGGTGGCGCAACATGATTGACAAGGTGTCGGACGTGGATGGTCACGCCCTCGGCGGCCTGGCCGTCCGCAAGCAAATCAATCTGGAGTTTTACAATTACAGCAATCGCACGAACAACAACCCCACAAACAACCTCGTCATGCACGTCCTGCTTTACACTCCGGCGGCGGCGACGAACCCGGTGCCGACGTTTCTCTGCCTGCAATTCTCCGGCAACTACACCGTCACTGACGACACGAACATTGTCATCTACCCGGTTTGGAACCACAAGACGGACACGCTCGCCATGCCGACCAATCTGGATCGCGGCACGTCGCACAATTGGAAAATCAGGGAGACGCTCGAGCGCGGTTACGGGATTGCGATGGTTGATTACGACGACATCGAGCCGGACCTCGCCGATGGCAGCGGCTGGAAATGCGGCGTCCGCTCGCTTTACATGAAACCGGGCGAAACCAACCTTGCGCCCGATGATTGGGGGGCGATTTCCGCCTGGGCCTGGGGAGCAAGCCGCGTCATGGATTACCTGGTGACGGACAAGACCGTTGACGCCAGGCGCGTCATCATGATGGGGCATTCGCGTCTCGGCAAGACGGCGTTGTGGGCCGGCGCGCAGGACACGCGCTTTGCCATGGTGATTGCCAGTTGCTCCGGCGAGATGGGCGCGGCGCTGGCGCGGCGCGATTACGGCGAAACCGTGACGACCATGTGCCAGAGTTTTCCGTATCAATTCTGCCAGAATTTTCTCGATTACAGCAATCGCATCGGCGAGATGCCTGTGGACTCGCACATGCTGATTTCGTTGATCGCCCCCCGGCCGCTTTATTTGAGCACCGGCACGCTTGATCAATGGGCCGATCCGCGTGGCGAATTTGAAGCCGCGATTGCCGCCAGCCCGGTCTATCGCCTGTTCGGCGAGGAAGGCGTCGTTACCAATCTGCCGACGGATTGCGGGACCAACGGGAGTGGCAGCATTCTTACCTCCGCCGTGCTTGAAAGCTACCCGCCGCCGCCGCCCGACGTGCCCATCATGCGCGACATCGGGTTCCAGACGCACACCGGCAAGCACGACGTTTTGCCGGAGGACTGGGACCGGTTTTTGGACTTCGCCGATTTGCATTTTCGCGGCAAACCGCCGGGCCAATATCCCGCCAGCCAGGCCAAACCGGCGCCGTGAAATATTTTTCGCCAAATCTGATGACGGTTGATTTTCTGCCACCCGGGGCATGAACGTCTGGCAGGAGGCCAATCGATGGTTTCACCGCAGGCTGTTTTCTTCCGCGCCTCCGGCGCTCAAGGCATAAACTGTGTCGCAAGGGGAGGACTTGACCACAAATCCATTCGCCTGCATAATCAAACCAGACTGCGCACTATAAATTATTTATCAAGCCGATGACCAGCAAAGAACTATATTCAAGATTCGAACTTCTCCAAGCAAACTTGAGGCAAAATCAATATCTCTTGGACGCAATACACATGATGAGCGTTCGCGAAGCCGAAATCACAGGCTTTCATGCCCGCGCTTTGACATGCAATCCCGGTGCGGAGACCATTAATGCCGTCAATGCTACTCGCGACAAACTTAGAGAAATCACAAACGAAATTAGGAAATTAAAGCACAAATCTTTACCTCAATCACTTCAGTCCTTGAATCGTTGCAGGATGCGGAGTCGGCATTTGATCCTCAAACGTCTCAAAAATTGGAACTGGTAAAAAAGGCGATTCAAGAATTCTCTAATGCATATGAGGATCACATATCAAACTATCAAATTGGCGAAGTCGTTCGCTTGCTGTCTGTTGCGCAACAACTTGATGCTGCTCTTGTTTCTTCGATTGAATTCGCTTCAATCACACTCCAGAATCTTTGCCCGGAAGTTCAACAGGCCAAGAAATCAGAAACAACGCTTGAGATTTTTCTTTATAAGAAAATTGATTTTCTCCTTTTTTTTAGAAAAAACTGGTGCATTAGAACAAATCTATGAAGAGCTTTGCCAGTTGTTTGATGTTTCTCCGAAACAGGAACCCATTAAGATCGTAAAGGTGGAATCTGGAAGCCTATGGCTGTGGTTGAATGGAAACCCAAAGGTTGTAAGTGCCGTAAGCAGCGTCATCGAAAAGGCGGCCCGCTATTTTTATCGGAATTATACAGACGAAGGAAAACTTTCAGCAATTCGTAAGAAAGTTGAGACGATTGAATCTGTTTTGCATTTATCGGATGAACTCAAAAAACGCGACATAACGACAGATAAACTCGATGATCATATAAAAAAAGCTTCCATCACGATTGGCAACAATCTTGAGAAATTATTGGCAGGCGAGGATCGAGTTGAATTAAACGGTGAGGTCATCGCTTTGACCCCCAATGTTCAACAGAATTTAATTGGGAACAAACAAGTAAGATTGATTGAGGGCAGAAAACCAGAATAATTATTCTTCCACACTTGATTTTCCGCCGCCGTTGAAGCATTTTGGCTGCGCGTTTAACGCAACAAGAGAAAGGAATAAAAAATTATGGCACATGAATTACCGCCCTTGCCCTATCCCAAAGAGGCCTTGGAACCGCACATTGACGCGCTGACGATGGAAATCCATCACGACCGCCATCACAAGGCTTACGTGGACAACCTCAACAAGGCCATTGCCGGCAATGCCGCGCTGGAGGCCAAATCGCTGGAGGCGCTCATCGGCGACCTCGCGTCCGTGCCGGACAACATCCGTGGTCCGGTGCGCAACAACGGCGGCGGCCATTGGAACCACTCGTTCTTCTGGAAAATCCTCGCGCCCAAAGCCGGCGGCGCGCCGTCCGGCAGGCTAGGCGATGCCATCAATAGCGCGTTCGGCTCGTTCGCCGATTTTCAGGCGAAATTCGAGGCGGCGGGTATCGGGCGTTTCGGTAGCGGCTGGGCGTGGCTCGTTTCCAACGGCGGCAAGCTGGAAATCGTCTCGACGGCCAACCAGGACAATCCGCTCATGGGCAAGGCCGTCGCCGGCGTGGAGGGCAAACCCCTGCTGGGCGTGGATGTATGGGAGCACGCTTATTATCTGAAATACCAGAACAAGCGCGCGGATTATCTCAAGGCGGTGTGGAACGTGATTGATTGGAACGCCGTCGCGAAGGCGTTCTAAGCGAAACTCGTAGGAGCCGAGGCAACGAGGCTCTGACTGAATTTGCGATATGCGATTTCCGATTAACGAATCGCTGCTTGTATGCGCCCCAGCGTAAACCGTATATCGCAAATCGAAAATAAAATTCTTTTGTCGGGCGCGGCAACGGGTATTTTCCGGCCATGCCGCAAGACGAAAACGCGCCAGCAAAGCAACGGTCCATTTTGCGCCGGGCGTTTGTCATTTGCGTGATTTGCCTTGCCGTTTTCCAGTTCTCCGAAAACACCGCCGACCCCGACCTCTGGGGGCATGTCCTCTATGGACGGAATTTCCTACAGACGGGGCAATTGACGCGGGCGGAGCCGTATTCGTGGACCGCGCCGGGCCATGAGTGGGTCAATCATGAGGTTCTGGCGGAGGCGGCGATGGCCTTGTCATTTCGCGCGCTGGGCGGGACGGGATTGCTGCTGCTGAAAATCGCCGCCGGTCTGGCGACGTTCTTCATCGCGCTGTCCATCGCCACAAAGCGGATGAAGGACAAAACGAGGCTGGCGGCCTGGGTGCTGGGCGCGGTGGCGGTGGTGGAGATTTCGTTCGGCTTCGCGGCGCGGCCACAAATTTTCACCGCGCTCGCGCTGGCGACGGAACTTTGGATTCTGCGGCAGGTTCATTGCGGAAAGCGGGTCTGGGCACTGGCATTGCCGCCGTTGTTCGCGCTTTGGATCAACACGCACGGCGGCGTGGTGGCTGGAATGATTGTGCTGGTTGCCGCCGCCGTCGCCACCACTTGTGCGGGGGTTTTGAAAAAACTCGCGCCGGGTTTCATTGGTTCCCGCATTGAAGATAAAACAACGTCCAAGACCGGATTGTGGCTCTGGCTCTTCACTGTCCTGTCCGCGCTGGCGCTGCTGGCCAATCCGTATGGATTTGAATTGATCCGCTGGCTCGTGGGCAGCGTATTGTGGTTGCGGCCGGAAATCAGCGAATGGAATCCCGCCTTGCCCGGATGGGATCATGCCGGGTTTTTCTTCTGCGTCGCGCTGGCGGCGGCGGCTTTTATTCTCTCGCGCCGGCCAAGGCAGCTTTGGGAAATCGCCGTCACCGTTCTGCTGGCGGCGATGGCCTTGCGCTCGGTGCGGAACACGCCCTTGTTTTGCATCGCCGCGCTAGCGTTTGTCCCGCCGCACCTGGCCGACGCGCTGGACCGGTTCCAGGATCATTTCCACCGCTTGACGGAATTGGGCCGTCATCCAACCGGACAAAAGATTTTTTCCGCCCTGCTCCTGTTCGCTTCCGCCGGCAGCATTGCGGCGACATTTACATTGCACAAGGAACGCGCATGGACGATGGAAGTTCCGCGCCGGCAATATCCCGTTGCCGCGGTGCAGTTCATCCAGCAACACGAATTGCACGGCAACCTGCTGGTGTTTTTTGACTGGGGCGAGATGTGTCTCTGGGAACTGCCGGACAGCCGGGTTTCGATTGATGGCCGGCTCGACACCTGCTATCCGCCCGATGTCATCGCCGCGCACTGGAAATTTTACAACGCCGAGCCTTTTGACAGCGCCGTGCTGGATGTGAACCGCGCCGATTTCGCGCTGTTGCCGTCAAAGCTGGCCGGGGCGCTGACGTTGGCAAAACAATACGGCTGGCAGGCGGTTTACTTCGACAATCTCGCCGTCGTGCTGGTGAAAAAGCCGGGGCAATTTCCAAAGCTCGCGGGCATCAAACTGCCCGTGCAGGGAGATGCAAACGCGACCGAGGGAAGAGCCGCTTTCCCCGACCGTCCGCCGGTGGAACTCGTGCAGTCCAAATAAGAGGAAGAAACCGAGGGCTAACTTTACAAGCGGTCACACGTCGCGTTTGACAATTTCAACGCGGTTCATTTTGCCCAGAACGACGATGCGTGGCTTCCACCCTTTTGCCTTTTTTTTGCTGACACCAGCAAAGCTCATGATGGTGAGCAAATCACCCTTTTTGCCGAGGTGGGCGACTGCGCCGTTCAGAATAATTTCGCCGGAGCCGCGTTTGCCCTTGATGGCGTAGGTTTCAAAGCGTTCGCCGTTGGCCATGTTGCCGCAGAGAATCCTTTCATATTCCTGTAGGCCGCATTTTCCCATGAGGTCGGCGGAAATGGTCAGGCTGCCTTCGTAATAAACGTTGCCGCCGGTCACCATTGCCCGGTGGATTTTTGATTTGAGCAGAAAAACTTGCATGAGCCATTAAGTATAGCGACCGGCCCGGCTACTTCAACTTGAGAAAATTCCTCATAATCTGCCGGCCGTTCTCGGTGAGAATGCTTTCGGGATGGAATTGCACGCCCCAAATCGGCAGCGTCTTGTGCCGCACACCCATGATTTCGCCCTCGTCGCTCTCGGCTGTTATTTCGAGGCAGTCCGGCATCGTGTCGCGCTTGATGACGAGCGAATGGTAACGCGTGGCGATGAAGGGATTGGGCATTTTCTCGAACAAATCCTTTCCGTTGTGTTTAATCGGCGAGGTCTTGCCATGCATCATGCGGTAATTCACCACGACTTCCGCGCCGAACGTGTGCCCGATGCATTGATGCCCGAGGCACACTCCAAAAATGGGAACACCCTCCTGCGCGAACGTGCGGATGACATCGTTCGACAGCCCCGATTCGCGCGGCGAACAGGGCCCGGGCGACACCAAGATGCGATCCGGCTTCAACGCGCGAATGGCATCGAGCGTGATTTCATCGTTTCGTTTCACCTGCAAATCCACGCCCAGTTCGCCGAGATATTGGACGAGGTTGTAGGTGAACGAATCGTAATTATCTATGACCAGAACCATCTTGAATCTACTATTTGCGATTTGCGATTTCATCAAGCGCGCCGTGAATCAAATTTCCCGGAACACGCTGATTCCACACGACATTACCGATTTTTTCAGCAAGGACAAACTTGATTTCGCCGTCGCTGACTTTTTTGTCGAGGTGCATGGCGTTAAGCAGTTTCTGGCGCTTCAAGGAATTTAATCCGGTTTGTGATGGCAGGCCGGCGCGCCGGAGAAGATTTCCGATCCGCTCAACATCACGTTCCGGCAAACCAAGGATTTCATGCGATAATCTTGCCGCGGCGGTCTGGCCCATGGAAATCGCCTCGCCGTGCAAAAACCTTCCGTAGCCGGAAATGTTTTCAATCGCATGACCAATCGTGTGGCCGAAATTCAAAATCGCGCGCAGGCCGCTTTCGGTTTCATCTTTGCCAACGACCTCCGCCTTGATTTCGCAGCAGCGAGCAATCACCGGCGTAAGAATGATTTGATCGCGTTTCAGAATTCTGGGCAAATCGCGTTCGAGCTGCGCGAACAGTTTCGCATCGTAGATGATGCCGTATTTGATGACCTCGGCGAGGCCGGCGCGAAATTCGCGGTCAGGCAGGGTTTTCAGCGTGTTCAAATCGCACAGAACCAGCTTCGGCTGATAAAATGAGCCGACGAGATTTTTGCCGGCTTTCAAATTGACGCCGACCTTGCCGCCGACGGAGCTGTCCACCTGCGCGAGCAACGTCGTCGGTGCCTGCACGAATGCGATGCCGCGCAGATACGTTGCCGCGAGGAACCCGGCCAGATCGCCCACCACTCCGCCGCCGAGCGCGACGATGAACGATTTGCGCTCCAGACGGTGCGCCGCGAGTTGATCATAACAGGACTGGACGGTTTTCAAACTTTTGGCCGTCTCGCCCGGCTGGACAATGATCAGCGACGGGGAAAATCCCGCCGTGGCAAGGGAATTGAAAACAGCCTTGGCATACTGTTTGCCGACATTGGTGTCCGTGATGATGGCGCAACGCGCGCCCGGCTTCAGGCGCGCGCACTCGCGACCGATCCGGTCCAGCAGACCCGGCGCGATTTTGATGTCGTAGCTGCGGCTGCCCAATGAGACATGAACGGTGCGCACGGGTTAAGAATAAGGATTGGCCGCAAAGTGTCAAAGTTTTCACAACCCAGACAACTGCTTAAAGTTATCAGGGAATCCCCCAGCTTTGCCGGAGGTAGCTGACTTCCGCCGTGCGCGGATGGGGAGATTCAATTTTCAAAACCCGGTTCCGTTCTTACCCGTTCAGCGGCTTTCCGCCTCGGCCCGAACAGCGCCATGCCAATCCGCACCAGCGTCGCGCCTTCCTCAATCGCCACCTCGAAATCGCCGCTCATCCCCATGCTCAAATGCGGCAGCGGAACGCCGAGCACCGCCTCGGCACGGTCCTTCAATTCCCGCAGTCGCCGAAAATGCGGGCGCGCCTTATCCGGCTCGGTCACAAATGGCGGAACGGTCATCAGCCCGTGGATTTCGATTCGGGGCAAATTGTTTAATTCCTTCAACTCCGCCAGGAGCTTTTCCGGCTGGTAGCCGAACTTGCTCGCCTCGCCCGCCACGTTGACCTCCAACAGAACCGGCATTGTCTTGCCCACCTGTTCGCAGCGCTTGTTGATTTCCTGCGCGAGACCCAAGCTGTCCACGCTTTGAATCATTTCAAAAAGCTCCACTGCGTCGCGGACCTTGTTTGATTGCAAATGCCCGATGAAATGCCAGCGGCATCTGCCCGGACACAGCGGAATCTTCGCCTTCGCCTCCTGGATTTTGTTTTCGCCGAAAAGCAGTTGCCCGCAATCCGCCGCCGCGCGAATCGTCTCCGGCGGATGTGTCTTGGAAACCGCCAGCAGCGTAACGGAATCCGGCGCGCGCCCGGCGCCTTCGCACGCAACACGAATCCGTTGTTGAATTGAATTCAGGTTTTCGATCAAACTCACGGCGCAATCGTAAATCGTAAATCGTAAATCGTAAATGAGCTATTGGCTGGTGAAATCTGAACCGGAGGCTTACGCGTGGTCGCAGTTGGTCAAGGATGGCGTCACGGCGTGGACGGGCGTGCGCAATTTCGCGGCGCGGAACCATCTGTGCGCGATGAAATCCGGTGATGCTGTTTTCTTTTACCACAGCGGCGAAGAAAAATCGGTCGTCGGCCTCGCGCAAGTCGTGAAAGAAGCCTATTCCGATCCAACCGCGACGGAAGGCGATTGGTCATGTGTTGACTTAGCGCCAAAGAAAGCCATGGCTAAACCCGTCACGCTGGCGGCAATCAAGGCCGACAGGATTCTCAAGGAAATGGTTCTGGCAAAGCAGTCGCGCCTGTCCGTGTCGCCGGTGACGAAGGTGCAGTTTGACCAGCTCTTGCAATTGGCGGAACCGAGGAGAAGTGCAGATCGCGCTGAACTAAAAATGACTCTCAAGGATTATTTGTTAAATTTGCGGCCTGCGGTTTCTGAAGCATTAGCCAATAATTGTCACTGTAATAACAAGAAATGAGCGGCTCTAATGTGGATTAAGATGTCCCAAATTGGGATGGATGGATTCCATCATTCATGGAGAATGGGAGCGTGTTAAAAAACACTAAACAAATCAGACCCGTTGCGTGAAGGATTGAGTTCTGGCTTGGATGTTGAGGCCGGAAGTCCCTTCCCGCGAGGGTCAAAACAACAAATATATGAGAAAAATTCAATTGGCAATACTGGGGGCTGCCGTAGTTATGGCTGTTCAAGCTCGCGCCACGCTGACGGTGTATGACATAAACTTCACTCAAACAGGCGAATCCGACACATATGGCCAGGCGGTGCCACCATCCGTCACTGATGCGTCTGGATGGCTTGATGTCGAAAACGGTTTAGCCGTTGGTGGAGTGCTTGAAGTTACAGGTAATGGACCCGATGCAGGGGTCTACACCTTGGTTGCCGGGGTCGGAACTGATGGATCATTTCAATATGATAACATTGTATATACCACGCCTGTAAACGGTGGTTTTCTGGATAGTACTGCTGGGTTGCTGTGGACATTGAATGGTTCAGCGGGGGACAACAGCACTGCATCTGAAATGAATATGTGGTACAATGCAGGAGCCCAATATGGGGATCCAGCGGGCAGTTACAGTTTGTGGGGCGCACTGCCTAATTATGATCCTGAAGCGTATGGGGATGCTTCTTTGACGCCTGCACCTGTTCCTGAAGCCTCGACGATGCTTGCCGGCGCATTGCTGCTGCTGCCGCTTGGTATTGGCGCAATTCGTTCCCTGCGCAAAGAGCGTACAGTTTAATTGGGTTTTTTTCTTCTTTTTGAGCAGGCCGGTCCTCAAGACCGGCCTGATTTGCTTTGGACGTTGTATTGGCAAAAATCGGTCCATTCGCGGCGGCTAAATGACGCTGCGATGGGCGCGTATCTGGC
>Ga0181520_10011642_pt1 | contig 11499 bp, 16 predicted proteins | sample PEATcosm2014_Bin_29_FD_132451 | JGI IMG/M metagenome (GOLD analysis project Ga0181520, IMG submission 132451) | Peatland microbial communities from MTU Mesocosm Facility, Houghton, MI, USA - PEATcosm2014_Bin02_30_metaG | ecosystem: Environmental > Terrestrial > Soil > Wetlands > Peat | place...
CCACGGCCTGGTATACAGTGCCACAGGTGGGCTATGGACACCGTTGCACGTCGCCAACATGCTTCGAGAGGCCCGTCGGCAAGGCCAGTTGAAACCGCCGCCACCTGAGCCTGGGGCGAACTCTGTTGAAAAGGGCGTTTCGGGGCCAGGCGAATCTATGCCCACCGTTCACCATCTTGACCTTCGCCGGGAGCCGTGAGGGTAGTGCCATCCGTAACCCAGGGTGCGGAAACCCTGCGCGCGAGGGACAGGTGTACGCAGCGCTTGTATTTCGCCATGTGGCAACATCGGGTCCGTGTGGGGAGTCATCATCGTCGCGGGTGTGTGCGGCAGCGTTGTCATGTGCATTGCGTCCGGCTGGTTGGGCGCTCGGCACGCGCTGAAGAACACCCCGCGCCGGATTGTGCGCCGACTTCAAAGCCCCGGTGACTCTGTGCAAGCGTCAGTCAGCAGCCTTAACGGTACTTGGAATCCCGCTAAGCCACTTGGTCCAGCTAACCCTATCCGCGAGGCTGGGAGAGCTGAGTATCGCTTGGACGAGTCCGGCATCGTACGTCTTCGTTTTCAGCCGAAGTCCGGGCCAGAGCGGGACCTGACCGGACCAATACCTGAGCAGCTTCGTCACGCACCTCCCGGTCGTCGCCGACTGCGCACGGTACTGGTTGGAGCCTTGACCGCGTACCTGGTGATAATCGCTGCTGGTTTCTCACTGGGCTACTTCTTGTCCGGCGGCTCGACGGGGAGCCATCTTGCCGTGGGAGGTTTGGGTGCCTTCGGCGGCTTGGTCTTCGTGTCGGTGCTGGCCTTGGTCCTGCGCGTCGGGAGGTCACTGCAATCGTTTAGGAGGCCACTTGCCCGACGCTGAGCCTTTGGAGCCGCCTGCCAACTGGTCTGCACCCGGCGCGGACAGTGCCAAGATGGACGTGTGACCGGTTCTGAAGACGGCACATCTCATCACGACGCCTCGTACGTGGTTCGATTCTGGCCTTTGTTCCTCGGGGTCTTTCTCACGAGCGCCCTGGCGATGGTCTTCCTGGGGATAGGGCTAGGCGCGCTCGTGGGCACGTTCTGGGCACCTGGTCGATGGGTCGTAGGGGTCTTGGTGACGCTCGTGATTGGTTGGGAGGGCTATCACGCGCTCGTGAGGCTGGTCTACCGGGTTCGACTCCATGACGGAGTGCTTCTGACCCGGTCGACACTCGTCCAACGAGAGCTACCCGTTCAAGAACTGACCGCAGTCGCTTGGGGCCAACGAAATCAGTCGTACAGGCTTTACCGTTTACAGGGCAGGCCCCTCATCCTGTGGGCTGGCAAGGGCAGCTACGACTTCCTACGTGTCCTCGGACAGGAGCGACCAGACCTACAAATCGACGAGAGCCTCCGGTCAAGAAAGCTGGAGAAAGACATCGGGAGGTCCGGCTTCTCAAGCGGATGAGGAGGCGAACCACCTGTTACTTGTCGCGGAGCCGGTGCATCGAGGCCACGACCGAAGCCCTGGTGCAGAAGCGCGAGCATGCCGAGCCAGCACTTACCATGACACCGTGAAAGGGGACGACCTGTCGCTCTACGTCGCCGCAGGTGCCGATGGACTTGACCTTATTACCGGTCGTTACGACCTCGCCGGATGCCTGCAACGTGGAGACCCGCTCGTTGTGCCGTTGGAGACCGAGCCGTTGTTGCGCCCTCTCGGGTCAGACAACCCGGCCAGGACGATGCTCGCGGGCCAGTGGCGACCGAGGATTGGCAAGGAGCAATGGCCCTTCAGGCTGTTCCTCGTCAGCGGTCATGGCCAAGACGACGAGATGCACGGTGCAGTACGCCTCTTGGACGGTCGTGTGGTCGCCGAGGAAGACGCCTCTCAGCTCTACGGCCCACGCGGAGCCGCCGTGGTCGCGTTCGTGAACCACCTCATGGCTAACTGGGAGGAGGTCGTGGCGAAGCTGGCTGCGGCACTCGCAGAAGAGAGGGTCCCGGAACGAAAGCCGATGCCGTCCTTAGCCCAGCTTCAAACGGTGATGAAACAAGCTCGTGCAGGCGAAAGACCGGGAGACCTTTTCAGCTCCGCGGCTGAGCTAACAACCATGCGCCTCGGGCAGCTCGCGACGAGCGCCACTCGGGGAAACCTCACACAGGTCGGTCTCATGTTCACAGTTGAGTTTGTCGGCCAGACCATTCCCGTCGGACGGCTTCTCGGGGCAGGCTTGAGCGGCCGCCGCAAGCTCCCAGGTGCTCTAGCAGAGGCGGCGATGCCCTTAGCGGCCCAGGAGGTTGCCCGCGCCATTCTCGTAGTCGGCCTTCGTGACCTGCTCGCCCAGGAGGACGCAGACGCATACTTCCGGCAGTGGACCGAGATAACCGGGGTCACAGCCACGTAGCCGATGCTGCCTGAGCCTGGGGAACGTCGGGTGTACCCCTGTTGGGCGAGGCAGACCGACTTCACCCGCACGGGCGGCCACGGGGCGCATTAGCCCTACTGACAGTCTTCAGCCGCCTGGCACGAAGGTGAAGCCTCCTGGGCATGACATGTCGATGGTCAGCGGGGCGAGTTCCCACCAGGAACCGTCGAGATGCAGGACACAAGAGTCGCCTGGTGCCGCGCTGTAGGTCAGTCCCGGTTGATAAATGACCGTCCAGACGTAGCCGCCGAACTGTTCGCTCAGCGGGGCCTCGAACTCGACCATTCCCTTGCCGGTACAGAGGTGCCATCCCTTGGCGAAGCTCGGAAGAGGCGTAAATCTGCCGCTCGCGGTACAGCCCCCTGGCGCAGCTCCGACTCTTGTCGCCATCGTCACCAACTGGTCGAGGCGCGGTTCGTCCTCGGTCGCGAACTTCATTGCCAGGCCGTTCGGCACGGTCCACATGTAACAACTGGCAACGATGCTCCCGAGCACCACCAAAACCGTACCGAGGGGAAAGTGCTCGTTCGCCTTGCGCCAAGGGAAAAACTTTTCGGCGACGACCAAAAAGACGGCGAACCCGACGACACCCCATGCGACTGGGTAGAGAGCACGTCCGGTTCCTGGCAGGTTCCAACCGAGGCTCAGCACGGGCAAGACCAGCGCGCCCACGCCGAGAGCACGGCGCACAGAGGCCGAAACATCGCCTCTACCCTTGTCCCTGAGGTGGCCCGCTACGAAGTAGCCGAGCATCCCGAGGCCGAGTCCAGCGCCCGCGACTACAACGGCAGGGCCCGTAAGCGAGTGGCCGACCTCAGGCAGGAACCAGCTCAGGCCGAACTCGACAGAAGCGATTAGTACAAGCCACCCGAAGGCGAAGGGCCAACCAAGTCGTCGGGGCGCTCCTTGGTCGCGAGGCTGAGCGGGTGCCTTGACACTGCTCGCGGGTTCGTCTCCCACCAGTCATCAGCATGTCATCCCAACTGACGTGTTCGTCGTCAGGGAATACCGGGCCGGACGCCGCCGTCCAACCCGCGCGGCGAGCTGTTTGACGATGCCCACGAGCACGAGGGTACGACCTGGTCTCTTCCACCGGTATGCGCTCGCCGTGCGGCACCATTGAGTCCATGCCCGCTCATGCTCTGACCCGTAGCGAAATCGCCGAACTGGCCGACCGGCTCCGGGGCCTCATCGCAATGGTGGACAACGGGGAGATGAGCGCCACGACCGCCATGACGTACCGACTACAGGGCGCGGTCGTGGCGCTGGACGCCGTCCTGGGGCGGGAGTCGACAATTCTGGACTCGTTTGGCGAACGTGTCCGCTAGTCGTGCCGCCGTGAGCACTAGCACCTTCATCCATTTCAAGTACCTGTGGCAAATTGCGGATGAGGCACGCGCGCGGGCCGAGCGGTTTGCGAACGAGCACACTCCCGCCGACTTTGGCCAGGGACTCGTTGCAGTTGTGTTCGCTGCTGCTGCCACTGAGGCGTACATCAACGAGATGACCCACTTGGTCAAACAAGACACGGACATGTACCCGGCGACTGCGTACCGCAGCCTGTTGATGGACCTCGCCGAGGAAATGGCGAAGGCGGTCGCTGACAGGGAACCGCTCGAACAGAAGTACCTGCTCGCATCCCGGCTGCTCGGTAAGCCGTTCAGCAGAGGTGAGAACCCGTTCCAGGATTTCGCCGCCCTGGTTGCCGCACGTAACTGGTTGGTGCATTTGACTCCAGTGCCGCCAGGGCTAGTGGCCAACCTTGAACAAATCGGCATCGCGTCCAAGAGGGGCACCTTCCGCAACTATCTCGACGAGGACGAGCCGATGGGAAGTCCGGTTGATGCCCTCGCCAACCCCAAGGTGGCTCAATGGGCGTGTGACGCTGCCTCCAACATCATCGTCGCCGTCATAAACATGTTCCCTGCCCAGGCTCCCCCGTCGCTGGGGATATTGAGCTTCGGCTTCCCGCCGGGGCGTTAGGGCGAGGGAAGTGCGCCTATAGCAATCGACCGATTGTTATAATCGGCAGGGTGAAGAAGCACAAGAACGGAGGCGAAAAATCGGGGGTCGTCGCCTACCTGCGGTGTTCGACCGAGGAACAGGCCGACAGTGGAGCCGGTCTCGCCGCCCAGGAGGCAGCCATTCGTGCTGAGTGCGAGCGACGCGCACTCCCTCTGCTGGCCATGCACACCGACGCCGGGGTCAGTGGCAAGTCCCTAGTCCGACCGGCTCTGACGGCTGCCCTTGCAGAGCTTGATGCCGGTCACGGCGATGTGTTGATGGTCAGCAAGCTCGACAGATTGACCAGGTCGGTCCACGACGCCTCGGGCCTGATGCAGCGGTCAGAGAAGGCAGGCTGGGGACTGGTTGCGCTCGATGCCCCTGTCGACACGACGACGCCCGCGGGCAGGGCCATGGCCCAAATCCTCTCGGTTTTCGCCGAGCTGGAGCGAAGATTGATAGCGGAGAGAACCAAAGCCGCCCTGGCGGTTAAACGAGACCAGGGCGTCGTGCTCGGCAGGCCAAGAACGCTCCCAGACAAGGTGGTGAGACGCATCGTCAAGGAGCGCGACGCGGGTCGCACTTGGACGGCCATCGCCGAGGGGCTTAATCGTGACCAGGTCCCCACAGCTCAAGGAGGGTTGCGCTGGTATCCGGCCACGGTCCGGTCCGTGGCGAATTCCACGAGGCAACCCGTCTTCGGCCGGGCGTAGGACTCGACGTGGGCCAAATCACCGACCACGTCGTCGCCTACCGGGAAGGGCAGGTGAGCTTCGGGGACCTTGCAACCTTTCTGGCAACCTTCCCCTACAAAGCGTGTCCTCCACTCGGGTGGTGGCAATTGTGGGGCGAAGGGCACGCGCTGGACGACACGACGCAGGAGATGCACATAGCGACCGCGCAGCTCACCGATGACGAGTACCTGGCTCTCATCAAAGCCTTCAAGAGTCGACGGGCCTCGGTCCACGAGCCTGGTGATGATATCGGTGGTCACGATGGTGGGCAGCCCGCGGCCGAGTAGAGGCGTCATACAGCCCAGGATGGGCGCTGGCACCCCGGCGAGAATGCGGTTGGTGGCGTCATCGGGGTCTCGGAGGCCGGTCCCGTTGAGCTGGAGCTAGCTGGGCTGAACGGTGACAGGACGACGGAGTCAGTCGTTTCCAGGTTCGAAAGGCTCTAGCCCGAGGAGGTTGGTCCCGAGCCTGATTGATTCCCGTAACCGAGCAGCTAGCACTCTCAACCGGCTGAGCGGGTCATGTTCCACCGGCACGAGGCCATCCCACCGGCGGTCGTACGGGTCGAACTCGCCAGTCCGCACTTCTATCGTCGGGTCGCGGTCCAGGACCCGGCGCGCCACCGCGCCCTCGCGCTCACCAACGGGTTCGTCCTCTGTCATCTCTAGCCCAAGAGTCCAGAAGCACTCGGCGAACAAGACCACCACCCCGCTTGCGTAGTGGACCTTGTCATGGGTCCTGTGTCTCGTCGTCACGGCAATGCACTTGGCCGAACCGACATCGAATCGGTCGATTTCCAGGAGGCTGTTCTGCTCTGGAATCTCTTTTGGCACGTACTTTTGAAATTCCTCCGGCAGTAGCTCGTCGATGCGAAAGCTCGGGGCATCGACGAGCCGATATGTCTCAAGCACGAACTCTCGTAGGTATTTCGGGTCCAGGGACTCGAAGTCAGGCGGGATGTTGAAGTATCGCTCGGCAAGGCATGCGTCCTTGTCGCGCCAGAGACGGGACCCGTCCTCATTCTGCGACATCTGCCAGCCGAAGGTCTCGAAGGTTATCGAGTCCAACCACGGGTCCGACTCGACCTTCCTACGCAGTTCAGCGAGTCCCTCGGTGGCGTATGTGCTCCCCGCTTCGAGCGCCCGTTCGTACCAAGCCTTGGCCCCCTCCAAATCACCCTTGTTCTTCAGGGTGAAGCCGAGATGGTCCATGCCGTAGATGTTGCCCGCCTCCGCGGACCGGCGGTACCACACCTCGGATGAGTCGAGGTCACCGTCTTCCCGGAACAAGAATCCTAGGCGCGCCATTGCGCCGCTATGGCCAGCCTCTGCCGCTCGTCGGAGCCAGGCTTGACCTGCCTTGCTGTCACCCATTTCCTTCAGTAGCGCTCCCAGGTTGAACATTGCTGCGGTGTCTCCTGCCTCGGCGGCGCGCTCATACCACAACCTGGCTGCATCGAGGTCACCCCTCTCCTTGAGCAGCACACCGAGGTTGTACATCGCGTTGATTTTCCCGGCTCCGGCAGCCGATTCGTACCAAGCAACGGCGGCATCGAGGTCGTCTCTCTGTTCGGCCAGGCTTCCGAGGTAGAACATGGCACCACCATCACCAGTTTCGGCCGCCTGCTTGCACCACGCTTCGGCCTCCTCTAGGTCCCCCTTTTCTCCGAGCAGCCCGCAGAGGCTGGATATGGACTCGCTGTTCCCTAGCTCGGCAGCGCGCCGGAACCACTGTTCCGCGCTGTCCTTGTCGCCCTTCTCATCGGCTAGGACACCAAGGTTGTGCATGCCAAAGCTGTTTCCCGCGTCCGCTGCCTGCCGGTACCACGTCTTGGCAACGTTGCTGCCATCCTCTTGACCGAGCAGAAATCCGAGATAAACCATGGCATCGCTGTCACCTACTTCGGCAGCGCGCCGGAGCCATGTCACGGCCTCGTCGCGCTCGCCCTTCTCGGCCAGGAGGAAGCCAAGGTTGTACATCGAGTTGATGTACCCGGCCCCCACGGCCCTTCGGTACCATTCCTCCGCAATCTCGAAGTCGCCCCTCTTTCGAAGCGCATTGGCGAGCTTGTTCATGGCCTGGGGGTCGCCCGTCTCAGCCGCTTCAACAAGGGCGCGAGCGTCGTCACCGCTGTTGTCCACAATGCCCATGATGCCCATGGTGGACGAACCTGTCGAAGTGGACAAGCGCCATGGCGGGCTTGGTGGCAAACGAGATTCCAACAGTCCGGGGTAATACGGGAACCGGACCACGGTCACGATGACGGCGATGTCGGCGGGCCGCGGGGTCAGGCAAACGGGCTGACGTAACATCGTTGATGAGTGGACCAGCTCCCGACAGACGAGATGTCTGTTGCGCGGGTCGTGGCTGACGGCGAGAAATGACTAACCAGAGCTACAGGGCGAGTGGTGCCTTAGGCGGTACGGTCTTCTTCACCGTTCCCGTTCTCGTTCTCTTGGTTGAAGGAATTGCCGTCGCGACCTCGGTGTCGAATCCAGTAGTTGGACTCGCCATCATCCTGGTCTCTCTGCTTTTTCTCTCCTGGTCCTGGCTGTTGGTGCGCCGAAAGGGCGTATATCTGGACGATGACGGGATAACAATCCGAGGCAGTTTCAGAGTGCGGAGGGCCTCTTGGGCTGACATAGAGGGTTTCTCCATCGAAGTTGGTCCGTTTGGCGTTGTAAGTTTCTTGCTATACCTGGACCCAGGCAATGTGCGCGGCTACGTAAACCTTCGAAACGGTTCTAGAGTCCAACTGACTGGTTTGAAGCCTGTCCGACGCCAGACCGCGCGGCGTACACGCGAAGAGTTGAGCCGGACCATCGACGCACTCAACGAAACGCGCGAGGCACGGAACCGGTCAGGCGCTCTCTCTGACGAGGACCACGAGAACTCAGCGGGCATGACGCAAACCACTGCGCGGGGCACCTCGCAGCTCCTGGAGTGCCGCGCAGTGAGCACTGCTGCCGAGCCGGTTTGGCTTGACCTCGGAGAGACTGGTCGAGCCTGGGTGCGGTCATCATTGCAACAGGGCCGGGCCTTGTCAGTTGGCAACGCCCTGGATTACAAGCCCGCTCGCCGCGTCCGAAGTGCTGGAGCTGGAGCGTCGGTTGGAGGGGATGTGAGCCATCGGCTGCCCCTGTTCCGTGGGCAAACACCCGCAGGCTTCTTGAGCTACGTAGGGGCTGGGCATGGATGCAGATGAATTGGGGCGGCTCGCTGCTGCTTGGGTTAGGTACCAGGTTTCCGCGTCGGAGGACGATTGGTGGGCCGTGGAGCAGGTATACGACCTAGTCGAGGTGGACCTAGACACGGCGTGGGAGGTTGTGATTGCCCTGTCCGAGGCGGCGAACATGCCGGAGACGCTCTGTGACCTCGGCGCTGGGCCTCTAGAGGACACGGTAAGGCTGTACGGCACCGAAGTGCTGCGCCGACTTGACTCGGTCGCTGGCGAGAAGCTGCTTGACGCAGCTTGCTCCGTTTGGCTCAGTGGTACGGAACTCGAACAGCTCGACTCTCTATTGAGAGCGCACGGACGACAGCCGCCCTGGGTGCTCTGACCCGGCTGGCATTTGGACCCTGGACGGCTCGGTGGCTAATTCAGCAAGGCGACCGGTGTTCTTCCGGTCGTGACGCTCGACTTGGTTCCGGCGCGCCTGCGAGATTAGATGTCCGTGAGACAGACCCTGTTCGTAATCGAGCGCGACGGTCCCGGTCGCCTTGCCACCATGGCCTGTCCACGCGGCGGGGACTGGCTTGACGACGAGCTGCAAGGGCTTCGAACCGAGGGCGTCGAGGTGGTCGTCAGCGCGCTCACCAACTCCGAGCTTGTCGAGCTACAACTCAGTGCCGAGCCGGAGCTTGCGAGACAGGCAGGACTGACCTACATCTCGTTCCCGATTCCCGACCGTGGCGCGCCGGAGGAGGTCGCGGCTATCACCGACCTCGTGGGTCAGCTTGAGGAACGCCTCGCCGGGGGTGAGTTCATCGTCGTCCACTGTCGCGCCGGTATCGGTCGCTCGTCGCTCATCGCCGCCGCGGTACTGGTACGGGAGGGACTCAGCCCCGATGAAGCCTGGGAACGGATATCGGCCGCTCGGGGTCTGTCGGTGCCGGACACCGAGGCACAGAGGGCGTGGTTGGTGCCGTTCGCCAGGACTTGAACCTTGGTTAGGCGCTAGCTGCGTCGGTCCTCTCCGGTCATGCGTCGGATGAGCTTCCCAAGGAACGTGGCCATGCCCATGGCTGCCCCGTAGGGGGTCATGGTGGAGTACTCGTTTGGCGTGTCAGCCACGAGCATCTGCGCTCCATCATCCGGCGCGTCTCTCAGCGCCCGACGGGGCTTCCTGTGGCGAATTCCTTTCGACCCCACGCGGACATTATGCACGTTCGCCTGGCGACTTCCCCATACTTGGTGGGCTGCCTAGCGGTCCCCGTCTGGTCGCGGGCGAATCATTGGCGTCGACGAGAGATTCCGACTGGTCAGGCTCTCTGGTGGTGGCAAAGCGATACCGGCTTGCGACGGTCCTGGCTTGAGGTCCGGCCACGACGTAGCGAGCCATGCGCGGTCATGGTCGGTGAGCCGGTCCCAGCGTTTGAGCAGGAGGGTGACGAGCCGTTCACGCCTTTCCTCGTCAGTGCCCGCGTGGCGAACGAGGTAGTCGATGGCCTCGTTGCACGGCGACAGGTTTCTTGTCGAATGCGTCCGTTGCAACCGGTGCGAGAGGTAGCCGAAGACTTCCTCCCACCCCCTGTCGTCGCCGACGGCTGCAAGGCACATGAGGGCGTAACTCTTTAGCGGGGCGCTCGTGCTCGCGAGGGCCTTCAGGCAGTCTTCGGTCGCTGCCGGTCCTACCCTCTTTGCGAACGCCAAGAGCGCCGCGCACCGCACGTCTTCGGTACCGGGACCTGTCTGTTGCAAGAGGGACCGCAGGTGTTCATCGGCCGGACCTGGACCCCCCAGGTCACCGAGCACGGCGGCGGTTAAGGAGACCCGGTAGTGGTCGGGACCGATGAGCAGGGGAACAAGCAGCGGCTCGGTCGACTTACCGCGGGTGAACGCGTCCCTAAGAGCCTCATACCAGACTTTCCGTGAACGGCTTTGGAGCCTGGTCGCGAGGTCGCTCAGTTCATTTTCCGTCACCGCCGCAGGATGCCCCCTTCTGGGCAGAACGTCAATCTGTTCGGGGGAGGCCATAACTACGTGCTACACAATCCCCTGTTCCCGCGACCCCGGCGATATTGGCCGGTGCCATGATGCGCATGGTGCGCAAGTTCGGCGCGGTCGCGGCAGTGGTCATGACTGTGATGCTCGCCGGGTGTACAAGTTCGACTTCGCCAGCGGTGACCAAAGCAGCCACCGCCGCCGAGGCAGCAGCGCGCTCGGCTCTGAAGGCTGAAACGGCGGCAAGGGCAGCAGCCGAAGCGGCGGAGAAGGCAGCAGCCGCAGCAGAGGCGGCAGAGCTTGCGTCGGCCCAACCGTGTACGCCTTCGCAACTCACCGTGGGTGGCTTCGGCACCAGCGCCGCTGCGGGTACCGGGGTGGTCACCATCCGAATCGAGGACACCTCCTCGCTGCCGTGCTCGCTCAAGGGCTACCCGGTCGTCACCTTCCTGAACAGCGCTGGCACGCCTTTGCACGTCACCGTGAGCCACACGGGCATCTGGCCACCGGGAGTTCCTAGAATCGTGCTTCCTCCCGGCGAGGCAGCCTCCGCAGGCTTCATCATCCTTAGTAGCGACATCCAACAGACTTCTACCCCGTGCCCGGTTGCGACCTCGATAAGCGTGACGCCGCCGAACATGTCAGCGTCGTTCAAGGTCGACACAGCCATCCAGGTTCCCGGCATCTTCTTGTGCAGACCCGGCAGCGCGGTGGACATCTCGCCCATCGTCAAAGGCGCGCTACTGGCCGTGTCGCCTCCGGTCACCGCGCCGACCGGTTGAGGATGCTTACGTGAAGCCCCGGCTTTCCCCAGTGCCATGATGCCGACGGTGCGCAAGCTCGGCGCGGTCGCGGCAGTGACCATGGCCCTGGCCATTGCTGCGTGTACCAGCTCCCAGACGGTCTCTACCACCACCACGACTGTGACCACGACCAAGCCGCTCCTAGCAGTGGACCTCTCTGCCACACCAGGCGGGTGGGTACCGGTCGCGTACGGCAATGCCCAGATATCGGTCCCGTCGACATGGTGGGTCCTCTACAACTCGTCGGTGTGCGTGACCGGGTCACAAGTGGGGGATGTGTACGTCAACCCCAGTGGCGGCTTCTGCTCAGCAAGAGGAACCCCGAAGGGGAAGACGGCCGTCGCGCTGATGCCACTCAGCGAAAACGAGTACCAGCCCCCCTCTGCCTATGGACAGCG
>Ga0181520_10011643_pt1 | contig 11497 bp, 14 predicted proteins | sample PEATcosm2014_Bin_29_FD_132451 | JGI IMG/M metagenome (GOLD analysis project Ga0181520, IMG submission 132451) | Peatland microbial communities from MTU Mesocosm Facility, Houghton, MI, USA - PEATcosm2014_Bin02_30_metaG | ecosystem: Environmental > Terrestrial > Soil > Wetlands > Peat | place...
AAGCTATCCGATTCCACGAAGAACATGATCACGATGATTAGCAGGGTATTCAGAATTCCGGGGAGTAAGCTGTAGGCTGAGACCGCCAGCAGCTCGCGAAAGTGCAGCTTTGCGCCAAAGCCAAAGTTAAACACTCCCAACAGCACACCGGCGCTAACAACGAGCGCTAGCAGGGTTGTCACCGGCGCGGCGTAGCCGATAATGCGGGCGCTCATCACCTGGATGTTCAGAACCTTCTGGCGTTGGTCCGCAGGCATTTTGTCCATCTGCGCGGAGGCTTTTGGATTGCTCTGGATCTGCGTCTCCATCACCTGTGCCCAACCGATCTTCTTGTCCAGCGTGTAGGCGAACGCAATGGAAACAATGGAAATCAGCAGCCATGGTACCCACCAGCTCGCACTCCGCCGCAGGTCAGCCATGGTCCGGGAAGGCGCGGTAAAGGTATACAGCAGGCGTTGACCTTCGCTCAGTACTGGCCCTATCTCCTCGGGTAGTGCAGGAGTGCTCATTGCGTCCTCCGGGTGGTGAATACGTCTTGCGGGGATTGTAGCAAACACTCTGGTACAGAATTGCTGCATCCATGTACTTGTTCCAACATCTATTTGGTATGCGGCTCGATCCGCTGCAAGGTACTCAAGGAGATTGGAATGTCGAAGATTGTTATTGCCTATCATTCCGGCTATGGTCACACCGCACGCATCGCCGAACATATTGCCAGCGGCGCGCGCGGCGCTGGAGCTGAAGTTGAGTTGGTCAAGGTGGATGCCATTACCGACGAAGGCTGGCAGAAGCTCGACGCCGCCGATGCGATTGTCTTCGGAGCGCCCACCTACATGGGCGGTGCAAGTGCGCAGTTCAAGGCCTTCGAGGATGCGACCGCAACCCGTTGGTTCAATCAAGTGTGGAGCGGCAAACTCGCCGCAGGGTTCTCCAACTCAGGCTCGCCCAGCGGCGACAAGCTCTCTACCTTGGTTCAGCTCATCCTGTTCGCGCAGCAGCATGGAATGCTGTGGCAGGGCCTGGGAGTGATGCCCAACGAGCATCCGGCTGGCAACGAGTTCGTGAGCAAGCAGGCGCTGAATCGCCTCGGCAGCTTTGCCGGACTGTTGACGCAGGCCAATAACGACGCGCCAGAAAATACATTCACACCTGGCGATCTAAAAACCGCCGAGCTCTTTGGCGCCAACATTGCCGTCACAGCTTCCAAACTCTCAGGGATCGAGTTGGCTGCTGCGAACTAACGGATCCGGCCAACTTACCGGCGAACACGATAAAGGCGCGGCCGCGAACAGGCTGCGCCTTTGCCGTCTCGCCCATGTGCCGAGCTTTCAGGATGAGTGGTCGTGAATGATGCGCCAGCCCTCGCCGAACCGTTTGAGGACGATGGTGAACAGCCCGCTCCGTGGGTTGCCGTCCTTCATGGTGAGCTTCCAGCCGCCGCGCACAAACGCCGCTTCCGTGCCCAGCATCTCCACCTTCAGGTTGCTGAACTCCAGCATTCCCATTTCCTTGTCTTTGCCCATGTAGGCCGTGCGGTAGCGCTGGTAGGCCGCCCCCCAGCCCTTGGACTCCCTGTCCCCGGCGAAGAAGGTCAACTCCGGAGAGTGCCAATATCCCTGCATGTACCCCTTCAGGTCGCCGTGATTCCAGGCCGTCACCTGCGAATCAAGACCGGCGCGAATTGCCGCCTCCGGGCTGATCCCGGCTGGCGCGGCGCTGCTCCTGCCCGAAAGGGTTGCGGCGTTCTGCGCGATCAGGGCGGCTGACAAAAGCAGTAACATACCTGTGATTCCACGTACTTTTCTCATTCCGTTCCTCCGCTTTCAGGGCATCTCAGGCTACTCACTTCCCGTTCCGTGTTCAGACCAATTCTGACGCAAAAGTTGCTTGTGAGTAGATCACAGCGTAGTCTCCCCGGATACACGCCTCTCAGGCGAAGCGCTTATTTTAATTACTGGTGGTTCCTATGAACCTTAAGGTTTTCCAAAGCGCGCTCGATGCGCGTGTCACAGCTTACGAACTCCTCAGTCATCCTTTCTACCAGGCGTGGAGCGAGGGCAAGCTATCGCGCGAGCATTTACGCACCTACGCCAAAGAATACTTCCATCACGTCGCGGCGTTCCCAACGTTTCTCAGCGCGTTGCATTCACGTCTCGCCGATGGTGCCCTGCGCCGTGCGGTGCTGCGCAACCTCGCCGAGGAAGAGGTGGAAGGCCGCGCCCATAGCGACATGTGGCTGGACTTTGCCGAAGGCTTCGGACTTTGTCCCGAAGAGGTGCGGCGCAGCCAGCCGAGCGTGGCGATACGTTGTCTTATTGGGCGCTTTTACCGTAGCGCCTGCGAAGACTCCCCGGCCGAAGTGCTGGCCGCCCTTTACGCTTATGAATCCCAGGTGCCGCGCATTAGCGGAGAAAAAGCCCGCGGCCTGCTGCGCTTCTACGGCGCCGACGCCCGCACCTGCGGGTACTTTGCCCTGCACACCTATGCCGACATTCGCCACTCGCAGATCTGGCGCGAGGAGTTGTGCCATCTGGTCGCCCATGACTGCAAACCCGCCGCGCTTGCCCTGGAGTCAGCCGGGCGTGCCGCCTGCTGGCTTTGGCAGGCCTTGGACGGCAGCGAAGCGCACCGTCTTAGCCGGCGCACGCTGGCAATTGCCTGAGCGGGGCTCACGTCGGCTGCGTCGCCTTTTACTGCAAGTTTTTGCAGTGCCATCTTTGAACTGCCTTCCTCTTCGCCGCAATACTTTCGCTTGCTGTTCGGCTCGCACTCCGATAAAGTTTCGCGCTATGGCAAAACAGGTCCCCATCGGCGCCAAGGGTACGGCAGAAGAGCGTGTGCAATACGAGCACACCCTGACCGCGCACAATCATCTACTCCCGCCCGTCTATTCCACCCCGGATATGATCCGCCTGATGGAGACGGCTGGGTTTCATGCACTGCATCCTTACTGCGAGCCGGGCGAAATCTCTGTTGGTACAGCCATTCGGGTTGATCATCGCGTTCCGGTTGGAATCAACGCAGTGGTTCGCGCTACGGCGGAGGTCGAAGCCATTGAAGGGCGGTTCTACCAGATCCGCGTCACCGCCCATGAAGGAAAGCGCGAAATCGGCTCTGGAATCATTACGCGCGCCATCGTACGGGTGGATGACTTTCTGAAAAAGCACGACATACCCAAGCCCTGATCATGCCCCGAATTTGATCATTCTGAGTTCGCGATTGCGGGCAATTCATCTCAAAGTGTGTTGGTTTAGGATGCGTGGCGTGGAGTATTCCCGGATGCCCAGGGTGGGCTCCGGGATTTTTGTGCCGCATCAGCGCCGCAGGCTAGTGGCCGTTGAGTAGCAGTTTTCGCAGATCCGCCAACGTAATCTCGGGTTTGCCGGTCTTCATGACCGGGTCGATGATCGAGTGGAAGACATAGCTCTGCATGCCGATTTTCTTCGCTCCCTCGGTGTTTACCTTCTTATCATCAAGAAAGAGCGCCTGTTCGGGCTCGCAACCCAGCCGCTGGCAGCAAAGCCGGTAAATTGCCGCTTCCGGTTTTGCCGTGCCCACTTCGCAGGAATAGATCTGCACGTCGAATTCATTGAGCCACGCCAGCTTCCGGCGCATGACGGCCAGCATGCGGTACTCCATGTTGCTCAGGACCGCCGTCCGGTAACCCGCCTGCTGCAGATCGCGCGCCAAGGCGAGCGTGGGGGGATTCTCGTTGGTCCACTGCATATTGTCGTAGTCGATTAACTTCTCGGCTTCGGCATCGCTGATGGCGATTCCGCAATCGGCGCCCACTTTCTTCCAGTAGTCAATGTTGTCCAGCGTTCCCAGGTCCATCCCATCGCGGTTGTCCCAGTAAATCGGCTGAAACTCCTGTACGGATTTTCCAAATCGCGTACTTAGCGTCTGCCACTGCTCTGGGGTTGGTGGCAGCGAAAGGACTTTCCCAAAATCGAAGGCGACGGCTTTGAGCGTATGCATATAAAAATCCTACACTGGTAGCGTGCTTTTTCCTCGTTAAGAATAGGAAAACGCCGGAGAGAAACCCACCCACGCCCTGCAAGCCGCACTGGCGGAACTGCCCCAAGTTGCGGCTCCCTGCAATTAAAAAAGATGCCCTGTGGATGCAGCAAGGGGCTTTCGGCCCGGGCGCGTCTGGCGCGTTGGGCAGGTCCTCTGCCTTACAATCAATGCTCCATGTCCTTTTCGTTTCAAGTTGAAGCCACTTGCGGTGCGGCACGCGCTGGCCGCTTTATCACCCCTCACGGAGAGGTCCGAACTCCTGTCTTCATGCCCGTGGGTACCGTCGCGTCGGTCAAGGGCGTGCCGCAGGACGTTCTCGAAGAGCTTGATGTTCAGATCCTGCTCAACAACACCTACCATCTTTATCTCCGGCCCGGCGTGGAGACCGTTCGCTAGCTCGGTGGTGTACAGAAATTCATGGCCTGGAACAAGCCCATCCTTACCGACTCCGGCGGCTTCCAGGTCTTCAGCCTCAGCGATCTGAGCAAGCTTACTGAGGATGGCGTGCAGTTCCGCTCGCACCTCGACGGCTCCCTGCACTTTTTTTCGCCGGAAACCTCTTTGGCCGCCGAGATCGGCCTCGGTGCCGACCTCGTCATGGCCTTCGATGAATGCACCGAGTTCCCGGCCACCTACGAGCGTGCCCGCCAGTCTATGGAGATGACCGCGCGCTGGGCGTGCCGCAGCAAAGAATATTTCGAGGCGCACAAGCACGAGGTTCCATGGTTCGCGGAGAAGACCCGCCAGTTTGGCTCCGAACAGACACAGGCGCTCTTCGGTATCGTCCAAGGCGGCATGTATCACGAACTGCGCCGCGAATCCGCCGAGCGCACGGTCGAGACCGGCTTTGCTGGCCACGCCATTGGAGGCCTCTCCGTCGGCGAGCCGCGCGAAAAGACCTGGGAGATCATCAACCAGACTATTCCGCTGCTTCCCGCCGACAAGCCCCGCTATGTCATGGGCGTTGGTACTCCTGAGGAGATCGTCGAGTACGTTCGCCTGGGTGTGGACATGATGGACTGCGTAATGCCCACCCGTGCCGCCCGCCACGGCTTGCTATTCACCAGTGAAGGTAAATTGAATATTAAAAATGCCCGCTACGCCCGCGACGAGAATCCCATCGATCCAAATTGCCGCTGCAAGGTCTGCGCCCGCTACTCACGCGCCTATTTGCGCCACCTCTACTCGTCGCAGGAGGTACTTGCACAGGTGCTGAACACCGTGCATAATCTCGCGCATTACCTTGACATCATGAGGCGCGTCCGAGAGACTATCATTTCAGGGGAGTTTGCAAGTGCCCGTCCAGCAGGTTAGGGACCGGGCTTTTGCCTTGGCCGTTCGCCAGGTTTGTATCGCCCAAGAGTCCGTCGCCGTGCATTTCGGTATGCTGGAACTTGGAATTCGCGATAGTCTGGACTCCCAGATACCAGAAGATACTTGGCACGATTGGTGGGTTTCTCGTGTACCTAGGATGCGTCCTGCGGTACGCCGGTCTGCTGCGGTCCAGGTAATTACAAATTTCTACGCCGCGGTCAGCCAAATTACGGGCGCCAGTAAGCGGCGGGAGCCCTAAGAATGATCGCTCAACTCGCATTTCTTGTCCTGTTTCAGCAGTCCAGCTCGGGAATGATCTCTCTATTGATGATGGTGGCGATTTTTGCCATCTTCTATGTCCTCCTCATCATGCCCCAACAGAAGCGGCAGAAGAAATGGCAGGACATGCTCGCCAATCTCAAGTCCGGCGATCGTGTCACCACCACCGGAGGCATCGTCGGCATCATTCTCTCTATCAGGCAGGGCGAGGGCACTGACACCGGTAGCATCATTCTCCGGGTCGCCCCAGACAACCTGAAAATCGAAGTTGCACGCAACGCCATTGCGTCGGTCACCGTCGACGATGGCGCAAAGAAATCTTAGGCGGTCGCGGTTTCCATGAAGAAGAACTTGCTTTGGAGAGCGGTACTCATCGTCGCTATCTTGGTCGTGTTTATCTGGGGAATCTTCCTCGGAACCGATCCACAGAAGAGCATTGAAGCTATCAAGGCGAACGGCCTCGTTGCCGGTATTCAGCAGAACATCCATCTCGGCCTTGATCTTCGTGGCGGAACCCACCTGATCCTCCAGGTGCAGGTGAACGACGCCGTCAATGCCGAAACCGATCAGACCATAGAGCGGCTGAAGGATGCGCTGAAGAAAAAGAACATCGCCTATGGTGACATCACCAAGCTGGATCCAGTCGCAGCTCCGCAGAGAATCACCCTGCGCGGGGTTGACATTGGCGCCGCCGGCGATCTTCGCTCACTTATCCAAGACCAGTTTGGCGAATATGACCTAGTCTCTGGCGCTGACAACAGCTGGACCGTCGCCCTCAAGCCCGCGGTGCTGGATGCGCTGAAGAAGCGCGCCGTCGAGCAGGCCATTGAGACCATCCGCAACCGTATTGACCAGCTCGGCGTCTCCGAGCCGGTGATTCAGGAACACAGCCTCGGCGACTACCAGATCCTCGTACAGCTTCCCGGCGTTGACGATCCTGCCCGCGTCAAAGAAGTGATGCAGTCCACCGCTATGCTGGAAATCCGCCAGGGCCTGGATAACGGTCGCGCCTACAACAGCGAGCAGGAAGTGCTCTCCGCCCACGGCGGCATTCTGCCCCCCGACGCGGTCATCATCAAGGGTAAGAGCATCGGCAGCAAGAACGCCGCTAACGAGAGTGGCGACGTCTACTACCTCATCAGCCGCGTCTCCGCCGTCAGTGGGCGCGACCTCCGCTCCGCCGAAGCTGGACACGAGGAGAGTGGCCGTCCCGACGTGATCTTCACCCTGACTCGCGATGGTGGTGAACGCTTCTACAACTTCACTTCCGCCCATGTCGGGGAACCTCTGGCCATCGTGCTCGACGGCAAGGTACAGGAAATCGCCAATATCAAGGAAGCCATCCGCGACACCGGCCGCATCTCCGGCTCCTTCACCGATCAGCAGACCAAGGATCTCTCGATGGTTCTGCGTTCCGGCGCATTGCCGGCCTCCATCAAGTACTTGGAAGAGCGCACGGTCGGTCCTTCGCTTGGCGCCGATTCGATTCATCAGGGTGTACGCGCTGCCATGGTTGGCATGATTGCGGTCATGGGCTTCATGCTGATTTACTACCGCCTGGCCGGCATTAATGCGGACCTCGCGCTGGTTCTGAACCTGGTCATCCTGCTCGGCTTCCTCGGCTTCTCCGGAGCCACGCTGACCTTGCCCGGAATTGCCGGACTGATCCTCACCGTCGGTATGGGCGTCGACTCCAATGTGCTCATCTTCGAGCGTATTCGCGAGGAGCTGCGTGCCGGAAAGACTCCGCCCTCAGCCGTGGAACAGGGTTTTGGCCACGCCTGGGTAACGATTGTGGATACTCACGTCACCACCATCGTTTCGGCGTTCCTGCTGTTCTTTTTTGGCACCGGTCCAGTCAAAGGCTTCGCCGTCACGCTGACTTTTGGTTTGCTGGCGAACCTGTTCACCGCCGTCTTCGTTTCGCGCACCATCTTTGAGAGCATCCTCAACCGCCATCAGCGCGGCGAGGCACTCTCGATCTAGTTCGACCGCGGGGCTCCGGTGGGAGCCTCGCCGCAGCAATGACGTAAGGCTTCATTTGCGTCTGCGACGCACAAGAAATTTAGAGGAGCCCGCGCTTCTCGGGTAGAAGGCTTCTACAGTGGAACTGTTTCGTAGCACCAATATCGACTTCCTCAGCAAGAAGTGGTTCTTTCTCTCGCTCTCGCTGATCTTCTCCGTTGCCGGCATTGCTTCCATGCTGTTCTGGCATCACATTCCGCTCGGCGTTGATTTCCGCGGCGGCACCATTGTGGATGTCAAGTTCACCCAGACGCCCAACGTGGACGCCATCCGCGCCGAACTGGACCGCGCCGGTTTGAAGAACGCCCGCATCCAGGCCGACACACGTCCCGGCAGGAATGAGCTGCTCATCTCGCTCGATATCCGCGAGACCAGCGAGCAGGCGCTCGACCAAGGCAAGGAAAACATCATCCGGGCCTTGCAAACTACCGCCGAGCCAGGCAAGGCCGATCTCAATAACATCGGCTATACCTCACTCCAGGACTATCTGCTGAAGGCTGACCCGTTACACCTTGGTACGGATGCGCCCGCGCAGTACGGCCAGATCGCCCGTGCGATCGTCGATTTCCGCGACAAGACCCGTGGCGGTGTGCTCAATTCCATCGCAGATGCCAGCACCGTGGCTCCAGGACCAGTTGTTCAGGCACTGCAGCAGGATTTCTTCACCTCGAACTTCGGCGTACGCAACGTCGACATCGTCGGTCCGCAGGTCGGAGCGCAACTCCGCCAGCGTGCTCTGCTTGCCACTCTCTACTCGCTGCTCGGGATGTTGGTCTATCTCTGGTTCCGTTTTGAGCTGATCTACGGCGTGGCCGCCGTCGTCGCCTGCTTCCACGACACGTTGATCACCGTTGGCGCCTTCTCTATGCTCAATACCGAGATTTCGCTGACTGTTATCGCCGCCATTCTCACCCTGGTCGGCTACTCGATGAACGATACCATCGTCGTCTTCGACCGTATTCGCGAGAACATCAAGCTGTTGCGCAAGGAGACCCTGACCGATATCGTCAACAAGAGCATCAATCAGACGCTGAGCCGGACTGTCCTGACCTCCGGGCTGACTTTCCTCACCGTGCTGGCTCTGTTTGCCTTCGGCGGAGAGGTGCTGCATGGCTTTTCGCTGGCGCTGGTGATCGGGATTATAATCGGAACCTATTCTTCGATTTTCATCGCCGCTCCTATGCTGGTTGCTTATCAGCAGTGGCGCGGGCAGAAATCTGTACCAGGCGCGGCCTCTTCGTCGAACAACGAAGGCCGCCGCTACAAGGCGCCCGCAAAGGCGTAGTGTGTTTTTGCATGATTCTGAAGTTGGGCGGGTGGGCCGGTATGGCCACCCGCTTTCCTGTACTCTGTACTCTGATCTTGACCCTGGGTTCGTTCTCGTAAGTGCCTCTTCACGGCAGTAGCCTTGCCGGAATATTTTTTTGTTTCGTCCTCGATTTCGGGAGCAAATCCATCGCTGCCGGTGTCTATTGCAGTAGTAAGACGGAGAACTGGCTTATGTTTGAAGACAGCCTTCTGGAATCTGGCGGGAGAAACTCGAAGATGCACCGGCGTGGCCCATGGGCGACTTTGCTGTCGTTCGTAATTCAGGCTGCCTTGGTCGGCGTGCTCGTGTTGATTCCCCTGATTTACACTGAAGCACTTCCCAAGCAGCAGTTAATGGGCTACCTGGTGGCGCCCCCGCCGCCTCCCCCACCACCGCCCCCGCCCGCGGCGGCGCCAGCGGTAGTCCGGGTGGTCAGGCCCACAACGGAAATTGACAACGGGCAACTCAAAGCTCCCACCGCGATTCCTAAAAAGATCGCAATGATTAAGGAAGACGAAGCTCCGCCGAGCAGCGGCGTATCGGGCGTAGTTGGTGGCATTGCAGGAGGTACGGCTGGCGGTGTGCCAGGCGGCGTCCTTGGCTCCATCATGGCGGCTACACCCACGGCGGTTCCCAAGGTTGCGACTCCGCAGCGCGTCAAGGTTTCCCAAGGTGTCACCGCAGGACTCCGCATCCGCATGGTTCAGCCTAGTTATCCTCCGCTGGCCAAGCAGGCGCGCATCTCCGGATCGGTGGTGCTCCAGGCTGTCATCGGTAAAGATGGCTCGATTGAGAATCTGCGCGCAGTCAGCGGACATCCCATGCTGATCCAGAGCGCGATTGACGCTGTCCGCCAATGGAAGTACAAGCCCTACTTTCTCAATGGCGAACCCGTCGAGGTAGATACGCAGGTGACCGTCAACTTTACGCTGGCAGGCGGTTAAACCCGACGGGCTGGAGTCGGCCATGGCGGCTTGAGCGAACTTCGGTCCGGGGACTTCGGTTCATTGTCAAGCGTCGGCAAGGCATGAAATTCTCGTTTCTGGCAGAGTCTCCCTGCAAATCCGGAACTCCTGTCCGCTACAGGGCCAATCTCCGTTGCATTGGGCGGCCCCGAAGCTTAAACCGTAAGGACCGCATCCCGAGTGGCTGCGCTCTAACATCAAGATTCAGAAATCTCAGATTTCTGAGGAGGAAATTCAGCTCATGGTTCTCGCAAACATTGCAACTTTGGTCCTGTGCAACATGCACCAAGCCGCGGTCCTGCTCTTCCAGGAGCCAGAAGGTGGTATCGGATGGGATCCGATCTCACTGTGGAAGCAGATGGGCTTCTTGGCGAAGATCGTCGTCATCGTTCTGTTCCTCATGTCCGGCTGGTCGATTGGTATCATGATCGATCGCGCCTTGGCCTTCTCCGCCGCCCGCAGCCAGTCGCGTGCGTTTGCACCGGCCGTCGCCGGCGCCCTCAAGGATGGCAGGATTGACGAGGCCATCAAGGTTGCCGACCGTAACAAGAAGAGCCACCTTGCCAAGGTTGTCGCCGCCGGGCTACAGGAGTTTAAAGCCCACGGTGAATCCACCGAGCTGCCGGGCGAAGAACTCGAAGCCTCCCGCCGCGCCCTTGAGCGGGCCGAAGCCATCGTGCATGCCGAGTTGAAGCGCGGCCTCAGCGGTCTGGCTACAATCGGTTCCACCGCCCCCTTCGTCGGCCTGTTCGGCACCGTCGTCGGAATTCTGAATGCATTTAAGGGCATTTCAGGCGCCAAGGCAACCGGTCTGGCTGCCGTCGCCGGCGGTATTTCGGAAGCCCTGGTGACCACCGCAATCGGTCTGTTCGTCGCCATCCCGGCCGTCTGGATGTTTAACTACTTCACCGGTCGCGTGGAAGCCTTTGACGTCGAGATGGACAACAGCTCCAGCGAATTGATCGACTACTTCTTGAAGCGTCGCAACGTCCGCCGGTAACGCGGACACCCCGGAGATAGGGAAGCTATGGCAAACGCTAAAAAGAGGATGGCTAACGTCACATCGGATATCAACGTTACTCCGATGGTCGACGTCATGCTCGTATTGTTGATCATCTTCATGGTGATCACGCCGATGCTCCAGAAGGGCGTCAGCGTGACCATGGCCAAGACGGACAATCCGATCAAGATGCCCGAGGCCGACAAGGAAGATTCCCTGATCGTCGCGATCATGCGTGATGGGAAAATCTACTTCAATTCCGACGTCGTCACCGCTGAACAGTTGACCGACAAGGTGAAAGACAGACTGGCGAACAAGGCTGATAAGCGCATCTTCGTCAAGGCCGATGCCGGCGCCAAGTATGGCGACGTCGTCGCGGTGGTCGATGACGTCCGCTCCGCTGGAGTAGACCAACTCGGCCTCCTTACCGAAGAGCGTAAGCAGGGTTCGCTCGAATCGCCGGCATCCGCCGGGACCAAGTAGGAGACTACCGCTATGGCAATGGCAGTGGGTGGCGGGGACGGTGGTCCTCAGGCAAACATTAACGTAACGCCGCTGATTGACGTGTTGCTCGTGCTCCTGATC
>Ga0181520_10011644_pt1 | contig 11496 bp, 9 predicted proteins | sample PEATcosm2014_Bin_29_FD_132451 | JGI IMG/M metagenome (GOLD analysis project Ga0181520, IMG submission 132451) | Peatland microbial communities from MTU Mesocosm Facility, Houghton, MI, USA - PEATcosm2014_Bin02_30_metaG | ecosystem: Environmental > Terrestrial > Soil > Wetlands > Peat | place...
GCTCCGGGATTGGCACCAAAGCGATAAACCTTCGCGGCAGGATGCCGCGACCGTTGTGCAGGACGCGTTCTCACAATTAGCCCGCACGATCAGAATTCCATTTCACGCTGAACCAAGACACCCATTCGCCTGCATCGCGGCGACGTTGTCGTATTCCGCAGCAACGGCCCGGACTCTCCGCCGTTTATCCAGCGCGTTGCTGCCCTTCCCGGTGATGAAATCGAAATCAAGCAGGAACGCGTGTTTGTCAATGGAGCAGTATGGGACGATCCGCACGCCACGTTCGACAAATCGTTGCCACCTTACGACATGCTGGCTAATTACAGACGCCTGAAACTTTCTGCCGGTTATTGCTTCCTCTTGGGCGACAATCGTCGCAGGTCCAAGGACAGCCGAATCAACGGGCCGATTCCACTGTCGGATGTGTACGGCATCGCCCGCTGCATTTACTGGTCGTGCGAACGTACGTTTCCCAATCCAAACGATACGATGCACTTTGAGGAGGGACCAATCCGTTGGGAACGCATTGGCCTACGGCTCGATTAGGCCAGGCGCCCCCTCTGGTGCCTATGGCACCCCGATTGACGAGCAATCGGGGCCACCCTCGAACACATTCTCTTACGCTTTGGACTTCGGAAACCGCGTATTGCCCACCCGCCGCATCAGCCCGAGACGATCCAGATAATCCAGTAGCGGCAACGCGAACTTCCGCGTGGTGTCCAAGAGATACTTGAAATCGACGCTCTCCAGCCGGCCTTCTTTGGCGAGATGGGCCAGCACGATTTCGCGAGCCCGAGCGATCGCCTCTTCATGAAACAAGAGCCCCTCGGCCACCGGCACCAACCGGCCATGCTCGCGAAGCAAACCGAGCACACGACGAACTTTCTCCGGCACCGCCCCCGTCTGTCGAACCACTTCATCTGCCCCCGGAGGCGAAAAGGGCTTTTCGCGGAATAACGCTTCGACCGCCTCCAATAGCTTGGCATCCTCGTCGCGAAACGTGCTGCGATGCGTGGGGAGGGCCAAGCGGCCATTCCGCTCGGCCAGCCGGCCCGCGCCCTTGAGCCGGGCAAGAAGCTCGTCGAAAACCGCCTTTTCCAGCGCCATCCCCCGGCGTAATTCCTCCAGGGGCAGCCCGGGGCTTTCTGGCGATTGACGGTGAAAATCGCCGACCAACTCCAGAATCCGCTCCGTAAGCTCGGCCACCGTATCGCGATGAATGTAGAGCTTCGCCGGCAGACAAATAATGCACTGCCGCGCAGTCAGATCGGCCAAAATCTCTTGCAGGCGGGCGTGGCGAATCTTGCTCCGCACCATGAGCGCCGGCACGCCGACGGCCGCCGACTCGCCGCGACGCACACAATATTCCACGAAGCGGCGATCGTCTCCCGTGGCCTCGGCCCGGGCTTGCAGGTCTTCGAGCACGCCCGGCTGCCTCCCTTTCAGCCGCCGCGTGACGGCCTCGACGATTCGCCCGCCGCCGATGGTTCGCACGGGCGAGGGCGTCCGCAAGATGAAATGGTCGCCCGGGCCGGCCACCACCGGCGTTTTAGTGCGCACTTGCATGAGCCCCGCCGCGCCGCCTTGCATCTGGTTGCCCACGAGCGGATAGAACATGGCGGCCACGTCGGACGTGCCCGTGTGGAAGCGGACTTCCGCGCCGCTTTTTAGGAGCAACTTTTCCCGCGGCAGCAGCCGGATCGAGCAGACGAACCACTCGGCCGGCGTGAAGAAGCCGGGCACGGTCAGCGTGTCGCCGCGGCGGATCGTGCGGTGGTCCCAATGGCCGACGTTGAGCGCGGCACACTGCCCGGCCAGCACCGCGTCGGCCGGCTGGCCGTAGACCTCGATGCGACGGATCCGTCCGGTGAGATTCTGCGGCAGCAGCACCACCTCGTCGCCGGCATGGGCCAGCCCGGAAACCGGGATGCCGGCCACGACCGTGCCATAGCCTTGCACCGAGAAGCCGCGTTCGAGGGGCAAGCGAAACACGCCGTCCACCGGGCGGGGCTTGATGCTGCGGACCAGGTCCCACAGGGCTTCGAGAAACGGGTCGAATCCCTCGCCGGTAATGTTCGACAGCGGCAGGATCGGGGCGGCCTCCAAAAAAGTTCCGTGCAGGAAGGCGGCCACCTTGCTCCGCACGCCCTCGCGTTCGGCCGGCGCCACGCGGTCGATTTTGGTCAAGGCCACGATGCCCTGGCGAATGCCCAGCAGGGTGAGGATGTCGAGGTGTTCGCGGGTTTGGGGCATGACGCCGTCGTCGGCGGCCACGACCAGAATGACGGCGTCCATGCCGCTGGCACCGGCAACCATGGTCTTGATGAAGTTTTCGTGGCCCGGCACGTCGACGAGCCCCACCTGCGTGTCGGCGATCTTGCAGGGGGCGAACCCCAACTCGATCGACATCCCCCGCTCTTTCTCTTCCTTGAGCCGGTCGGTATCGCAGCCGGTAAGGCATTTCACCAGCGCGGTTTTGCCGTGGTCGATGTGGCCGGCCGTGCCGAGTGTGATGTTGATCAGGTCCATGTTATCGCAACACCTCGACCAGCGTCTCGATCAGCACCTCTTCCTCGCCCTCCAACAGCGTGCGCGGGTCGACCAGCACCTGGCCGTGATGCACGCGGGTGAAAATCGGCGGCCGGCGGCTGCGAAGCCGAAGGGCCAACTCGCCCGGGGCCATCGCGTGCGGCGTGATCGCCACCACCAGCGTGGCAAGATTCTGCGTGGGCAGCGAACCGCTTCCCATCTGCGAAAACCCTTCGGCCGTGGTCACGGCGGCCGCCGCGGTTTGGCCGGCGATCGCCTGGGCCATGCGTTCGGCCTGGGCGGCGATGTCGGCCAGGCCCCGGCAGAGCATCCTGAGCGTCGGCACCTCGCGGAGGGCCTGCGACTCGTCGAGGAACAAGCGGAGCGTTGCCTCGAGGGCGGCCAGCGTGAGCTTTCCCACGCGAACGATGCGGGAGAACGGATTTTTTCGAACCGCCTGGATGAGCGGGGCGCGGCCCAAAATGATCCCCCCCTGGCTGCCGCCGATCAATTTATCGGCGCTGGCAGTGATCAGATCGGCCCCCGTTTGCACCGATTCCTGCAAGGTGGGCTCTTTGTCGAAGCCGAAGCGCGAAAAATCCACCAGCGGCCCGGCCCCCACGTCGTCAATCACCACGATTCCGCGATCGTGGGCGATCCGCACCAGGTCGGCCAGCGGCACCTCGGACGTGAAGCCGGAAATCTTGTAATTGCTCGGGTGGACGCGAAGAATGGCGGCCGTATCGGGCGCGATAGCCTGTTCGTAGTCGCGGGCGTGCGTTTTGTTGGTCGTGCCGACCTCGACCAGCTTGGCGCCGCTCTGCGCCATCACATCGGGGAGTCGGAACGAGCCGCCAATCTCGACCAGTTGTCCACGGGAAACGATGACTTCCTTGGCGCGGGCGACCGTATTCAGGACGATCGAGGTGGCAGCGGCGTTGTTGTTCACCACCGTGGCGGCCTCGGCGCCGGTGAGCTGTTGGAGCAACTCTTCGATCCGCCCGTCGCGCCGCGAGCGTTGGCCGCTGGCCAAATCGGCCTGGAGCAGCGAGTAACCGGTCAGCTCGGCGGCGATTTGGTCGATGGCCTGGCGCGGCAGCACGGCTCGGCCCAAGGCCGTGTGCAGGATGATGCCCGTGGCGTTGATCACCTTGCGGTAATAGGGGCCGGCGGCTGCCTCGACGCGTTTTTGAGCATCGGCCAGGATGGCCTGGCGGAGTGTTGCGGCATCGGCATCGTTGCCGGCCGTTCGGAGCAGCGTGTCGCGCGCCCCGTCGACCGCGGCCCGAACGGCCTCGACCAGGGCCCGTCGCGGCACGGTCGTGGCCCAGTCCTGCGCCTGTGCCTCGTGCAGCAGGACTTCCACGGAGGGGATGCGGGCGAGGAGTTGCTGCTGGGGTGACGCCATGAAGGACCGTGTTTCAGAAAAGTCTATCTATTTTAATTGGCACGCCACCGTTAAGCAGCGGCCCTGTAGCACAGCCGCCCTCGGCTGTGAGATCGTTTAGCTATAGTCGCCGTGCATAGCCGAGGGCGGCTGTGCCACATGTCTACTGCCCCCATTTTAGCCCATACCCTTGTAGTATTTCAAGCCGCTCGCTATGATGGGATGGATCGAACTTGGGGGGCAGCACACCGTATGACTATTCTTGTCTACAGGAGTATCGTATGAAGAGTTCTGCCCCGATTACTTTGCGCGACGTTCAAGCGGTCTACAGCGGTCCCGAGGGGGACCTGTGGGAACTGGTGATGGGCCAGCAGGTCCACATCGGCGGCCTCCGCTCGTCGATGGAGCTGGCCGAGAAGGCCGATATCGGCGCCGGCATGAGCGGCGTTGACCTCTGTTGCTGCTCGGGCGCGGGGATGCGTTTCCTGGTCCGCTTCCGCAACGTGACGCGGATGCAGGGCGTGGATGCGACGGCGACCGTCATCGAACGCGGGCGTCAGCGCTGCGACGCCGAAGGGCTCAGCGATCGGATCGGCTTCACGCTGGCCGACGTCTGCGACACGGGTCTCGGCAGTGCCGCCGCGGATTTTGTTTGGGGCGAGGATGCCTGGTGCTACGTAGTCGACAAGAGGCGGCTGGTGGCGGAAGCGGTTCGCCTGCTGAAGCCCGGCGGCCTCGTGGCTTTTACCGATTGGGTCGACGGCCGCCAGGGATTCCACGACGGCGAGGCGGAGCGCTATCACCGCTTCATGAAGTTCCCCAACACACTGAGCATCGATGGCTATGCCGCGCTGCTGGCCGAACAGGGGTGCGAGGTGCTGGTGGCGGAAGATACGGGCCGGTTTGCCCCCTACGTGGACCTTTATCTCAACATGCTGAACATGCAGTTGAGCTACGATGCCCTGCGGATCATCGGCTTTGATTCGGCCTTGATGGAATCGCTGGGGGCCGAGATGAGCTTCATGCGTGATTTGGCCCATGCCGGCAAGATCGCCCAGGGACAATTCATTGCACGGAAGAAGGCGTAAGGCGTAGGGTGCGTGAAACGCACCCTAATGGGTTTTGACGGGCAAAACCGGTAAACCATAAATCTGTAGGGAACGGGCTCCGTCCCGTTCCGTGAAGCGTTGCGGGCGTCCAATTGCCGCGTCCGGAACGCCACGGAGGGCGTTCCCTACAGAATGAATTACCCGTCCTGCATTTCAAAACCCATCAGAATGGGAAGAACATGGCAAAATGCTGCGGCCAACCGAGCGGTGGTGAGCGCCCGGCACAGCGGGGGCAAACGGACGATCCTTGCGCCTGGTTCGCCCGCATGATCGACCACTGCTACCAGTATGCCCAGGCCGCCGGCCAGCCGGTGGTGGGCATTCTGTGCGAATACACGCCGCGGGAACTCATTGTGGCCGCCGGCGGCGTGCCGGTCTGCCTCTGCGGCGGCTCGGCCCAAACCATTCCCGCCGCCGAGCAGCAACTGCCCGCCAATCTCTGTCCCTTGATCAAATCCACCTACGGCTACCACGTGCTCCGCAGCAATCCGTTCCTGGAAATGGCCGACCTGGTGGTGGGCGAGACGACCTGCGACGGCAAGAAAAAGATGTACGAGCTGATGGCCGAGAGCCGGCCCATGTACGTCTTGGAGTTGCCGCACAAGGCCGCCGACGCCGAGGCGCTGCGGTATTGGGTGGAAAGACTGCGGGAGTTTCGCACCTTCCTTTCCCGCCGCTTTGCCCAAGAGATTAGCGACGAGCGGCTGCGGGCGGCCATCCGCGCGCTCAATCGCGAGCGGGCGCTCAGGCGGCAGTTGGCCGCCCTGATGCAGGCGGACCATCCGCCGTTGCTAGGCCGCCAAGTGCTCGACTGCAAGAGCAGCATTTGGGGCATGCCGGCGGCGCTCGAACAGTACGAAAACATCCTTCGCGCAGTCGCCCAAGCCCCCGCGCCGCCGCCGGCAGCCAACGGCGAACGGGTGCGGGTCTTGATGACCGGTGTGCCGATGGTGCACGGGGCCGAGCGCGTGCTGGACATCGTCGAGCAAAGCGGCGGCCTGGTCGTCGCCATGGAGAACTGCACGGGCCTGAAGCCGCTCTTGGAAGACATCGACGCCGAGGCGGCCGATCCGCTGCTGGCCCTGGCCGAGAAATACTTCCATCTGCCCTGCTCGGTGATGACCCCCAACGATCGCCGCCTCGACGTGCTGCGGCGGCTGGCGGCCGACTATCGGCCGCAGTGCGTCATCGAGCTGATTTGGCAAGCCTGCCTGACCTACGACGTAGAGTCGCACCGGGTTCGACGTTTGGCCGAGGAAGAATTGGGGCTGCCGTACTTACGAATCGAAACCGACTATTCGCCCTCCGATTCCGCGCGGATTGCCATGCGCGTGGAAGCCCTGCTGGAGACGGTTCGCGCCCGCAGTGGGCCGGCCGCCCACGTTGGTCCATGAAAACTATCGCCTATTGTAGTCCGTTCGTGCCGCCGGAGTGGATCGCGGCTCACGGACTGCGGCCGCAATGGTTGCGGCGGTCGGCGGCGACGGGCCGGATGGCAACGGCCGTGGGCCGCGGCATTTGTCCTTATGCCGGGGCGTTGATCGACGCGGCGTTGGCGGGCCTCGGCGCCGCGGCCCTCGTGCTGGCCACCACTTGCGATCAGATGCGCTACGCGGCGGCGGTGGTGGAAATTCGCGCCTGGCACGGACGTCGCGCCGGTGATGTGGATGCTCACGGGCAAGAGCCCGCTGCCACGAAAGACCGTTGCCCGGTGTTTCTGCTGAACGTTCCCTCGATGTGGCAAACCGCAGCGGTGCGCGAGCTGTACCACAGCGAATTGCGGCGGCTAGGGCGGTTCTTGACGGGACTCGGCGGCAGCGCACCGGAGGACGCCGAACTGGCCGGCCTGATGCTGGACTACGATCGGGCCCGGGGCAACGTCTACGAAGCGGCGGCCCACCTGTCGGGCCGGCAGTTCGCCGAAGCGCTGGCCGAGCTGCGCGGCGCCCCATTTGATGTTTTGAATAGCCGAGGGCTAACAGCCCCCGGAAAGACCGTCAGGAACACGGCCGCCGTTCCTCTGGCCATCGTCGGCGGGCCGCTCCTGGAGCCCGACTATGAATTGTTCGACCTCGCGGAGCATTCGGGAGGCCGCGTCGTGCTCGATGCCACGGAGGGGGGTGAGCGTACGATGCCCCGGCGGTTCGACCCGGCACGCGTTGCGGCGGATCCCGTCGCGGAGTTGGCCGATGCCTATTTCGACGGCATCACCGATGTTTTTCGCCGGCCCAACACCGGGTTCTACGAATGGTTGGGCCGCCAGTTGTCCACCCGGAGCGTGCGGGGCATCATCTTCCGCCGCTTCGCCTGGTGCGACCTCTGGCACGCCGAGTTGCAGCGACTGAGACAGTGGACTCGCTTGCCGGTGTTGGACATCGACGCCGGCCCGGACGACACGGCCGCTGCCCGGCGGACCGAGGGACGAATCGAAGCATTCTTGGAGATGCTGGCGTGAGTGACACACCCCGGCGAATTACGCTGGCCGAATGGGATGCGCGTTACGCCGAGCTGCGCGCAGCCGGGCTGACCGAGCCGGACTACGGTGGTCCGCTGCGGCGCCACGTCGCCGAGGGCGACGTCCGCTTGCTGAAATTGCGGATGGATAATTCGGCCGCTTCGCTGCGGCTGTGGAACTTTTTGCTGTCGGAAGAAGACCGCTTGCGCGGCGCCGTGGCGGCGGGCAAGCAGCTCGTCGGCACGATGAAGGATCTCGGCACCGTGCCCGTCATGGTCTACTCGTTCCGCGATCTCGTGGCCTTCTATCCCGACGGCGCCTGGTGGCTCCCCTGCCTGCTCGAAGGCGGCGGCGAATTGATGGCCATCGCCGACTCGCTGGGGATTGACGATTCCTATTGTCCGGTGCGGGCGATGCTCGGCGCGTTCGTCAACAAGAAGCGGTTTCCCATTCCCGGCCTGCTCACGTGCAGCGTGGGGGCGACGTGCGACGATTTTTCGGCGATTGCTCAGCGGGTGGAGTCGCTCGGTTTTCCGGTATTTTGGTGGGAGATTCCCCATCGCCGCCCGCCGGAACCGGGCGAGCCGGCCGTGGAGCTGCCCGGCGGCTTCCACGCGCCCGCCGAGCAGGTCGCCTTTGTGAAATCGGAGCTGGCGCGGGTGCTCGCGGCCCTGGAAACGTACGCCGGCGAACGGCTCAGCCAGGAGCAACTCGCGACCGGCATCGCGCGGACGAACCAGGCCCGCATGGCCCTCGGCGCGCTGCGGCAGATTGCCTATACGGCCGAGCCGTGCCCGATGCCGGCGCTGGAAATGCTGGTGGTCGAGATGCTTGCCATCCATTTTTGCTCGGATCATAATGAAACGTTGCAGGTGTTGGCGGAGTTGCTGGAGGAGGTTCGCCGCCGGGTGCGGGCCCGGGTCGGCGTGCTGGAGGCCGACGCCGTCCGCGTGTTTTGGGTGAACCCCGTGGCCGACCTGCGGGCCATGAATCTGCTGGAAGACACCGGCGGTCGAATATGCGGCAGCGACTATCTGTTTTGCCACGCCCTGGACCATATTCCCACCGACCTGCCGCCCCTGGAGGCCTTGGCCCGCATGGCGCTAGCCGACCCGATGGCGGGTTCGCCCGCGGAGCGGGCCCGGCGGATCGGCGCGGACGTCCGCCGCTTTGGCGCCGAGGCCGTCGTCATTTCGCGAATCCCCGGGGCCAGCCACTGCGCCATGGAAGGAACGGTGATCGCCGACGTGCTGCGGACCGAGACGCCCGTGCCCGTGGTGCAGATCGAAGTGCCGCCGGTGACCGATTCCGTGGAACCAACGTTGCGGACGCGGATCGAGGCGCTGGTGGAAAGCGTCCGGGAGGCGCGGGGCCGCTCTTCGTTGGGCAAAGAGGTCGGATAACGCCTCGTGGTAAACAAAGTGTTCAATGCATTCGGCAGTCATTCTGAGCGCAGCGAAGAATCTCCGTCTGGTTGGCGGGGGAGATCCTTCGCTGCACTCAGGATGACCCGCGCCGCGCGAACGGCCTCGGAACGGAAACGATTCGTCACACCATGATTTGCGCAGGAATCGACGCCGGATCGCGAACCACCAAGGTCGTGCTGCTCGACGCGGCCAGCCGCCGGGTGGTGGCCGCCGGCGTCGTCGATCAAGGCATCGAGCAGGATGCCCTGGCCGACTCGCTCTTGGAGCGGCTGCTGCAGGAACAGGGCATCCGCCGTGACGAAGTCGGCTCGATCGTGGCCACCGGCTACGGCCGCAAACTGATCCGCACCGCCAACGAGACGATCACCGAAATCACCTGCCAGGCGTGGGGCGTGCGCCAGGCGATGCCCCAGGCGCGCACCATTATCGACATCGGCGGACAAGACAGCAAACTCCTGCGGCTGAAGGCCGACGGCACGGTCGCTGAATTCGTGATGAACGATCGTTGCGCCGCCGGGACCGGCCGTTTCCTGGAACTGTTGGCCGCGCGGCTCGGCGTCCGCCTGGCCTCGCTGGGCGAAATGGCCGGCCGCAGCCGCACGCCCGCCCTCATCAGCAGCATGTGCGTGGTGTTTGCCGAAACCGAGATCATCGGCCTGTTGGCCTCCGGCGTCACGACGGCCGACATCGTGGCCGGCGTGCAGGCGTCGCTGGCCACGCGGGTGGCAGCCATGGGCCGGGACGTCGCTCCGCCGATCGTATTGACCGGCGGCGTGGCCCTGGTTCCCGGCATGGACGCGGCGTTGGCGACGGCCCTGGGCCAGCCGCTGGCCGTGGCCGCCGAGCCGCAACTGACTTGTGCCTTCGGGGCGGCCGTGCTCGCCGCGCGGCGCGTCAACGGGTCCCCGTCGCGGTGAACGCCGACCACCGGGGATTACCCCGACGCGTCTTTATCCAGGCGCGTGAGGACCGTCTCCACCGTCACTGCCCGGCACTTGGTACAGGCCAGGCAACGAACGCAGCGCATGCTGTCGATGCGCTGCTCGGGCCGGCCGCGATCGAGGCACAAATTCCGGCACAGCTCGCAGTCGCGGCAACTATCGCGATGAAAGCGGAGGAAGAAGATCGAAACGTGGTTCAACAGTCCGTAGATCGCCCCCAGCGGGCAAAACAACGTGCACCACGGCCGCCAGACGAAGAGCATGGCCAGGCCGAACACGGCCAGAATAATCCACTTCGTGGCCGTCGGCCAGACGATGGGCTGGCCCGTGATGGCCAGCCGCGCCACGTTGGGCACTGCTCCCTCGAGCGCGCCGGCGGGGCAAAGGCGGCAGAAAAACAACGGATGGCCTTCGCCCCACACGAAAGGAATCGCCAGCACAAACACCGCCAGCACGACGTAGCGAAAGCCGCTCAGCCAGGCGGGCAGGGGGAACTTGCGGGTGGGAATCCAGCCCACGACGTCCTGCAAGAAGCCGAACGGACAGGCCCAGCCGCACACGAAGCTGCCGAAGACGGCCCCCGCCACCAACAGCGTTCCGATGGCCGCGAAGGGCACGATCCCGAAGGCACTGAAATTGGCCAGCACGCCGATCGGGCAGGCGAACGTCGCCCAGGGGCACGAATAGCAATGAAACACCGGCCCGCAAATCGTGTGCATGCGGATCATCAACGGGTCGAGCCAGGCCAGCAGAAAAGCCGCCTGCACCCAGACCCGCCCGCGGGCCAGCCGCGCCATCCGGCTCGATTTCTCTTTGGCCATGGACACCATGACCCCCTTTCATTTCACTCACGAAGGGCAGAGGGCGGGCCCCTCATTGCTGACGAGCGCCCGCTTCAATTCGCCGGATTCGAGGAGTTCGATTCCGCCGACGCTGGCGTCGCGCATGGCGGCCGGTTCCGATTCCAGGGCCGCGACCGTTTCCACCCGTGTGACTTTCTTCTTCACCATCCGTAGCGGCGCGGCGAAGGGGGCGCCGTCGGGCGCGAAGTTTTCTCCCATCGGCGGCTGGGGGGAGAATTCGGCCGGCACTTCGATGGTCGTCTCGCTTTCGTGATCTTCGACCACCGGCACCGTATGGAAGATCGCACCGTAGATGAGCGAAGCCAGGCCGCCCGCGAGCAGCACGGCCGGCACGATGGCTCGTCGGATGATCGCCCACATAGACCGTTCCTTAATCGCGTTCTCTCTTGTAGCACAGCCGCCCTCGACTGTGCTGCCCTCGGCTGTGCCGAACCAGCCCCCGGCGGCTGTGCCGGGGGGTGCACGGCCGCGGACGGCCATGCCCCATCATTGTAGCGGAGGCGAATGGGAATCGAACCCAAGAACAGAATACCAATACTGCCAACGAGTTGCAACAATCAGCAATCCCGGCCGGTGCAGAATCCGGTGCAGTTGGCGCACGAAACGACCCCGACTTGGCCGAGGTAATCCGGGCATGGCCCACCCTGCCCGAGACGGCCAAGCGGCAGGTGGTCGGGCTGGTCAAGGCGGCAAAGCGGGGTAGCTCGCAAGGTGTTACACAATGAGTTGGGAGACCCGAAACGGACGCGGAGCCTACTACACCCGCAGCAGGCGGAGCGGTGGCC